>WNFJ01429574.1_pt4 | contig 10496 bp, 11 predicted proteins | sample 5400461 | NCBI WGS metagenome assembly WNFJ01 (sample SAMN13153349, study PRJNA577476) | soil metagenome | isolation source: 115 cm saprolite on Douglas fir-dominated hillslope | place: USA:California | collected 2013-09-17
CGCGGCACTGAGCAACGACAGCACGCGCACCATTCGCGGCGCGAGCATCATACCGTCGCGCGACGGCCAGGTGGTGCGCATCTCCCTCGAACGGCCGCGGCTCGCCAGCCTCGCCGAGGAAGGATCGTTCTGGACCGTGACGGTCGCTGACGTCGCGCTCGAGCCGACCCGGCCGCTCGGCGTCACCCGCAACGTGGTGGGAGCGCCGCGCGCCACCGCGATCATCCCGTTCGAGGATCCGCGTACCATTCACCGCCTGAGCGATCCCGAGGTCGGCGACACAATCGTCGTCGTCACTGCCCTCGGTCCGGCGCGCGGCTTTCTCAAGTCGCAGGATTTTGTCGAGTTCCGCACGCTCGCCTCGACCCACGGCGTCGTCCTCCAGCCGATTGCCGACGATGTCACGACGGAGCTCACCGGCGACAAGATCGTCATCGGTCGCCCGAGCGGACTCGCATTGTCCTCCGGCGGCATCCTGGGTCGCCGCATCACCGGCTATCGACCGCTCGTCTTCGATTCCCAGTTATGGGGCTTCGACCGCGAGTCGGAGTTTACCGACCGCCAGATGAAGCTCATCAACGTCGCCGCCTCGGCACCCGAGTCGAAACGTTCCGCGCCGCGCTTCGAGCTGGCGCGCTTCTATCTCGCCCGCGACATGTATGCGGAAGCCAAGGCCGTGCTCGACGTCATGCTCAGCGACGAGCGACCGACCCAGGAGGACACGACGGGCCTGGTGATGCGCGCGGTCGCCAACATCATGCTGTCGCGTACCGACGAGGCGCTCAAGGATCTCGCCAATCCGCTCGTCGGCAACCAGCACGAGGCGCAGCTCTGGCGCGCGGTCGCCTACACCAAGCAGGGCAAATGGGCCGAGGCGCGCGAGGCATTCCGCGGAATCGAGGCGGCGATCGGCACGCTGCCGATCGAGCTGCAACGCCTCGTGCTCACGGAAGCGGTGCGCGCCTCGGTCGAGGCGCGCGATTTCGGCGCGGCAGCGAACGAGCTCAACGAGTTCGAGACGCTCGGTGTGCCGCCCGATCTCGAGCCGGTCATCGCCGTGCTCAACGGGCGGCTGGCCGAGGCGCTCGCGCGCAACGAGGACGCGCTCGCGGCCTATCGTGCCGCCGCCGAGTCGACGAACCGGCCCGCCGCCGCGCAGGGCCGGCTGCGCGAAACGGTGCTGCGCTATCAGCTCGGCGATCTCAAGCGGGCGGAGGTGGTATCCGAGCTTGAGCACTTGACCACCGTGTAGCGGGGCGACGAGACCGAGATCGAGGCCCTGCAGGCAGCTGCTCGCCCGGCTCTATACCGAGGACGGTCGCTATCGCTATGCCTTCCACGTGATGCGCACCGCGATGAAGGCGCATCCCAATTCCGAGATGACGCGCCGCATCCAGGAGGAAGCCGCCACGACTTTCGATACGCTGTTCCTTGCCGGCAAGGGCGACGCCATGCCGGCGATCGACGCGCTGAGCCTGTTCTACGATTTCCGCGAGCTGACGCCGATCGGCCGCCGCGGCGACGAGATGATCCGCCGGCTGACCGATCGCCTCGTCTCGGTCGATCTGCTCGATCAGGCCGCCGAGCTGCTGCAGCACCAGGTCGATCACCGTCTGCAGGGCGCGGCGCGTGCGCAGGTCGCGATCCGCCTCGCCGTCATCTACCTGATGAACCACAAGCCCGACCGCGCGCTCGCCACGCTCAACGCGACGCGCATCGCGGAGCTGTCGAACGAACTGCGCAACCAGCGCCTGCTGCTCGAAGCGCGCTCCTTGTCGGACATCGGCCGCCACGAGGTCGCGCTCGAAGTGATCGCCAATGTCGAGGGCCGCGAGGCGATCCGCCTGCGCTCGGACGTCCTGTGGGCGGCCAAGCGCTGGCGCGAGGCGGCCGAGCAGATCGAGCTGATCTACGGCGATCGCTGGCGCGACTGGCAGCCGCTCAACGATGCCGAGCGCAGCGACCTGTTGCGCGCCGCGATGGGCTACGCGCTCGCCGAGGACAAGTTGGGGATCGATCGCTTCAAGGGCAAGTACGCGGTCAAGATGGCCGAAGGGTCCGATCGCCGTGCCTTCGAGATACTGACGGGGCCGATGGCGGTCGGCAGCGCTGAGTTCCGCGACATCGCCCACTCGGTCGCCGCCGTCGACACGCTCGAAGCCTTCTTGCGCGACATGCGCGGGCGCTATCCGGAGACCGGCTCCTTCACGCCGGTCGATGCCGCCTTCGGCCCGGCGCACCAGTCGCGCGCGCCGGCCTCGCAGCCCGGCACCACCGGATCGGTGCCCGCGCGCAAGGCCGCGCGCTGAGCCTCACGTGCCGTAGCTCTGCACCAGGCTGCCGGCGACCAGGCTCCAGCCGTCGACCAGCACGAAGAAGATCAGCTTGAACGGCAGCGACACCACGACCGGCGGCAGCATCATCATGCCCATCGACATCAGCACCGAGGCGACCACGAGGTCGATGATGAGGAACGGCAGAAAGAGCAGGAAGCCGATCTCGAACGCACGCTTGAGCTCGGAGATCATGAAGGCCGGCACCAGGATGCGCAGCGCCAGGTCCTCCGGCTTCTCCGGCCGCGCATCGCGCGCCATGTCCATGAACAGGTGAAGGTCCTTCTCGCGCACGTTCTTGAGCATGAAGGCGCGCACCGGCTCGGCCGAGCGCTCGAAGGCCTGCTCGGTGGTGATCTCGTTGTTGATGAGCGGCTTCAGGCCGATGTCGTAGGCCTGCTGGAACGCGGGCCCCATCACGAAGGCGGTGAGGAAGAGCGCGAGCGAGACGATCACCGCGTTGGGCGGCGCGGTTGCGGTGCCGAGCGCGGTGCGCAGGAGCGACAGCACCACCACGATGCGGGTGAACGACGTCACCATCACCAGGATCGAGGGCGCGAGCGACAGCACGGTGAGGAGCGCGATCAGCTGGATCACGCGCTCCGTGAGCCCGGCGCCCTGGCCGAAATTGATGCTGATGTCCTGCGCGGCGGCGGGCGCCGCGAGCCCGGTGATCAGCGCCGCTCCTACACCGGCCACCATCGTCGCGAGACGAACACGGCGGCCGGATAGGATCGACGTCACGTCTTTCCGGTTCCGGTCGGACGGCCGAGCAAGCTCGCCATCTCCTGCTCGAGGCTGTCGAAGGCGGGCTTCGGCTTGCTGTCAGAGCGCGGCATCTTGGGTTCGAGATTCGGAATGTCGCCGCCGCGCGGCATCATCGGCTCGGCTGATGCGCCGTCCGCGGCCTGCTTCGGACGCTGCAACGCGCTTTCCAGCCGGTGGGCCATGTCGGCGAGATTCTGGTCCTCGCTCGCGCTGATGGCGGCACGCTTCGGCTCGGCGCTTCGGCGCGGCGCGGCGATCGGCTCGGATGCGGTGAAGCTGCGCGAGAGGTCGGCCGCAAGCCCGGCGAGGCGCTCCGAATTCTGCGCGCGCGGCGCGTTGTCCTGCGATGCGCGCGTCGGCGACGGTGCCGGTTCGGGCGGCGGCGACCAGCTGGCGTTCTCCTCGGGTGCGGGCGCCGCCGTGCGGGCCGTCCGCGGGGCGGGTTCCGGCTGCAGCGGCCACATGGAGCCTTCGGCGAGCGGCACGGCGCGCGGCAGGGTGTCGGCGAGGCCGGTGACGCGCGCCGGCGGCGTCTCGCGCGCGGGCGCCGTCGGAATGGCGCGCACGATATTGGGTTCCACCACAACGTCGGTCGGCCCGCCGATCATGAGGAGGTGTTCCACGTTGTCGCGGCGGATCAGCACGAGCCGGCGGCGGCTGTCGACCTGCGCGGCGTCGATGACCGCGAGGCGCGGCTGGCGCCCGCGCAGCGCGGCGGCATTGAGCGCGCCCGCGCCGAACCGGCGCACCAGCCAGGCGGCTCCCCCGATCAGCGCGAGGACGAGCACGAAGGCGATGAAGAATTTGAGCGGCAGCGGCAGATCGGTGCCGAACAGTGCTTCGAACATCAGCTCTCTCCGCGCTCCGCGCCCCGTTCAGGTCCGATCCACCCGGCCCGCGAGATATGGTTAACAGCGACGGCAAAATTTGCCGCCGCAGCCTTTAACGAACGATTAACACGGAACGAGGTTTTGCCCCACTCAATCCGCTGGAATGACCATTTTCTTGGTAAACGGCAGATTAATGGCAACTACCGGCCGCGGGCGCTTTTAACGCGGCATTAACCATGCGCCCGGCAAAATCTGCCCTGTTCGCGATCGCACGCGGGGAGGGGCCATGGCCATTTCCGATCTTCCGATCTTTTCCATGCTGCGCACCCGCATGCATTGGCACCAGGAGCGCCAGCGCGTTCTCGCCGAAAACGTCGCCAACGCCGACACGCCGAATTACCGGCCAAACGACCTCGTGGAGCCGAAATTTGCTTTGCCCGCTCCGGGGCCGGGCCCGCTGCAACTGGTACGGACCGATGCCGCACACCTCGCCGGTTCCAATGCGGCGCCCGGGTTCCCGAGCGAAAACCGGCAGTATCAGGTGAGGCCGACCGGTAACGCGGTGAGCCTCGAGGACGAGATGCTCAAGGTCGCCGCGAACCAGATGGACTACCAGGCGGCGACGTCGCTCTACAGCCGCAGCCTCGGGCTCATCAAGAGCGCGGTCGGCAAGGTTTGAAGATGTCTGGAGGTGGCCCGTGGACTTCATGAAATCGATCGCCATCGCCGCCTCGGGGCTGCGCGCCCAGGCCGGACGGATGCGCGTGATCTCGGAAAACATCGCCAATTCCGATTCGGTCGCCCAGACGCCCGGCGGCGATCCCTATCGCCGCCGCGTGCCGACCTTCCGCGCCGAGCTCGATCGCGCGCTCGACGCGCGCGTCGTCTCTCTCGGTCCGGTGCGCAACGACCCGGGTGATTTCCAGATCAAGTTCCAGCCCGGCAATCCGGCGGCGGATGCCGCCGGCAACGTCAAATTTCCCAACGTCAATCCGCTGATCGAAATGACCGACATGCGCGACGCCCAGCGCTCCTACGAGGCGAACGTCAACGTCATCGGCGCGACGCGCCGCATGATCGCGCGCACCCTCGACATCCTGCGCGGCTGAAACGGAGAGTGATCATGGCAACGCCTGCAATCGCCGCCAGCGCCTACGCCAAGCTCGCGCGGCTCCCGGATCCGGCCCAGGGTCTCGCCAAGACGGTGGGGGAAAAGGCCGGCGACATGCCGAGCTTCGGGCAGGTGCTCAAGGACGTGGTCGGCGCGGTGAGCGCGGCCGGCGCCAAGTCCGACGCGCAGACCCAGGCGCTCGTCGCCGGCGGCAACAAGGCGAACATCGTCGACGTGGTCACTGCCGTGGCCGAGACCGAGACCGCGATCTCCACGCTCGTCTCGGTGCGCGACAAGGTGATCCAGGCCTACGAAGAAATCATGCGCATGCCGATCTGATCGGGGCGCTCGACAGGACAAGACATGACCGCAGCAGAAGTGCTCGACGTCGCTCGCGACGCCATTTTGACCCTCGTTCTGGTGGCGAGCCCACTGATGCTGGTCGGCCTCCTGGTCGGCGTCGTGATCTCACTCTTTCAGGCGCTCACGCAGATCCAGGAAATGACGCTGGTGTTCGTGCCGAAAATTCTCGCGATCTTCGTTGCAATGCTGGTTGCGCTGCCGTTCATGGCCGACGCCTTGCACAGCCACATGACCCGCATTGCGGCGCGGATCGCCGGCGGCTGACCGACGCGATGCGCGTCGACATCTCGTTCCTGCCCGCACTGTCGGCGGCCTTCCTTCTGGTGTTCGCCCGCGTCGGCACCATGCTGATGCTGCTGCCGGGCCTGGGCGAGATGATGATCCCGACGCGCGTGCGTTTGACGGCCGCGCTCGTGCTCGCCGCGGTCATGCTGCCGCTGCACCGCACCGCCTACCAGGTCGACCTGCGCGCGCTCGGCCCGGTGCTCATCCTGTTCGGCGAGGAGCTTCTGATCGGCGCGCTGTTGGGAATGACGGCGCGGCTCACCATTTCGGCCCTGCAGGTCACCGGATCGGTCGTCGCGCAGCAGCTCGGCCTCGGCTTCGTCACCACCGTCGACCCGACGCAAGGGCAGCAGGGCGTGCTCCTCGGCAACTTCATGACCATCCTCGGCATCGCGCTGTTCTTCGCGACCGACCTGCATCATCTGGTGATCGCCGCGCTCGACGACAGCTACACGCTCTTCCAGCCCGGCGAGGTGCCGCTCACCGGCGACATGGCGGCGCTGACCACCCGGACCATTGCGAGCGCCTTCCGCATCGGTGTTCAGCTTTCCGCGCCCTTCCTCGTCTTCGGCATCCTGTTCAACCTCGGTCTCGGCATCCTGTCGCGGCTGATGCCGCAGATGCAGGTTTTTTTCGTCGGCATGCCGCTGTCGATCCTGGTCGGCTTCCTCATCCTGCTCCTGGTCCTCGGCGCCATGATGACGACCTTCCTGGGCAGCGTTGAAGGCGTACTGCGCGAGCTCGCGCCGCACGCGGGAGGACAATGACCCGCGATGGCCGAAGAACGCGACGACACCGAGAAAACAGAGGACCCGACCCAGAAGCGGCTCGAGGACGCGCTCAAGCACGGCGATGTCGCCAAGAGCCAGGAGGTCAATGCCTGGTTCGTCATCGCGGCCTCGGCGCTCGCCCTGCTGACCTTCTCGGGCGCGATGAGTTCGCAGCTCGTCGCCACCTTCCGCGGCATCCTCGCCAACGCCCACCGGGTGCCGGCCGACGGCGGCGGGATGATGCGCCTCTTTCACCAGATCGGGGTGGAGGCCATGGCGGCGGTCGCGATTCCGTTTCTGCTGCTCGCGCTGGCCGCGGTCGGCGGCAATGTCATCCAGCACCGGTTGGTCTGGTCGGCCGAGGTGCTGCGGCCAAAACTCTCGAAGATTTCCCCCTTCGCCGGCGCCAAGCGGCTCTTTTCCAAACAGGCGCTCTCCAACTTCCTCAAAGGCGTCGCCAAGGTCGCGCTGATCGGCGCGCTGCTCACGGCGCTCCTTTGGCCGGAGCGCAAGCGGCTCGAAAGCCTGGTCTCGACCGATCCCGCTGCGGTGATGCCCTTCACCCAGCTCCTGTCGCTGCAACTGCTCGGCGCGGTGGTCGCCGTTCTCGCCATCATCGCGGCGGCTGACTACCTCTTTCAGTACCGGCAGTGGTACGAGCGGCAGAAAATGTCGCTGCGCGAGATCAGGGACGAGTTCAAGGAGTCGGAAGGCGATCCGAAGATCAAGGCCAAGATCCGGCAGCTGCGTCAGTCGCGCATGAAGAAGCGCATGATGGCCGCGGTTCCTGGCGCCACCGTGGTGATCACCAACCCGACCCATTTCGCCGTCGCGCTCAAATACGAGCGCGGCATGAACGCGCCGGTCTGCGTCGCCAAGGGCCAGGATGCGATCGCGCTGCGGATCCGCGCCGTGGCGGAGGAGAACGACGTACCGGTCGTCGAAAATCCGCCGCTCGCCCGCACCCTGCACGCGACGGTGGAGATCGACGCCGAGGTTCCGCCCGAGCATTACAAGGCGGTCGCCGAGGTGATCGGCTACGTGCTGCGGCTCAACGGCGCGGCGCGGCGTTAGGGTTGACCGTCAAACTCCTGGGCCGGATGGCGAACCCCTTGCGAGACCGCCCGGTGTGAGGCACTGAGGGGCAGGGGCGAACCGGATGTGACGTCGACATGGCGACGCAGGACGTGACCGACAGGATGCCGGGCGAACGGCGCGGTAGCGTCGGCCTCGTGCTGCTCGTCGCGATCGTGCTGATCGGCGCCGCGGTCGGCCTGATGTTCGTCGGACGCACCCAGGCCGAGCCCTATGTGCTCGCGCTGCTCGCCATCCTCGGCATGATCGGCGTCTTCTCGCTGTTTGCGACCGCGGCCGGCATTTTGCAGGTCGCCGGCAAGGACAACGGCAGCCCCATCCTGCGCGCGGTCACCGACGGGGCGACCGACGGCATCCTCATCACCGATCACGCGGGCCGCGTCATCTACGCCAACGCCGCCTATCGGACGCTCACCGACGCGGTCGGCACCGACGACGTGCGGCCGGTCGAGCGCGCTTTCCTCGGCGATCCCGAGGTTTCGGAGGCGATCTACCGGCTCGTCAAGGCGGCGCGCGAGGGCCGCCGGCTCCAGGAGGAAGTGCGCGTCGCCGGCCTGCGCGGCGAGCCCGCGCGCTGGCTGCGGCTGCGCGTGCGGCCGCTCGGGGAGAGCGGCCGCGACGCGCGCACCACGGTCTGGTCGGTCGCCGACGTGACGCGCGACCGCGACCGCAACGAGACCGCCTTCCAGGGCCTCCAGCACGCGATCGACTATCTCGACCACGCGCCCGCGGGCTTCTTCTCCGTCGATGCGTCGGGGCACATCGGCTATCTCAACGCCACGCTCGCCGGCTGGCTCGACCACGACCTGGCGCAGATCGGCTTCGCCGGCCTCAAGCTCGCCGACATCGTTCCGGGCGACAGCGTCGCGCTCCTGACCACGCTCACCGCCGAGCCCGGCGAGGTGAAGACCGAGGTGCTCGACCTCGACCTCAAGACGCGCGGCGGCAAGACGCTGCCGGTGCGGCTCTATCACAAGGTCGCGTTCGCGGCCGACGGCGCGCCGGGCGCCTCCCGCACGCTCGTGCTCAACCGCGCGCGCGACGACGGCAGCGATCCGCTGCGTGCCGCCGAAGTGCGCTTCATGCGCTTCTTCCACAACACGCCGCTCGCCATCGCGACCGTCGACAAGACCGGACAGATCGGCCGCACCAATGCGCCGGCGGCGCGGCTCTTCCAGGGCGTGCTCAAGGGCGACACGGCCGGCCGCTCGATCCTCAACGTCGTCAACGCGGGCGACCGTCCCGCCATCGAGAGCGCCATCGCCAAGGCGGCGAGCGGGCAGGGCGACATCGCGCCGATCGACGCGGCGCTCGCCGGCGACGGCGAGCGCTGGGCGCGCCTCTACGTCACGCCGGTCGAGGACGCCGACGGCGACCACGAGGCGGCGATCGTCTACGCCCTCGACACGACCGAGCAGCGCAGCCTGCAGCAGCAGATCGCGCAGTCGCAGAAGATGGACACGATCGGCCAGCTCGCCGGCGGCATCGCGCACGATTTCAACAACGTGCTTTCCGCCGTGATGATGGCGACGGATTTTCTGCTCAACGCCCACAAGCCGACCGATCCGTCGTTCCACGACATCATGCAGATCAAGCAGAACGCCAACCGCGCCGCGAGCCTCGTGCGCCAGCTCTTGGCGTTCTCGCGCCGGCAGACGCTGCGTCCGCAGGTGCTCGATCTCGGCGAGGCGCTGTCCGATCTCTCCATGCTGCTGCGCCGGCTGATCGGCGAGAAGGTCACGCTCGAGGTGGTGCACGGGCGCGACCTGTGGCCGGTGCGCGCCGACCTCTCGCAGTTCGAGCAGGTGATCGTCAATCTTGCGGTCAACGCGCGCGACGCCATGCCGAACGGCGGCAAGCTCACGGTGAAGACCGCCAATGTCACCGCCGAGGAGGCGCGGCGCTTCGCCTACAAGGGCATGGCGCCGGCCGATTACGTGCTGGTGGAGATCGCCGATACTGGCACCGGCATCGCGCCCGACGTCATCGACAAGATCTTCGATCCGTTCTTCTCCACGAAAGAAGTGGGGAAGGGGACCGGGCTCGGGCTCTCCACCGTCTACGGCATCATCAAGCAGACCGGCGGCTTCGTGTATCCGGAATCGGAAGTCGGCAAGGGCACGACCTTCCGCATCTTCCTGCCGCGCCACGTGCCGGCCGTCGCGGAGGCGTTGTCGTCGAAGGCCGCGCCTGCGGTCACCGGCGCGCTCTCGGCCGCCGAGGAGGCGATGCGGCTCTCGCCTGCCGCCGACGACACCGGGCAGGGCACGATCCTGCTGGTCGAGGACGAGGAAGGCCTGCGCGGGCTCAATGCGCGCGGGCTCTCGTCGCGCGGCTACACCGTGCTGCAGGCGGGCAACGGCGTCGAGGCGATCGAGATCGTCGACCGACACGACGGCGAGATCGACATCGTGGTCTCGGACGTGGTGATGCCGGAGATGGACGGCCCGACCTTGCTCAAGGAGCTGCGACGCCGCAAACCTGAGCTCAAGTTCATCTTCGTGTCGGGCTATGCCGGGGATGCGTTCTCCGAGAACACCCCCGAGCAAGAGAAGGTCCCGTTCCTGCCGAAACCCTTCACGCTCAAGCAGCTGGTCGCGACCGTGAAGGAGACGATGGCGTCGTCGTGAGCGGGCCGCCCGTGATGAATGAGCGCGATCCCAAGGAGGAAACCGAGGCGGACCGCAGGACCGCCAATATCGTCCTTCTCGTCGGCTTCCTGGTGCTGGTGGGCACCGGCATCTGGCTCGTCAACGCCATGCTCGAAGCGCGGCGAGCCGACGAATGCATGAGCTCGGGCCGGCGCAACTGCAATCCGATCGAGGTGCCGGCGAGATGAGCGCGGACGGCGTCACGCCGTCCAACGCTTCGGTCATGCGATCGCCTCGGTCTTGAACAGCGCGCCGTCGTCACATCATGAATTCGGCGACGGGCCGCTCTT
>WNFJ01333205.1_pt1 | contig 10495 bp, 15 predicted proteins | sample 5400461 | NCBI WGS metagenome assembly WNFJ01 (sample SAMN13153349, study PRJNA577476) | soil metagenome | isolation source: 115 cm saprolite on Douglas fir-dominated hillslope | place: USA:California | collected 2013-09-17
CGTTGAATTTATCGCACCTTGAACCTATCGACTGCCCCCTTCCCAACCTGCAAATCTTCTTAGCTTGTGTCATATCCGGGATCGATCTAATTTTTCACACCCGCGGTCCCAGTGAAGAGCTTGAGTGACCACGTTCGCATAAGTCGCGGAGATCAAATCAACCTTCTCCTCAGCATATCCAACGCCGCTTGCGACGCGCGCCAGCGGATGAGCTGTCGATCGCCGGGCAGCCTGAGTTCGCGGAGTTGAGTTCTGACCTCATCGGCGAGAGCGATATAAACCAGCCCGACTGGCTTCTCTTCCGTTCCTCCTCCAGGTCCGGCTATTCCGGTTGCTGACAATCCAAAATCCGTCCCCGCGCGTTTGCGAATGCCTTCCGCCATCGCCTCCGCAACCGGTGCGCTCACAGCTCCGTGTTCGAGCAATAACATCGGCTCGACACCCAGTGTTCTCGTCTTTGCATCGTTTGCATAAGCAACCACACCTTCAATGAAATACTTCGAAGAGCCTGGAACTTCGGTGAGCCTTTGGGCAATCAAGCCGCCTGTACAACTTTCGGCGACAGATACGGTGTAGCCCCCAACCGATAGTCTTAATCCGACAACTTCCTCCATCGTTTCGCCGGCGAAAGAGAAAACTGCATTCCCTAAACGCTCTTCAATCTGTCCTGACAAGCGATCCAACAGCGCGTCCGCTTCCGCTTCAGTTCGACCACGCGCCGAGAGATGGATCTCTATCTCGCTCTGGTTAAAAAGGATTGTCGTCTGGGGATTCTCGTATTGCGTGTAGATGGGCGCGATCTTTTCGTCGACTGCCGACTCGCCCAGTCCCGCCACGCGTAAAAGGCGACGCATGACCCTTAGACTGCCAACTCTCCCCGAGAGTTTAGGGCCGACGTGGTTTTCAAACATTGGCCGCATTTCTCTTGGTGGACCCGGCAACAGGACAATTGCCGTCCCTTGATGATCGATGAAGATACCGGGTGCGGTGCCATTCGGGTTGGGAAGCACTTCCGCGTCCTCAATCACCATGGCCTGGCGTGAGTTGCGCTCGGGCATTGCTACACCGAACGACTGAAACCGTTGGCGAATCTCTGCAAGGACAGCCTCGTCCAGCAATAGTCTGCGGCCCAGGGCGCGCGCCGCAATCTTGCGAGTTATATCGTCTTCTGTGGGACCAAGACCGCCGGTAGTGATGACGACCTTTGAGCGTCTGACGGCGTCTTTTATTGCTTCTTCAAGGCGAGCATCGTCGTCACCGACAATCGTTTTTAGTTTGACCTCAATCCCGAGACGATTGAGTTTCTCGGTGAGCCACAAACTGTTGGTGTCGGTGCGATCTGGCGCCAATAGCTCCGAACCGATCGCAATGATTTCTGCTGTTAGTGTTTCAAACAAGCGAGGCTCGGTGGGGCAACTTTATTACTGCACGGTAGTATTTTCGTCGCGATAAATGTCCTGGAGCACCTCGGAAATCGGTGGCGGCGTAGTGATGGCGCCTAACGGGAGCGCTGAAGAGAAAGGCTCCTCTTGGGATTTCGTTGCATGTGGCACAGAACAAGATTCACCAATAACGGGAGGCGCGGTCGTTTTGGCGGCGTCGAGGAAACTGCGACTCTCGGCCAGGAGTTGGGTGGCGCGTTTTCGCCGCGCTCGCTCCAGACTTCTCACGGCAGAGAGCGTTTGCGGCGCGATTGAAGGTTCATTCTCTATCCGACGCAGCATCGCGACGTAACGTCGCAACTGCGGAGATGGCGCTGTGCGATGAAGTTCGTCATAAACTTCGTCCTCCATCACACGAGACAGATATTCGGCTGTCGCTTCGTAGTTACCAATTCGATAGTACAGCGCTCCGAGTGTGAAGTAGTGAAGCGGTGGAGAATCCGGCATCAACTCAAGCGCCCGCTCTCCACTCTCGATTACTTCCGCAACCTCAAACCCATACCAGCGGCGTTCTTCGTCACGAAGTATTGCATCCGCCCAAACATAGAATTCAAAGATGCGGTCGAGTTCACGATTCTCAGATCGCCGGCCGACAAACCAGATGACAAGAGCAACCCCAGTCAGGAACAAGATCACTACCGGCTCAACTCCAACCATATCGAGCAGCGCCACAATAACAACCACTGCCACAGCCTTCTGGACCAGTCTCCTATTGCCCTGGGTCATAATTCCTCCGCTCTGGTTCACTCAGTTACTGCCAAGCCGGTTAACGATCGCGGCGCCAGCCTGCTCCGTAGAAAGCTTTCCGCCAAGATCTCGTGTCGTCTCTTCCGCCAAGATCGCCGCGCAAACCGCCTCTTCAATCATTCGACTCTCTGTCTGGTAGCCAAGGTATTCTAACATCATCGCAGAAGTCAGAATAGCGCCAATCGGATTTGCTACTCCCTTCCCGGCTAGGGGTGGAGCACTGCCGTGCACAGGCTCGAAGAGGGAAACCCTACCAGGATGAATATTCCCGGAAGCGGCCAGACCGAGGCCGCCCTGAATCGCAGCCCCCACGTCCGTAAGGATGTCACCAAACAAGTTATTGCTGACAATAACGTCGTATTGCGCCGGATCCAGCACCATGAACATAGCCATTGCGTCGACATACTGATGGTTCGCCTCGATTTCCGCATAGGACGACGCAACTTCTTTGAAGACGCGCTGCCACAAATCGCCCCCGAACCTTTGCACATTTGACTTGTCAGCCATTGTCACTCGCCTGCGGCCGTTCGCACGCGTGTATTCAAAGGCGGCAACAATGATTCGTTCCACTCCCCGCCGGGTATTCACTTCTTCCTGGGTGGCAACCTCGTCTATCGTCCCCTTCTTTAGAAAACCACCGGCCCCGCAATAGGCTCCTTCAGTGTTTTCCCGAAAGACGACGAAATCGATGTCTTCCTTTTTCTTGTCTCGCAAGGGCGTCAAGCGTGCATTGAGCAGACGCACCGGACGGAGGTTAATGTAAAGGTCCAGGCCGCGACGCATGCCTAACAGGATGTCTTCCGCATGTTTATTCGAGGGGATCCGCGGATCGCCAAAAGCCCCGGTAAGGATCGCGTCGAATTGCTGGGAAAGCATTTCGAGGCCGCCAGGCGGCACAGTGATGCCTTCTTTGAGGAATTTTTCAGCTCCCCAGTCGAAGTCCACGAATTCGAGAGGGATATCTTGAATCTCCTGGAGTCGCCGGATTACACGAAGCGCCTCGCGCACGACTTCCGGTCCAATTCCATCACCGGGAATTACAGCGATTCTCTTCATAAGTGTCGGAAAACTAGAACGGCACACAGAGAACCGGTACCCGCGAACCGCGCAGTACTTTCTCCGCAGTGGAGCCAAAAAGAATTTCTTCCGGCGGCGTGGAACGACCCTTAACTCCCATGACAATCATCGGCAGATCAAGATCACGGGCAATTTTCAGAATCTCCACAAAAGGAGCTCCCACCACGATCATTCTTTCGACATCGACGGCGCCAGTTTCCACGCCATCGAGCATGGCGGTGAAATTAGTTTCCGCCTGGTCTCTAAGGCGGTTCCTGATCTCTTCTTCCGTACCCAAACCCGCCGCGACGGCGTCGTCAACGAAGTGTTGGTCGACAACATGCAACAGCGTGAGATCGCCTTCCGGCGCAGCCATGGCAATAGCCACACGCAGGGCATTTAGTGAGCACGGTGAAAAATCTACGGGTACTAGTATCTCAGCAGATGTGAGCATTGTGTCTACTGCTTCCTGTTCCGCGGTTGAGTGGTCATTTCACCAAACGATTCGTAACGCCGGATCTCTCACGACCGGAGGAACGAGCTTTCAAATTAGGAACCCAACTGAAACCTTCCCTTCGCTTTCCCCGGGAGCCGAGCTTCAATTCGAGGCAGACTCGCCAGTACAGTTGCACCGACAATTCTCATACTCTGCGCAGACACTTTATCTATGGTGTCGTCTGCCTTATGCCAGTAAGGATAACCATTGAGCTGTATGAGATCCACCGAGTCAATTCCGGCGCGCAGAAAGGGTTCGTGATCATCTCCTCCGACGCCTTCGGGCCGATTTACAAAGTAAGTCCCAAAACCCAGATCACGTCCTGTTTGCCAGACGATATCCTGCAACCATTTTGTGCTCATCGTATCGCGACCCAACTCCAGGTTCTTGTAACCCATCATGTCGAGAAGAATCAAAGCGCGCGTGCTTGGGAGTTCCTTCTTTGCACGCAGTTGCGAAACATAATGCCGGCTGCCATAGGTATTGTCAGGGGCCTCCGGTTTACCGCAGTCGTCCCACCCCTCACAGAACGCCTCTTCACCATCGAAAAATACCAGCTTGTAAGTCAGCTTGGGTTTTTCTTTGGAACTACCCAGCACACGTCCAATCTCCAGCAGAGCCGCTACCGAAGCGGCCGGGTCATTCGCGCCTACAAACAACATGTCCTTGAAGTATTTCGTGTCGTAATGACTGGAGATAATTATTGAGTCTTTCGACTCTCCAGCAATCTCTCCGGTGATGTTCACCATTTGCTTCTCGCCCTGAGGCGTAGTTGCCTTAAACTGGTCAGTAGAAACCGACAAGCCGTAAGATTTCAATTCGTTAATGATGTAATCGCGAGTTCGAGCGAGCTCCGAAGTGCCTGGCGGGTGAGGTCCGATTTCTATCTGTTTGCGGACATGATCCATGGCTCGTTCACCGTTAAAGGAAACAACCAGCGGGTCTCCAGCCGAGTTTGATGTTGAACTTGTAGAGATGCCGGCACGCGCGGCGGGGGGTGCTTCGCTTCGCGGACAGCCGGTCAGAAGCATTGGGAAGCTGGCGATGAGCACCAAGGCAACAATGCGACTGTCCACACTGGTTTTTCTGACGCAGTTTGTAAAGATATCGGAATTAATCATCTTGCTTCAGTTTTTTTGTATTTCAGATTGTTGTCGAAAAATTATTCGGGCTCTTCGCGTCGATGTTCAGGCGGTCGCTTTTTCTGGCTTTCCTGCGCTCGGGCAGACTTCGCTCGCCTGACGATCGCATCGAGCGCGCGCGTGCCAAGAGCGAGAGGCTTTTCAATCGCCGCATCAAAGGCTTCCGACATGGTTACAGCCTCGAACTGCAGGAGCATCGCAATCTTTTTGTCAAGACGTAACTCACTAAACTGCTTGCGGAGATCTGATTGCTGATTCGAATCAGCATGACTTTTACCTTTATTCGATGCTGTGCTCACTACTAGTTCTCCAGTTCTCTCAATCATCACCTGACAAGCAAGGCGGTGTGCCTCGGCAAGAACTGCAATTCCTAACACGCTGCTTTCTGCCCTCGTGGGGGGCGACAGAAGCTCCATCCCCGTTATCACTAACACCTGACAGTCAGGGCATTCACCGCTTCCAGTACAGCCCGAACCAATAGACACTCCCATTCGTCTGGCTGCGTCTATCAGGTATGTGCCTTCAGCCACGAGGCCACTAATACCCGAAGGTGCAAATGTAACCAAAACACTCATTCCACAGGCGCCATTTCACCAGGTTATCGTAAGGCTCGGCCAGATGCTGAACGGACTTTGGGTTGAAAACCAGCTTCGCTATTTGTTTTCTGTTTTCTTGCTCGCCGGCATTCCGCGCAGATGCCAATAATTCTCAATAAATGCTGGCTGATTTCGAACCTGTGCTTTGCCGCCATTGCGTCTTGCAAAGCTTCCAGTTCAGCAGAGTAGAATTCGATTATTTTCCCGCACTCGGAACAGATCATATGGTCATGATGTTCGTGCTTGTAGTTGTGCTCATAGTGAGTACGACCGTCACCAAAACGAACCTCGCGCGCGAGTCCCGCTTCGGTCAGGAGTTTGAGCGTGCGATAGACGGTAGTCTGGCCCACACTCGCGTCTTCTTCCTGCACTAAGCGATACAAGTCCTCATTGGATAGATGTCTTTCAGTGCGCAGAAAAACGTCCAGGATGAGGTCGCGCTGTGCAGTGCGTTTTAATCCTTTCTTCTGGATATGGTTTAGAAATACTTCTTGTTCTTCAGTCATGGGTTCTTGGCGATTCATGGAAGTAACAGAATTCTAACATCAGAGCCAATAATAGTTGAACTGCGATATCCCTGTTGAAACCTTTGTCTCGGAGTGAACCCGGTCAAGAATGAATTTTCTCAGGTAAGAATGAATTCTCTCAGGGAAGGAAGGCGGACCCCGCAGGTTCGACACACTCAACCTAAGCCTTTGTGTGGGTCAGGGTCTGTTTGTTGGCTTAACAGTTAGCATGCTATTTTGGCGTTCGTGCCGGGGTGGCGGAATGGCAGACGCTGCGGACTTAAAATCCGTTCCTCGTAAGAGGGTGCGGGTTCGACTCCCGCCCTCGGCACCAATCTTTTCAATAACTTACAAATACTCGTCATTTCAGTCCGAATTTTAGCAACGGAGTAGAGTCCCTTGCGCACATCGTTTTTGGTCAAATTGCTCAGGAAATCGACGCTCACGTGCCTTTCGAGAGTCCCCTCATCGATAAGACTCTGAGCGTCAAGGTAAATCAATCTTGAGAGCTTCATTGAATACCACGAGCAGGAAGCAAGAGGTTTGAGATTGCAGATGGGATTGTCAAAACGAATTCTATAGGCTTCAGGGCGCCAATCCATGCCTTCCATGACAGAATTCCAGCTTGCTCGAAACTGAACGAACACGGAGGATGTCCAAAGAAGACAAGATTCGTCCTACCGGTGTGACGGCGCTTAGCATCTTCTTCTTGCTTGGTGCCCTCATCAGCCTGACAGCTGCTGTGGCCCTGCTCTTTCCAAACGGTTTCCTGGAACCGATATGGCAACTCAACCCGCGCACCCAATTAGGTTTCAACGGCCTGGGTCGGTGGGCCATCGTGTTATTACTCGCGGTATGCGTCTCCTGTGCAGCAGCCGCGATCGGACTTTGGCGTGGAGCGCGCTGGGGTCATCGGGTCGCCTTTTGCATGATTGCTATTAACCTCATCGCTGATGTGGTCAACTCAATACTAGGCACAGAGCCACGAGCATTATTCGGAGTTCCAATTGCTTCGGCGATACTCTGGTATTTAGTGAGTAAACGTGTGCGATATTTCTTTCGGAATGAGCCGACTAAAGAGACGTAGAGGTTCTATAAATACTGCTGGCTGCTCAGGAGAGTACATCACGCGCTGATTCCGATCGCTCGATGCACTAGTCTCACATTCTTGCTATATAGTTTTAATCCCCCAAATAAAGAGGCCGAATGAAATTACCGAAGCTTGCGCAGAGGTGGAGTGTGAAGTGGCGCAGCGCAAACGCGACCTTGTTGCGGTTGTTTTTGCGACTGGTTCCATCTGAGAGTCACCGCCTCTTCGCACTTACCTTGATTGCCGGAGCTTCGTGCGGCCTTGCGGCAGTCTTCTTTCACTTATCGATCATCGGAACTGAGCATCGCCTGATTGACAGAGCCATGTCTGCGAGCGGCAGGTCATGGATTTGGTGGACCATTCTCACTCCGACAATCGGCGGACTGATTAGTGGCGCGCTATTGCAATACGTTGTGCCCGGCGCTCGGGGAAGCGGCATTCCACAGGTAAAAGTCGCCTATGCCATCAAAGGTGGTCGCGTTCCTCACGCGCTGGAGCGTCTGCGTGTCGGGGACGCGATGACAAGGAACCCGGTAACAATCTCGTCAAGCGCGTCGGTTACCGAAGCCATCGAGCAAGTCGGAAATCTCGAGCACTCAACATATCCCGTTGTGGACAATAGCGAGAGATTCCTTGGCATGATCAGCGAGATGCGCTTGCGCCGTCTGGCAGCGGAGGGGGCCGGTTCGGATAAGGTACAGAAGCATGCTGATTCCAGACCTCACGCGCTGGCGGAATATCCATTGGTACGTGCAACGGTGCGGATGGATAAATCGGGGGTACGGCAACTCGCAGTTATTGATCGTCAGGATGGAAACAAACTCATCGGGTTGCTAACCATGAGTGATATCGTGCGTGCTCACGCGCAAGCGGCAGTGGAAGCGGGCGATCCTGATCGAACCATGGTTCCCGAATTCAACGAAGTAGTCGAAGTCGTCGATCATGACTCACTCAGGAGCGACGAATGATTGCGACGGTGAGCGGTCGGTGAAGGGCAATTGCATGCGGGCTCAGCCTACACAGGTAGTCATGCCGAAATTTATTAAGCTTGCTCTTGTCATATTAGTTGTTTGCGCTGGTTTGGTGCTGACGGGATTTGGTGTTTACGCGATTTTGAAATTAGCAGTATCCGACACCTTGGGGATCGACATTGCTAAGAGCGTTGCTTTTTATTTCGCAGTCGTCGTGCTAACCCTTAACGGGAGACTAAGCACAAGTGCGATCGAAAGCGCTCCGCGCAGGCCACCCCAGAAAACGACGTGTTGCCACCTGCCGTTAACTTTGTTTGAGAAGAGGTTTGAGATTTGAACGACACCGTACAAGGAAATCGCTCGCGCGATTGTCATCGCCAGAATTGCCCAGGCAATTACACGGGCGTATTGGGCCAAAAATGAAAAGCGCACCTCGAGGCCGATTAAGAGGAAAACGAGCGAGTTGACCACCTGATGCAATCAGGAGCAGTAAGATCAACGCCGTTATAGTGAGATGTGTGTCGTGCATCTTAATGATTGCCTAACGCGTCGGCAGAAGTCGCCACTGTTCACCGGATCGGCGTATGATCCTTTTAGCACCGTCGCAAACAGTTGTGAAATAAGATCCTCGTCTGAGAAGGAGGAACATCGTGCCAAAGACAATTTCAAGAGACAAATTGAGGATGAAGATCGATCGCGGCGACAAGTTTCTGCTTGTTGAAACTCTGCCCACAGTTGCCTATCACCACGCGCACTTGCCCGGCGCAATTAACTTGCCGCCGGACCAGGTGCAACAACTTGCACCAACGCTTCTCCCGGACAAATCGGCAGAAATTGTCGTCTATTGCGCCAGTCCTACGTGAGATGCTTCTGAGAACGCCGCCCGTGAATTGGCGGCGCTGGGTTATACGAACGTGCAGGACTACGCTGAAGGCAAGCAGGACTGGATTGACGCCGGGTTACCTACTGAGAGCGAGCACAAACACTAATCTGCTCGCCTTAATACGAATAAAAGAAATGTTCGACAGGTACGCAATTCATTTAGCGACTCCTCGACTGAGTAACCCGCGCACGCCAAAAAACTCGACGACTATTGTGCTCGTTTGGAACCGAAAAGTGTTCACCGAGGTACGATGAGCAAGTTCAATTGATCCCCAAATAATCCGAAGAGTCTTCCGGGAGGTTAACAATCATGAAGGTCTCAACAGCATTCTGCCAAATTATGGTTCTATTCTTAGTCGCAATGGCCGCGGGTTCACAGACACCTACACCGCGCAGTTCACCTATTGGAGTTGGGGACTCGGCGCCCGACTTTACTCTTGACGATCAGAATAACAATAAAGTCACGCTGTCCGATCCGCGGGGCAAGTCACCAGTCGTGCTTGTCTTCTACCGCGGTTATTGGTGACCATTCTGCGCCCGGCAGTTGGCCGGACTCAGGACTCTTTTGAAGAAGAATGAGAATGTAAAGCTGTTCGCAATCAGCGTTGACCCACCGGACGTGAGCAAGAGCTTCGCCGAGAAGATTGCCTCGGATGGCAAGGGAGCAATCAATTTCCCACTTCTTTCAGACCCTGAGCATAAGATTATCGACGCTTACGGCCTTCGCGATCCGGCTTACGAGGGACAGAAGGTTTACGGCATCCCGCATCCGGCAGTTTATGTAATCGATAAGCAGGGGAAGGTTGCCTGGGCCAGGATCGAATCCGATTACAAGCAACGTCCAACGAATGAAGAAATACGGGTGGCGCTTGATTCGTTGAAATGATTCATTTCCTTTGTTTTAAGCTTGGCCTTGAAAGAATCGAAAGGAGTCTTTCCCGTGCCGAATGACGATTCGACCAGAGACAATTCTTCTACCACGACCGCGAGCGCGTCGGCGACGACTGGATTGGCAATCATGCGTCTTGGTCTTGGCGCGATGTTTCTCTATGTGTTCTTCGAAAACCTGAGCAAGGGTCTTTACGGCAAAGATGGTTACGCCGGTCTCATCAATTATTACGTTGAGAAGGGCCATGCTCCCGGCTTCTGGAAGAGCATAATGAGTCTAGCCGCCAGCCACGCGACAGTTGCGGGACCTTTACAGGCCGTTACTGAGATCAGCTTTGGAGCCTTTCTGTTGCTAGGATTGCTGACGCGACCAGTTGCGCTTGCCGCCTTTCTCTTTTTGAGTTCACTTTGGATATCTGAATGGGGCACTGCCTGGATTTGGGAGTTGCTGGTCCCGATGATTGCCGCGTTCAGCATAATGGTTGGCGGCGCGGGCCGAAAGTGGGGCATCGACGCAAAACTCGCCAGCAGATATCCGAGGATTCCGCTCTGGTAAAGATCATCTCATGGTAATGTCGCAAGCTAAGAAGGCAAACGACAAACCAGCGCAATTCGCCGCTCGGCCTGGCGTTGACGAACGAGTGCAATCTGGCTTGCTCGTTCTGTTATCGCGATCGGG
>WNFJ01583119.1_pt1 | contig 10495 bp, 13 predicted proteins | sample 5400461 | NCBI WGS metagenome assembly WNFJ01 (sample SAMN13153349, study PRJNA577476) | soil metagenome | isolation source: 115 cm saprolite on Douglas fir-dominated hillslope | place: USA:California | collected 2013-09-17
GCGCCTCGATCAACGCCTGCACCAATTGCTCAGGGCTTCCGCCGAGGGCGACGATCGCCCGATCGGGGCGGATGTCCCCTAACTCGACCAGGAGATCCCGAAACCGATTCGCGTCCGCTTCGGCGTATCGGAGCGGCTCGTCTTCCGCGGATCCGATGTTGGCCCCGGCGATCACCGCCAGCCGCTCTTCGGCCGCAGCCCCAGCGGCGGTGGAGATCAGTACCAAAGCCGTGGCGACGGCCTGCTGCCAGCTCATTCGCATCGCAGCGCTCGTACCACGGAGCCGGTGGGGGCCCATCGCTCTCCGGGCGGAAGTCTATCCATCCGCGCCCGGTCGAAAGCCGACTCGAGCCGTTGAGCAGCACCCGTTCCAGTGGCGACGACCAACCAGAGATCGACGCAAGGCGACTCGACGATCGCGCTCCCCGGAAGCGGACGCTCTCCGCGCTCCAGGGCCGCGGAGCCCTCGGAGAGAAAGCGATCGACGCGACCTTGCGCATCGACGAACCAAGCGGCGACTGGCTGACGGGTCGACAAGGTCAGGACCACCCGGAGCGCGTCGCCGGCGCGAATGCCCTGCTCGGGTCCGAGGAGTCGCACTTCGTCGCCGCGCTGGCGGTAGATCGCCACCGCCGTTCCCTTGAGCCGAACCCGATCGCCCGGCGCGAAGACAACGAGGGTCAATGCCGCGGCGACCAGCCCCAATGCACCAAGGCCAATCGCAGGCCGCAGAATGAAAAACGGCCGAGGCTTTTGCCGAATCCGGGCGATCAGGCTCTCCGGCGAGAACCGGCGCAGGTGACTTTCGCGCTCCCGCTCCAGCTCATCGAGCCGGCGACGGCATTCATCGCAGAGCTCGAGGTGGCCGCGGGTACTTTCCCGCGCATCGGCAGGCAGATCGTCGACGGTGAACCGTTCTAGGTTGAGCCAGCTCAGGTGGCCGGTCATGGTTCGGTCCCTCCCCAGAGCCTCACTCTGAGCGCGGTGGCTCGCTCGCGAAGGACCGCGAGCTTCTTGAAGACCGTCTGTCGCGACCAGCCGGTGGCCTCGGCGATCTCTTCCTGCGTCATCTCGTCCAGGTAGTGCAGCACCGCCACCTTCTTCAAGCGATCGTCGAAGTGGGCCAGAAATCGCAAGACCACGTCCCGGTCCTCGATCGCCTGCGCGCCGCCGCCGGCCGGCCTCAGGTCCTGGGCAGATTCTCCCAGAGGTGCCTCCGCCCGAGAGGTGCGCCGAGCGAGGAGATCGAAGCAGCACCGATCGGCCACGCGATAGAGCCACAACACCTTGGACTCGGCTTTTTCAAAGGCGCGCCCGTAACGCATCAGCCGCACGAAGACCTCCTGCAGGGCGTCTTCGCCGGCAGCTTGGTCGCGAAGAATGCGACGGCAGCGCCGCAATACCAGAAAGCCATATTGTCGGTAGGCTTGCGCTACCTCGTCCTCTGTCATTCCCCGTACTCTGCCGGCCCGCCTGGCGATGCGTAAGACTGCCTGGCGCCGTCGGAATGTAAACAGGTCGTGAATGGAAGGGGGCCGGGTTTACATTTTGGGGCCCGCTGGCGGTCTATCATCCCAAAACCCCCAATTGCCGCTGGCGCTTATCGATCGAGGACCTTTATGCCCAGAGATTGCACCCGTTTGTTCCCCATGGCCCTCGCCTGCTGCCTGGTTGCATCGGTCGCCGGAGCTGAAACCGTCCGCGTCTTCGAGAGCTCATCCTCGCTGACGATCCGGCTCGGTGAAGCGGATGCGGCTCGTGCGCTCTTCGAGGCGATCGACGTGACGCCGGAATTTACTCCTGGCGACTGCCCCGCGGAGGACGCCTGTTACCCCGCAACTTTGACGAAGACCGTGTCGTCGCGTGCGGTCCAGTTCTACTGCATCGTGGCGGTCGACGGATCCAACCCGTATTGCTTGCTGCAGGGCCACTATTCGGGCACGCTTTCGTTCAACCTCACGGGCGACGCAGGTGCGATCACTGCGGCTGCGTTGGCGCGGGTTGGAAACCCCTATCAAACGAGCAACGGTTACGCGACTATCGCTTGTGACGACGCGACCTGCCAGGTGCTTGGGAACGCATTCACCGAATACTGGCTCAATGGAGGCAACTTCATCTTTGCCTTGCATCAATATGGCGGGTACGGGCGCTCGTTGCTCGAGCCCTCCACCTATAATGACGAGGCCGCGCGCCTGTTCGAAGTTCTGAACGTCCCCGAGGACGTATTTCCCGACGACAGGGTGACCAAGTTGCTGCGCGCCGGAGATTTCCTCCTCGTTTGTACGAGGTCCATCGCTAGCTTCTACGTCTATCGCTTTCGCTGTAACACGGACATCCCGATTCCGGACGAGCCGCTCACGTTTCCATTGAACGTCACCTCGACGCTCACGGGCCTTGCAGCGTCGCAGCTCTACGACGCTTTGGACGTGCCCGGACCGGTCAAGGAGTTCCATTCGGGCGACGGGTTGTACTCGTTCGACGATCTGTACGACATCGTTTGCACCGTCGATCAGTGCGACATCCACATTCGCCGGCCGCCTTTAGGAGACTAATTGTCTCCGTGCAGGTTGCGCATCGAAGCACTCACGGGTCTCAGCCACGGGCCCCGGTATGGTTTGCTGGCGCAGCTCTTGTATTCGCCGCGGTGCTCGCCTCGCGCCCCGGGCAGTCGTTAGCGCGGCGGATCTGCCTTGGTATGTTCGTCCTCGCGCTTGCGGTTGCTATTCGCTTGAGCGAGTGGACGCCTCTAAAACCGTTCATGAGAGATCTGCACTCAATAGAGCCGGGGATGACCGAGGCGGAGGTCGATCGCATTATGGAAGGGTACGTTCGAGGGACTGGCTGGCCGGCATCGAGCGCCGAGGGCAGCCAGGGGGAGTTGCGCTTCCCCAATACGATCATATTTCGCCCAACAAGCTTACCGGGCGACTCGAACTGGGGCGTTGTGAAGTTCCAGAATGGTCGCGTTGCCGAAGTTGACTTCAGTCCTGATTGACTTGGGAGCAGCCCGCGGTGGACGTTGTCCACCATCGCCTATCCTTTCACGCACACGACTTGGCGAAGGGTGTGCACCACTTCGACCAGGTCGCGCTGGGCGTGCATCACGGCATCGATCGGCTTGTAGGCGCCAGGCGTCTCGTCGATCACCTCGGCATCCTTCCGACACTCGACTCCCGAGGTCGCGGTGATGTGATCATCGATGGTGCGACATCGCCCGGCCCGCTCCATGGCTGCAGCTATCAAAGCTCTCGGGATTGCCGAGGCCACGCACGATGTACGAACGCGTTCCCATGCTTCCCGGAATAATTCCGAGCTCGCCTTTCCGCGCCCTCACCGCGCCCTTTCGCGTCACGAAGACATCCTCGCCGTAGTGGTGCTCTCGCGCGACGTAGTTGTGGTGGCAGTTCACCGCCTCCAGCGATGCGTCGAACGCCGGCACCAGACCCGTGGCGCGTACGGACTCGATAACCGACTGCATCATCAGATCCCGGTTCGTCTTCGCGTAATCCTGAGCCCAATGCACCGCGGCGACGTAGTCGTCAAAGTGCTCCGTCCCCTCTGAGAGGTAGGCGAGGTCTTTGTCCGGCAAATTGATGAAAAACCGGCGCATATCTTCCTTGGCAAGCTCGATGAAGTAGCTGCCGATTCGATTTCCGACACCCCGCGAACCGCTGTGGAGCATGAACCAGACGTGTTCCTGCTCGTCGAGACAAATCTCGATGAAGTGGTTCCCGGTCCCAAGGGTGCCCAGATGGGTGACGTGAGAGCCTCGATTGAGGCTGGGATGTTTGGCGATGATTGCCTCGTAGCCCGGCTTTAAACGAGACCACGCCTCGACTTGCGCCGCCGGCGGATTCGCCCAGGCTCCCCGGTCGTTCCGGCCTCCGTGGTCCGTGCGACCATGTGGGACCGCGGCTTCGACCGCCGTGCGCAGGGCGTGCAGGTTATCCGGCAAGGCGCGAGCCGGGAGACTGGTTTTCACCGCCATCATCCCGCAGCCGATGTCCACTCCGACGGCGGCTGGGATGATCGCCCCGTGCGTTGGGATGACGCTGCCGACGGTTGCGCCCTTCCCCAGATGCACGTCGGGCATCACCGCCACCCATTTGTGGATGAAGGGGAGGGAAGAAATGTTCTGGAGCTGCGTCTTCGCCGCAAGCTCGAAGGGCACGCCGCGCGTCCACGACTTTATCGGCACCGCCCCGTCGACTTTGAGCACTTCGTAAGTCGGTTCCGGCCTGGTATCCCCATCCATGTCTGCTCAACCCAGGGGAATCACCGCCTGCAAAGCGTCGATCAACACAGAGGGATCGTCGCGGACGTATTGGTGCTGCTCGATGTGCAGGAACAGTCCCGACGGCGTGGACGCGCTCGTCGTGCAGGGCGCCGCGGATCCGTTCGAGAGCCGCCCCTGGGCATTGGTGGTGCCACACAGGTTCGAGGCGGTCAGGTGATCGTCCCCGAAATTGCAACTCCCGACGTTGGCCGCCCGGGCGAGCAGCGCATTGCGGAGTTGGTTGACCAGGGGCGCGTCGTCTTGAAAGACCCGTGTTCCGTCCGAGATCTCGATGGCAAATGGCTCACCACCGTTGCCGTGGAGGTTGATCGCCAGCGCGGGGGCGGCGAGCAAGAGCGTCGCTCCGTGGGAGGCGTACATGAAGTTTCTGGTGAAGTGGGGCGCATCGGAGATTCGCACCGGGATCGTGCCGCCCCCGCACGAGTTTGTGGTTCCTGAGCAACCCGACTCATCGCCGGGGTTCGCGCAGCGGTGGGTTCCGGCGATGAACAGCGCCCGGGCGCCCAACGCCTGAAACACCGCGACTCCCTCCTCCGGCGTGCGGCAGTCCCAGAGCGGGTGCGGCACCTCGATGGCGACGTTGCGCAGGTATTGGAGATCGACGACGTAGGTGCCCTGTCCGCGAAATCCGGTCGATCGCTCCTGAGCTATCAGATACGAACGCCCGGAGGGATCGTCGAGCGTGAACAGGTCGTAATTCAGCGGATCGAGAAGCGCCCGGGCACCGTCGACGTCGCCGGCCATCATCGCCCCGATTGCGGTTCCGAACTGAGTCACCTCATCGCTGGAAGGCGCGATGAACGCACCGCTGCCCCGCCCGGGAATCCTTGCCTTCAAGTCCCGGACGAACGCATCGAGAGACGAGAGAGGTCCGGCTTTCCGCTCCGACGCGTTCCCAGGCGAGGCGGGGGGGCAGTCCGCGCGCGCCTCTTTTGCCGCGACAGATCCGAGAACAAACACGACGGCGAGTGGCAGACCGAGTTTCACGAGATTCCCCCTCCGGGGCGATGGCCCGAGGGTGCGTACACCGGGCCGCCCGGCTGGGTCAACCGCCCGTGCGCTGGGTCTTGGCCCGTGCTTGAGGTTTCGCCAACCTGGCCCGTTTTACGGTCTGAGCACGATCTTGCCGGGCGCATGGCTCTTCTCGATGAGCGCGTGGGCGCGCGCCGCATCGGCGAGTGGCAGCGCGGCGGCGATCGCCACCGTCAGCTTCCCGCCGGCAGCGAGGTCGGCCATGGTGCGGAGCACGGCGACGTTGCGCATCGCCGGTGTGCCTGCTGAGAACGTGACGCCGAGTTGGGAGGCGGCGGGATCAGCGATGGTGACGATGCGGGTCGTGCCGCCGCGCAGCTCGATCGAGGCCGGGAGCGCGCCTTTGCCCGAGGCATCGAAGACCGCATCGACGGGAAGACCCAGCGCGCGGACGCGCGCCACGAGGCCGTCGCCGTACACCACGGGTATCGAACCGAGGGACTTGAGCAGCGCTTGATTGGCCGCGCTGCCGGTCGCGATCACCTTCGCACCGCGCAGGACCGCGAGCTGCACCCCGACGCCACCCACCACGCCTGCGCCGCCATGGATCAGCACCGTGTCTCCGCGCTGCACTTTCAAGGCATCAAGAACGCGCGTGGACGTCTCACCGGCGACGGGCAGCGATGCGGCGAGCTCCCACGACAGCGCCTTCGGCTTCTTGGCCACAATGCGGGCGAGCGCGAGCTCGGCGTAGGCGCCGCCCTCGGGCCAGCCGAAGACCTCGTCTCCGAGGGCAAAGTCGGTCACGCCTTCGCCGACCTCATCGACCACTCCGGCGATCTCACTGCCGAGGACGGCGGGCAGCCGCGTCCGAAATACCGCACCTTTGGATCGAAGGGGTTCACGCCGATGGCGCGCAGCCGCACCCGAACCTGACCGCGACCCGGATGCGGATCGGACGCCTCGGCCAGGTGCAGCACGTCGGGGCCGCCGAACTGATCGATTTGCATGGTCTTCACAACTTCCTCCTTCGTTGGGTTGCTACAGGTACTTCCTGGCCCAGATCTACCGTGTCGTCCCCCAGCGCGCAGAGAACGCGCTAGAGACTGTTCAGCAAAGTTGACTTCGCGCGAGGCAACGTCGCCCGCTGACCAGCCGATCGGTGCATCCAGCGCTCGTGTCGCGCAGCGAGTACGACCCGCCCGGTTGTCGATTTTGTCGGCCGCCGTTCGATTACTTGGTGAAAGTAAGAAAACCCCAATGAGGTATGGATGCCAGCGTTAGAGGCGCGAAGGAGCGACGATGCAATACCTGATGTTCGTATGCAGTGATTCTTCGGCGGAACCATACGATCCCAAGCAGGACAATATTGAATCATGGGTTTCTGAAATGGACGGCAGAGGAGTCAGAATTCTCGGCAACCGTCTGACCGGAGTGGATCAAGCAATTACCGTTCGAAAACGAAACGGCAAGGTCCTGAAAACCGACGGGCCGTTCGCCGAAACCAAGGAGTGGATAATGGGTTTTGACGTGATTGAATGCGCGAGCCTTGATGAAGCGGTAGAGGTAGCCGGGAAACATCCCATGGCACGCTTCGGCAAGCTTGAGATCAGACCCTTCTGGCTGCCTGATTAGCGCCAAGTACGCCTCACCTAGAAGAGTGCGCGTCGCGCTCATGGCCACAACCACCAGCGCAGCGAAGACCAGAATCTATCTCCGAAGTGGCAAGCCAATGTTCCGGCGATGGCGCCGCCGATGAGGGCGGCCAATAGCAGCCCTGCCACCGTTAAGGACCACAGCTGAAAGGCACACGTCGCTCCCACAAGCTACCCAAAGATCGCCCCACAACCAAAGCGGAGCCTGAGCTCACGGGCATCCGGCCGTATTCCATCGTTACCAAGGGGCATCAGCGGGCTCTCTGCGGGCGCTGCGTGACGTGCCGAATGAAGTCATCGAGAGTCTTGCCCGGCTCGGCCGCGAAAGTCTCTTGAAAGTCGATTTCCGAAATCCGGTCGAGCCGAAAACTCCGGAAGTCCTGGCGCAGCTCGCACCAGGATGCCATCGACCAGATCTTCCCCCAGAATGCGAGCGCCAACGGCCTCACCGTGCGGCGCGATTCGTGTCCGCCCTCGTCGAGGTAGCGAAAATGGACCTTCCGTCCCTCTCGAATGGCTCCGCGCAGCGCGCCGAGATTCGGCGCCCGTCCCCCGGTGTGAAAGTCGGGCACGAGCAGCGTCGAGCCGGCGACCTTGGAACGCAGCTTGTCCGGCAGCACCATCTCGACCTTGGCGAGGAGCGAATCCGCCGCCTTGGCCAGCGCCGGGTCCGCCCAACTCTGGACGACCCTCGCTCCTAGAACCAGCGCTTCGATCTCCTCCTCGCTGAACATCAGCGGAGGGAGGTCGAAGCCTTGCGCGAGCGCGTATCCGACCCCGGCCTCGCCGCGGATCGGGACACCGGAGAGCGAGAGATCGCGGATGTCCCGATAGACGGTCCGCTCCGCGACCTCCAGCTCCTGGGCCAGGCGCTGAGCGGTGACCACCCGGCTGCGGCGAAGCAGCTGGACGAGCCGGAAGAGGCGATCCGCGCGGCGCATGGGTCTCCGAACCAAGGTTACTGCTTTCGTAGAGCTTCCCAGAGAGCAATCGTCCCGCCCGTCGGATCGGCGATCACCGCGAAAAACCCCTCGCCCGGCACCTCCGTCCGTCCCTTCAAGATGCTTCCACCAAGCGACTTTGCCTTCGCCACCGTCGCATCGAGACTTTCGACCGTGAGGTACGAAAGCCACATCGGCGGCGCTTTGAGGTCCTCCGACTTCATCACTCCGCCCTGCAGCTCGCCGCCCGTCTTGATCGAAGCGTATTGCATCCCGGGGATCTGAAGCTCCTCAAACCTCCAGGAAAACAACTGACCGTAGAATGACTTTGCCTTCGCGGGATCTGAGGTGTGCAACTCGATGTAGCTGACCGGCTTGGACATGACCTGCTCCTTGATTTCGAGCGCCCGCGGGATGCGAGCGTGAAAGGAGCTTGCCCGCCCGCTCCTGACAGCGTTGTGTCAGGAGAGTTTTGACGGACCTGGGGTCTGTGGCTGGAACGCGATGCCTCGGGCATCGCTCCTGTGGGGCAGTAACGCTTTTGAGCCAGGAGGTACAACTAAGATGAGTTGACCGTGACAACACCCACTCGAACTACAAACCGTCCTGACGTCGTTCTTAGAGGCGCGGAAAACATGAGCGCTACGTGGCGCCCGTATTGAAGATCAACGACATACCTGAATGATCCGAGCATATCGTCTCTATACTGGTCCTGACGGAAATTCCCATGTGGAGCGTGGCAGCGTGAGAGGAGGGGAATTGGTTGGAGCGGAATCGATCCTCTTCAAGGAAACGCCATCACATTCATCGTTTGACTGGCACAATGCTCCTGCTCCTCAATACGTGATTACGTTGGCTGGCGTCCTCGAATTTACAACCCTTGGCGGCGAAACATTTACGATTCATCCGGGCGACGTCCTGGTGGCCGTGGATCAGACCGGCTCGGGCCCTAAGTGGCGTTTAATCAACGACGAGCCATGGAAGCGGGCTTACGTGGTCTTCAAGGTAGGCGGCGATACTCATTTCGTACCGGACAGATAAGCCGCATTCTGACACTCGTGCTTCCTCCACGGTCCCCACGGAAGCAGATCGCTAACCGTCGGCGACCAGACTGAGCCGCATACGAGGACGATTAACTTAAGGAATTATCACGCGATCGGAAGCGCTCAACAGGAAGACATCCAGCGCGGTGATCTCGTACGTGCCGAAAGGAATGAGGGGAAGTCCGTCGAACACCGCCGTTAAGCGATACACGGACTGCTCAGGCCGTCGGCTGAAAGGCTCCGGGACCATGGTAATGCCGTTGATCTCCGGATTTTCGTAAGCGACATTCATGCGCTCATTGAAATTGACCGCGCGTGCGCCGTCGGGAATCTCCGTGCCATCCCCATCCCAGACGCGAAGAACGATCTGATTGAGATCGAGGTCGCAGTCAGGACGCTCGCAGGCACTGCCGTCGTGCTCAATCGTCACCGAAACCCGCGCGGTGTCGCCGGCAGGAGTGATCGAGAGCGCAGTGATGACCGGTGCGAGATTGACGGTCCGTGGAAGGTAGCCCAGCGCATTCCTGGCACAATCTCGCGAGGTCCCTCCATCTCGGACTTCAAAGTGCAGGTGGGGGATCGAGGCATGCTCGCCGGTCATGCCGATCGCGCCGACCGCGTCGCCGGGTTGCACCTGAACCACCCGATCGGTCCGCAAACCGTCGGCTTGACGCGAGAGGTGCAGATAGAGGCTAAAAAGGTTGTTCCCATGGTCGAGCCTCACAATCCGACCGCCGCCGCGATAGTACCGCGTGCAATTGGGGTCCGGATTCGTCTCGTTGGCAATGCGAATGGAGCAGCCGGCATCGTCGGTGAGAAAGCTGACCCTTCCACTTGCTGCTGCGAAAACCGGGTCGCCGATCTGCACCTCGCTTCCATTGGGGCCGGCGAGATCGATCCCTTCGTGGAACTCATAGCTGCTCGTGCTCGCCCGAATCCGTGGGCCGAACGGGGAATTGATCCGATGCCGTCGGTAGATACTGAAAGCGGCCAGATGAACGGGACCACTGGGCCCACGGGCGGTTGGCAAACCTGGGCAAGCGCAGAGGAAGACATTCCAGCGTAAAGAAAGCCAGAGAGAACGGTCGACCAGAATCGCCTGGATGCATTCGGTGCGGGTCGGATGTTCATCACAGATCCCCCTCGTCGCTCGCTCGTCAGATTTAGATTCCTGGATCCTAGCTGCACCGACCGGGCCATGGCGAGCAGGAGCGCGGAAAGCTCGCAGTGGAGCGGCGGAGTTGCTCGAATGCAACGACTTAGGAGATCTTGCTTCAAGCTGTCAACAGGGCGGGCCCCTGCTACCATTGGCGAGCCAGATCGCGGCTTGAACGATGATCCGCCCCTGCGACGAGAAAGACCTTCCTGGCCTGTACGCGATCATCAACGACGCGGCGCAGGCCTACAAGGGAATCATCCCCGCCGACCGCTGGCACGACCCGTATATGCCGATGGACCAGTTGAAACAGGAAATCGGCGATGGCGTCCGTTTCTGGGGGTACGAGCAAGGCGGCGATCTGGTAGGCGTGATGGGGATTCAGGACCGCGGTGAGGTGGAGCTCATCCGCCATGCCTATGTGAAGACCG
>WNFJ01294662.1_pt2 | contig 10494 bp, 9 predicted proteins | sample 5400461 | NCBI WGS metagenome assembly WNFJ01 (sample SAMN13153349, study PRJNA577476) | soil metagenome | isolation source: 115 cm saprolite on Douglas fir-dominated hillslope | place: USA:California | collected 2013-09-17
ACTCTCATGGCCGCCGACAGCGCACGGGCATGGCAACAGGCGCCAATGACTGCTCGGGGCGACGGCTTCGGCGAGCTGGGTTAGGTCACCTGGGTCGCCAGTCAGCATCCGCCGGATCACCATCACGGTCAACCCGTGTACCCACGGTCACCGGGCATGGGTTGCACTGTGACGCCCGCGGCGGTGAGGAACTGACGGATCTGGGAGGCGTGCTCAACGACGTGCAGAGGCATGCTGCCGACAATCACCGCGAACAGCATGCCGTGGTATCGATGGGCGCTAGGAAGTGGCCGAGCGGCCATTTCCTCGGTGAGGCCGTCAAGGGTCTGGCGGACGCGGCCGCGGCACCAGTCGACGTACCCGAGAAGCTCGGGCTTAGTGAACCTGCGGTTGGGGAAGGCGAAGGTGTTGTCGTCAAACGGTTGTGGCGGTGCCCACGGCTCGAACTCGGCAGCCAGGTCATAGTCGAGCGTTAGCAGCGCGTGGTAGCCGAGGAACCAGGGAGCCGAGCCGTGCAATCCCCCGTGCGGCGTCGGACCCGTAGGCGCCTCGTCCGGCCACAAGTCCGTCTGCCACAGGTGGTCGGGGCAGTCGGTCAGCGCCGCATCCATCAGCCGCAGCGCCTGTTCGAAGTTATCAGCCATGCTCTGCACAAGCGCGTTCGACACGCTGCCTGTATAGCGCAATTAGGCGGGGCGGTGCCCTCAGGTCCCCGGCTGCTGGCCGCACTTGGCATACAGTGGCAGCCCCCGGGCTGCCAGCCGCTGCCCTGCCGGTGACGCCTGGGTGACGGGCCCCTCAGCGGCGTATCTGGATTAGCTGGCCGGGTTGAGGGGCGCTGACGGGGCCGGCGGCGCGTAGGCCTGGCCACCTGGACTACGCCCGCAGGCTGACTGGGCAGTCGGCGGCCTGGATGGGCGAGCGGGAGATATCGTCAGGCCAGCGCGCGCTGAGCTGCGAGCTGGCCTGAAGCGCGGAGAGCGGCGCAGGAAAGGCGCCGAAGGCGGACCGGGTTCTCTTCAACGAATCCGGTGTTCACGGTGCCCTGTTCGGCTGCTGGCGAGTTGCCGGCGATGGCCATGGTGGCTGTCGTCCAGGGGCTTCAGGGGCGGGTCTTCGAAGAGGGGGCAGTCGTCTAGGTCGGGGCATTCGCAGCGGGCGGCGCATTCGAGCCAGCCACGTACCAGCTCGCTGCGTTCGATGAGGGCAATGATCTTCGGAAGCTTGCGGCTGGCCACTTCCCGCAGCCGGTCGGTGGCCTCGTGGTCGTCTGGTGATGCCGACAGCAGCGTCTTGATCTCATCGAGGGTCAGGCCGGCACGCTGCCCGGTCTCGATCACCGCCAGGGTGCGCACGGTGCTGTGGTCATACCTGCGCTGCCCGTCTACGCGTGCCGACTGGGGCAACAGCCCGATCTGCTCGTAGTAGCGGATCGCGGACCGGCGCTTGCCGGTTAGCCCGGCCAGTTCGCCGATGGCCAGCAACGGGGCGCCGCGGGTTCGCGGATCCGGATTTGACATCAAGTCGACTTTAACACCGACGATGATTCCGCAACCGCGACCTGAAGGGACCACGACGATGCATCCCGCCATTGAGTACGAGCTCATCAAGGCACGGATCGCCGACCTGCAACGCCAAGCCGAGCAGGATGCCACCGCCCGGGCAGCTCTCCGGGCCCGCCAGGGCCAGACCCCCCGGCGCCTGCACCGGGCTGCCGGGCTGACACGCCGGGTCCTGGCCGCTCTGGCGGTCCGCGGGCAGCTCGCACCGGCGCGACTGCGGGCGCAGCCCGCCTGCCAGCCGCCGGCGCTGTGCAGCGCCTGCCCATGACCGAGTCACCGGCCGGTCGGCGGCAGCGACCAGCTCACCCCCGCAACGAAGGGACCCCAGCCATGACCATGCATACCAACGTCACAGCCGAAAGCTGCAGCCCCGAGCCGGTCGCCTGCACCCTCACCACGGCGGGCCTGGCCGCGCAGGCCAGCCGATGGGAACGCCTCGCGGCCCGGGCGATGGCCGAGCGCACCGAGACCCGGTACGGCCTGCGTCTGTCCTTCCGCCGCGAACCCGCGGTGGAAGAAGAGCTGCGCATGCTGGCCGCCGTGGAAACCGAGTGCTGCGCCTGGGCCGACTGGACGGTGGAGACAAGCGCCGGGCAGATCGTGCTCGACGTCCGCTCCACCGGACTGGGCATCGCCACCCTGCACGGCATGTTCACCAGGCTGCACCCGGCCCAGCCCGCCCGCCGGGACTGACCACGGCCAGGCGGCACGCTAGGAGTCTTTGACCCCCTCGCAGCAGTGCTGGCGTGCCGCAGGCCGGTCAGCCGCCGCGCCCCCCTGCAGACCCGGCGGACCTGCCTCCCACCTCAACAGTCCGGCCGGCCCGCTGCCGAGCACCTGCCATGGGCGCGGACGCGGCGCCAAGCCGGAGCTCATGAGGTGCCCGCGCTCATAACGATATTTCTGTCGGCGCACCAGCACTACGGCAACCGAGTTGCCAGGCGCACATAGCGGGAGTGCGCGCCTATGAGTCCTGGACTGATCAACCTTCGTGAGACCGGCGCGCCTCCCTGCAGATTCCGATCGTGTAACACACAGGTGATAATTGCGCTTTTCGCCCCGAGCGAGTATTGATCACCCGTGGATCTGGCGTTACCAATCCCCGGCCCCGGCTGGACTGGGCCGACCGCGCAGTCCTCGCCGCGCTGATCCGGCTCCTGTCGGCAAGGCTGCGGATGCACCGGCTCGTCACCCCTGGCATCGGGTTGCGCTGGCACCGTCGCCTGGCCGCCCGCAAGTGGACCTATCCGCACCGGACGGGACGGCCGCCGGTCAGCGCCGAGATCGCAGCGCTTATCGAGCGGCTCGCCGCTGAGAACAACAGCTGGGGATATAAGAGGATGCAAGGCGAGCTACTCAAGCTCGGCCACCGGGTCGGCGCATCCACATCCGCCGGGTCCTCAAGGTCCTGAAGATCCCGCCGGCGCCGAAACGGCGCACCGACGCGACCTGGCGGCAGTTCCTGCACACCCAGGCATCGACGATGCTCGCCACCGACTTCTTCCACGTGGACTGCGCGGTGACCCTGCAGCGCCTGTACTGCCTGTTCGTGATCGAGACCGGCTGCCGCTATGTGCACATCCTCGGGATCACCGCGAACCCGGACGGGCCGTGGACAACGCAGCAGATCCGCAGTCTCCTGATGGATCTGGGTGATCGCGCCGCGGACTTCCGGTTCCTTGTCCGCGACCGGGCCGGGCAGTTCACCGCGTCGTTTGACGCAGCCCTGGCCGGAGCTGGTATCCAGGCCGTGAAGATCCCGCTGTGGGCGTGGCACTGGGCCTGGGCGGCGCGGGCCGCACCCAGAGTGCGACAGCGCGTGCGGACTGCCTAGCAAGTTCGAGATCTGGCGGCCCTAGACTGACGAGGTGTCCGACGGAGAACTCGATGAGGTGATGCGCCTGAAGCGCGAAGGTCACCTTGACGGCGCCATCATCGCCATCGAAGCCGTCCTCGGACGCCATTCCTCCCATCCGCCAGCGTTGGCGCAGCTGGCCGACATCCAGCTGCGGCGGGGGCGCCTAGAGGAAGCGGCAGAGGCGCTGGACCGGGCTGAGGCCGAGGGCGGGACGGTCTCCTACACGGCCCGGTTGCGCGGCGATCTAGCGTACCGCCGCCGGCAGTGGGCGGACGCGGCGCGCTCATACCAGGACGCCGACATCCTGGGCGATCGCTTCGCCTGGACGCTGGTGCAACTGGGCCGCGCACGGCTGCGTCTCGGCGACGTCGACGGCGCACGGGGGGCGGCTGCCCGGGCCGTGGAGCGCGATGGCTCCTCGGCGCCCGCCTGGGTCTTGCTCGGTGATGTCGAGCGGCGCCAGGGTCAGCTGGAGGAAGCCGAGGCCCGGTACGCCACGGCCCACGAGCGAGCACCGGCCGACCAGTGGGCCTACGCCAAACTTGTCGAGGTTCGCCTCCTTCGGCTTCCTCCGCAGCGGCGCGAGCGGGAGATAGCTGTGCTGCTCAAGACCGGCGGCCGCGAGAACCCGCACCTGGCGGGGGTGCTGGCGAGGCTGCGCTCCGAGCAGGGTGACGACGAGCAGGCCGCGGAGGTCTGGAGAGACCGGGCGAGGAGCCACGGCGACTTCTATGCCCGGAAGATGCATGGCTTCGCCCTGCGCCGAGCCGGGCGGCTCGACGAGGCGGCGTCGGTGCTCGGCCAGTGCGTGCTGGAGGACCCGAACGACCTCGTGCTGTTCAGGACGTACCTGCACCTTCAGCACAAGAGGGGAAAGCTCGATGAGCTGCGCCGCACCTTGGAGGATCTCCTGCCCCTGGCCGGCAGCCGCAGGGGCGCGGTGTACGGGGAGCTACGCAAGCTGCCCGCCGCTGCCTCCGAGTCTGGTGATGACGCCGTCGGGCCAGGCCGGGAGCCCGCTAGCCACGCTGGGCCAGGCCGGGAGGCCGCCAGTGGCCGAGGAGGCCCGGACACGCAGTGAACGTTCCTGCCCTCGGGGATGTCGTCGAGGTCGCCGACATGCAGACCGTCGTGCGTCTCGACGGGACAGCAGGCCGGCTGGGTGAGCTGGTGCTCACCGGCGACGTTGTCGGCAGCCTGGCCGCCGTCCTGGAATCGGCGGCTCCGGCTGGTACCGGGGCCGGGTTCTTCGTGGTCGGGCCATTCGGCTCGGGGAAGTCCCACTTTCTCGCCGCGCTCGCGGAGCTGTTCGGCGACCCGGCCGCGACGGCCAGCAGCAGCACCGGCTGGACCGAGGACCTGCGCCGCCTGGCCAAGCACGCACGCCCGTCGCTGGCCGTGACCGTCCCGCTCGTTGAGTACCGCGCCCACGCCCTGCTGGAGGACGTGGTAGCAGACCGCGCCTGGCAGGCCCTGAACGGCCCTGCGCATCGCGATGCCGGCACCGACCGCGCGCGAAACTGGGATGCCCTGCTGTCGGCCGCCGCGGAGGCCGGCCACGCCGGGATGGTGTTGCTCCTCGACGAGCTGAGCGAATTCCTGAGGGCCAAGCAGGGGCCGGCGCTCACCGAGGACCTGCGCTTCCTGCAGTTCCTTGGTGAGTGGGCGCAGAGTCGCCCGGTCGTGGTGGTGGCGGCGCTGCAGGAGAGCATTGAGGAGGTCGCCAACGTCAGCCAGCGGGAGCTGGCCCGCATCCGCGACCGCTACCGTCCCAGCCTTGCGCTGTCGATGCGGCATGTAGAGGATCTGGTGCGCGGCCGGCTTGTTCGGTTGCGTCCCGGTGCTGAGCACTGGGTCCGCCGAGCGCACGAGGAGCTGTCCGGATCCTTCCCCGCCACCCCCGTGAGCTTCGAGGCATTCTCCCGCTGCTACCCCTTGCACCCCGAGACTCTCAGCGTGCTCGAAGGACTGCGGTTCCTGCTGTCCCAGCAGCGCGGCGTGGTCGACTTCGTCTGCACCGGACTGCGGGCCGCCCTCGACCGGCCATGCACCGAGCTGGTAACCCCGGACCAGGTGTACGACCACTTCTCCAGCCGCCTGCACGAGCGTCCCGAGACTGCGCGGCTGGCCGGCACGGTCATCGGCTACTACGAGCGTGCCCTCGACGAGCTGGTGGACGCCGACGACCGGGAGCTGGCGCTGCGTGCCATCAAACTGCTGTCGCTGCTCGCGGCGTCGCCGATCGAGCGGTCCCGCACGGCCGCGGAGCTGGCCGGCATGCTCCAGGCGCGGGTCAGCGAGCTGGACCCGTCGGCCAACGTGGCCTACCTCGAGACGGCAGTGCTGCGCCCCCTGGTCGAGCGCGGCGCCTACGTAGTGGCCAGGCCGGGACCGCCCGTCACCTACGAGGTCGACGCCGGTGCCGATGCCACGCTGGTCTTTCACGCCCGCGTCGCCCAGGTCCGAGCCGAGCTGAACGGGTCGGACCGGCGTCTCGTGTCCACCCTGACCGGGCTCGGGTCGGCGCCATGGCTGCCGTTCCAGCTCCTCGCCGAGCTTGGCACGGCCCGCAGAGAGCTGCTATGGCAGAACACCCTGCGGAGCTTGCTGGTCGCCACCACCCGCGTGCTGGAGCTCACTGGCACCGAGGCTGACGCCCTAGTCGATCGGGCCCGCAAGATCGGAGCGGAAGGATGCCTGCTGGTGGCCGAGCCCGAGCTCACCGGCGCCGACGCCGAAGCGGCGCAAGCCGCCGCCCGAGCCGCAGCTGCAGGAGCAGGGCGGCTGGCGGTCTGGGTGCCAGCTCCCCTGACCGCCGCCGAGCACGACCACCTGCTCGACATCCACGCTCGCCAGAGTGTCGCTGCCCATGCCCGCAGGGACGGCCATCTGGATCTGGCCGAGGTAGCCGATCGAGCCACCGAGCCCGATGCCGCGGTAGCCAGGGAGCTGCTGCGGCGGATCTACTTCGAGGGCAGCGTCGTATACCCGCCGGCGCAGGAGCAGCCCGCCGAGAGTCCGGGTGTCGACCTGCCGTCCCTGGCCGGCCTGCCTTTCGAGCGGCAGCTGCCCCGCCTGGCTGATCCGCTGCTGTCGGGCCTGCACCCGCTGCACCGCCAGGTCGCCCCGCGAGGCGAGCTGGTTGGAGACCGCCTGCTGCGCCAGCTCGTCCACGAGGTGATCCCGGCCGGACGCATTCCGGCTGGCGTGCTGGCCCAAGGTCGGCTCCGTCCGCTGGTGGAGGGCTACTTGGTCCCCCTCGGCCTGGCCCGGTCGCGCCGCGAAGGGGCCACGATCGCTCCCGACGCGGTGCGCTCCCCGGCGGTGGCCGAGCTGCTGCGCCTGGTCGGCGACGGCGACCCGATCGCGGCCGCCGATGTGTTGCTCGCGCTGGCCGACGGTCAGCTCGGCCTGACCGAAGCGGAGGCGGTGCTGGTTCTCAACGCCTGTGCCCGGTCGGGGCTGGTGGAGCTACTGCGGGGTCGCGGCCAGATGACCGAGCCCTTCCTGGCCGTCACCGCGACCGACCAGCTCGTAGCCGGCGAGCTGGTGGAGACGGCCGTGCGCACTGCCATCGGCGGGCTCGGCCCGATCTGCGGCCCCGGACCGTTCGACCCGTGGACGGCGAGCACGCAACGCCACGCCTGGCAGTACGCGCAGGCCTGGATCGAGGGCCGCCGCGAGGATCTGGCCCAGGCTCAAGCCGGCCTGAGCGCCGTGGCGGATATCCCGGCGCTGGGGCAGGTCGAGGCCAGCGGGCTGCTGACCGACGCCGAACTGGTGGCCAAGGTGGTGGAGGCGACGGCAGGGGCGGCGAGTCCGACGGCGGGTCTGCGGGCACTGGCGGCGGCCGTGTCCGAGCCCGAGGCGGTGCTGGCCGCTGCTGGCCGGCTTGCTGGTGTGGCGCGCTTCTGCCGCGACGACCTCCGCCGAGTGGCGGAGGCAGCCACCTACCTGACCCACCCGGACCTGCAGCTGCCCGCCTCCGACGAGCGGCTAGCGGCCTTGCTGCGCCAGACCCTGGGCCTGTTCGGCGACGCCCTGCGCCTGGCGGCCGAGGACCGCACCCGCGACCTGTTCGCCGCAGTCGGGGAGCTGCGCGGCGCCTACCTGGCTGCCTACCAGCAGGCACACGACCGGCACTACGCGGCCGTTGGGCCGGCCAGTGTGGGGATGGTCCGAGCTTCCCCCGCCTACCGTGCGCTGTCGTGCCTGTCGGCCATCGGGGCGGTGGCTGTCCCTGACGACCGCGTCAAGGTCGACCGGGTGCTGGCTGCGGCGGCGCCCGATCCCTGCACTCGCCGCCTCGACCAGGAGCTGGCGTGGAAGCCGCTCTGCTCCTGCGGTTTCCGGCTCGGGGATCCGCTCCCTGCACTGGACGGGGCGGCAGTGGTCGCGCTGGCCGACCGAGGCGTCTCGGAGTACCTGGCCGAGCTGGGCCAGCCCGAGCCGCGCGGTCGGCTCGAACTGGCCGCCGCAGACCTGGAGGCCCTCGGGCGCGACGCGCTGGCCGGGGACCTGCGCCGGCTGATCGCGCTAGCAGAGGGCGAATCCGGGGATTCGGCCGCGGCGCTCGTCGATCTCCTCGGTGACGAACTGGCGGGCACGGTACGCGACGTGCTGACCGGCGGCCAGCTCATCGTCACCCGGGACCTGGCTGCGCTCCGAGAGGACGTCATCGGCCGGCGCTACCCCAAGCATCGGTTGCTGGAACTCATGACGGCGTGGGCGGACCCGGCCGGAGACGTGCCGCTACGGGGCTTCATCGAGGTGATCGACAGCTCCGAGCCGGCCGATGCACCAACCCGGCCGTCGGCAGAAACCGGGACCGTGCGCTTCCTGCGCTCGCGCTTTCCGACCGTAGCGGCCCAGCTGCCCGCCCGCCAAGGCACCGAGGCATTCTGGCTTGCTGCGTGGTGGGTCGGCCGACCTGATGCGCCCGCCTGGCTGCCGGCCGGTCTCCTCGCCGACACCGGCCGCCTGGCCGAGGCGGCCGCCGCGGCCCGCCGCGATCCGGGCGCCGTGGCGGGTCTGGCCGACCTGGACCGCCAGGCCGGACCCGACAGCGTGCTCGGCGCGCAGATCGCCGCCGCGCTCGACCTGCCCGGCCGGGCTGCCGCCGACGTGGCGGCGGTTCTGGCCGGAGAGTCCCTGCTGCGACATCCTGTGCGCCTCGCCTCCGACGAGCTCCTGCGCCGCCTGGCCGCGGACTGGGCTCTGGCGGAGCGCCTCGACCTAGCATCCGTCGCCTCTGGCCACGCGCTGATCGAGGGCGGCGAGCTCGTGTCGCTGGCCCATCTCCGCGATGCCGCTGGGCATCTCGCCCAGCTGGAACGGCGGCTGGCGGGCAGCTCGGCGGCCGAGCTGATAGAGGATCTGTACCCGCACCACATCGCGCCCGTCGCCGGGCTGCTCAGCCGGGCAGAGATGCTCGCGCCCAGCTCGACGCTCATCGACGCCGGGACGATCGGCCAGATCCGCACTGCCGCCCGTCGGACGCTCGCGGCCGCCGACCAGGGGTTCCGCCGACACGCTGACGCCGGCTTCCCTGGCTGCCTGGCCGTATGGGACCTGGGCCGGTCCGTCATCGCCCCGCTGCTGGAGGTCCACGGCCGGGTGGCGGTGCTGCTCATCGACGCCATGCGCGCCGACCTGGCCGAGCGGGTCGCGGTCGGGCTGGCCGATGTCCTGCCCGGCCGGGCGCTGCAGCGCCGGTGGGCGGTCGTGCCCGCTCCCTCCAGGACGGCCGAGGCGATGGCCGCGATGGCATCGGGGCGGCCCACGCCGGCCGGGTCGGCCGGGCCCGGTCCCATCCCGGCGATCACGAGCACGGTCCCGGCTGTCCCCTTCGCCCATCTGGGGTACGAGACAACCGTGCTTGCAGGCGCCGATCGCGACCATCACGCAGCCGAGCTGGCGGACCTGTGGGCGGCCGGCCCGCCAGTGTCGGTGGCTGTGGCCACCGGGGTAGACGAGCGCCTGCACCGCACATCCGTTGAGCCTGCCGCGCTGCTCGACGAGGCCGTCGCCGGCCTCGAGCGACGTGTGCTCCCTTCGCTCGCCGGCCTGTCCGGGCGGGTGCCGCTGGTCGTGCTGGCCGATCACGGGTTCCGTGAGAATCCGGCCTGGGGCCGCGGGCCCGAGGGCCGATACGTGCATGGCGGCACGTCGCTCGAAGAGTGCGTCGTCCCGGTGATCGTCGCTTATTGAGAGACCTTCAGCAGCATTGGCCGACATGTCGTCGCGGTACGGTCCCGTCCGGATCGCTGGCAGCTGCGAAATCAGCGAAGAAGAGCCTCCCGTCGATGCGAGTGACATCAGCCTCGGTGACAATGGCATCGGCAAGGAGGCCCGTGACGAGGTCGCGCACATCTACTACCTGCTAGCCGAGCACAGTGACAGCGCCCGCCTGGTTGGCCTGAGGCGCAAGCCGGCTACGCACGGCGTCACTAGCGGTCAGAGCGTAGGGCTTGGCGTGACATCAGGCACGCGCATCTCACTCATGCTGGCAGTCTCAGACGCGCGAGCCGCTGCAGAGTGGTACAGCCGCGGCCTTGAGATAGAGGGAGCGCCATTCTTCCTGCGTGAGCCGACGAACACGGGCTTCGACAGCCCGGCCGTACTCGGGACGACGAGGTTGGGTGACAGCGGTGCAACCATCCGACCGCGAGTGGCTCGATCAAGAGGCAGGTCCGGTCGTCCGCCCCTATGCGCTGACCGGCGGCCTTACCCGGCCGACCGGGCAGCGGTTCGACCTACTCGATATGGCGGGCTGCGAGCAAAGCCGTTGAGCGCGTGGCCGTTGGAGCCGATCCCGCTGGCCCAATGAGCGCGGGTACCGGAACGTCGTGCCGAAGCGCGTAGCGAGTCGTGGCGACGGCCGGAACCTGACCCTCAGTCGGACTGACGAGCAAACGTCGAGCAAACATGGGCCGGAAACGGCCCTCACGAGGTGACCGGTAACGGGTATAACCGCAGGTCAGGACGGGTCAGGTCTTCACATTTGGCCGTGAGCTGGCCTTCCGTGACGTGACCGAGATGCCGCCCACAGGTTAAGCGGGCCGTGTCCACGTT
>WNFJ01605570.1_pt1 | contig 10494 bp, 14 predicted proteins | sample 5400461 | NCBI WGS metagenome assembly WNFJ01 (sample SAMN13153349, study PRJNA577476) | soil metagenome | isolation source: 115 cm saprolite on Douglas fir-dominated hillslope | place: USA:California | collected 2013-09-17
ATTTACTTGCATCACACCTGCTGTTGCCGGCGCGAGACCAGCGAAAAGAATTTCGACGTCCTGGCCTCCGATCGTGACTCGTACTGGAGCGACTGGGGAAGGATAGGGTGCAGCCGCTGCGCGCCCGGTTCCGCTTGGCGGACTCGTGGCTCCCTGCCCGGTAGCATAGAAAACGACAATGCTGCCGGCAGGGGCAGGATTGCCGGCTGAGTTCAACGAGCCATCTTGGTTGAAGATGCCCGGGTAAAGCCTAGGCACGCTCGCAGCGATTCGAACTGTCTCCACCAGACTTGCAACACCGTTGTAATTGACCGTGATGCTGGCCGCTTGCTGGCCATCCACTTCGTAAGGGATCTGTACGTTCACTTGGTCCGCGCGGGCAAAATAGATGGGTGCCGGAATGCCATTCACTGTGACGGACACACCTGCGGAAGCGGTTGGCAGCGTGGCAGTCACCGAGTCGAAAGCGGAAATCGCCCCGGTATGAGGGCCAAGCGAAACACCATAAATGGCTACGATCTCGCCTGGGGCAAACGGCTCGCCGGCGCCGCTGAAGACATCTTGGATTCACCCGGTCGCGATTTGAGGGCGAGCAGTCGCGATGGTGCTGAGTAACAACAAGTCATTTGTAAAATTCGTGGTCTGGCCACCAAAGAAAAATGCAGTCCCTAGACCGGATGCAAACGCAGCTTCGACGCGATAGCGAGGTGCCGGCGTATCGCCTCCAGGCGTTACCTGGGTCCAGGCCAGCGATACGGGATCATATTCCCACGTATCGTTGAAGGGGGGTCCACCCAGTCCACCAAACAACACCAGCTTTCCGCGGTTGTCGTCAAAAACCATGCCGTACCGCTGCCTGGGAGCGGGGCGTGGATTGGAGCCAATTTCTTTCCACTGATCGTTCGCAAGATCGAACGACCACAAGTCTCCTTGCGGACAAGGCCCAAAGCCGCTGGAACAACCTCCATACAACAACATTTGATCACTCTGCGGAACATAGATGGCGTGATGAAGGCAGCGGCGTAAGGGACGGGTGCCCGCCGGTGAAATATCTCGCCAGGAGTTGCTCGCTAGGTCGAATGCCCAGGTATCGTCAAAACGTCCCTGTTCCGAAGTAAAGCCGTGAGAAATCACGATTCGGTCCCGTTTAGCGTCGTAAATTGCCGAGTGGCCGTAGCGCGGGTTTGGCCCGCTCGAATTACCGCTCAATTGCGTCCACAGATTTGCCTGGATATCGTAGGCCCAAGCGTCGCCGAAGAAGCCGGCTCCCTGGCCGGCAATCATGATGATTCTGCGGCGCACTGGGTCAAACGTGACTGTGTGTCCATGACGCGGGTTAGGAGACGGTCCCCCCGTGTTGAGCCGTGTCCACTGTTGCCGATCCACCGCGTAGGTCCAAAGGTCGTTGAGATTGCCAGAGGCGTCCTGCCCGGCGAACATCAGAATTTGCCTTCCAACTGGATCGTAGGCGATCGGTGCGTCAATTCTCGGGCTGGGAGTCGCCCCTGAAGGATTCGCTTGAGACCACTTCAGGCTCTTCGTCTGCGCATCGGTTAAAGTACCGGAAATGAGGATTGCTATCAACAGTGTGCGCAAGAGACCTCCTTAACTCCTCTTTCGCTCGAGCCAACTCCTCGGTTACTGCGCTCCTGAAAGTTCAGGCAAAATACGCACCACCTGAGCCAAGAAGCAGAAAGTCACCAACAAGCTTGCAGAGATAGCGTGACCATTTTGACAGTCGCGGCGAACTAGGGAGAAGGGGGGCATCCTGATGCAACCTGATGTGGGTGTGTTGGCGCATGCAAGCCCCGACATAGAGAACCTGATGACGCGATATCAACAAGCAGATCCAGCCGCTTCGGCGGCCCTGGTCGAGCTACTCAGCCCACAGCTTTACCGGTTCTTCGCAAGCCCCATGGGCAGCAAAACCGACGCGGAAGACATGCTGCAGGACGTGTGGCTGCGCATTCACCGTGTCCGCCACACTTATCGACCCGGCGAACCTTTGCTCCCCTGGGTCTACGCAATCGCTCGATGCGTGAGGGTGGATGATTATCGCAAACGGCATCGCATTGCATCGCGCGAGACCGGTGTCGATGTGTTACCGGAGCCTTCGGTAAACAAGGATGAGAGGGCCGGTCTTCCGCGATTCGAGGAGCTTGTGGCCGCCCTGCCCGAGAGCCAGCGCGAGGTGGTGACCATGCTCAAAGTGGATGGATTGAGCATCGAAGAGGTTGCTCGTGCGACGTCTTCAACAGTCGGCGCCGTCAAGCAAAAAGCCCATCGGGCATATGAGCGGTTACGCAAATTACTCGAACAGACCCCACTGGCGCAAACGGCGCATAAAGGAGCTGCACAATGACTTGTCGCGATATGGACGGCATAATCAGTTCGCATTCCGGAGACGCGCTGCTCTCGCCCGAGGCCGCCGAACACATTGTTCGATGTGAGCGCTGTCGCAGTCTGGTGCGCCTACTTGATGAGGCCCGGGAGATCCCTACGCCTTCAGAAAGCCAGTTGAAGCGAATCCAGGCCGGTATGCTCGAAAACCTGAAACCTGTTCGGCCCTTGCCGCCGTCCCGGATCTTTCTCTTGGCGTTCGCACTAATCTTTCTATCGGTCGTGGCAGTCGGCGCTCTGATGCTCGGGATCCACGGCTGGAGCGTGCTCAGCATGGAACAGAAGATCGCCATCTTTGCTACCCTCGCTGCGAGCGCGGTTCTGCTGGCCCTCTCGATGGTTCGGCAGATGGTACCGGGAAGCAAACACTTCGTATCTCCCACTACGTTGCCGATCGCTGTTCTAGTACTTCTTATGGTCGTAATAGCCGCCATGTTTCGATCCGGTGAGGAATCGGCGTTCGTTGCTAACGGCCTGATGTGCATCAGAAATGGCCTGGAATATTCGATCCCTACGGCATTGCTATTCTGGATGCTGCTACGCCGAGGTGCCATCTTGTTTCCCAAACTTATCGGCGCCGCGGCGGGTGGATTTGCCGGCCTGATTGGCCTCAGTGTGCTAGAAATCAACTGCTCAAACTTAAACGTGTATCATATCCTGGTCTGGCATTGGGGCGTGATTTTGGTCACCTCGCTAGCGGGCGCTGCGCTTGGCGCCACCGTCGAATACATCGACCGGTATCGCGATAAGAAGAATTCGTTTTAGCGCAGGTCTTACACGCTCGTAGAACGCCCGGTTTGCTCTTCGCGCAGATTGCAGGTTATAAACGTCTCGACTTCTCCAACACTTGCATACGGCACAAGAGTGCAGTTGGCGTGCGTATTTCCGGTGATCAAAAGAGACACTTTCTTTTCAAGGTCACGGTGATAAAAGAGTATCACCCTCTTGGAAGTCGCACCGAGCAGGTACCCAGTCTCGAAACCCAAGCCGAAGGAAGAACCGGATACCTCGGCGATGAAAAGCTCGCACTGCTGAAGCCACGCCATATCACGCCGATAGACGTCCTGTGGGCTGATCAACCGGTCCGCCTCCCACGCATCATCACTCACCAGATGGCGGGTCAACACTTCGTGACCCAATTCGCCCAATAACTGTACGACTTTTCGGGCGGTGTCGAGCGTTGACCGATCGCCCGCCACGGTGAACCCAAAATAGATCTTCATGCTTGTAAGGTACTCCACAAGCTTGAGAGCCGTAGGCTGGGCGTAACTTCAGGACCATCGCTGTCGAATTGTTAAGTAGAAGCGTCCATCGGATCGCAAGTCCGGTGGTTCGTCATGCTTTCGAGGCTATTTGAAAGGAACCCATGCGAAGATTCAGCTTGTTTTCCGGGCTGCTCGTGCTAACCGCCGCAGCGTCGATGTCCGCCGGGGCCGATAGCAGCGGCACTCGCGTCCCGGTGTTATTGGAGCTTTTCACGTCCGAGGGATGCTCCAGCTGCCCGCCCGCTGACCGTTTACTTGAAGTGCTTGATCAAAAACAGCCAGTGGCCGGAGCCGAGCTGATCGTGTTGAGCGAACACGTTGACTACTGGGACCGGCTAGGCTGGAGAGACCCCTTCTCATCGCCGCAGTATACCGCCCGTACGCATCTAAGTTTAGTCGCGATGGTGTATACACGCCTCAGCTTGTGGTCGACGGACGATTCGAGTTTGTAGGTAGCGACGGACGCGAGGCAACGCTGGCCATCCAGAGGGCCATGCGTGAGCAAAAGATTGGGATCGCGATTTCACATGTCGCGCGTGACGGGAATCAGGTCACGGCCCACATTGAGTCATCTGCATCCGAGCAGAGCACCAAGAGTGGCAAAGCTGTTTTATACGTTGCCGTCGCGGACAACAGGGCTGAGTCCCACGTCACGCGCGGCGAGAACGGTGGCCGAAACCTGGCGCACGTCGGTGTGGCGCGGGTTCTTAGGCAGGTAGGCACGATCGATCTCGAAAGTACTATCGCAAAGGATGTGACTCTTTCGATTCCGCCGGGCGCCCTACCGAACGGAATGCGACTCGTTGCCTTCATTCAAGACCTCAGGTCGGGACATGTCCTCGGGGTCGCGGTACAGAAACTCTAAATCAAAGGAGCATATTTTTATGCGAGCGATTCACACACTTCTACTGTTGCCGGCTATCGCTGTCCTGTGTAGTGGTCAGGAGCAAAGCGCGCCCAAGAACGAATTGGCTTTCGGGCTTAGCGGCTTGCCCTCTTTATCGCGGAGCGACGCTCCGAGCCTGAATGCGGGAGCGGGCGTCGGACTGCAAGTGAACTACGGACGGCGGTTCCTGGAGGGAAATAAGTTTGCTCTGTACGGCGAAGTCAACTTTTTGGCTAGTCCGCTTCGCGAAGTCTCCTCGAGCGTAACTTCGGCTACTAAAAACTTCGCCAGTCTCTATATCACGCCAGGCGTTCGGTTGAAAGTTCTTCCGAAGTCAAGGATCTCTCCCTATTTCGCCATCGGCGGTGGATATGCGGACTATGAGCAAAGCACAACTGAGATTAACGGCCAGCCAAATCCGGCGTCCCGGCAACTTGCTCGTGGAGTTTTCGATTTCGGGGCCGGCGTTGACGTTCACGTCTGGCGTTGGGTTGCCCTTCGAGGCGAGGCTCGCGATTTCTATACGGGATCTCCGAACTACAACCAGGCGGGCAGCACAACGTGGTTGCCGGTGGGGCCATCGTGCTTCGCTGGCACTAAGACTTAATGGATCAGCGTGATGCTGCTCAAAAGAGGCCCGGAACTTCCGTATTCTTCCGTGACGCCCAAGGGCGTGTACCTGAGCCGGCGCCGTTTTTTCACGAGCGCGCCCGCCGTGCTAGGTTTCGCGGCTGGTGTTTCCTTTGCTGGGGCAAAACTCAGTGCTGTGAAAGGTCCGTTTAGCACGACTGAGAAACCGACTCCCCTTCAGGATGTGACCAGTTACAACAACTTCTACGAGTTCGGGACCGCGAAGAGCGATCCCGCCCACAACGCGAAGAGGTTCCGAAGCGACCCTTGGGCGGTTTCTATTGAGGGAGCGGTAGCAAAGCCTCGTGTGCTCGATCTTGACATGCTGCTTAAGATCGCGCCGCTCGAAGAGCGGATCTACCGCCACCGGTGTGTTGAAGGCTGGTCCATAGTCGTACCGTGGATCGGTTTTCGGCTGAACGCGTTGATCAAGTTGGCAAATCCCACATCAAGCGCAAAATATGTGGCCTTCCAGAGCCTCTATGACCCAAAGCAGATGCCGGATGGACGTTATGCAGGCATTCCGTTCCCATATCTAGAGGGACTACGAATGGACGAGGCATTGCATCCCCTGTCCTTACTCTGCTTCGGTTTGTACGGCGAGGTTCTGCCGAATCAGAATGGCGCGCCGATCCGCTTGGTAGTGCCCTGGAAGTACGGGTTCAAAAGCATCAAATCGATTACCAAGATCCGCTTCGTCGAGAAGCAACCACCCACAACTTGGAGCCTAGCTGTTCCGAGCGTGTATGGGTTCTACTCGAATGTGAATCCAGAAGTGGATCCGCTGTGGAGTCAAGCTACCGAGCGCCGCTTAGGCGACTTCTTCAAGCGCAAGACGCTGAAATTTAACGGCTACGCCGAGCAGGTCGCGACCTTATACAGCGGTATGGATCTTCGGAAGAACTTTTGATGCTCAATAGAATCATCTCAGGCCGGTGGGCAAAGCCGTCGATGTTTCTGATCTGCTTATTACCCGCTACCATCCTCGGTTGGCGCGCCTGGGGCCAGGACCTTGGAGCCAACCCGATCGAGTACATAATGCACGCAACCGGCGACTGGACTTTGCGATTGCTCCTCATCACTCTAACGGTCACGCCGATACGCAGCCTGTTGCACTTGCCGCAGCTCATCCGGTTTCGCCGGATGCTCGGGTTATTTGCGTTCTTCTACGGATGCCTTCACTTCCTTACCTACGTTTGGCTCGACAAGTTTTTCGCTGCCCGAGACATCCTGGGGGACATCGGCAAACATCCCTTTATTGCAATCGGCTTCACGAGTCTGATGCTGATGGCTCCACTTGCGGTGACGTCGACCGCGTCCTGGATCAGACGGCTGGGAGGACGCCGCTGGCAGTTGTTACATCGGCTCATTTACTTTAGCGGTCTTGCCGCTGTCATCCACTACTATTGGCTAGTAAAGTCTGATATTCGCTTGCCTACCTTGTACGGGGCGCTGCTGTTTCTGCTGTTGGCCTACCGCTTATTTGTCTTCGCGGCAAAATGGCGTGAGAGGCATCGACGGCGTGTCTCAGAATTGCAGCCGCAGCCTACTTGATTTCCAGCACTTCTGTGAGCTCTTTCTTCACGATTGCCGGAACCGTCGCCTCTGGAGAAGGTAGACCCACTGATATGGGTAAGGAATCCCATCGGGCTCGGCGTGTGAGTGAGGGTCGCGAGGCCGCTCATGTGGAGGGCAGCCAGAAGGAACCCAGTGGCGATGCCGACTGACTCTTGCACGTAGTAATGCTTAAACCTCTTCTCGCCATCGGAGGTTTGGGTAACGCCGAAATCTATGCGAAAGACGACAATCAGATACGGTGCTGTTTGGAGGAACTCCTTATGCCAGTCCGTGCCCAAGGGCTCCAGCGCTTCCAGCCAGTCCGCCGGCATTCGGTGCTCGTAACTCTCGCGCTCCTCAGCCTCGGCCGCCTCGCGGATCCTGCGCTTTATTTCGGAATCCCTCACGACGACGAACTTCCAGGGCTGTTGATTGGCGCCGCTCGGAGCGAGCGACGCACACCGTATAGCGTTTTCGATCAGTTCGAAAGGCACGGGTTCCGGTGAAATGAAACGGACAGAGCGCCGTGCTGCCATCCGTTCTATAAACTCTTGCGAGGCGTGTAACTGTTCCTCCAGAGTCATGCGCGGGAAAATCAAAGGGACTTGCTTGTGCGGTTTCATTGCGAGGTTAATCCGAGAGGCCGGCTACATTGTCGCTCTTCCGATTCATGTCGCCAAGGATTGAAATCGGTCAATTTTTATTACGGCCGGCCATGACTCCGCCATCGACATCCCAGATTACCCCAGTCACCCACGACGCCTTATCCGACAATAGGAAGCAGATGACCTCCGCCACGTCCTCAGGCTTTCCAACGCGTCCTATCGGATGAAAGTTATTGAATCCCTGCAAGGCTGTATGTATTTGCTCCTTCGGAATGAAGGCCTCATAGATGGGCGTCTCGACCACTGCTGGGGAGACTGCGTTGACTCGGATTTTGGCATGGGCCAGTTCCATCGCAAGATGTTGAGTCAATGAATGGAGGCCTGCTTTGGCCATCGAATAGGCAGAAGATGGCGTCGCGCCAATTGCTTGTTTGGCCCACATCGACCCGATGTTGACAATGGCTCCACCGCTAGCGCGCTCGACCATCCCTCTGGCAACGTGCTGCGTGATCAAGAATATTCCTCTATTCAGTTCAAGGTAGCGGTCGTAGTCCTCCATGGTCTGTTCCAGGAAAGGCTTCGGAACGAAGACACCAGCGGCATTCACCAGCAGATCCATCTTGGCGAACTTGCCGTCAGACTCCGCCATAAGACGCGCTAGTTGGACACCGTCAGTGATGTCCGCATTGCAGGCGATCACGTTCCCAAACGAGCCTAGCTCGTGTTGGGCCGCACGAAGCTTAGCGGCGTTCTTACCAAGCACGGTCACGCTGGTCGCTCCCCTCTGTAGCAAGAGGCTGGCTACCGCCTTGCCAATGCCGCTAGTTCCACCGACAATCAAGCCCGACTTTCCGGCGAAATCTTGAATCACAACTGTGTCTCTCGGGGCGCGAGCGCATTAGCGTACCGCGGTGGTGGCGTTGTAACTCGGATGCCTTCTGCCGTCGCGGTCGCCCGACTTAACTCATGTTCGCTGGTTGACAGACAAAAGTAACGTTTCCCGCCACTCGTACCAAACGTGACCTTCCGTTGGCCTGAGACGAATAATACCGTGGGAGAAGACAAATCGTATGACGAACAGGGAAATGGCGAAATTTGAGGAAGTCCTGCGAGCCAAGCAGGTGGAGCTCGCAAGCAGCCGGCGGGGCTTGGACAGCATCGCGATCGAAAGAAGTGCCGATCAGCTCGAGGAAGCTCAGTACAAGTCTGCGCGGGAACTCGCGGTGGCGAACTTAAGCCGTGAATCGACGCTCCGACAGGGCGTTGCGATGGGGTTGCTCCGCATTCAGGACGGTACATTCGGAACTTGCGTGCATTGCGGTGACGACATCAGCCGGCGTCGCTTGGAGGCCGTACCATGGACCCCGTTCTGCATCCGTTGCCAGGAGGCCGCCGACCTTGGAGAGGAGCGTGTTCTAGAAAGTATCAACCAACCATTCCTGGACGCGGCGTAACAACGGCACAGCGCTTTTCACAGGCGCCTCACCGCGAGACCGTGAATACTTGAAAGTGGATTTCGAGCTCGTCCTTAACTTTGACGACACCGCCTCCGATCTTGATGGGCTGAATTCCAAAATCGGTCTGCTTGATGCGGACCGCGCCAACATAGGCGTCATTTTCACGAGTGACGTCGAGGATCACCGGTCTGGTGGCCCCATGCAAGGTCAAATCGCCAGATACTCTCCAGGCGTGGTCACCGTTCGGCCGGACGTGGGTCGATTGGAAAACGATTTGGGGATAGGAGGATGATTCCAACACCTTGCCCTGCATATTGGATTGCACCTCGGCCTGGTCTTTGTCATTTACGCCATTCTCGGCCTTGACCGAAAGCATTCTAGCGTCGACAGTAAACCGGACGCTGGGGGTCGCGCTGCTGTCATCAACGGTTCCGCTTGCAATCGGGGCGTGCACCCAGTGTTCATGGCCTGCCGCTGAAAGTAGACCGGCCTTCCCTACATGAATAGTAAGGGAGCTGCGCTGAGAGTCTATGGCTTTTCCCTGTTCATCGGGACCAGCGACGAGAATCACCGTCAAACCCAAGAAAATTACTGGCAGCCTCTTAAGGCGAATCATAGTCTGCCTCCGTGTTTCGGCCAGATGTGTGTAGACGTCTTTCCCAATTCTTAGTTCGCGATGGTCATCAGAACGGTTACCTGCCCACGGACGACCGGCCGACTGGCTTCGAGGCGAAGGGCGCTCTGCAATGAAGAATTCTAGTGAGTCCCGAAAGACAAATCGGAATCTTTCGTTCCCAACCAGCCGGACGCTCGTTATTATTGCAACGCAAACCGCAAACGGGGCAAGAGCGCGTCACATCCCCGAACTTGCTTTGTAAGACGTGTGTTTCGATACATTTACACCATTGCAATCCTTAACCGTAACTCAGCAGCGTAGCGCTACGAAGTATAAGTTGACGGTTTGATCTGTGCAGGCAGCGTGATTGAAATCATGGCGACTGCACTGGGCAACTGCCGATGAAGGCAGAAGGTTAGAGAAACTAAATTTTAAAACAACCAGAAAGGTACAACATGAAGATTCACAAAAACTCCCTAGTGCTGACAGCGGCCTTCACCGGCTTGCTGGGCGGCACGATGGCCCGTTTGAACGCTGCTCCATCATCGGGCAGCTCCAACCCGACAATGTCCTCCCACGCCGGACAGCTTTCAACCACAATGAACGCTGACAAGGAAAAGCATGCCTGCGAAGGTAAGGAAGGTAAGAATTCCTGCAAGGGCAAGGGAGGCTGCAAGTCGAGTGATAACGGTTGTAAAGGCAAGAACTCTTGCAAGGGCAAGGGCGGCTGCGCAACCGACGGTTCCAAGAAGCAATAAGACAGTACAATCGGGGCCGAACCCGCAAGGTTTGGCCCCATCGCTCTTTTGAAGGTCATGCCTGCAAATCGATTTAACGGATTCAAGGATTACGGGATCGGGATCGGTCTTCGGATTCCTCACTACGCGCACATCTTTGAAAAGAAGCCTGTCGTGGACTGGTTCGAGATCATTTCAGAGAACTACATGATCGATGGCGGGCGACCGCTCGCGACGCTGGACCGAATTCTCGAGCGATATCGAGTGGTTCAGCACGGCGTTTCGATGTATTTCGGCTCGGCAGAGCCGCTGAACCGGGAGCATCTGCGGCGACTCAAAGC
>WNFJ01116468.1_pt1 | contig 10493 bp, 9 predicted proteins | sample 5400461 | NCBI WGS metagenome assembly WNFJ01 (sample SAMN13153349, study PRJNA577476) | soil metagenome | isolation source: 115 cm saprolite on Douglas fir-dominated hillslope | place: USA:California | collected 2013-09-17
TGTTGGGTTCTTGCTGCCCAAACGACACATCGCCACTCGAAGCGCTTTCATCGCGCAACCTTGCGCGGATGTTTTTAAGCTAATCTCCGGACCGCCGGTCTGGCGTGACGACGTTAGCGGCTGGAAGGAACTTCCGCCTACCGACGGCCTCTACACCTGGAACGAAACAACCAAGAACGGTGACATGATTACCTACCAGAGAGTGCGTTCAGAGCCGCCTCACGTGCTCGTGACCCGCATTGCGGATCCCTCGCTTCCTTATGGTGGAACATGGACACTTGCATTCGAGGAAATCAACGGCGGCACGCTTTTGCGAATCACTGAAGACGGCGAGGTGCGCAATCCCATCTTCCGCTTTATGTCACGTTTCGTTTTTGGACATGCCAGCACGATCGAGAAGTATCTGACGAACTTGAGCGCGCACTACGGCCAGAAATCCGAAATCAAGCAATGATTCCGTTCGCGGACCAAAAGCGACCGGTTAGAAAATCTCCGTCCAGAAGAAAAGGATATTGGAAACCAGCATTCCCAATGCTGCTGCGCCTAGCCACACATTCTCAAAACGGCTGTTGGTGGTGCGCATGACTTTGGGATTGTTTGAAAGCAGCAGGATGTAAGCGAAGATTGGCACCAGCACGACGCCCGCCAGCACCTGCGACCAGTAGAGGATCTGGACTGTATTTACCGGGAAAAAATCGATAAAGAGCGCTACGAACATAGTGCCTGAGATCATAACGTAAAACATTTTTGCGTCCCAGGGAACGAAGGCAAGGCCTGATTTCCAGCCTGCAGCCTCGGCGACACTGAAACACAGCGACGCGACCAGTACGGGCAGAGCAATTAGTCCGGAGCCAACAATGCCTATTGAAAACAAGACCGGCCCGGCTACTCCGAGACTGCCGAGCGCCTCAGACGCCGTCCGCGTGCTCATACTCGATGGATCGGCCAGGTGCAAATGCGACGCCGCGATCATGGCAGAAAGTGAGATCAGGCAGGCGACAAATGTTCCTGCATGCGACTCCGTGACGTGCGCCTCGCGCAAGCCTTCGGGAAGGCCACGTCTTGAACTGGTCTGCCAGACAATCACGTCGGGCGTAAGGAGAGACCCAAACACTGCAATCACTCCCATCATGTAGCCGGTGTTCAAGTGCATTTTCGGGAGCAATATGCCTCTAGCCAGCGCGCCAAAGGAATCTGTGACGTGAACGGCGGCAAAAACATATGCAATCAAGATGAGAGTCAGCGTGCCTAGCGCTTTGGTTGTTTTCTGGTAGTTGCCAAGGATCAGAACATACCAGACGGTAAAGGCGACAATGGCCAGGAAGTAAGAGCGCGGCAACATGGTGATGAGCGAAAAGCCGTCACTCACAGCGACGATGTCACCGATCACCATGGCCAGATTAACCACCACAATCAGCAGGGCAATGCCCACGGCGATCTTTCGTCCGTAGTGCAGCCGCACTAATTCAACCAGTCCTTTGTGGGTTTGATGGCCAATGCGGGAAGAGACCGCGAAAACGCTGAACAGCACGGGCACGCAGAGTAAGACTACCCAGCCCAGCGAGTATCCAAAACTGGCGCCGGCCACGGTCGCGGTCAAGACTGCTGCAGGATCAAGGTCGGCGGCGCCGGCAATAATTCCAGGAAGGACCCGGCCAGCTTTCTTGATAACTGAGGATTGGTCTTTCGATGGCGAGTGCGTCTCCCTGCGGGCGGTACACCGCTTCCCTGACTTAGAAGCAGAGACATCTCTGCGGGTTTCTTCCCTCTCTCCCGGTGGGAACCGAAACTTCGTGACGCGAGTCTTTCCCTTTGTTCCCGTCGTCGATTGCTGATAGCATTTTGGTTATGAAGCGCTGGCTGATTGTCGGCGGAGTTGTGGTCGGCATCATCGTCCTTGCCGTGCTGCTGGCGCCGTTGTTCATCAACGTAGACAGCTTCCGCCCGGAACTGGAAACAAAACTTTCCGCAACGCTTGGGCGAACGGTCCATGTGGGCAAGCTTTCTGCTTCGATCCTTAGCGGCGGTGCGCGGGCCGACAACATTTCCATCAGCGACGATCCGGCGTTCAGCAAAGGTCCGTTCCTGCAAGCCTCGTCTGTGCAGGTTGGTCTTGAGTGGCTCCCTTTGATTTTTTCGCACCAGATCAAAGCCACCTCCATCACAGTGGACAAACCGGAGGTCGTGCTCCTCAGGAATTCCGCGGGGAAGTGGAACTATTCCAGTCTCGGCACCCACACCTCCGGCGCAAAGAATAAGCCCGATCCTCCCAAGGAAGGTGCGGGGCCTGATCTATCAATCCAAAAATTTGAAATCGTAAACGGAAAGATAAGAGCCGGACAGATCGCCGGCCGCTCGGCGAGTCATGAGCGTGTCTACCAGAACGTCCGGCTGTTGGTACGCGATATTTCAGACACCACCGCCATGCCATTTACGCTTCTGGCCGATACGCCCGGAGGCGGTTCGCTGGATCTGGAAGGCAAAGCCGGGCCGCTTGATCAGAAGGACCTGGCCAAGACCCCACTCGACGCCAAAATTACGCTCGAGCATGCCGATATTGGCGCAACGGGGTTCTTCGATCCGAATTCAGGGCTTGCAGGAATCGTCGATTTTGACGGCAAGATCACCTCAGACGGGAAGAAGCTGCACTCCGAGGGCAAGGCCAAAGCCAATAACATGAAGCTCGTGCGAGGTGGCGGGCCTTCGCGGCAGCCGGTTGCGCTGGATTACACTTCAGACTACGCGCTCGACTCGGAAACCGGCGCTATCAGCTCCAATGTGCACACGGGCAGTAGCACTGCAAATCTCTCCGGATCACTGAATGGACGCGGAGAGTCAATTGTGGCCAATTTGAAACTGCTCGGTAAGAACATGGCTGTCAATGATGTTGAGGGACTGCTCCCGGCATTCGGCGTGGTTCTACCATCAGGAGCGTCATTGCGTGGCGGCACGATCAACACCGAACTCACCGCCCAGGGTCCGCTCGACCGCCTGGTGATTACAGGTCCTGTCAACGTGAGCGGCGCGCATCTTTCTGGTTATGACTTGACTTCCAAACTCGGCGCCATGGCTGCGCTTGCTGGGGTCAGGCCCAGCTCGGATACATTGATCCAGACCTTTAACGCCGCAATGCGTGTTGCGCCCGAAGGCATTCGAGCGGACAACATCTTTCTCGACGTACCCTCCATCGGGCAGCTCATGGGAAATGGCGTTATCAGCCCGAACAATGCACTGAACTTCAAGATGGCGCTGAAGCTGGCAAGCGGAGCAACCAGCCTCACCGGCGGATTGGCGGCTCTTACTGGACCGGGGAATGGCATTCCCTTTCTGATTGAAGGCACCACGGCGAATCCGGTGTTCCGGCCAGCGGTGTGTTCCGTGTTGAAGAACACCTTGAATCCAGCGAACCCTAAAGGCCTGGGGGACGCGCTGGGCGGATTGTTCGGCGGCAAGAAGAAGAGCAAGTAGCTCCTAAGTAGCTGATTTTTGAATAGCGTAACCGGAGTGGCTGCCAGGCCGCACCGCTGCTAGAATATACGGATAGTCCGTAACTCCCAGTTCAAAAGGCAGTTTTATGCTCAGGAAATCCTCCTTGGTCATCGTTTTGTTCGCTCTCTTTGCGTTCGCCCATGCCGACAACATCGTAGACGAGATTATTGCTCGCGTGAATGACTGGATCATCACGCGCGCCGACCTGCAGAGAGGCACCCAAGCCACGCAGGAAGAGTTGCGGCAACGCTTTCCCGGCGAATGGCAAAGCAGATGGAATGAAGCGCAGAAAAATGTGCTGCGCGACCTGATTGACCAGAAACTACTACAGGAGAAGGGCAAGGAACTGGGCATTACGGGCGATACGGAACTCATCAAGCGGTTGAATGAGCTTCGCCAGCAGATGGGCCTGGCCAGCATTGAGGATTTGGAAAAGGAAGCGTCGAAGCAAGGCGTCTCGTTCGAAGATTTTAAAGACCAGATTCGCACCAATGTGATCACGCAGCAGGTGATCGGCCGCGAGGTCGGCGGACGGCTGCACATAACAAAAGAGGAGGTTGAGGCCTTCTATAACGAACACCAGAAAGATATGGCATCGCCGGAAACGGTGACGTTGCGCGAGATCCTCATCTCAACCCAGCCGCTGCAAAAAAACCTGGACAACAAAGACAAAGCGGCGCCCGCTCCCCTGCCCGAAGATCCCGCGCAGGTGAAGGACGCTGAAGCCAAAGCGAACCAGCTTCTCGACCAATTACGCAAAGGCGCGAACTTTGAAGAACTGGCAAAGAAAAACTCGGATGCTTCCACCGCCGCCCAGGGTGGCGATCTCGGCGAATTCAAGCGCGGTGAACTGGCCAAGCAACTGGAAGACAAGACATTTGCGCTGCAAGCCGGCGAATACACTGACGTGGTAAAGACCAAGCAGGGCTTTATCATCTTCAAGGTCGTCGCGCACCGGCAGCCCGGAATACCCGCGCTGAAAGACGTCAGCGATAAAATCCGCGAGGCCATCTACGTACAAAAGCTGGAGCCGGCGGCCCGCGCTTATCTGACCAAGCTGCGGGAAGAAGCCTACATTGAAATCAAACCGGGCTTTGTAGATAGCGGCGCCAGCCCCAATCAGGCCAAACCCCTGGTAGTTGCCGCCAACGATCCGGTCGCCGCAGCCGAGAAGCACAAGAAGAAGAAACACTTTGTTGTCTTCTAAGTCCCCGAGTCGTTGAGGCCATACGCCAGCCTGTGGCGGTAGCCTGCCGCCTATGTTGCACTTAGTATTCCCGCGACTGTCCAACCTGCGGCTGCTCTGGGTCGTCATACAGAGCATGGACTTAAGGTCTTCGATTACCGTACTTGCGAATTTTGTGGTGATTGCAGGGCTGATCTCGCTTGGGTTTTCATTCTTTGCCGATTATCACGCCACCGGGCGGTGGGCCAAAAACGTGACTAGCCTCCTGGCTGGAATTGGCATGCTGGCGTTGGCTGCTTCCATGCTGCTCACGCCGGCGAACGCGGCCGTGATTCTGCGAGTTGCACAGACCGGCGCCTCGCGCGTGTTCCTGGTGATCAGCAGCGGCTTACTGCTGGCCGCGATCGCCGCTTTCGGGATCATCAATTACTCCCGGCCACTGCGGCTTTGGCACGAACGGCGCATTGAAAGGGACTTGCGACGTGATCTTCCCAATATCCCGTAAAGGGACAGCTTCCAGCCGGGAAGACAGCATTCGATGGCCGGCGCGGCGGCGCTTCTCCGGAACGCAAGGGCCAATACGCCAATTGCTGCCCGGAATGGTCGCTGGGGCGGCTGATGTCGATCCCGCGTTGGTGTTCACCGCCACCGCTGCGGGCGCGGTCTACCACTACTCGCTGCTGTGGTCCGTGCTGCTGTCGATTCCGTTTCTGTTCGCAGTCTTTGGCGTCTCTTCACGCATTGGATTTGAGACACAAAAAGGTCTGGTAGATCTTCTGCGCAGACACTACGGACGCCCAGCCGCTCTTGCCTGTGCGCTGGTGGTCGTCGTGATCAACCTGACGATGATCGTGGCCGATCTCATGGCCGTCACCGACTCGTTCTCGCTGCTGGCAGGGTTGCCGCGCATGTATTTCATTGCCGCAGCCGCGTTTTTCGTGTGGTATGCCCTGATCTTCCGCGATTATCGTAAGCTCACGCGCGCGGTCGCCGTGCTGGCATTGCCGCTGTTTACCTTTGTGGCCGCGGCAGTACTTGCGCATCCGGATTGGAGACAGGTTGTCAGCTATTCGCTGTTTCCGCGCATACCACGCGATGCCGGATATCCCACTATGGTGATTGCTGTATTGGGGTCGCTTCTCACTCCCTCCGTGCTGGTGTGGCAGACGACTTCGCGGCGTGAGGACGCGCTTGCCGGCAGACTCTCGATTCGTGGATCGCAACATCGCGCCGGGACAATCGTAACCACAGTGCTCTGCTATTCAGTCATGGTGGCCTCAGGCGCGATGCTTCATGCAGCTTCTGTACGCGATGTAACCACGAGGATGGCTGCTTCGGTGCTCGACCCCGCCGTGGGCGCACTGAGCACAGCCCTGTTTGCCGTGGGAATCATTGGCGCCGGAATGGTCGCATTACCTGTGCTTGTTGCCTCCATGTGTTACAGCGTGGCCGAAGCCATGGGCTGGAAAAGCGGTCTCAACGAAAACCCCTGGGAGGCGGTCCGCTTTTACGTTTTGATTTCCGGAGCCATGCTGCTCGCGGCAGCACTCAACTTTATCAAAATGAATCCCGTGGTTGCGCTGTATCGTTCGCAGGTGCTGGCGGGCGCACTGGCCGTTCCCATTCTAGTTTTCATTCTGGTGATTTCAAACGATCGCCGCATCATGCGCACGACCAACACGTGGTGGCAAAATTTCTGGATCGGCGCCGCGGCGGGAGCTGTCGTGGCCGCGGGAGTGATTGTACTTTGGTGGAAATGAAGCGTTGAGCTTTTATACATTAGTGGTTAGAATCCACCCAAGCCACTCGTCCAGACTATGTTGACTGTGTTGAAAATCCCGATCTTGCTGGTTGCGTTTCTTGTGCTGGCGCAACAGCAAGCAGCCGTGGAGATCACGTCCGAACCTTCACATCATCAGGTATTGCAGAATGACTGGGTGAGGGTTTTCAATGTACTGGCCGCTCCCAAAGCGACAACCCTGGTCCATCGCCATAACTACGACTACCTCTTCGTGACACTCGGCAACACGCAGATCATCAACGCACGAGTTGGCGAGAACCCTGTTTCCATGGCATTGAAGGACGGCGAAGTCCGCTTTACGAAGGGCGGATTTGCTCATTCGGTGACAAACACCGGAGAAACTCCCTTCCACAACATCACCATTGAGTTATTGCAGCCCTCTACGGGCGTCCACGCCTGCACCGCCGACTGCACGATTCTGCTTCCGTGGTGCATGCCCGAGCTCGCAGATATTGTTTCAATCCGACCAGTGGATGCTGGCTTCCACCGTCTTTCCGCCCGGCGCCATCTACGCGGAACATGTGCATTTGAATCCACATTTAGTGGTAGCGGTTTCGAACCTTGATCTCCAACAGCAAGTGAAGGGCAACGCCCCGACCGGAATGCATCACGTTGTCGGCGATGTCGGCTGGGTGAAGCCCGTTGTACACTCGCTGACCAACACGAGCTCCGCTCCGGCAAGAATTGCCACGCTGGAATTCAAAGCTACAACGCCCGACCACAATCACCCATGAGTCTTCCAGGCCCAACCCAACAAGCCGACACACCGGGAGCGCGCGAATATAACCGCATAAAGCGGCGCCTGGAGCTAGCTGACATGGGGCTGGGGCTCGGCTTCCTGATTGTGCTGCTAGCGACCGGCTGGACTAATAAGCTGCACTCTGTCTCGGTTGGCACTTTCGAAAACCACTACTCGTTGCAACTGTTTATCTATGTCCTTCTTCTCAGCGTAATAAGCAAGTTGCTGGGTGTAGGGCTGGATTTTTACGGCTTTCGCCTGGAGCATCGCTTTCATTTGTCGAACCAGAAATTCCGCTCATGGCTGTTCGACGAACTGAAAGGCTGGCTGGTCGGGCTGGTGGTCGCGACGTTGCTCGCGGAAATCGTCTACGGACTTATGCGCTTTTCACCGGAGCTCTGGTGGATCATCGCATGGGTGATCTGTCTGGGACTCTTCGTCTTGTTTGCCCAGATTGCGCCGGTAGTGCTGCTGCCACTCTTTTACAAATTTGTTCCGCTGCAGAATGAAGATCTGAAGACGCGGCTTATGCGGCTGGGCGAGCGCGCGGGGACGCGCATACGCGGCGTCTACGAATGGAAGCTGTCAGAAAAAAGCAAGAAAGCCAACGCCGCGCTGACCGGCCTGGGCAACACACGGCGCATCATCCTGGCGGATACACTGCTGCAGAATTACGACAACGACGAAATCGAAGCAGTCCTGGCGCATGAATTGGGTCACCACGTTCACAGACACATCTTCAAGACCATTCTTGTGGAGGCCGGAGTAACGCTGGTTGGATTCTGGGCAGCGAACCAGGTCTTGCAGTACGCGGTCTATCAGCGGCACATGTTCCAGCAGATGACTAACTTCGCCAACCTGCCGCTGCTCGTCTTGGTCTCCACAGTTCTCTCAATCCTGCTGATGCCTGCGCTCAACGCCTATTCGCGTTTTAATGAACGCCAGGCTGATCTCTATTGCTGGAAATCAGTACCCAGCGTGCTGCCTTACGTCAGTGCGATGGAAAAGCTCAACCAGCAGAACCTAAGTGAGAGCCAGCCGTCTCGCCTGGTGGAAATTCTCTTCCATTCGCATCCTGCGGTCGCCAAACGTGTTGCCGCCGCAAAAGCGTGGGCGCAAAAGAACCGACCCGAGCTGGCATCGTAAAACGGCGTTTTTATTTCACCCAAGCCATTCCGTCGGGGCCCGGACCAACGTCAATGGCGCCGGTTTGCGTGAGCGTTGGCAGATCGATAATGGCAATCTGTCCCGCCTGCGCGCACGCCACGTATGCGACTTTATTGCTCGGGGCCATCTGAATTCCTAATGGCATCGCGCACACCGCAATTCGCTTGAGCAGCTTTCGTGTGCTGCTTTCGATCGCCAGGACCTGGTTCGACTCCGGATCGGAGATCAGTACCAGCTTGCCATCTAGCGTGAACTTCAGCCGGTTCGAGTGTTTGGTGAGTGAAGGAATCGTCTCTTTGACTTTTTCCGTCTCGACGTCGATGACGCTTACGCCGCCGTCTTGCGAATGTGCCGTCCAGACTTCTTTTTCGTCGGGCGACATGTCGATGCCTTCGGGACGTTTTCCGACTGGAATCTGGGTGACATGCCAATTACCAGCGTTGCCCCTTGCTTCCACCACGCTTACAGAATCGGAAGCGATGTTGGCAGTAAAAATCTTGCGCTGATCGGCGGTCATCACCAGCATGTGGGTTATGTCCTGCCCCGTACCTTGCAGCCAGTCAACGGAATCGGTCGCTGGATCATAGCGAGCAACAACTTTGTTGGCCTCATTGGTGAAATAAATCTTTCCGTGGTTCTCAAGAATTCCGTGCGGTCGGCGAAGCGCGCCCAGATTCTTGCGACGGACTTCCTTGCGAGCAGCAAGATCAATTACGGACAAGCTGTCTCCCGGTGTTTGATCGCCGTAGTTGGCGACAAAGGCAAACCTGCCATCGGCTGAGACGGTGACTTCGTGGGGCGCATGCCCGGTCGGCACTTCGCCGATGATCTTGCGGGCGTCCGGGTCCACCAGCAGCAGTTTGTCTCCCGGCTTGTTCAAAACCAGCAGTATGTGCTGTGGCGCATCTTCTGCATGAAGAAATGAGCTGAAGAAAAAGACGGCGAAAAGAACAACAAGGGCCTTGCGCATGGTGATGCTCCTGACTCAGAGGCCGTTGAGAATCATTTTTTCTACGCGTTGCAGATCGTCTTCCGTGTCCACCCCTACAGTGTTGAAAGGCGTTTCAGCCACATAAATGTCGGTCCCGTTTTCCAAAAAACGTAGCTGCTCCAGCCGCTCGACCGCCTCCAGTTGTGATTCGGGCAGACTGCAAAAATGCTCAAGCGCGGCTTTTCGGTACGCGTAGAAACCAAGGTGCTTGAAGTAGTCGATCATCCCGCTTCGCTCACGGTCAAAAGGAATGGTGGAGCGCGAGAAGTACAACGCGCGCCCATTCTTGTCGGTAACGACTTTGACTGCGTTGGGATTGTTTACATCTTGCGGCGGACACGGCGTCTTGATGGTCGAAACTAGCACTTTGCCGTCACCCATTAGTCCAAGTAGCGCTTCCAGATGCTCGGGCCGCGCCAGCGGTTCATCTCCCTGGATGTTCACGTAAACATCTGCTTTGATGCGCTGGGCCACTTCGTAGACGCGGTCCGTTCCGCTGCGATGTTGCGTCGATGTCATCTCCGCTTTCCAGCCGTTGGCGTGCGCTACTTCCAGCACTTCTTCAGAATCGGTGGCAATGATGACGTCACGCAGCAGCGGCGACTTTCTGGCTGCCTCGTACGATCATCGGCTTGCCGGCAATTTCACGCAGGACCTTGCGCGGCAGGCGCGTGGAGCCCAAACGCGCGGGAATGATCGCAACCGCTGTAAAAGATTGAGGCATGATGTCAGGACGGCAGCTTCCTGCGCATCTGCTGGAGTTTCTGTGATTTCTCTTCCACGCTCTTTACCAGCTTCAATTTGAGATCATTCAACTTGCCGCCGACAGTAGCGTTGCTCAGTCCTATAATCTGCGCCGCGAGAATACCCGCGTTGGTGGCGCCGGCCTTGCCAATGGCGACCGTCGCAACCGGAATTCCGGCCGGCATCTGCACGATCGAGAGGAGAGAATCCATACCCTGCAGCGACGTGGAGGGTATCGGAACGCCGATCACCGGCAGCGTGGTCTCGGCCGCAATCACTCCAGCCAGGTGTGCGGCGCCGCCGGCGCCCGCGATGATCACCTTCACTCCGCGGCTGGCTGCGGTACGTGCGAACTCCATTGTCCGTGCAGGAGAGC
>WNFJ01660778.1_pt3 | contig 10493 bp, 11 predicted proteins | sample 5400461 | NCBI WGS metagenome assembly WNFJ01 (sample SAMN13153349, study PRJNA577476) | soil metagenome | isolation source: 115 cm saprolite on Douglas fir-dominated hillslope | place: USA:California | collected 2013-09-17
GCGAACGCTCCGGGCTCTGTTTGCAAGCTCGAACAAGGCAGGGCCATTCGATTATCTCCTGTCTGTCACTTGGGCGCGGCTTTCACGGTGACTTCCGGGAAGCGCTGGTCCTGTAAAGCTTTTTTCACTGCCTCTTCGCTCCAGCCCTTCTTGTCCTTGAGATTGAAAAGGACTTCGCGGTTGTCAACGTCGGTCTGGATGCTGCCTTGCTCTACCCACGGTAGAGTTCCGAGTGCCTGGCGCACTCGGTCCGGTCAGCCGGTCGCTCAGTACATGCCCGGGACATGAAGGGTCACGTCGGTCGGGCCGGCCGGTGCCACCGGGTTATCCGATTTGCCACAGCCTATCTTGCCCCGTGTCATGAAAGCCAAAATCGATTGGAAAAGAGATAGCATAGGCGAACCTCCTGAATCTAAACTCGCGAACGGCGGGCTTACGGCGCCGGGACGATGTTCCCTTTGAAATCCTCTTTCTCAACCGCTTGCAACAAGCCCGCTGGAGTCATCTTGCTCGAATCAAACTGAACAAGAAGTACGTCGTTATCCAGATCGACCGTTATCGCCTCGACACCCGGAAGCCCTGCCAGGGCTTCTTTGACCTTGTTCGGTCAGGTAAGTCAGGTGAGGTTGAGGCGTTCCTTCATGCCCTCGACGTGCAGGTTGACTGTTTGCATGCCGCCTTTGCCGGCAACCGGCCCATTGCCTGGCAGTGCTTCATCTTTTTCTTTGCCGCAACTTGCCAGCAGCAAGGCTGAACAACCCAGTGCGACACCGAAACCCGAGCGTTTGAACATGATTACCCCAATTCTACGAATAATAACCTATCGCATTATCCCCAGGGCTCGAAGACTCGACCTTGGGCTTGAAGAATTCTATGAGGTCATCGCTTGCATCAAGAAATCACGCCCTCCCAGAAGGGAATACCAGGTCCAGTAGCAGACCATGAACGTCAAGGAAAACCAGGCCATGATGGTCGTCGCACGGCTGGCGGTTTTCTTGACGTAAATGACATAGAACGAGCGCCCCAAAAGGAGAAGCGATGCGCAGAGCAAAATCCAGAAAAGCCAGCCTGTGACCAGGGTGGCCGCGGCGCTCCCCGCTAACCCGAGCAGGGTAAAAACGTTTACGAGAATTCATCACCACGGCAGCGAGGCCAGTACCGTGGTGATCGAAGCCAACAGGCTTCGTGCTTCCTGTTTCATGGTTCTCCTTGATAGTGGTGGCTGATGCTTGCGTTTAGCGTTCGGAAAATCCCTCGCGAACGCTAAACGCAAGCAACCCAGGAATAGCCAAGCTGGTTTCTCAAACCGTCGGCAGCATGGCCTTGTTCTTGTTGCTCTGCAGGGGGTCCAACTGACCCTCGGTGGGTTCCGCTCAGCAGAACCAGGGTTCACTCAGGCGCGGGGCGCGCTCCCGGTTCGGGGATAAGGAGACCACACAGGGTTTTCTTCCGGAAGCCAGGGCCCAAACGCGATGGAAGGTGACCGCCGAGTCGGTGCCGGCATGCACCTCCTTCTCCACCAGGGCGCTCACATCTTTCTGGAGACGGTCCATGCCCGGGTCGGGGTGGGCCCAGGTGTAACTGAAGGCGGCCTGGTTCAAGGGGCCCAGGTGCTCCTCCATCTCGGGCCGATGCAAGAGGTAGGAGCCGGGCGGCACCAGCAGGCGGATCGTATACTGGACCGGATCCACGTTATCAACCAGTTTGTTGCCCTCGATGAAATCCAGCATGTTCAGATAATCGCCGCGGGTGGTCCAGGGGGTGAAGGCCACCCAGGTAGGCCGGGGCGCGATGCCGGCGGCACGGACTACCTTGACCGCCTCTTCGATATCTGCTTTCGTGTGATTTTTCTCCAGGATACCCAGCACGGTGTCGCTGACCGACTCCACGGCGGACACCAGAAAAATGCAGCCCAGCCGGCCCAGCTCGGGCAAGATTGCCCCGCGCTTCAAAATGTGCTCGACCTTGGTAGTGATGTCGAAGGTCAGGTGGGGAAACTCGGCATGCATGGCCTGGACAATGCTCAAGCCATGGCCGGGCCCGTTCAAAAAATCGGGGTCGCCGAAGGTGATGTGGCTGGCCCCCGCCTGCACCTGATTGCGAATGTCCTCAAGGACGATGCCTTCGGGGATCACGAAGAAGCGGCCGCCGTAGACCGGCGGGATCGGGCAATGGGTACACAGGTGTAAGCAACCCCGGCTGGCTTCGACATAGCCGACCCCCCGGCGTTCTCCTTTGTGTTCCAGCCTGGCATACTTTTCCAAAGGAGGCAGGGCATTGCGAATCGGCAGGGCAAAGGACAAGCGCCGCAGATAAGGCTGGGCGGGCAGGCCACGCTGAATGACGCCCTCGAGGGCGTGAGGGAGCGCGAGAGCGCGGGAGCGCGGAGAGCGCTCCATTCGCTGTAGGGCTTCCAGCAGAGCCACCATGGGCATTTCACACTCGCCGCCGATGCAGAAGTCGGCGTTGTGTTCCAACAGGTAGTCGGCATTCAGGGCAGCGTACAAGCCGTAGAAGCAAACAATAGCAGACGGGTTGATTTCGCGAACGCGCTCGGCGACGCGGACCCCGAGGCGCAGGGCGGTGTGCATGGGAACGCTAATGCCGACAAAGCGGGCGCGCGCCACCTTGGCGTCGTCGAACGGGTCCACGGCAATGTCCAAAACGTCGGCGGCAAAGCCCGCCCGCTTGAGAAACCCAAGCGGCGAAGCAGCCGCCAGAGGCTGATGGCCCAGTTCATAGCACGAGATCAACAGGATGGAGCCGGATTCACGAAGGATCATAACTCACCACCAGTTCTTGGGCGCGAGCCACGTGCGGCGCTGGCTTGCATTGCGCTTGCGAGTTTTACACACACCCACACTCCGCCAGCCCTGCCTTGACCCTCCGTGCGGCGCTGGCTTGCATTGCGCTTGCGAGTTTTACACACACCCACACTCCGCCAGCTCTGCACTTGCCCAGGCTTATTGAGAATTTACCATTCCCTTGCTTATTCCCCCTGTGAAAGGTCACTTTGGTATCTCGCACACGACCCGAAATCCCACCAGCCGGTAAGGCTCGGTGGGCTGGAGGCGGAAACGGTAGGCGGCGCGGCAAGCACGGGCCTCGTCAAGCCAGCAGCCGCCGCGAACCACGTGATAGAAATTATTGGCGAAGCCGGTGCTCAACACGCCGCTCGCCGGGCCCTTGGGGTCCTCCTTGGGACTCTTCTTGTAATACTCCGGGTCGTACCAGTCGCTGCACCATTCCGAGACGTTGCCGTGCATGTCATACAGGCCCCAGGCATTGGGAGGAAAGGAGCCGACCTTTACGGTCTTCTGGAGGTTGCGCCCTTTTGCCTCTACGCCAAAGGGATACAGGCCGTTGAAGTTGGCTTGTTTTGAGGACAGGGAATTGCCGACATGGAAGACCGTTTTGGTCCCGGCCCGGCAGGCGTATTCCCACTCGGCCTCGGTGGGCAGGCGGTAAAGGCGGCCGGCTTTCTTCTCCGCGGGCAGGGCGGACAGGCGCTTGCAGAATTCCACCGCCTGGTTCCAAGAAACATGCTCCATCGGGTGGTCGGGGCCCGCGCTGCCGAAATGAGCGCCGCGATTGGAGGGGTTGTACTTGCCCCCCTCCTTGGGCTTGCCCATCAGTTTTTCATACTCGCCCTGGGTGACCTCGTAGACGCCCATGAAAAACGGCCTGGTTATCACCACCTCATGTTGTAGTTCTTCGGGGTCGCGTTCGGGCTCTTTGGCGGGCGAACCCATCAGGAATTTGCCGGCCGGGATCAGGGTCAGCTTCAAGCCGATGGAGTTGGTGATAACTTTTTCCTTATCCTGTGCCACAGCAGTGGCCCTCAAGGCGAAACAAACAGCGACAATCAGCATGATCAAACAGGCGCTCAACCGAAGCATTGTCACGGCAATCTCCCATGTTTTTCTTTCGTAGGTTAGGTTTTCAACCTGAGCGGACAGATTGGAAATCTATCCTCCAATCTTGCCGATCCACGTGCCTTAATCCGAAACGAAGCGCCACGTCCAGTAGCCGACCACGAAGGAGGCGGAAAGCCAGGTGATGACGGTGCTGGCGCGGCTGCCGCGGCCTTTCCCATACAGAATGTAAAACGACCGTCCCAGGAGCAGGACCGAAAGGGCGATCAGGGTCGGCATGAGCCAGCCGCTGACCCGCGCTGCGGTGGCGCTCCCCGCTAACCCGAGCAGGGCGAGAATGCCGGCGGTGGTTCAGGTGGGCGCCGCACCCGCCGCGGCAAACAGGACGGCACTCAGGCTGCGCAGCTGGTCTCTCATTTCTTGGCAATCTCAAAGCCGGTGACCAGCAAGTGGAAACGATTTTGGCCGCTGGTTTTTGCCAGCGCCTGCAACATTACCGGGAAGCGCCCGTTCCAGCCCTGAACCTGGCCGCTGACACTCGCCACCTTGTCGCCACGCGCCAGCGATTCCTGAAGTTTTTTGTATTTTGGGCCTTCCCCCAGCACGAAAACATGCCCTGTCCCGGACACCTTGAGCACGACTTCTTTGCCCTCGTCTTGGACGGCGCCGGTGGCGGTAATTTCAAGGTAGTCCACGCTCATGTTGGTGCCCCCGGAAAGCCGCGTGGCCGTGATGGATTCACGGATTTTATCCAGGTCGATGGAGCCCCCCTTCTTGGCGACGAAAGTTATCGTGCCGGGCCGGTAACTTCCCTTGCCGGGCTCACAAAATAGCTTCACCGAGTTCTTGTTCACGTCATACTGACGTGCGATGGCGTCTGCCGCCACCCCCCCTCATCAGGACATTTCCGCGCCTTTGATGCCCAAGACGCCTTTGATGATCTCGGCGTCAGCCGGCGCCGCCGCCAGCAATGTCAGAACAAAAGCAGCGGACCACGCATTTCTTGCCATTGTTATCCTCCCCTTGCGTTTGATTACTTAGAAACGGTTGCGAAATCGGTCACGATGAGCAGCGGAGGCATTGGGACCTTCGCTTCATTTTCCCTTTCCAGCTCTTGCAAAACCTTCGGCCAAACGCCGTTCCAGGCTTGAACGCGCCCGGTCACATGCGCGATCTTGGCGCCTTTGTCCAGGGCGGCGCGTAGGCGCTGGTAGGGTGTGCTCGTGCCCTCTTTCGGCTTGGCCTTGGGATCGTCAACCAGCTTGAACTCCTGGGTCGTGCCGCTCACCTTGAGAACAATATCCTTGTTGTTGACCGCGACATCTCCCTCGGCGGTGACTTCCAGGTAGAGTACGCTTGAGCGCGTGCCCTTGCCAAGGCGCGTGGCCTTCAGACTTTTCTGGAGTTTCTCCAGATCGATCGATTTTCCCTTGGCGGCGGCAAAGGCAATCGTGCCATGGCGATAATCTCCCGTGCCCGGCTCGACGTCGTATTTGATCGAATTCTTGTCCACGTCAGACTGACGTGCAATGGTGTCACGCACCAGTCCGCCTCATCAGGACATTTCCGCGCCGGTCACGGACATGACTCCCTTGATTACCCCCGCCTGTGCGGAAACCACGGCGAGCAAGGTTATCCCCAAAACGAGAAACGCCGTCTGGGTGTGCATGTCTGGGTCCTCCGAAAACAGAATCCATCTAGGAATTTGCCGGCATCCGGGCTCGATGGAATTTCATTAGCTCCTGGTTGGCGTGCACGATGCCGGCCAGCTTTTCCACCACCAGAGCCAGGTGCTTGCCGGGCAAAGCATAAACCAGCTCGTCATCGGCCAAATCGGTATAAACGCGATTGCCGATGCAGCCGAGGCTGGCCACCCCCCGTTGTGTCTTAAGGGCCGCGGGCAAGGCGGCACAGGTTGGCCGACCCATTAGTGCCGAGCCGCTGCCGACGCCGGCGGCCTGGGCGGCTTCCTCCAAAAGCATGATTTGCATGGCATTGCCACGAACCAGGACCACATCCGGATCGGCAATGGCTTTGCCCAGAGGCGCGTAAACGGCTACGCCGAAACCGTTTTCCCGCCGCGGAATGGCGGGCACTTCTTCGGAGCGGATGTAGCCGAGAGCGACCATGGTGCCCACGACTTCTTGGAGCTCCCGCACCTGCGCCGGCGGCAAATCAATTCCATGCGTGTAGGCGCCGATGGGGCAGTGGTAATGGTCGGGTGCCTCGGTATAGAAGGTCTCTCCGTCGGCGGCCCGCTTCCAGTAGGCACAACTGGCCGGCCCGGCGGCGGAAACGCGGGGAACGCCGGCCGGAGGTGTTGCCAGGAAGGTGACCGCAACCGGCGCAGCTTTCAGGCCCAGGTGTTCTTGTAACTGCTTTGCCGTGGTCATGCCGATTCCCCCAGCAAAAGGTTCCCTCGTATTATAATCCAGGTGGTTCACCTTTTCAGGTTTATTCCGGACAATGTTCAAGGGGCACGACCCTGGAGCGATCGAGATGTCTATTTTTTAGCTGAGGACGGACTATAAGTAAAATACTTTGTTCCTATGAAAACCATAGGAATCGCCTATGAGTGATCGGCCTGAAAATTTCCGAAAATCAAAGGGCATGATATGGAATCGACCGAAACTTTACCCGAATCCCTTTGCAAAAAGCCCTGATGCCGGTTTAGGATAAAGAAAAACTCGTCGACAGGGATAAGGTGAGGTCATGACCAACCAGATTTCCGTGGTTGCCATATTGATGATCATCCAGGGCTCTCTGGAATGCCTGGTGGGGTTGTTACTAGGGGTCGCGAGCTTTCTGTTTCCCGAACTCATAAGATCGATGAACTTGATGGTCCAACAACAGCAAAAGCAGCTTGCGGCGGGGCAACTCGTACCGGAATTTCCTGAAGAATTGGGCTATTTGATTGCCGCCGTTTATCTTGCCATTGGCGCCGGGGCCTTGTTGGCCGGAGTCCTCAAAATAATCGGCGGCATCAGGAACCTTCAGTACCGGGGCCGGGTGTTTGGCATTGTTGCTCTTTGCAGCGGGATCTTGGCGTTTCCAGTTTGCTATTGCGCGCCGACTGGTCTGGGCCTCATGATTTATGGTCTGATCGTTTATTTGCAAGGGGAGGTGGGACAGGCCTTTGCCATGGCGGGACAGGGCCAGACCCCTCAGCAGATTCGGGAATATTTTTCCCGAAGAGCTGCTCGTCGAGTTTTGGGACACTATGAAGGGGACGAAAGCCAGCGAAAGCCCCCTCATCCAGGCGGCCAGTCCCCCCAAGCCGGCGAACCCAACGAAGGAATTGAGCCGAGAGAAAAATGATCGACCCGAACGTTTCTTGAAATCCCTTTGCCAAAAGCCCTGCTGCGGGTTTAAGATAAAGAGAAGCTCGTCGAGGTCGGCCTTTCGAGGGCCTTTCTTTGGAGATCGCCATGGCTGTCAGCGCAAGCTTCAAACAACAGTGTCCCAGTTGCGAGGCCCTCGTGCCGATCAAGGACATCGGCATGGTGGGCAAGAAGATCGATTGCCCCAAGTGCAAATACCGCTTCGTCATCGAGTTTAGAGGAGGCCCCCGACCAAGCCGCGGCCAAGGCGGCCAAGAAAACTAAAGCGGCCAAGGAGGGCGATACCGCTGTCAAGGCGGGCAAACCCAAGCTCAATGGCAAGGGCTCCGAAGCGCTCGCGGCCGGCAAGAACGGCGTCGAGGCCAAGAAAAAGCTCGCTGCCGCCGAAGAGGGCGGCGCGGAGGAAGAATCTGCGGATGCCGCCGACACTGCCAAGAAGAAAAAGAAAGAAGCCTCCAAAAAGATGATGCTGGGCCTGGGCCTGGCTGCCGTGGGCATTGTGGTTCTGGGCCTGGCCGCCTTCCTCATTCTGGGAAAGGGGTCCCCGGTAAAAAACAAGCCCAATGTCAAGGGGCCTGGTTTCCAGAAGGGACCCAACGATGGCAAGGACCCGAAGGATACCAAGGACGAAAAGAAGGGCGATGAAAAAAAAGGCGATCCCCCCGTTGTTGATGATAACCCGCTTGCCGGCGCAGGCGCCGATTTCACCAACCTCTTGCCCAACGACACCGAACACGTGTTGCACGTTTTTTTCAAGAACGTGTTTCATCCACACAGCCCCGTGCGTGAAGCGGCTTTTTCACCGGCGGCTTTCGGCGAAGACGAATTCAAGAACAAGCTCGGCATTCCCCTCCTGGCCATCGATGACCTGATCCGGGCCGAGCGCTTCACCGGTCAACCCTGGACCTTCACCGCCGTGCACACGACCCGGGCGGTCGAGGAAAAAGACCTGGTCAAGGCCCTGGACCTGCAAGTAGTCAAACCGGCGATCAACAAGCAGGCCTATTACGTCGCCAAGAAACCGATCGCGTGGCTGGAGGAAATGGGCCAGCTATCCCTGGGGGCGCCGGTTTCCCTGCGCTTAATGCGCGCCCGCCAGGAAGGCCGGCCTTTGTACGTCCGCCGGCACAATGCCCAGACCCTGATATTTGCCGACGAACAACCCATGGCGGCTTTTCTCAAAGCCGACGGAAAATTCAAGAACTTCGATGACTCCGAGCCGCCCAAGAAAGGCTTCAAGCCGCCGGACGCATTCAAGCCGCCGGGTGGTTTCAAGCCGCCGGACGGATTCAAGCCGCCCGTTTTCCCACCGCAAGGGAAAGATCAGCCGCCCATGGATCTGTCCCTGTCCGATGACGGCCCCAGCGGTTTCTACATGACCATTAACTCCAACCTCAAGGTGATCCTGCAACGCATGGAACGCCGGCCCTCCGGTTCCAAGGAACGGGTGCTATTCAGCACGGCCACCAACATGGATGCCGCGCGCCTGAATGCCAAGGACCCCGATGTCCCGACGCGCATCCTCTGGCAATTCCGCCAGCTCTGGGATGTCACCCACCTCCTGGAGGAGAAAAAAGGCCGCATCCGCCTTCTGGGGAGCGGGCTGTACCAGAAAGACACCAAGGTCTATCGCTTCAAGAACGAGATCGTGTGCTCCACCCCGGACCAGGCCAAGGAGCTGCACCAGGACCTTTTCGACCTGGGAGCGCCCCTGTTTGCCCGGAACCTGGGTCATTTGCTGGGCGGCCACAAGATCGAGCTGCCCAATTTGGAAATGGAAAAGAAAGACATCAAATCCGAAAATCCCGGTTTCAAGCCGCCGATTAAACAAAAGTTTCCCGGCTTTCCCGGTCAGCCGGGCTTTCCCGGCAAGAAACCTCCCTTAGTTGACAAAACTCCCAATCCCGAAAACGATGAGCCCAAGTCGTCCCGCATTGTCCTGGGGCATGAAAGCGAGACGGTCAGCTTCACGCTCGACCTGCTTCTGGATCAGTCGGCCTACCGCAACCTGAATGCCGCGGTCAAGCTGATCCTGGCCGGTCTCAAGAACGAGCTGGACCTGGCCGGGGCGAAATCGTACCGGCACCGGCTGTCGGCCAAGGCCCTGGAAATGGCCCAGGGCAAGGACAACAAGCTCTCGGAGCGCGGCCTGGCGCCTGGAGTTTATCCGCCGGGGGCCTTCAAGCGAACCACCAACCTGCGTGCCATGCCCAACAATCGCATTAGCTGGTTGGCCGGACTCTTGCCCTACCTGGGCCATGAAACTCTGTACAACCGCATTCAATTCGAGCAATCCTGGAAGGACCCGGAAAACTGGCTGGCGGCCCGATCCCTGGTCCCCGAATTTCTGGACCCCATGTATCCATTGAATACGCGCACCCTCTCCCATCCCGACTTTCCTTTTGAGATCGGCGCCACCCATTACGTGGGCATCGCCGGCATCGGTCTGGATGCCGCCGACTATCCGGCCAACGACCCGGCGTTCGATCACAAGCGCGGCATCCTGGGTTACGATCTGTCGCGCGGCCTCAAGGAAGTGCAGGACAACCGCGGACTGGCCAACACCATCCTCCTCATGCAGGTGCCCCACGACGGTCCCGCCGCCGTCACCCCCTGGATCGCCGGCGGCGGCAGCACCCTCCGCGGCGTTCCGGAAAAGGACTCCATCAAGCCTTTCATCCTGACCACCGACAAGAACGGCAAGGAAATCCAGCACAACGGCAAGTCCGGCAGCTATGCCCTCATGGCCGACGGCTCGGTCCGCTTCATCGACGGCAAAATCTCCGACGAGGCCTTCAAGGCCTTGTGTGCCGTCAAAGGCGCCGGCGCCGGCAACGTCAAGGATGCCCTGACCGACTGGGCCCCCATTGTGCCGCCGCCCAAGGAAGAGGTGAAGGAGGCCATCAAGGAGCCGGGCAAGAAAGACGACAAGCAAAAAGAGGACAAGAAACCGGCGAAGGCAGAGGAAAACAAAGTCCCGGCAGCTCTGCGCACCAATTGGCTCAAGCAGATCGGCCTGGCCTACCACAACTGCCTGGAGACCGGCAAAAAACCCCCCGCCAAGATCGAAGACCTGGCCCGCTTCTATGAAAACGACGCCAAGATCACCGACGCTCTGAAAAAGGGCATGTTCATTTTCATCTACAATACCAGCCTGAAAAACATGCCCGCCGGCCCCAAAAACACCATCCTCGCCTACGAAAAAGATGCCCCCAGCGCCGGTGGCCTGGTGTTGATGGCCGATGGTTCTGTCCGCACCATGACCGCCGCCGAGTTC
>WNFJ01327886.1_pt1 | contig 10492 bp, 10 predicted proteins | sample 5400461 | NCBI WGS metagenome assembly WNFJ01 (sample SAMN13153349, study PRJNA577476) | soil metagenome | isolation source: 115 cm saprolite on Douglas fir-dominated hillslope | place: USA:California | collected 2013-09-17
GCGCAGGGCTCCGCTGCCAATGTGGCGATCCTGGCGGGAACCAATCGCGATGAGTGGCGCCTGTTTGCGATGATGAGCGGAGGGCCAAAGGGGGATGAGGAGCAACTCAAGCAGATCTTTGGCGATGAGGCGAAGCCTGCGCTCGCCACGTACACCCAAGCACGAGCCGATAAGTCTCCGGAGTTGGCCTGGATCGATATCATGAGCGATCTGGTCTTTCGTATGCCGGCGATTCACCTGGCGGAAGGACAGGTCCGGCAGGGAGCGCCGGTCTGGATGTATCGCTTTGACTGGGAATCGCCCGCCTTTGGCGGTGTCCTGGGAGCCGCGCACGCCATGGATATTCCCTTCGTCAGGAATACCCTCGACACGCCGCTCTCTCGCACGTTTACCGGTGACTCGCCAGGCAGGCAGGAGCTTTCTGATCAGATGCACGCGGCATGGGCATCATTTATCCGCAGCGGCACTCCTGCCGTCGCCAGCCTGCCAGCCTGGCCGCCCTACGATCTGGACAGGCGCGCCACCATGATCTTCAGCGACGCTCCACACGTGGTCGATGATCCGCAGGGTCAGGTACGACCGTTGTGGAAGCAGGTGCTCCAGGAGAGAGAGAGAGCGACGCTCATAAGCACCGTCAAAAATGGCAGAGGTACCCATTCTCTTCAGAGTGTACATGTGTAAATTCTGAGATGAAGCGGTTCTGGCACAATGCTGGTGATAAGGTCTTCAATAAGCTCGCCAACGCCTTGGATCTGAACTCGAAAAATATGAGATGCCAAAAGATAAACCCTGTATTGGCTACTTGGTACATCCGTTCAAAAAAGACGGACTTGGCCTCCCCGAATTCTCTTTTCGCTTGGCACGGAACTTAATTGAGGGACAAGGGTACTGCCATAGGATATGGTGGATAATTCGACGGGCCTCTCCAAACCGATTTCGGGCTGGTTTTTTGTTATGAGGCAGTCCGGACAGGTCACCTCTTCGCGGAGTAAGGCTCCATCGGAGTTCTTCTACTAGCACATTCACCCATCTCCCCGCGACATGGCGAAGACGAAACTCATCAGGGGAGGGCATCTCTTCGAACCGATGATCATCTAGCTCGTCGTCTCATGACCCTTACTTTAAGTACAACCTGGTCTGTGACTCTCCGGCGTCCCGTTTTCACCAGCGCGGCGTTCCATGCTATACTGCCAGAAACAGCAACGATTACTCACCAATCGAGGAGTAGCTAGATGATGAGTGAAGACCGCGGCGCCCGCTTTCCCCTGGGCAGTCAGGTACGTCTGGAAGCCCTGTCCAGCGACCCCTACCCGCTGCTCACGGCGCTGCAGGAACGTGAGCCGGTCTCCTGGGTCGAAGAGTTACAGGCCTGGTTCGTCACCCGGCGCGCCGACTTCCTATCCGTCCTGTTGGACAGCGCCACTTTCAGCGTCGCCTCGCCTGCCTCTCTCCTGCAGGACACAGTGGGCCAGACCATGCTCAGCACCGATGGCACCCGGCAGCGCCACCTCCGGCAGCCCTTCAACGCGCCTTTTACCCCAAAGGAGGTGCAGGCACACATGGCTGCCCCCATCGCGGCCTACGTCTCCCACCTCATCGATGCGTTCGCCCCGAAGGGGCAAGCAGACCTGAAATCTGCCTTTGCGGACCCGCTGGCGCTTTGGACCGTGATGACGGTGCTCGGGCTGCCCATCTACGACTTCTCCACCGTGCGCGGCTGGTTCACCGACATCGCCCACGCCCTGGGCAACTTCGCCCGCGACCAGCACGTGCGCGAGCGCGGGAGAGTTGCCGCCTCCGCCTTCGGCGAGTACGCTGCTTCCCACCTCGCGCGGCTGAGACGAGAGCCAGACGGCTCGATCCTGGCGGCGGTCGCCTCCTCGGGAGCGCTCTCGGACGAGGAGATCCTCTCGGCGGCGCGCGTCATCGTCTTCGGCGGCCTGGAGACCACCTCGGCCATGCTGGCCAACACCTGTGGGCCCTGCTCAGTCACCCGGCTCAATACGCGGCAGTGCGGGCCAACCCGTCCCTGCTGCCACAGGCCATCGAGGAGGCGCTGCGCTGGGAGCCACCCGTACAGAGCTGCACACGCTTTGTGACCCAGCCGGTGGACGTGCAGGGCGTCGCGCTCTCCCCGGGCGAGATGGTGCAGTGTATGGTGGGGGCGGCCAACCGGGACCCCGAACACTTTGCTGACCCAGATGTATTCGACCTGGGGCGCGTCAACGCCAGGGACCATCTCTCATTCGCCATCGGCAAACACTTCTGCCTGGGAGCGGCGCTCGCCAGGCTGGAAGGGGAGATCGGGCTGAGCATCCTGTTGGAGCGGTTGCCGGGGTTACGTCTGGATACCGCGCGGCCCAGCTCTCCGCGCGGGCATGAATTCCGCTCGCCTCCAACGCTGCATGTGCAATGGGAGAGCCTGTAGGAGAGATGCCTGATGGACCGAGAGGCAAGACGTGTAAGGAGATCGTCCTCTGTTTTTCGGATGGTTGAGCGCCCAGCCCTCGGCGTGAGGAATGAGGAAGAACCAATGAGTTTTGCCAAGAGAATCCTGACCGAAGACCTGGAACCGCTGCGCCAGCGTCTGCTTTTCCATCCGCTCTGGACGGGCATCGAGCAGGGCACACTGCCACGCGAGACCCTGCGCGTTTTTGCTCTGCAGGACTGGTGGCTGGTGCGCGAAGCGTACCGACTCGATGCGCTGGCCGCAGCCTCGATGCCCGACCTGGACCTGCAAGACCTCCTGCTCGCCAAACTCCTGCCCAAGATCGGCGGCTACCGCCTGCTGCTGCGCTTTGGCGAAGCGCTGGGCCTCTCGCGAGCAGAGTTTGACACGGTGGAGCCACTCGCGGGCTGCATGGCGCTCACCACCTTCTTCTACTGGGTACTGGCCTACGGCTCCGTCCCGGAGAAAATTGCCGCCGTGGGGGCCAGCGAAGACATCTTCATTCAGATTTGCGCACGCGTCGGCCCGGCCCTGATGCGCCACTACGGAATGAGCGCCGAGCAGGTCGCTTTCTTTACGGCCCATGAGGAGATCGGGAAGCAGGTGTCGCCCATCGATGCGCTTTTGCTGGCCCGCTACGAAACGCTTGAAGATCGACGGCGCATCACGCGTGCTGTGCGTCTGAGCCATGAGTTCGAGCTGCTGTTTTACGATACCGTCATGGCAACCTCACGCTCCGAAACGTGAGTGAGATTCGTCTTCTTCTTCCGCATGTTGACCCTGGCCTTGTGCTAAGGAAACCCTCATGGCTTCCCCTGCTTCCTCGCTTTGCTGTTCGGTTCCTCTCTGACCTGTTCCCGGAGCCTGCGCTTTCTGATGTAAGTATTCAACGCGATATGATTGGTAAGCCCCAAGAGGTTAGCGATCTTCCTGGCCGATAGTCCATAGCCCAGCAATTCCATAATTCTGTCCAGGTCTTTATCGAACTTGCTTTTCTGAATGGTGCCCTTTGGCTTCCCCAGCAGTACGCCCTGGCTTTTCTTGGCTCTCAAGGCTTCCCTGGTGCGGACGCTGATAAAATCGCGCTCCAGCTCCTGTACTGGCTACTTAGGCTATCCGTTCTAACATCCGGAAAGAAACAGTCATCGAGGAACCCTTTTCACCACCTGCCCGCTGTATGGATGGCAAGAAAATGGAAATGAGAGGACCACCAGTGACGCTTTTTTAGAACGGATAGCCTAAGTAGCCAGTACCGGTGCTGCATATCGCCTGTCGGCGTCCCGACGCTGCCTGTCCGCCCTGTCAGCAGTCCTCAGAACAGGGTCCCGTCATTTTTTCCTGCCAAAAAACCCGCTAAGCCTGTTTAGCTGACTGCTTACCCGTCTCGCCGCTCTGCAAAGAGGCCCTCTCTAGTCCTTTTTGAGCGAAAATGGCCCGGAATATTGCTTCCTCTGCTGTCAAGCACCAGGGCTGTCTGCGTTCTTCAGCCCTCTCCCAGAGCGCGCTGGCACCTTAGCAGGGATTTTGGCAGGAAAAAATGACGGGACCCCTATTTCAATCGGGCACGGCCACATCAAGGGATCCACCAGCAGGTTCCCGAAGGAGAAGTTCATTCTGTTCCGCCAGGTCAGTCTGGTAATTGCATTACCGCGGTTCCGGTTTTGGGTGGACTACACCACGAGTACCGAAGAGTGGCCTGAGTGCTTCAAGAAGCAAGCCATCATACCTGAAGAGATTGAGTTCCGCATATCTTTGTGTTTTTGAACTGCCTGGAAGGAACTTCCACCCTCCCGTCTCCCACTGAAGGAGAGGATGAACTGCCTGTCCTCCTGCAAACATTGATGGAGACACACGAAATACTCGTGCATCCCATTCATCGGTGCATGTGTGATTTGCCAGTGGTTCTGTCCTCATCGAGCAGTTTATGGTTCGCAACGGTAATAGACACTTTATGGTACAAAAGTGATGATTGGTTCATCCAGGCAAGAGCGCTCTTTGCACGGCAGAGCTAAAAAGCTTGGAACCATGTATCGGCTGAGAAGTGTGGCCATCATTTTGACTGATCAGTCATTGAATATGCCTTTTTACCATAAACTGTCCGGTTTGACGCATCTCTGCGAGCATGAGTCCCAAGAAGGGATCACCTAAGAGGAAGACACGAGAGAGCTTGGGGGCTTATTACTTGCGTGATACAAGCAAATATGGTAGACTGGTTTTATGCAACCCGAGAGACAAGATGTTCAACAACTGGTGATGGCGCTCTTTACTGTCAATAGCAGTCTTGAGCGCGCTCGGCGCCGAATACCGCAAGCGAGTCGACTCTCCGTGTTACAGCTGATCGCTGCCAACCCTAGAGTCAGTCCGAAGGCCATCGCCGCCGAGCTCGACCTGCATCCCTCTTCGATCACGCGCCAGGTGCACGTCCTCGAGGATGCGGGCCACGTGGCTGTCGTTGCCAATCAAGAGGATCGGCGGTCCTGCCGTATCACGCTCACTGATGCTGGTCGGGAAGAGTTGAACCGGCTGACCCAGATCGGTCTGGGCCGCTTCGCCACGTTCGTCGCGGCCTGGGATGCCGAGGAGGTGCGGACCCTCGCCAGGCTGCTCTGGAAGCTTGAGGCGTCCATGACAGAAGGGGTTCAGCCCGAACCACGCCCGGGAGGTCGCCACTGGCAACACGAGCCGTGAGCGACCATCGGGAAAGGAAATAGTATGATGGACCATCCAAGCACTCCGCTTCCTCTCGCAACCAGATGGCAGACCGTTGCTCCTGTTGCGACGCTGATCTTTCTCTCCCCCGTACTGGTGGAGTTGCTCGCGGGGATCACCCATCTCACGACCCTCTGGCTTCTGGTGCCAGAAATGGCCGTCTATGGGGGAGCGGCGCTTCTGATCCGGGAAGCTGCTCGGTGGCAGCATCGCGGGTGGGGCACGATCCTGCTCCTGGGCCTTGCGTACGCTCTGGCGGAGGAGTGCGTGATCCTGCAAACCTCCCTGACACCGCAGTTCTTCCCCGCTGGCACCGCCAGTTTTGGGTGGGCAGCAGGCGTCGAGTGGATCTACTTGATCGCTTTGGTCGTGTACGAAAGTGTCTACGCGATTGTCTTGCCAATTGCTCTCACCGAGCTGCTTTTTCCTGCTCGGCGGGCTGTCCCCTGGCTCTCTCAGCGGGGAATGGTCATGGCCTGTGTCGTCTTCCTCCTCTCAGCGGTGGGTGTCTGGTGGCTCTGGAGCCATGGTGGCGTGAAGAGCTATGGCTCCAGTCCGTACCAGATTCCCTTGCTCAACGTCGGCATCGCGCTGCTCGTCATCCTGCTGCTGGTCCTTGCTACCCTGCGTTTCCGACCACCTCCCCGCACTGGGAAGCGAGCGATGCGACCAGCATGGTCACCGTGGCTGCTCGGGCCAATCGCCTTCCTCTTCGGTGTGTTCTGGTGGGTCCTGGTTGGCTTGGCCTACATCCCCGCCTCGTCCTTCCCCGGCGTCTCGCCGCTGATCCCCATTGGGATCGGCCTGGCCTGGGCAGGTCTGGCGCTGCTGGTCGTCAGATCGCTGTCCTCGGCTTCGGGCTGGCAGGATCGACATCGGCTGGCGCTGATTTTCGGTGCGGTTCTAGCGAACATGGGAGGAGGAATCCTGGTGAGTGTGGCGCTTTCTCCGCTCGACCAGGTGGGCAAGCTCGTCTTTGACCTGATCGCTCTCATCCTCCTTGCCTGCCTGGCCTGGCGTCTGCGAAAGCGGCGGCAAGTGAGCCAGGAGTAGGTTGGCCTCTCCACCAGACCAGAAAACTACCGGGCCAGCCCTGTTCTCGAAGCTGAGGAGAAGACAGCAAGACCCGTTGCCCTCTAGTGCGCAGATCAAGGGGGGGCAGTCCAAATGGGCAAAAAACTTGCAGGATTCCCTACATCTGGTACGATTGGCTGTGCTGGCTACTTAGACCATCCGTTCAGAAAATGAGTTCTTTAAGAGCAGGTCACCACCGCTCCACTTCTCCTTGCAGAGGACTTTGACACTAGAGTACAATCGGAAGGTAGCAATACATTCATCTTATTTCGTCAACAATCATCTCTGCAAAGGAGCAATGTAGATTTTGAAGCGTGTGCTCAACTCTCTCAAGCACCTGGTAACTTCGAACTTTCAATGGCTCCACTCTAACTTGACACGTTGGACCAAACCGCTCAATACCTCTCTCGTACTCGGCACAGTGAGTGATCTCTTCAGAAGTACATCGCAGTTGGTAGCAGAAAATGCCCTGTTACGGCAACAACTTCTTATCTTGCGCCGACAGGTCAAACGATCAAGATGCACCAAGACGGATCGGAAAGTGCTGGTACTGCTGGCAAGAGTCGTTCAGACCTGGAAGCAAGCCCTGTTCATTGTCCAACCGGAGACGCTCTTGCGAGGGCCGCGTGAGGGTTTCCGCTTCTTCTGGAAGCAGAAGGCAAAGGTGACCTCTCACAAACCAAAGGTGGCCCCAGAGACCATCTTCTTGATCAAGACAATGGCCAAGAACAACCGGCGTCTTCTGAGCCGAACGCATCCGTGGTGAGTTGCTCAAGTTGGGTATGCGCGTGTGTAAACGAACGATCCAGAAATACATACGGCAAGCGCACATCACGAGACCAAGAGGACAGAATTGGGCGACATTCCTGCGCAATCATGCTAGAGAAATTTGGGCATGCGATTTCTTGCAAGTCACTGATCTCTTCTTCCGCTCGCTGTTTGCCTTCTTCATCACCCTCCTGGAGTCCCGAAAAGTGATCCATGTAGGTGTCACGCGATCTCCTACCGATGCATGGGTCGCACAACAACTGCGAGAGGCTACACCGTATGGGCAAGTACCCAGATACCTCATTCACGATAACGATAGCAAATTCGGACCAGCTTTCGCACGGGTAGCCGCGACAAGCTCCATCAAGCTCCTCAAGACTCCTTCTCACGCACCGCGTGCCAATGCCGTCTGTGAACGCTTTCTTGGGAGCGTACGCCCGAATGTCTTGATCATATGTTTGTCCTGCATGAGAAACACGGGTATCGCGTGCTCAAGGCCTACGTGGAGTACTTCAATCACATGCGACCGCATCAAGGTATCAAACAGCAAGTCCCTGAGCCACTTGGATCTCCTGTTCCACCAGAGCAGAGTAGTGGCCAGGTGATCGCGTTGTCGATCTTGGGTGGGTTGCACCATGACTACCGAAGAACGGCTTGAACGTATGAAAACGCACTGAGGGATGGATGTGACTGGTTCTGAAAGTGATGATGCTCTTGCCATGTCAAGCTGTTCTTCCGAGAACTTCACAAGGACTCTCGTTCAGGCGAGCGACTGAACGAACCCGCTGGTGAACAGAGTGACCTTCTCCTTCAGTGGTATAGATAGCTTCTCCTCTCTCTATTCATCCTCCTGTTTGAATATCACTCGTTAAGCAACGGTATGGAAAGCGAAAGAAGAAGTTTTTTTCGAACGGACGTGCTAAGTAGCCATGACAGAGCCCTGTATACCGATCGACTGCTGTTCGAGTATGGCGGCACGGTGACGATCCTACCCATGGAAGAGTTACCGTACTGGCGGGTGGCGATGGCCCGCAAACGGCTGGAGCCTCGCCGTGCTGAGTTTGCCGCTGCCTATGCCTATCTGGTAGAGCAAGTCTACAGGAGGATTGCCGAGCGTGGACCTCTCTCGGCACGCGATTTCGAGAGCAAGGAGATCTCCACAACGGGTCAAACAAAGGGAAGCTATCGCTCTGGCAAGGCGGTCAACCAGGCGCTCTATTATCTGTGGCTGGCTGGCGAGCTTATGATGCACAGTCGCAAGGGGCTTGAACGCGTCTATGACCTGCGCGAACGCATCGCGCCCGCTCAGTTCGCTGACACAGCCTCAGAAGAGGAGGCAGAGGCGTTTTTCGAGCTGGAAGTGCTGCGAACCTATGGGGTGTTGAGCGCGCGCAGTTGGCGGCTCGCCTTTGCTGGCAACGCCTTGCGACCAGTAGAGAAGGCCGAGGCTACGGCGCGACTGGCGAGGCTGGCACAAGAGGGCAAGATCGTGCAGGTGGCGATGCAGGATGATGCCAAAACCGAGTATTTCGTGCGTCCCGAAGATTTCCCCCTGCTCGAACAACTGCACCGAGGCGTGATCCCTGATCAGTGGCACCCTCTAGAGACATCCACCAGCGAGGAGATGATCTTCCTGGCTCCGCTAGACATCGTGAGTGCGCGAGGCCGCGCCTTGCCTCTCTTTGGCTTCGACTATCTGTGGGAGGTGTATAAGCCGCAGGAGAAGCGGCGATGGGGCTACTACACCTTGCCGATCCTCTATCAGGATACGCTCGTTGCACGGGTGGATCTCAAATTCGAACGCGAGGCCAAGAAGTTGGTGGTGAAGGGCTTCTGGCTGGAGGATCTTCTCGCAATTGACAATGCCTTTCTCCTCGCCCTGACGCGAGGGTTCCAGCGGTTCATGCAGTTTGTCGGGGCGCAGGAATTGGATGGGACGATGCTCTCGCCGGACCTGGTACGCAAGAGCGTTCTGGAGAGGATACGGGGGTGATGGGAACGAGTGCGTCCGGGACAGGCCATGTTTGGGGGGAGTAAGCTTGTGTCGAAGCATTCGCTGCCACTCAAGAGCGGAGCAGTCACAGAAGACGTAAAACTCATGCAGAACTGTACAACAGGTGTTTGTTCTTTCCTCTGCCATTTGCAAAACACGCTCTAAATGTCTGAGACAGGAGGGTGCTCAATGGCCCCTAACGCGCGCAACGACGTCTTCTGCGCTTGCGTCAATCCCTTTGCCCCGCTGATATCAAGGCGCTCGTAGGGCCGGTCCCGCCGTAGTGTACGCAGATGCCCGCCGCTCTCCAGTTCCCAGATGCTGATAGCGCCATCGTCCCCACAACTGGAAAGCCTCCGGCCATCGGGACCCACCTTGAGCGATTGGACGGTTCCCTGGTGCGCCTGGCGCGTCTGCACGCATTCCCCGCTGTGCCTGTCCCACCAGCGGAGCATCCCATCGCTGCCGCCACTGACCAGGACCGCGCCAGTCGGACCCCAGGCCACTGTATACACGATCCCAGGATGCCCCGACAGGACTCTATTACCTGCCCCCCAGGCAGGGTGGCGCTCCAGGCTTCGCATATCCCACACGAACAACTCTTCGCCGTCTCTGCTCCCTCCGCCCGAGGCGAGCCACTTCCCATCACGGCTCCAGGCCACGTCGTTCACTTTGCTTTGATGTCCTCTGAGTTGCTTGAGGAGCATGCCGTCCGAGGCGTTCCACACAGACACGATACCATCATTACCGGCACTGGCCAGGAGCGCCCCATCAGGACTCCAGGCCACCCGGCGGGCAGAGGCAGGTTGTTCGCGGGCAATCCATCGGCGGGTACCAGTGGACACCTCCCACACCTGTACCTCCTGTCGATAGTTTCCACACGCCAGAAGCTTGCCGTCAGGACTCCACGCTATGCCATAGAAGGAAGTGTAGGCATCGTCGGGGTCCCTCATCATCCGTACACAGGTTCCTGTGGTCGCGTCCCATACCCGGATGGTATTATCCCATCCACTACTCGCCAGCCACCTCCCATCGGGACTCCATCCTACTCCAAACGTGAGGAGGTGATGGGCATGGAGCAGTCTGGGTGACGTCAGGCCCTCCACATCCCAGATGCTCATCAAGCCATCTGATCCGCCACTCCAGATGCTCATCAAGCCATCTGATCCGCCACTCGCAAGTTGGGTGCCATCGGGACTCCAGGCAAGGTCATACAGTGAGACAGTGTAGCCCTGCAAGATCTGCTCGCATTGTCCACTTTCCGTGTCCCACACTCGTAGCGTGCCATCAGTACTGCCACTGAGCAGTCTACGGCTGTTGGGCATGAAGGCGAGCGAGAACACCACGTCTGTATGCCCGCGGAGCGCCGTCCGATAGCTGTTTCGCTCGACATCCCAGAGCCAAATCGTTTGATCGAAGGCAGCGCTCGCCAGGGTCCGTCCGTCCGGACTCCAAGCTACCGTTTCTACCCGATCGGTATGTCCGACCAGCGTCTGGAG
>WNFJ01599447.1_pt1 | contig 10492 bp, 7 predicted proteins | sample 5400461 | NCBI WGS metagenome assembly WNFJ01 (sample SAMN13153349, study PRJNA577476) | soil metagenome | isolation source: 115 cm saprolite on Douglas fir-dominated hillslope | place: USA:California | collected 2013-09-17
CGAGATCCCCGGCGTCGCCCAGATGACCTCGTCGAGCACGCTCGGCGAGAGCGTGATCAATGTCCAGTTCAACCTCAGCACCAGCATCAACGCCGCGGCGGCGGACGTCCTCGCCGCGATCAATGCCGCCAACGGACAATTGCCGCCGCCGGCCGGCAGCATCGCTGCGCTGATCGCGCCGGTCGCCTTGATCACTGTCCTGCGCGACACTTCAGTTATGATCAGGTTCCCCGTTTATGTTGTTGATTTGGCCTATTCCTGCGCCGACAGGACATCGGCGACCTGACGTTTATGACGAAGTTAATACCGCTTCTCCGCCCAGACCAAGTGAATTCAAGTAAACATCCGTAAATGGTGCAGAGCCGACCTCGCTCAATCGATCCTGGCTATCAATCCCGCTGCCACATATCCCCTCTGTGACAGATACGCCGTTTGGCGCATCTGGCCGAGGACGGCGATTCGGCTCGTCGGATTTTCCGGCTCCGCGGGTTTCCGCGGACATATCCGCGGACATACAAGCGGCTCCCGGCTGACTTCCTCTGGTTTCCCAGATACGCCCTTAAGTTGATAAGCTTCCGGCGTGTTTCGTCGGAGGGAAAGGACGGAGCATGGGTATCAAATCCCGCAGCCGAGCCTGCGCGGCGCTTGCTGCGGTCTGCAGCAGCGGTTGCCACGAGGAAGCCCGATGCACAAGCGTTTTCGTCTTTCGGGGGTCATCCAGAGCGAGCCGCCGCGCATCAGCCTGGATCAGGCGGCGGGCTGCAAGCGCGCCGCGCTCGATATCGGAACCACATGGGTTTCGCGTGGCAGCCCCAGCGTGTCCCAAACCTCGCTCAGTGCATTCGCAAGTCTGCCGATCAGCGTATCATTGTGAAACGGCGTGGGCGTGATGCGCAGCCGCTCGGTGCCCCTCGGCACGGTTGGATAGTTAATCGGCTGGATATAGATCGCAAACCTCTCCAGTAGGAGCCTCGACGCCTCCCGGCACAGCGCGGGATCGCCGACCACAACGGGGATAATGTGCGATTGTGACGACATCATCGGAATTCCGCCGTTGCGCAACGCTCGGCGCGTCTTGTCCACCCGCAGCTGGTGGGCGATCCGCTCAGCTACTGATTTCTTGAGGTGCGCAATGCTTTGCGCCGCGGCGACAGCCACTGCGGGCGGCATTGCTGTCGTGAAGATGAAGCTTGGCGCAGCGGAGCGGATTGCATCGCAGATTACGGCATCGGCCGCGATGTAGCCGCCGACGACACCGAAGCCTTTAGCCAAGGTCCCTTCGATGACGTCGACCCGGTCCATGATACCGTCGCGCTCGGCAATGCCGGCGCCGCGGGGGCCGTAGAGACCGACGGCATGAACTTCGTCCAGATAGGTGAGCGCCCCGTATTTCGCCGCCAGATCGCAGATCCGGCCGATCGGGGCGATATCGCCGTCCATCGAGTAGAGCGATTCAAACGCAATGACCTTCGGGCGACGACGCTCCGCCTGCCGCAGCAGCTGTTCGAGATGGCCGAGGTCATTGTGCCGGAAGATGTTTTTTTCGGCGCCGCTTCCCCGAATTCCGGCGATCATCGAGGCGTGGTTCTTTTCATCCGATAGAATAAGGCAATTCGGCAGCAGCCGACCGATCGTGCCGAGTGCCGCTTCATTTGACACATAGCCTGAGGTGAAGCCGAGCGCGGCCTCCTTGCGATGCAGGTCGGCGAGCTCCGCTTCGAGCGCGACGACGGGATGGCTGTTGCCGGAAATGTTGCGGGTACCTCCAGCGCCAGCACCCATGCGCAGCGCGGTCTCGATCATGGCATTGACGACAACGGGGTGGCGTCCCATGCCGAGATAATCGTTGGAGCACCAAATGACGACCTCGCGGGAACTGCCGCCGCAGCGCCAGATGGCGTAGGGCGGCCGAGCGGCCTGTCGTTCGAGATCGATAAAGGTGCGATAACGCCCTTCCTGTCGGACGCCATCGAGAAATGAGCGAAAATGACTGCGTAGTGTCATTGAGCCCTCCCTTATCCTTGTCTGTGCGGCGCTCACGAGACGGCCAAGGCCCGCTCCGCCGGCGTTACTGGGATTGTTGCAAACTTTGTTAAAGGGGCGCCTGTCCCACAGTCGCATAGGAAACGTCTAGTAATGCCTCTCGGAAGACCTGACCTTGCCGCGGAAGACGGTGTAGCTGATCACGGTGTAGAGCAGCATCAGCGGGAAGACGAAGAGACCTTCTCCCCAGAACATGAAGGCGAGACTGGAATGCGGTGCGGCGCCTTCGGCGATCGTGATTGAGAATGGGATCATGTAGGGCCAGAACGAGATCGCGAGTGTTCCGAACGCTGCCACGAAAATCAGCGCGACCATGTAGAACGGCAGACCGTCCCGGCGGCGACGAACACTGCTGGCCGCCACCAGCGCGGCAATGATACCAATCGCCGGGAAGATGAACAGGTACGGCCGCTCCAGCCATCTGTGCATAACCTGAAGGTTTTCGGCCAGGGCATAGACGAAGACGACGACTAGAAAAATGAGCAGCCCTACCGCCAGGCCGGGGATCAGGCGATAGGCCGCGTCGCGGATTTCGGCTTCGCATTTCTTGACCAGCCAGCAAGCGCCGAGCAGGGAATAGCCGAGACACAGGCCGACGCCACACAGAACCGCAAACGGACTGAACCAGCCGAATTCGCCCCCGGTGTACTGCCCGTCCGCGATTGGCAGCCCCTCCACGAGGGCGCCGACCGTCATGCCTTGGATAAACGCAGCGACGAGAGACCCTCCAGCAAAGCCGGCATCCCAGATCCACCGCAGACGCTGCGTTTTGTAACGGTACTCGAAGGCCACACCGCGCAGGATCAGGCCCGCCAGCATCAGCAGCAGCGGTAGATAGAACGCAGAGAAAAGCGTCGCATAGACGACCGGAAAGGCACCCCAAAGGACTACCCCGGCCACGACGAGCCAGGTCTCATTGCCGTCCCAGATTGGCGCAACCGCGCTCAACATCGCGCGCCGTCTCTCCTCGTTGCCGGTCAGGCCGAACAGAATGCCGATGCCGAGATCGAACCCATCGAGCAGTACGTAAAGGAGTATGCTAACGGCCAATATGGCCACCCAGAACATGACCACGGTTATTCTCCTGCGGGGACGTGACGAGCGGCCGGCGTGAGCCGGTCTTCATCGACAACCGACATCGGGCGGTTGGGAACCGCGGCGGCGGGCGGCAGGACCAGGCGCCCTTCAGGTCCGGCGCGCAGCAGCCGATAGATGTAGAAGGTGCCGAACGCGAAAATGAAGCTGTAGACGACGCAATAAACGGCGAGCGAGATCGCTGCCACGCGGGAGGTCAAGAACGGTGTCATCGCGTCGGCGGTCCGCAAAACGCCGTACACGACCCAAGGCTGGCGCCCGACCTCGGCAGTGACCCAGCCGCTCAGTATCGCGATGAAGGGGAATGGGAAGCTCAGGAATGTCGCCCAGAGCAGCAGCCGGTTCTGCTGGATGCGTTCCTTGTGAATCAAATACGAGCCGAACCACGCGATCAGCACCATGATGACCCAGCAGCCGACCATGATCCTGAACGAAAAGAACGGGATGGCCACGGGTGGCCGGTCCTGCGCCGGAAAATCGGTCAGCCCCACCTCTTTGGAGTCGAGGCGCATGCTCGCGATCAGGCTGCCGAGGACCGGGATCGAGATCGCGTAGTGGTTGGTTTCTGCCGCCTCGTCCGGGATCCCGATCAACACCTCGCTCGCCGGCTGCTCAGTGTGCCAACGCCCTTCGATCGCCGCAAATTTGACCGGCTGGTAGTCATGGATGTAATCGCCGTTGAAGTGTCCGAAGACGAGCTGGACCGGCAAAAGCACGGCTGCGAGATGCAAGCCCATGCGGAGCATGATGCGCGCCTCGGCGGCAAAGATCCCGCGCAGCATGTACCACGCCCCGGTCGCGGCGGCGCAAAAGGCGCCCGTCAAATAGGCCGCAAGGATCATGTGTGGAAACCGCACCCACAGCACCGGGCTCAATGTGATTTTGAACCAGTCGTTCGGAATGAACCGTCCGTTCTCAATCACATAGCCGACCGGTACCTGCATCCAGCTGTTATTGGCCATGATCCAGAATGCCGAGACCGTGGTTCCCAACGCCACCATGGCGGTCGAAAAAAGGTAGAACCACGGCGGCACGCGAGAGCGGCCGAACAGCAGGACTCCAAAAAAGCTTGCTTCCAGGGTGAAAGCGGTGAACGTCTCATAGGAAAGGAGTGGCCCCTGGATGGGACCAGACATTCGGGACAGCTCGCTCCAATTGGTGCCGAACTGGAATGCCATGACAATCCCGGAGACGACGCCGAGCCCGAATGCCATGCCGAAGATCTTGAGCCAGAACTCGAAGATCAGACGGTAGACCGGACGGCCGGTCCACAAATGTAGCGCATCGAGGACAGTGAGCCACGCCGCCAGCCCGATCGAGAAGGACGGGAAGATGATGTGGAATGCGATTGTCGATCCGAACTGGATCCGGGACAGCAGAAGTGCCGTGAGGTCCATTGGAAATCTCCGCTAGCGCCACAGATTGGTCCGGGCGAGATCAAGCAACCGCTCCTCGTCACGCACAGCTTGGTAGCGACGAAGACGGTGCAACGGAAGCGCCTTTGATGCGTGCAACGTCATGACGCGTGCCCCCGTGGCGCGCCTGCTGTTGTGAAACTGCGTCCATTGAACATCGGTTCTCCGTCGAGCTCGTTGATCCGGAATCGCCTCCGGAGCTGAAGGAAGGGGGATGTTGTCAGTGATCATCGATAGGCAATCGCAATACACAGCTAATCCTGGTCAATCCGGGCAAACTTTGATGAGGCGGCAAGGGCTAGCCGGTTGCGGCAAGGCCGGGTAGAGGAACGCCGGCGATCTGCAGGACCAACAGAAAATTGAGCGCGAGCACGATGGCGGCCGCCGCCGTCGCTGCGGCCACGGTGAGAGGCCCGCCCGCAAATGAGCCCATGACCTCGCGGCGTCGCGTCAGGATCAGCAGCGCGATCATCGGTACAGGGAGGATCAGGCTGAGCGCGACCTGGCTCAGGATGAGCGCCTGGGTGGCGTCGGCCCCGAGGGCGACGATTACAAAAGACGGCACCATCGTGACGAGTCGGCGAAGCCAGAGCGGGATGCGAAACCCGACGAAGCCCTGCATGATGACCTGCCCGGCCATCGTCCCGACTGCCGAGCTCGACAGTCCGGAAGCAAGCAGTGACACCAGAAACACACCCGCAGCGCCGGAGCCAAGGATCGGTATCAGGGTGCGGTAGGCGGTGTCGATCTGTGCCACATCATCGTGCACACCGTCGTGGAACACGGAAGCGGCCATTGCCACCATTGCCATGTTGACGAGACCGGCAAGACCTAGCGCCAGTACGACCTCGCGGTTCGAGAACTGCAGCAGCCGCCTTCGCTCTCCATTGGTTCGCGCGAGGACACGATCCTGAGTGAGCCCGGAATGGAGATAGATCGCATGCGGCATGACCGTGGCGCCGATGATCCCAACTGCAAGCAGAACGGCATCGCCGTCATCAAGCCGCGGCATGACCGTATGGAACATGACCGCAGACCAATCGGGCGGATTGATCAGTAGCTCGATGAGATAGCTCGCGCCGATCACGCCCACCAGGCCGCCGATCAGCAGCTCGATCGGCCGGAAGCCGCCGCGCTGCAGAGTCAGGATCGCATAGGTTGCGATGCCGGTGATCACCATGCCGGTGAGCAGCGGCATGCCCAGCAGCAGCGAAAGGCCGATGGCGCCGCCGAGGAACTCGGCGAGATCGGTTGCCATCGCGCCGATCTCGCTGACAACCCACATTGCCCAGACCATTGGTCGCGGAAACTGCTCGCGGCACAGTTCGGCGAGGTTCCGGCCGGTGACAATGCCGAGTTTTGCCGACAGCGCCTGGAACAGCATCGCGATGATGTTGGCGACGACGACGACCCAGAGCAGATTGTAATTGTATTTGGCGCCGGCCTGAATGTTGGTCGCGAAGTTCCCGGGATCCATATAGGCCACCGAGGCGATGACGGCGGGGCCGGCAAACGGCAGCAGCGAACGCAGCCCGCGCCGCCGACCGGCCAATATCTCGCTTCCGGCGAGTATGGCACGGTCGGTCAGCGTCGCTTGGCTAAGTGAATCCGTCATTCATGGCCCCCAGCGATATGGGTGCTGAGCCGCCCAGAATGGTTCATGGCTTAATACCTGCCGCTGCTCAACACCACGAGCCGGCGGCAATCCGCTTCGCCAATGCGCCGATCATAGCCAATGCGAGCCGTTCTGCGACTGCATCAATCACTCTATCCTTGATGGAGATTGTGAGTTGCTCAGCCCACGTCGGTCCCGGTTCGGTGGCCTCCTCAGTGGTTGCGAGAATGTTGTATCCATGGGCTCTGAGCACATCGATGACTGTGCCGGGCGATATCAATGTGGAATTGTACTCGAGCAGCAGGCTACCGGTGCAAACGTTCGCCGTGGCTGACGTGATCCCTGTGAGTTGCGCGAAGTGTAATCGAGCTTTCTCGCTGACGCGTGCATTGCCTGTCAGCCGAGCTGATCGAAGACGGAGCCTCCCCCGCAGGTGATGCACGACGTGAAATTCTAACCGGAGCAGGCGATCCCTGCCGTCAGCGACAATGGGCGCAACTGCGGTCGTTGCATCCAGATCAGTATCGCTGATCATCATCCGTCTCCGCGCAGTTAGCCAAGGGATTGCCGAGCAGATCGTAGAGTTGAGCCGCCAATGTTCTCCATTAAATGCCCAGTGCCTCACGCCCCGATCCGATCAGCCGGGCAGGATTTCCGGCTTATCTTTGGGGAACTTGGCGATCGTCCCCGTGTCCACATTGAAGGTTGCGGCGACCATCGCGGGCGGTGTGTGCGTCAACCAGTCGGACAGGGAGACGTCCTCGAAATGGTCGCTCCTGAAGACCTCGAGGAACTCCAAATCGGTGTCCCCAACGTTCTTCACGTAGTGACCATTCGTGCGCTTGATGTAGCCGATGTCGCCGGGGTTGAAGTTCGTGGTCACCGCCTTCGGGCCGGCAGCGAACACCCCGACCTGCGCCGTACCTTTGATGAAGTACACCCATTCATCGGCATTGGGGTGCCAGTGCAGCTCCCGCAAGGCGCCGGGGCGCAGGGTCACGAGTGCCGAGGCGATGGTTTTCGAAACGTGGAAGTTCGTGCTGTCGGCAATCTGCACCGTGCCGGCGGCCGTCTGCCGCGCGAAGGGTTGGCCCTTCAGGGAAAAGGTGAACGGATTTTTCGGGAGGCCTTTGGGACTCAGCACGGCTGCCTGGTCGGCTGCGAGCTGTCCCGGCAGATCGCTCTGAAAAATGTAGAGATCGTGCAGCGGTGTTTTCGAAAACGCCTCGGGTGGAACCCTGAAATTCTGCGCCAGGATGTCCGGCGGCGTGTGCGCGACAAAATCGGTCACCAGGAGCGTGTTGAATTCCGATGCGTGGCCGTCATCGAAGGCGAGGATGAACTCGGCGCCGTCGGGACCCAGGCCCTGCAGCGAATGCGGAAAGCCGGCCGGGAAGAACCACAGGTCGCCCTCATTCACGTCGGCGACATAGGCATGTCCGGCCGGATCAAGGACAGTGATACGGCACGATCCGTACGTCATGAACGCCCATTCCGAAAAGACATGCCAGTGCAGCTCGCGCACACCACCTGCCGTCAACCGCATGTTGACGCCCGCGATCGTCTCCGAGATCTGGAAATCGGCCTGCGTTACCTGGCGTGCCCAGCCGCCGTTCTGGATCCGCTTCGGTGCGTTGTTGAAGGACGCCCAGAACTGCGGCATGTCGCCCACATCGGTCGCTGGCGGCGACGATGCGGCTGGAAATTGGTCGGCGATCGCCGGACTGTGCGGGCCCGGGTCCGTCAGACTGGCCGGGTTCGCCGTGTTGATTGCCCCTTGCGGCGGCCGCCCGCGCCGTCGAGAGAACCGACGCTGCGGCGAGCCCGCTGGCCCCGGCCCCCAGCAGGCCACGTCTTGTCACATCAACCATGACTAACTCCGGGGAAACTGTGTCCGTGAGAGGGATGCGTGCAGTCGGATGGCCGACATCTGCAAGGCCCTTTCGTGGCTGCGTTGCTATCTAGTACTGCCTTATGCTTTCCCCAGTGAAAAACAATAAATCCTTGTTAATGGTCCTCACGCGCATGGCCGATGACGCCGATCTCGGCCGCGGCGGTGGATGTCGGGGCGCCTTCCTTGCACCGCTTTTTCTTGATATTTGAAAGCATACGGCGATGCCGGATCGTCGGGCCGGGGGTTCAACCCGCGCGATGCACGGCCCCCATTTGCTAATTTCAAAACCGCCGGCCGCGGAAGAAGAGATCCCAGCCTCCGCCTTACAATTCGTGCGCAATGATGGAAGCGGTTTCGGCCGCAACTATGGCCACTCACTGACATAGTTCTCGAACGGATCGAGCTTTGCCGCCCGAGAGCAGCACGCCGCCCTATCCGGACGTTTGTCACCAGCAAGGCCGCAGCCGGGGAGTGCGGTGGAGGCAGCCTCGGCGGGCGCGATCACGACAATTTACCGGGATTAACGCTATTTTATTCGGACGGCGAGCCATGTGAGCCAAATAAAATGGCGGGAGAGTTTCCTTTTGATCGATGGAAGGTTCACATCGATGGAAGGTTCACTATGAAGGAGCGGCTCTCGACAGTGCTCCGTCGACGCGACCTGCTTCGCGCCACGATGACGGGCGCCGCAGCTGCAGCAGCCGCCAACTTTGTCGCCCTCGAAACGGCCGCGGCCAACTCCAGGACCAGCGCTGACAAGCGCAGAGCTCGCTACCAGCCGAACTCTAAGGAGGTTCAAGACTTCTATCGCGTCAACCGCTACCCGACGCAGTGAGGGAAGATATCCGTGCTGATCAAGACGACGGTGCATCGTGGCAGCCGGAGACAACTCGCTGCCGCAGCGGCGGATTGGACGGAAGCCAGCTTGGATCGCCGCACTTTCCTGCAGCAGTCCGGTCTCGCCGCCGGTAGCCTAGCGGTGCTTGGCAGCCTGCCACTCGGGGCCATGCGCAAGGCCGAAGCCGGTCCGCCGCCGCCTGCGGACGCGACGGTCACATGGCGCAAGAATATTTGCACGCATTGCTCGGTCGGCTGTTCGGTCCTCGCCGAAGTCGCAAACGGCGTGTGGATCGGGCAGGAGCCGGTCTATGACAGTCCGATCAATCGCGGTTCGCACTGCTGCAAGGGCGCGGCGGTGCGCGACGACGTGCTGAACGAACGCCGCTTGCGCTACCCAGTGAAGCTGGTGGACGGCCGGTGGACCCGTCTTTCCTGGGATCAGGCGATCGACGAGATTGGCGACAAGCTGTTGGAGATCCGCCAAAAGTCGGGACCGGACTCGGTATACTGGCTCGGTTCGGCCAAATTCACCAACGAAGCCGCCTACCTTTACCGCAAGCTCGCTGCCTTCTGGGGAACCAACAATTCTGACCACCAGGCGCGGATCTGCCATTCGACCACCGTCACAGGCGTCGCCAATATCTGGGGCTATGGCGCCATGACCAATAGCTACAATGATATCCGCAATGCCAAGACGATCGTCATCATGGGCGGCAATCCTGCCGAGGCGCATCCCGTTGCAATGCAACACATTCTCGAAGGCAAGGAGCTCAACCGCGCCAACATGATCGTCATCGATCCGCGGATGACACGGACGGCGGCGCATGCCACCGAATATGTCCGCGTGCGGCCCGGCGCCCACATCGCGACGATCTATGGGATGCTGTGGCACATCTTCGAGAATGGCTGGGAAGACAAGGAGTTCATTTCTAAGCGAGTCTACGGCATCGACGAAATCCGTAAGGAAGTAGTGAAGTGGACGCCCGACGAGGTCGAGCGCGTCACCGGCCTGCCTGAGGTCCAGGTCAAACACATCGCCGAAGTTTTCGCCAAGGAGAAGCCGTCGACGCTGATCTGGGCGATGGGGCAGACTCAGTTCACGACCGGGACTGCCAATGTTCGGGCAAGCTGCATCCTGCTGCTCGCTACCGGCAATGTCGGACGCCCCGGCGCTGGCGCCAATATTTTTCGTGGCCATACCAATGTTCAGGGCGCCACCGATCTGGGCCTCGATGTAACCACGCTGCCGCTCTATTACGGTCTTTCCGAAGATGCCTGGCGGCATTGGTGTCGCGTCTGGGACGTGGATTACGACTGGATCAGCTCGCGTTTTGCCAGCAAGGCGCTGATGGAGGGGCCGGGAATTCCCAGCACGCGCTGGTTCGACGCCACTTTGCTGCCGAAGCAGCAGATCAGTCAGCCCGATACGCTGAAGGCCATGGTCGTCATGGGACATGGCGTCAACACGATCACGCGAATGCCGGAAGCGATTCGCGGGATCGAGAAGCTCGATCTCCTGGTCGTCTGCGATCCCTACCCGACGGCGTGGTCCGTCGTCTCGGAGCGCAAGAACGGCATCTATCTGCTCCC
>WNFJ01114178.1_pt1 | contig 10491 bp, 10 predicted proteins | sample 5400461 | NCBI WGS metagenome assembly WNFJ01 (sample SAMN13153349, study PRJNA577476) | soil metagenome | isolation source: 115 cm saprolite on Douglas fir-dominated hillslope | place: USA:California | collected 2013-09-17
AATTGCGGTTCGAGCAAGAGAGGCTTCGCTCCCTCGTGGTCCACTATCCCGCCGATCTCTCCGCTCAGCGGAAGAACCACGCAAAGAGAGAGAACTCCTAGACGGTGGCGGTTGCAGCTTTTGCGGCGGCTTCCGCAGTGTAGACCACAACGGCCTTTTTACCGCCTTTGGCGGCAGTCGCGTGGATCGAATTCAAGTTGACGCCTTTCGCCGCGAGCTTATTGAGGCACTCCGCGAGGGCGCCGGGCTTGTTGGGCAAATCGCAGGCTTCCGCGGGGGTTTCCTGATACGCGATGCGGGCGGCGTCAAGCGCCTTCTTCGCCCGCCGGGCATCTTCCACGATGAGTTGAACCGTGCCAGCCGTGCCTTGGGCGGTTGCCATCAGAGCGAGAATATTCACCTTGGCATCCCCGAGGGTTCGCGCGATTGCGGCGACCGCACCGGGCTGATTATCAATAGCGATTGTGAATTGCTTGGTCTTGGCCATGTCGGCACCTCCTGCCGTGCTGGCAGGGATTATACGCCGCTGAGAAGCAAGATGATGAAATAAAGAGGCGAGGGAGCCGCCCCTCGCCATCGCCGGGGTCAGATTTGCTGGCGCTTCCAGCGGCCGCGTTTGAAGAGGACGATGCCGACGGCAGCGATGAAGCCTTCGGCGATGACGATGGACCAAAAGACGCCGCTGGAGTGCATGCGGAAAGTGATCGCTAGTAGGTAAGCCAGGGGAATTTCCAGGAGCCAGAAGCCGAAGAAATTCACAATCGTTGGAGTGACGGTGTCTCCCGCGCCGTTGAAGGCCTGCAGCATGACCATGCCGTAGGCGTAGCCGATGTTTCCGTAGCTGAGAATGCGCAAGCAGGAGACGGCCAGCGGCACGACGGCGGGATCGCTGGTGAAAAGGCGAATGACCGGTTCGGCGAAGATAACGAAGAAGACGCCGATGGCGCCGAGAAAGATCATGTTGTAAAGGCCGGTGCGCCAGACGGAAGTTTCCGCGCGCTCGGGCTGTTTGGCGCCGAGGTTCTGTCCGACGAGAGTGGCGGCGGCATTGCTGAGGCCCCAGCTCGGCATCAGCACGAAGATGAGGATGCGAATGGCGATAGTGTAGCCGGCGAGCGCCGCAGAGCCGAACACGCTGACGATGCGGACGAGGCCGATCCAGCTGGTGTGGGCGATGGCGAATTGCAGGATGCCGGTGAGCGAGACGCGCAGCAGGCGGAGCAAGACGCGGAAGTTGAGATGAATCTGGCTGCGGAGGATGCGGATGCGTTCCGTGCCGCGCAGGAGACGATAGAACTGATAGAGAACGCCGATGCTGCGGCCGGTGAAGGTGGCGAGTGCCGCGCCGGTGACGCCAAGCTTGGGGAAAGGTCCCCAGCCGAAGATGAGACAAGGGTCGAGGACGAGGTTGATGATGTTGGAGACCCACAGCAAGCGCATGGCGATGGCGGCGTCACCCGCGCCGCGGAAGATGGCGTTGTTGAGAAAGAGAAGCATGATGGCGCCGCTGCCGCCGAGGGCGATGCGCGCGTAGCCGGAACCTACGGCGAGGATTTGCGGGGACGCGCCCATCAGGCGAAGCAAGTCCGGCGCGTAGAAGAAAAACGGAATGCCGATGGCGGCCGAAACCGCGAGTCCAATGGCGATGGCTTGAACGCCTGCGACGGCTGCGCCGGCGGGATCTTTTTCGCCGATGCGGCGAGCGACCATGGCGGTGGTGGAGAGGCTTAAGCCGAGGCCAATGGCGAAAACCAGACTGAGAAGCGATTCGGTGAGGCCGACGGTGGCGACCGCGTCCGCGCCAAGGCGGCCGACCCAGAAAACGTCGACGACCGCGAAAAGTGATTCCAGCACCATCTCCAGAACCATGGGAATGGCGAGGAGGAGAATCGCGCGATTAAGATTGCCGGCGGTAAAGTCCTGGTGCGACCCAAAGTCCTGGTGCGACCCTCGGAGGGCTTCGCGGACTGAGCTCCACAACGTAGGCGGCGGCGCGGCGACAGCAGATTGTTCCAATGACATAAAGACCTTTACGATCTGCGTGGGCGCTTCCCAGAAATCAGGCGCGCTGACGCGGCTGCGGAAATGGAATGGCAGAGACGAGGAAAGAATCAGGTCCGCGCTAGCGGCGGATTAAAATCGTACGGCGACTTGGGGGACGAACATGGGCGTTGTCCTTGGCGCTGCCTTTGCGTGAAGACTGCGCCCGAAGTCCGAATTTATACGGACACTATTTGGCCAACGAAATTCTACCTTGAAAGAGAGCGGTGTGGCTAGAAGAAACGTGAAGCTGCGAGGTCACTAAGCAGCGGCGATGCGGCCGATGAGGTCTTGCTGTTCGGAGATGGATTCGGTGCCGATGGTGAAGGCATCGAGAAGATTGAGCCCGAGAGCGAAATGGAGGGCTTCGTCCTGGCGGTGGCGAAGTTCGCCTTGGCCGAGGATTTTCATGCCGATGATGCTTTTTCCGGAGGCGCGCATCTCGCGGATGACGCCGACCACGGTATTGGGGTCCGAATCCATGTAAGCGCCAATGGGGTTGATTCGAACGAGATGAACCTCGACCCACGGAGATTTTGTGGCGGCGCGAAGCGCTTCGATGCTGTGGCACGAGCAGCCGTGAGCGCGAATGATGCCTTTTTCTTTGGCTTCGGAAAGAGCATCCATGACGCCTTTGTAGCGCTCGGTCCAATCGCCTTCGGTGAGGCAGTGCATGAGGCAGACGTCGATGTGGTCGGTGCCGAGCTCGCGGCGGAAACGGTCCAGGTCGGCGCGTGCGGACGCGGGGTCGCGAGCCCAAGTCTTAGTGAGGACGGTGACTTTGTCGCGCGGAACATGCTTGAGGGCTTCGGCGACGTGCGGGTGGCTGCCATAGGAATCAGCGGAATCGAAGAAGCGCAAACCGTGATCGTAGCCATTGAGAAGCAGGTCAGAGAGGCCTTTGATGCCGAGGGCAGTCTGATGGGAATGATGACCGGAGCCGATGGTGCCGGTCCCCATGGCAAGGCGGCTGGTCTGGATGCCAGTCTTGCCGAGGGTCACTGTGTCTGCGGCGCTGAACTTGTGTGAGAGAGCGGGAAGAGCGAACGTACGCCCCGCGAAGGCGGTCGTATTGATCCAGGCAGCGCCAGTGGCGCAAGCAGTGCGATGGATGAAATCGCGACGTCTCATGCGGCCTCCCTGCTACAGGGTTTCCGGAGGTAGTCTACCTCTTATGAAGTATGGACGCGCGAAGCAGGCATCGGGTTATCAGGCGCACCACTAAAGCTAAGCTTGAAGAACTTGTTAATTCAGTGTTAAGCGAGGAGTAGGCCTCTGGGAACGTGGCGCGTTCTTTCGGGGCGGTCGTGATGGGCCCACCAGTCGCGCCAGGGGCCGGGATTTTTGCCGAACGAGGCGCCGGTGATGGAACGCAGCGCCGCGCAAATGAGATCTTGCGTCGCGGGGTCCAGGGAATCATCGTCAAGGAGATTCAGGAGTTGGGGAACGGCAGTGAGGCGCTGCTCGCCGGTGAGCATGCCGGAACGCGCGAGGTTGGTGGCAGCGCGTTCGCGAATTTGTTTCGCGGGATCGTGGGCAAGAATGGAAAGAAGCGGGTCGATGGATTCCGCTGTGCCCAGCATGGCTAATCCCTCGACGGCCCAGAAGCGCGTCTGCTGATTCGGATCGCGAGAATAGCGAAGGAGCGTGGTCAATACCGTGGCGGGCTCGACGCCGCGATTGCCGAGGGCGCCGAGTCTCCAGAGCGCGAGATAGCGGCTGTCAGGATCGTTATGAATTTGGTTGAGAAGTTTTGCGAGGCTCTGAGGCGATTTCATCAGGTTGTTGGCGACGAGATCGATGTCCACGGCGGCGACGCGCACGCGAGGGTCGTTGGAGTCCAGAGCCGCAAGCACCAGATGGAAGAGCTGATCGGTGTCCTTCAAATGGCCGCGCCAGGAATCCAGATTTTTGTGAATCAAGCCGAGGGACTGGTCGGGGCTTTGGATGGCAAGCTCGAGAAGGCGCTCGGCCTGCTGTTGGGGCGCCAAGTGGCTGATTGTTTCAACGTCGGTGTTATTGGCTCCGGAATTGGAAGCAGGCACCAGGGCGTGCGGCTGGATCGAGGCGGACGCCGGTGGCGGGGCCTTGTGGAACCATTTCGCCCCTGAAAAATCAAGGCGCGCGGCTTGATAACCCGCGCCGGTGGAAAGGGCGGCGAGCAAGACCAGGAATGAGACGTAACGAGCCAAGCGATTCGGAATTGCCGATTCGCGATGAGCGGCCCGCTCCACGTGCGGAGCGAGCTGAGAGGCCCTGGAGATGTCTTTCAACGAATCGTTCATAGGCATAGGGCGCGCGAGCGCGCCGACTTCGGCGCACGCTAAGGGGCAAGTTAAGCGCGGGGAACGAGGTCAACAATGGTACGGGCGGCCAGCGGGAGTTTTTTTCGAGGACAAACCTTGTCATTTCAATACGATTGGAGGAGTTACTGGTACGCAGCGCGCGTGTGAATCCCGTACTAAAGAACAGGGGCCTGAGCGAGGGAGGAAGGGCCAAGCGATGGTCCGCGTTGTTCCGAAATAAACCATCCGGGGCGCAAACGACGCGCTTTGCCCGAGGTGGAGGGTCTGTTAGAATAAAAAGCTTGGTTTGGCGGCATTTCGAGCAGGAAGCCCAAGCCCAAATAAAACCTGAAGCAGGAAGAAAAATGGCACTGAAGTGTGAGTTCTGCGGCAAAGCGCCACATTATGGAAACGTGATCAGCCACGCAAATAACACGCGGCGGCGCCGGTGGAATCCGAACTTGAAGCGCTTGCGCGCGGTCGTGGCGGGCGTGAGGAAGCAAGTCCGTGTTTGCACGGCGTGCATCCGCGCCGGCAAGGTAAAGAAAGCCGCCTGAGCCTCCAACCTTGAAATTGACCGTTGCGAACCTGCGTTCCCTGGGGTATCCGATGAAGCACTCAGATGGAGTGAAGCGCTTCGCAGCATGGCTGCCTCTAGCGGCCATGGCGTTCGCTGCCGCCGCGGGCTGCAACAAACAAGTTCAGCATGCGCCCGACGTGTGGGCGGTGGTGAACGGGAAAGAGATTAAGCGGGAAGAAGTCGACAAGTACTATCGCACGCGGGTAAACCCGGAGGGGCAGGAGCCTTCGCAGGAAGAATCGCTGTCGCAAAAGCTGAACGTGCTCGACGAGCTCATCAACAACGAAATTCTTCTTGAAAAAGCGAAGAAGCTGAACCTCGAAGCGAGCGACGGCGAGGTCGAAGACAAGTTCACCGAGCTGAAAAGCCCGTACACCGAGGACGAATTTCAGCGGCGGCTGAAGGATCAAGCCATGACGGTGGAGGATCTGAAGCTCGAGTTGCGGCGCCAGCTTTCGATCCAGAAATTGCTGAATCGTGAAGTGGTGGCGAAGATTTCGATCACCGACCAGGACGTCACGGATTTTTACAACGCGAACAAAGCGCAGTTCAACGTGGCGGAGCCGCAATACCACATTGCGCAGATCGTGGTGACGCCCCGGAAAGAACAGCAGATCCGCAACCGCAAGAACGACGACGCAACCAACGAAGCCGAGGCCCAGCGAAAGGTGAAGATGCTGATGGACCGGCTGAACAGCGGCGCGGATTTCGCACAACTGGCGATGGATTATTCCGAAGACCTGAACACCGCGGGAACGGGCGGCGACCTGGGCTACGTTCCGGAATCGTCGCTGAACCAATCCGACCCGGCACTGAAAAAGGCCGTGGTTGGATTGAAGGCCGGGCAAGTAAGCCAGCCGATTCAGGTTCAGCCGAAAGAAGGCGCGCGCATCCTGATCCTGAAGCTCATTACCCGCGAATCCCCCGGGCTGCGCGGCATCGCCGAACCGCAAGTGCAGCAAACCATCCGCGACACGCTGCGCAACCGCAAAGAACAATTGCTGCGCCTCGCGTATCTGGCCATCGCGCGGGATGGCGCGCGGGTGACGAACTACCTGGCCGAGCAAGTAATCGAGGCGGCAGGAAAATTACCGGACGCGGCGAAAACCACTATGCCACAGCGGTCCATCGGGCACTGAAGAGATTTTTCCCCTCCGAAATTCCGGGCTTTCCAATTCCGTGCGGAATGAAAATTCTTGAAATCAATTGAAGCTTACGCGACGATGCAGAGGACTTCGCCGGCGTTGACGGGCTGGCCTTCCCTTGCGAGAACGCGCTCGACGGTGCCGCTCTTGGGCGAGCGGATTTCGTTCTGCATCTTCATGGCCTCGACAACCAGAAGGCCCTGGCCGGCTTCGATGCGGTCTCCCGCCTTGACGAGAAGTCGCACGACTTTGCCTGGCATGGGCGCAACGATTTGCTGGCGGCCTTCGGCTTCCACGTTGCCGTGGCGGCGCCCGCTCCAGGCGCGAGGATCGATGACTTCGGCGGTTAATTCGTGCGAGCCAGTCTGGAGCTTCAGTTTGCCGTCCGGAGACGGCGTCACGCTGATTTCGAAGGATTGGCCGTCGAGCAAAATGGAAAGAATATTGGGAGTGATCGCGACGGTGTTGACTGCCACCGGCCGGCCATCCAGCGTTATGCGCCAACCGGCGGCGTCGCGTTCGAGTTCAACGACGCGGTTTTTTTCTTCGGAAGAAGAAGACGCGAGGTGCACCTCGTATCTCACGGCAGGCGGTCCAGTTGCTCGCGGCGACCTTCAAGCTTCCACCGGGACGGAGTTTCGCCGGCGGTTAATGCCGCGGCCGATCGCGAAGCGCTCTGCGTTGCTTGCCAGATTGCGGCGGCGATGGCGGCGGCATCGGAGGCGGCGCTTCCGAGAGGATTTTTGTGCGCAGGAGACGTGGTGGAGCGCGGACGGCCGAGCAATTCATCAAGCCACGTGGTGTGAATCTCGCCTCGGAGAAAATCGGGTTCATCAAGGATGCGGCGGAAAAGACCCACGTTGGTCTTGATACCGGTGACGGTGTACTCCTCGAGAGCGCGGCGAAGACGGGCAATGGTTTCCTCGCGGCTATTGCCCCAGGCGATGAGCTTGCTGAGAAGCGGATCGTAGTCGTTGGGCACGGTCCAGCCCTCGTAAACGCCGTCGTCCAGTCGAATTCCCGGGCCGCCGGGAACCTGGCGCGAAATAATTTTTCCCGGCGAGGGGAAGAAATTATTGTCGGGATCCTCGGCGTAAAGACGAACTTCCATGGCGTGGCCGCGCGGGGTAATGGATTCCCAGGCGAAGGGCAGGCGGTGGCCGGCGGCGATGGCGATCTGAAGTTTCACCAGATCGAGGCCGGGAACCTGCTCGGTGACGGGATGCTCGACCTGCAAACGCGTGTTTATTTCCAAAAAGTAAAAATCGAGATTGGCGTCAACGAGAAATTCGACCGTGCCGGCGTTGACGTAGCCGCCGGCGCGGGCCAGGCGCACCGCGGCGTCGCCCATCTTCTTGCGCAGGCCGGGGGTGATGATGGGCGAAGGCGCTTCCTCAATCACTTTTTGATGGCGCCGCTGGACGGAGCATTCCCGTTCACCGAGAGAGACGACGCGGCCGTGGGCGTCGGCGAAAATCTGGATTTCCACGTGATGAGGCCGGTCGAGGTATTTTTCCAGGTACAGGCGGTCGTCGCCGAAAGCGTTCATGGCTTCGGAGGAAGCATCGCGGAATGCGGATTCAAATTCGACCTGGCTAGAAACGAGGCGCATGCCTTTGCCGCCGCCACCGGCGACCGCTTTCAAGAGAATGGGGTAGCCCATGCGGTGCGCCAGGGCCTGCGCTTCGGCGGGATTTTCTAGGGGGTCGTTGGTCCCGGGTACGATGGGAACATCGACGCCACGGGCAAGCTGGCGGCCGGCGGTCTTGGAGCCCAGAGCTTCCATGGCGTCGGCTGGCGGCCCGATGAAGGTGAGGCCCGCATCCATGCAGGCACGCGGCAGCGCGGCGTTTTCTGCGAGAAATCCGTAGCCTGGATGCACGGCATCGCAACCGGCGCGGCGCGCCACGTCCATGAGCTTATCAATGCAAAGGTAGCTTTCGCGCGAAGGCGCCGGACCGATGGGATAAGCTTCATCGGCGAGGCGGACGTGAAGCGACTTGCGGTCCACGTCGCTGAAGACGGCGACGGAGCGGATAGCCAGCTCGCGGCAGGCGCGGATGATGCGCACGGCGATTTCGCCGCGATTGGCGATCAGGATTTTTCTGAACATGAGCCGCTATGGATGAACCCGAGTCTATCATGCGGCGCCTTACGAAAAGGGCGACGCAGCCGCTTGCGTGTCCAATCCTTTGCGGTGTAAGAAGGTGCGGCACGAATTCGGGTGGAGGATAACCATGAAGAAACTGAATCTGTTTCTCGCAGCGCTCTTGTTGATGGCGGTGAGCGCGCCAGCCCAAGAGCCGGTCATCGCGCCTGCAGACAATTTGGTCGTGGATAGCGTGCCCAGAATACCTGCTGCCATCGCGGAAACGGCAGGGCGCTACGGATCGTATCGAAGTGCGATTCTTGCCGATTGGCATCCCACGAAGCGAGAGATGCTGATTGCGACGCGGTTTGGAGACACGCCGCAGCTTCATCTGGTGAAGATGCCGGGCGGAGCGCGGCAACAGTTGACGTTTTTCGCGGACTCTGTCGGGGGAGGGCGGTTTCATCCGAATGGCGGTGACTACATACTTTTTGCGAAAGATATTGGCGGCGGCGAGTGGTATCAGCTGTATCGCTATGACGTGGCCACGGGCGACGTGACGTTGCTGACGGATGGAAAGTCGCGGAATTTGCCGGGGCCGTGGTCGTCGAGCGGCAATCAAATCGCGTATATGTCCACACGCCGCACGGGAAAAGACACGGATTTGTGGGTAATGAATCCGAATGATCCGAAGACGGATCATCTGCTGAGGCAGTTGACGGGCGGTGGCTGGCAGGCGCTGGATTGGTCGCCGGATGACAAGAAAATTCTGCTGGAGGAAGAACTCTCCATCAATGAATCGTATTTGTGGCTTGTGGATGCAACGACCGGTGAGAGGAAGGAGCTGACGCCGAGGAATACGAGCGAAAAAGTTTCTTATGGCGAAGGACGGTTCGGCAAAGATGGCAAGGGAATTTACGTCACGACAGACAAGGATTCGGAGTTTCACCGGCTGGCGTACATCGACCTGGCAACCAAGCAACCGAATTATCTGACCACGTCCATTCATTGGGAGGTGGAGTCGTTCGATTTGACGCAAGACGGGAAAATGCTGGCGTTCGTGACCAACGAAGAAGGCGTGAGTGTTTTGCGTGTGAGGGATACCACGAACGGAAAGGAGATGCCGCTGCCGAAGCTGCCGACGGGAGTCATGGGCGCGGCGCGCTGGCACAGAAATGGGCATGAGCTTGGATTCTCATTGAACAATGCGCGGGGTCCGGGAGATGTGTATTCACTGGATGTGGCAAGCGGAAAAGTGGAACGGTGGACGACGAGCGAAACAACAGTGAAAACAGAAGCCTTTCCCCAAGCGGAGTTGGTGGAGTGGAAGAGTTTTGATGGAAAGATGATTTCGGGATTCTTGTACAAGCCGCCGGCGAAGTTCACCGGCAAACGGCCGGTACTTGTGGTGATTCACGGCGGGCCGGAAGGGCAGGCGCAGCCGACATTTCTCGGACGCAACAATTACTTTCTCAACGAACTGGGCATCGCGGGCATTGCGCTGATTTATCCGAATGTGCGTGGGTCCACGGGATATGGGAAGACGTTCACGATGCTGGACAATGGATTCAAGCGCGAGGACACGTACAAGGATATCAACGCGCTGTTTGACTGGATTGGGACGCGGCCGGATTTGGATGCGGAACGCATCGCGGTGACCGGCGGAAGTTACGGCGGGCACATGACGCTGGCGGTTTCGACGTTTTACAGCGACCGGATTCGCTGCTCGGTGGACATCGTGGGCATGTCGAACCTGGTGACGTTCCTCGAGCACACGGAAGCGTACCGGCGGGATTTGCGGCGCGTGGAATACGGCGACGAGCGCGACCCGAAAATGCGCGAGTGCCTCGAGAAAATCGCGCCGATGAACAACATCGAAAAAATCAGGAAGCCCATGTTCGTGATTGCGGGGAAAAATGATCCGCGCGTGCCGGTGAGCGAATCGCAGCAGATCGCCGATGCGCTGAAGAAGGCCGGCACTCCGGTATGGCTCCTGATCGCGAAGGATGAGGGCCACGGATACCGGAAAAAGCCGAATCAGGATTTTCAGTTCTACGCGACGGTGGAGTTCCTGCAGGAGCATCTGCTCAAATAATTCTCACCATGCAAATATTCCTAGCGACGCTTGGGTGATACTCCGCGATTTGCAGCAATGATGAGAGCTAGAGCCTCATCGAGATTGCGGCGAGTTTCTGCGAACGTTCTCCCCTGTGTTGACTCCACGTACTTCCTTCACGTAGGTGATGTACCAACTGCCACGCTTTTGAATGACGCGTGTGAGTTTTCTTTTCATAGCGGGATATTGCCGTGTTTTTTGCGGGGATTCGTGTCGCGCTTGTTTTCGAGGGCGCG
>WNFJ01130368.1_pt1 | contig 10491 bp, 7 predicted proteins | sample 5400461 | NCBI WGS metagenome assembly WNFJ01 (sample SAMN13153349, study PRJNA577476) | soil metagenome | isolation source: 115 cm saprolite on Douglas fir-dominated hillslope | place: USA:California | collected 2013-09-17
AGGACGTCTGAAGCGTCAAAACGCACTCGCCCAGCGCAGCACGCGGAGCGCCCGAAGGGTGTTCCAGCGGCTCGGCTCGCCCGCGCGGCCTTCCATCTCGAAATGCACCGGACCCGGATGCGGGTTCTCGAGCGGCCAACGCCCGTGTTCGTCGCGCTTCTTCCGCACCAGATCGATCGCCTCGGCCATGCGCTCGTCGGGTGCGACGCCGGCCCGCCGCAGGTAGTCCAGTCCCCACAGGATGTCGTAGTGCCAGCGCGTGGGGAACGAAGTCTCGGTCCACGCCGGTTTCTGGCCCGTTTTCCGGTCCAGCGCGATGATCTGTCCGGTCGATCGCGATCGGAACAGGCGGCGCTCGAGGAGGTACTCATGTCCGCGAAGGCGAGCGCCAGTGACGTCGGGCCTCGGACCCTTCGCCGTCTCGTATTCCAGCAGTCCTTCGAGCACACAGATCGTCGTGTGGAACGACGATCGCTGGCTGCGCGGGGCGTCGCAGTTCCAGCCGCCGTCGCTCAACTGCTCCTGAAGCAGACGGTCGGCGAGACGATCGCCTGCCTCGCCGAAATACGCGCCGATCGCAAGCACCCGTCCGTTGATACAGGGCTCGACCTCGCCTTCGAAGAACGGCGCGTCGCCGTGCCACTCGCCCCAGGTGCAGCGGTCGCGCACCTGGTCGATGGCCCTTCGCACCCGATCGCTCGTCGGGTCCGCACCGAGATCTCGCAACAGCTGGAGCGTGTCCTGAGTGGAGATCCAGGCGCGCGGTACGAACGCCGCGCCGCCCCAATGGCCATCCGATCCTTGAAGGTCCAGCAGGCGAGCCCCCCAACCCTCCGCGGCCACACGCGATCGCTCACGCGCAACGGTCGCGTCCGACTCGGCGATCAGGTCGCGCATGACCTGCCACCGAATCGACGGATCCGAATCGAGCAGCCACTCGATGACGCTCATCCGCATACTTTATAAAGGCTGCAAAAGCCTCGGCAGCGCTGCTTGGGCCTGGTCCGCGGGCTGCGTACCGGCCTCGTTCGGGTAGGGAAAATAGAGCTCGTTCCCATCCAGATCATGAATGACCATGAGCGGGTATCCCCAATACCCGTCCCTGACATTTACGCCCTTGACTTCGAGCTCGGCACGCAGCGCGAGCAGGACATCGGACAGGATGAGCGCGCAGCCTTGGCGATCGACCTGCGCGACGAGCGCCTTCCCTTCTTCCTCGTGGCGCCAGCTCTGGATGAACCCCAACTGATTGACGTAGAAATCGACTGAACGGCCGATGTCGGCAACGAATAGGACAGGGCGGGCAAACCATTCGCTCACGACGTCATCCCTCTATATCGTCACAAGCCAGGGTCAGGAAGAATAGCAGCGGATCTCAGGGGAGATCACCTTTTAGTGGCGCCCACCGCTAGAAGCGATTCAACGGGAAATCAGACTCGGAGTGGCAAGGCTGGCGGCATCACGCCCATTAAGTCCTCGGCGTTGTCGTCGGCGGAACCATCGCCGCTGGCTTGGGTCGGTGTCGCCAGGTCCCTCCGGATGTGAAGGATCCCCATCCCCAACGCAACCAGCGCAACACCGTGACCGCAAGCCAAAGAGCCCAAGCCAACATGGCAAGTCGGTAGACCATCAAGGGAACCGACAGGATCCACGGCCTCGGCAGCAAAGCTTCAGTCCTGTCCTGAAACCAGTAGAGGTTGGCGTAGCTCGATCCATTTCCGCTGATCTGCATGTCGGGCGAACCGAGCAAGCCCTGGTGAATGGCAACCGCCAAGACAGTCAGTGCGATCAAAGTCCAACCGATGATCAGCAGCTGCTGGGCATCAAACCAGAATGCCGACTGGATCGCAGCGCCTCTCTCCCTTCGCCAGGCGAGGAAAAGCAGCCAGCCTGCAACGGTCGCAGCCGCCACCATCGGTACCTGTGACAAGCCGATTGCGAGCAGGACCCATTTCACACTCCTCCAGGGCGTAAGTTGCGAGCGGCCTAGGCCCAGCGCCACCAAGACAATGACGACCAAAAGCTCCACCGGCTCCCTGGCACGTTGATCTGAGTCTTGGCGTTAACGCTGTTTGCGCCGAGGTTCACCTCCGGCGCATGAAAGAGCACAGCGATGCCGCGGTTCTCCCTCCACTTCAGCGACACCGACTGAGGACCGGGCGACAAGGGCAGCCGCACTTCGCGCCCGTCTTGTCGAATGGGTTGCGTGGCGCCATTGATTGCGGCGGATTGCAGTTCGGCTCCCTCCGGCAATGTAATGGAGTGCTGACCTCCACGGCTTGAGCGAAGACTCAGGGCGAGCTCCGCATCGGAAGCGCGCAGCCCCGGCGACACTTTGAGCTCTGTTTGGTCGATGGTGAGGGTGGCTCCAGGAACGCCGGGTGGCCGAACCACGTCGATGGTCACCTCTTCGCTGGGCCAGGGGCGCCACTCGGGCAGGATTGCCCCTCGGTTCGTCTGTTGATGGATTACTGGAATGCCGGACAGGTTCACGTGCCAGACTGGCCCCACGTCTAGCCTCCACACCTCTGCCCAAGACAGCGTCTTGGGTGCGATGAGCCGGATAGGCGAGCCCTGATCGAGAACGGAGTTCCAGCTCATCTCCTCCACCTGAGGCCCAAAGTTCAGCAGCGCCTTCCCCGCCGTTGCGCGGATGTCGGCTGTGGTCACCGATTCTCCGGCGAGGAGTGGAACCTCGAGTATTACCGCGGTGCCTTTGGGCGTCAGTCGCACCACCTGAGTCTGCGCTTGCCACCGGAGCCCGATGAGCAGCGTCCGGGTGATGCGCACAAACGGCGGCAATGCCGCGGACTGAAGCGCCTGAAGCTTGCCCTCCTTGGGGCCGTGAACCCGAGCGAGCTGCAAGTTGTCATCCGCGAGGCCATCCTCGTGTAGTCCCTCGAGCTTCCAACCCTCCGAGGTTGCCTCGACGCGATGAGGTCTCAGGCCGAGAGCAAGCTGAATCGTCTCCCGAGCGGGCAGGGGCCCGTCAAAGTCAATTTGGTGTCGTCCCGGTCCCAGGGCGATCCAAAGCCGACCATCACTGCGCAGGAGCGCCTTGGCTGGCTGTCCATCGAGTAAAACCTGTTCTGGAGTCCACTGCTCCGAGCTTCCGGGAAGTGGAATCGCCGTCTCGGCCGATGCGTCCACTTCGAGCCGAGCACGAAGCCGCGCTGGGCGGATTTCGAGGTGCAGCCTCGAAGCCGAAGCGCAGGTGGGGCCGCACTCCGGCTTGACGAGAAGTCGATCTCGAAGCTCAGTGAGCATTTCCTTGCTTGGAAAATCAGCGAAAGCAAGCTGAGGAGCGCCAAATAACATGAGAGCTCCGAGCGCGATCGCCGCCTTGAACCCAAGCTGCTGTCCAACCCGAGGAGGCATGAGGTCAGATGAAGAGCGCAACAACCACAGGGTCAATAGCGCTGTCAGGACAACTCGGAGAAAGGCCAACACTCGATTTAGATTCGGTCCCCAAAGAAACAAGCTTAGCTGTTGAGAGCGCTCGACCGGTCCGTTCCAACGAAGCGAGAGCGAATTCCATTCCCACTTTGGAACGCCAGGGCCCGTTTGAACCATGGCTCCTGGGTCGTATTCCTGAGCATTGAGGACAAAGGCTTTCGGCTTGCTCTCTGGTGTTGCGCTCCTTGAGGCTAGGCTTCCCCCCACTACACCGCCCAATACACCTTCTGCGCTGGCGGACATCTCGCGCTGCGCCACACGTTCTCCCTCAGTTATTTCATCCCCCATCGGCTTCGCGGATCGCGGTCTAGCTTTATCGAGCACCGAGAGCGCTGGGATTTGCGGAGGCGCCTCTTTCTCCAGGGCAGGGTAGATGGCGTGGCGCAGGTGCTGCACCGCAAATGGGACGGCGACCAGGAACAAGACCACTGCTGCGCCGAGACGATACAGCTTTAGGACATTTTTTAGTTTTCCAGAAGGCAGCGCGCGCACCAAGGCTTCTCCAGCGAGAAGCGCCAGCCAAGCCCACTGCGGGGCACCGGGTTCGGGAAAGATCAGCGCGAAAGTGACCAACGCCAGCGCCCCACACCAGATGCCGAAGAGTCGGCTGGCGCCGAGGGTGATGATGAGCGCCAAGAAAATATCGAGCAGCGACCAACGCTTGATCCAAGTCTCTGGGGCATAGTCGACGCCCGAGGCGTGGAATAAGCGCCAACCGGGCGGAAGCCGGAGCTCGGCGCTCACGCTCTGAAAATCGTGATTCCATCCGACAGCTGGAATCGTCGAAAGTCTGCCAGGAATTCGGCTGTCGGCGTTGACGTGCAGTTGGCCCCGGCGCACTTCGACGCCGCGGTACCGGCTGCCCGGGCTCTCCGTGATGAATTGGTCGCGCTCGTCAACCGATATCCGACCCAGCACAACGGGAGGAGCCATTTCCAGGCGCCATGTTCGGTTGAGTCTCCCGCCGATCGCGTCGCTCACGGAGTACCCCGAGCCGTCGAAGTCCAGCCAGAGGTTTCGTTGCAGTGTGAGCTGATCGGCGGATGGGTTCGAATCCCCCCTTCGTTTTTCAATCAACTGGAACACGTCGCCCATCTTCATCAGGTAGGCCGGCAAACGTTTCCACTCATCGGAGAGCAAAGTCTGCTGAGGGTCGATCGCGGAGACGCCCTCCACCGTCACCCCGCGAAATTCGGTGCGCGCTTCGAAGACCCAGATCTCTTCCCCTTCACGCCAGGGACCCTCCGGCACGGGTCGGCTCAATTGCTTCACCGGCCCATCACTCCGAGCCAGCAGTTCGATGTTCCAAGTCCCCGGCCGAACCTGAACCCGCAGCCGAGAATCTGGCTCAACCCGAATCGGCAATGGGCTGGTCAAGACCATAGGGGTGAACCCGGTTGGCAATGACTTGCCCAGTACCACCTCGCGGTTCTTACCGGAGACGCTCAGCACGAGATGTGTCGCAAGTTGGAGCGGAATCTCGTCAATCACCTTGCGATGGACGACGATCTCAAGCTTGTCTTCTCCTACGTCCTCAGCGGCCTTTTGAAGCCAGACCTCTGCGTCACCTCGATTCGGAAATTCAACGCGTTTTCCGCGGACCGTTAGAGCGAGAAGTCCAGTTTCCGCGGGAATCGGCAATGATTCCGGAAGCTGATTCCAGACGAAGGTACCGGTGACGGTGTGGACACCGATGGGCAGAAACACACTCGGGTGATCCTCGTGAAAAGCGACTGGAGCCGGCGATTCGTCCACTTTGACCGCTTGCGGCCACCGTTTGTCGCTTCCCGGAAGCGGCACCCAACGCTTCACATGGAGCAACCAACCCTGGGTGAATTGGCCTCCGCGATCATCGAGCGACAAAGTGAGCCGGGTGGGCCATTCGCAACGGTGCGCATCGCTGTTGGCCTGGAAGAAAGGGCAGAGAGATTCCTCCGTGTTCCACAGCGCCCAGTCTCTCCATGGCGTCAGCGGCGCGGGTACGTCTTTTTTCAAGAGGGGTCCTGTGGCGCCCACGGGAAGTGAGAGCCAGGCAGCTAACGGAAGGACCAATCGGATCGAACGGCGCATTGGGAACCCCGTATCTTCCTATGCGAGTCGCAAGCAACGACAAGCGAATTCTTCAGGTTGTACTAAGACGCGGCCGAAAAACGAGAAGTTCCTCACTCACGATGATAGCCTGGCACGCGTTCGCCGGCTTAGCGAACAATTCTACGTGCGGGTATGGCGCCTCGACATGTATCGAATCCGCCCTCGTTTGGGCCTTGAGCAAGGGCGCTTGTCTGATGAGGAACTTTTCGTCATTGACGATGCATCGGCCACGCGCAATCCTCCTCGCTGCGCAGCAGATCACGGGAGATCGACCGGACAAGTTTTCTACGAAACAAATTCAAACGCGAACCCAATTTATTCACGCACACAAGAAGAGAATGGGGTGTCTGGATCAGGCTCGAGGCGCCTTCTCACTCTGCGCAATGCGTGCCACCCGATCAGAAGTTGATTCTTCACCGAACTCGCACAGTTCAACTAGACAGGACAAGGTCCAAGGTAGGAGTTTGCCGGAGCATACTTGCGTTCAACACTGTCACTACCGCAGACATTGCTCGTGAGGTAATTATCCGTGCGTGCGCCAAAGCCCAAATCGTGACCCAATGCATCTCCATTGCATGCTGAGCCGTACACTAGCGCTCCTACTCCTGGCTTCAGCATGCCGAGAGAAGGGTAACGCCTTGAAGACCGCAGATGTTCGCCCAGAGAACGTTCGCTCGGACGGAGGACGCGCCGAAGCGTCTTGTCCAAAGGACGACGGCGTTGTAAACCCCCACCTGTCGCTCTTTTTTTCCCAAAATCCTTGGGAGTGGAGAGAGGCCGCAATCTGGCTGGCCAATAAGGCGCCGCCGAGCCTCGAAGTACTTGAGTGCACGCCCGGACTCGATCGCCCCGAAATCGTTCCACGCGTAGTCGAACTGGTTTCTCTTGCTCTCCTAAAGAGAGCGAATCTCTCGGCGCTTCAACGCTCTCCTACCATGCACCGGATCGTCGTTTCAGCGCTCGATCGCGCATCTGCGCTCGCCCGAAACCTGGAGGGGATTACCGAGTACGACTCTGGCGAGGATGGACCTTTGATCCCTGGCACCCGGTCCCCGCCCCTTAGTCCCACACGTCGCACCCTGAATGAGCTCGTCAAACTTCAGGGCTACGCTGTGCCGGCCGCGATTCAGCTTCTTGGGAGCCAAAATCACGTTGCTCGCGCGCATGCCGCTACACTGCTGGGCCAACTCGGTGCCAGGAGCGCGATACCGCAATTGGAGCGTGCTATTGACGATGCTGCTATGGTCGCCGTGTCCCATGGTGATTACGTCTCCCAGAGCACCGTAGGCCACTTTGCACGATCTGCTCGTCAGCACGTACTAGGCCTTATTCCAGAAGGTGGACGTCCTCCCTCTGCTCCTGTCGGGCATAGCGTCTCTATGGAGATCGAAGGCTATATCCACGCGATGGAGGCCTGGATCTCACCCTATGACGGCGCATTTCTCTTGGCGAACGGGATACGCCAGTCAACCAAGGCTTTCTCTGCAACCAGCTGGGACCAGTGGTGGGAAGAAGCCCGCCCGGTGTGGCGCCTCTGGTGGGAAAATGACTTTGAGACAAAGCCGCGGGAGTCGCGAAGTCCCGAGTGGTATGCACTCCTTCGAAAATCGACTCGCGCATCTCCTTCAACGAAACGCGAGCCGTCCCATTAACGATTTCCACAGCAGCCTGGAACTCTGCAGGCGGTTCTCAATAACCGTCAATCCACGTGAATCTGTAAAAAATGTCTTAGGCTTCTTAGTTCGGTCTGCCAATAAAGTTCGTGCCCGTCTCATTATCACTGAGGTTGATAAAGTCCCGAGGACTTGGTGTGAAGGTAAACCCAACCAGTGAAGGTGTAACGGTATAATTCCCACCCGACAGCAAATTCATGAAAGAGTAATAACCATCCACATCAGTGGCAGTCGTCCCCGACGGGGGCGCCAAAGTTGAAGGGAGCCTCTCAGCTGACCTTCTATTTTGTAAGGGAAGAATGCCCACCTGTCATGCATTGCTTATTGCGCTGCATTGGTTGATGCTGACGACACAACCCCAGGCGGAAGCGCCTTTGGTGGACGGAGGCTTCCAGGATAGCCTGGATTCCCCTCTACGAGATCCCACTGTTGGTGACGCTCAACGCGTCGAAGAACAGGACTTCTTTTCGAGCTGTCGGCAGGCGCAGTGGGCCTTGTCGGCAAAGATTGGCTGGCGCGCCCATGAGAAGAGGTCCGCCCGGAACGCACGACTTCGTGACACCAAATGCCTCGTTGGTCGCTGTCCGCCGATGGAAGGGAAGCGCATTGTCAGCCTGAAACTCGAGAAGGACGTGATCTCCAACTTCGAATCGTGGTGTTGCATGGACGACTGGTCTGTGTACCTCACCTCGACTCGTGATGGGGTGAAGCTAAACGTTGTTTGGCAGCCAATATCGGAACAGGATTTGAATCGTTTTTGTCGCTAATGCTCACGGTCGGATCCGAGATTGAAGTCTGAAGCTTCAAAACGCACTCGCCCAGCGCAGCACGTGGAGCGCTCGAAGGGTGTTCCGGCGCTGGTGCGCGCGCGAACGTCGTTGCGGCCAGCGCACCGGGCGCACCCGGGCCGGGGTCGTGGACATGGGCGTTTTGTAGAACTTGCTCATTTCACCGATTTACGATCCTCATCATATCCGGGGCGTACCGCGAGCCGGCTGCGAGGGAAGCAGGGATGACTTCGTCGATCCGGCGCAGGTCGTCCGCGGTCAACTGCACGTCGAGCGCGGCGACGTTTTCTTCCAGATACTTTGCGTGCTTCGTTCCTGGAATGGGGACAATGTCATCGCCTTGTGCCAGCACCCAGGCCAGCGCGAGCTGCGATGGCTTGCACCGCTTCTCTTTGGCAATTTCCTCGACGCGGCGGACCAGGTCCAGGTTCTTCTGGAAGTTCTCGCCCTGGAAACGGGGAGTGAGGCGGCGGTAATCGTCGGCTGCGAGGTCGTCAGGCTTTTTGATTTGGCCTGTGAGAAAGCCTCGGCCCAAGGGGCTGTAAGCCACGAAGCCGATCCCCAGCTCGCGGCAGGTAGGGACAATCGCATCTTCCGGGTCGCGGCTCCAGAGCGAGTATTCGGTCTGCAGCGCGGCGATGGGATGCACCTTGGCCGCGCGTCGGAGCGTCAGCGGCGCGGCCTCGGACAGCCCGAGGAAACGGACCTTTCCCTGCTTCACCAGCTCTGCCATTGCCCCCACGGTTTCCTCGATCGGGGTGCTGGGATCCACGCGGTGCTGGTAATAGAGGTCGATCGTCTCGATTCCCAGCCGGCGTAGGCTGCCTTCACAAGCCTTGCGCACGTACTCGGGCGATCCATTGATACCGCGAGCCTGGGGGTTGTTCGGGTCGCGAACGATTCCAAACTTGGTGGCGAGCACGACCTGGTGGCGGCGGCCACGGATCGCCATGCCCACCAGCTCTTCGTTCTTGAATGGGCCGTACACGTCTGCAGTGTCGAGGAAATTGATACCCAGCTCGATCGCGCGGTGGATGGTGGCGATGGACTCTTGGTCATCTCCTGGGCCGTAGAACTCCGACATGCCCATGCAGCCCAGGCCCATGGCTGAAACAGTCAAGCCGCCGAGGCCCAATTGACGAGTCTTCATTTCAGAACCTCCGAGGAATTTTCGCGAAGATCACGGACGCGTTCGAGACGACGGACGATGGGCGTCATGCCTGCGTTCCTTTTCTCCGTCTGACTTGGTGACTGGCTGCTGGTTAGTCTGCCCCGTTTGGTGGATGTTACATCCCAGCCGGTGATGCACTGGATGATCTCGTCGGCGCTGAATGCCTGGCTTGCGGACCTGAAGGCTGAAAGCGAACGGAAGGTTGCAATGGCGTCTGGCGAGCTGGTGCGCGGCGGGTCGCCAGCATCAGTTGCAGGGCAGGCAGGAGAACGAGCGCAGCGCCAAAGGAACACTTGCGAGGGTGCCCCACAGCGCGGCTGAGCCGAACGCAGCGTAGCCCTCGCCGGACGGTGAAGATTGCGTGCAACAGCGAACAAACGGACGGTGAATATACGTGCAATGGCGAACAAATATGTTTGTCTTGTCTATCTCGATTGTTGAATTCCCTATAGAGGAACGAGCCGCACCCGCCCTTGACACGCAAGTCCACGCGGAGTACTGGTCCATCACGAGAGGCTTCTGGTCTCATCCCGCGCAAGCGGAATTTGCCAACAACTTTTCGCATCGCGGTGCCTCCCCATCGGAAGCGCCGCCGGGGTTGTGCCGAGCCGCAGGCCGATCTCGGGGTGATGTCCTATGCGATCTAGTAGCTCACGCGCCATCAGCTTCGTGTTCGCACTTGCGCTGTTTCTGCCGCTGCCGGCCTTTGCGGGCCCGGTGACGGTGGCGAACCCGATCTGTCCGAATAACACCGTGTCGTTCAATCCGGATCAGGGCCAAGACATCGTTGTGCCGCCGGGCTTCAGAGTGTCGGTCTTCGCCACGGGCCTGAACTTCCCGACGGGGATCGCGTTCCGTGGCAATCAGGAGCGCTTCGAAGTTTACGTGCTGGAGTCCGGGCACGGCCTGCCGAGTCGATGCAACGACGAGACGAGTCCAGTGGTCGGGGGCCAGTTCTCGCCGACCAACCCATTCACGCCCGACATCCTGGTGTTCAGCGAAAGCCGACACCTCATCCGTACTCTCGCCAAGCCAACGGCTGGCCGTGGAGGTCTCCTCGCGCACGGCCCGGCGGTTGACATCGCGTTCGAGAGAGGCTTCGAGGGCGGGCGGCTCTTCGCGACGGACTCCAACCAGTCCCTTCGCACGCCTGGGTTCAACAATAGCTCACGGATCGTGATCGTGAACCCGAACACGGGGCAGGTCACCCCGTTCATCACCGGCCTGCCGACCGGCGATCATCCGACAGAGCAGCTTGCGTTCAAAGGGAATCACATCTACTGGTCGCAGGGATCGACGACCAACAGTGGCG
>WNFJ01311500.1_pt1 | contig 10490 bp, 13 predicted proteins | sample 5400461 | NCBI WGS metagenome assembly WNFJ01 (sample SAMN13153349, study PRJNA577476) | soil metagenome | isolation source: 115 cm saprolite on Douglas fir-dominated hillslope | place: USA:California | collected 2013-09-17
GGATCACACACCAGCACTTCCGTGACGTGCGGCTTCAGCAGGTCATATAGCCAGGCCGCCCAGGTTCCTTCTTCGAAGGTGACATGCAAATCTCCACGCAGACCGTGGATGAACTGCAGAATCGTGCTCGCTTTCGTCTCGATGACGCATTCCATCACGGACTTCCCGGCAGCGCTTATCACCGCAATCGAAATCGTTTCTTTGTGAATATCCATCCCGATATACTTCGTGCTCAGCATAGAGGGTGCTCCTTCCTGTAGGTGATGATCCGAACACTCAAAACCTACGCCAAAAGGGGCGCCCTTTTATAATGCGTGGCCAAGAAAATGCGCGGCAGAAAAAGGTCACCTACCGGACTCAGTAAGGGTCGGCGTGGGGAGCAGACGCACGTCAACAACTATCAACGTTTGAGGCGAAAAAAAGATCCAGAATCTGGCCCCCAGACACAGCGTCGGTTGGAGTAACAGAGCAAAAGCAAGTGAAACCTGGTTGCGAGTGGTCCCGCGGCAATCAGCGGCATACTGTGGTGGGGAGCGTGCTCCAGTGAGCGTGGGAAACGAACGAGCACGGAGGCAATGGACGGCCTGTGTGATAAGCGCGGCGTGATTGAAGTTTCAAACTCGAATGCCTTAGTTCATGCGGCCGTTAACAGAATGGGCTCGTCCTTCGTAATCACCAGAGTGTGCTCGTAGTGGGCGGAGGCTCTTCGGTCTGCCGTCCGAATGGTCCAACCGTCGCTCGCCAGAACGGCTTCGCCGGCGCCTGCGGCAATGATGGGCTCAATGGTGATCACCAGACCCTCGCTGAGAATCTGTCGGGCTGTCGGGTCTGAATAGTTGGGAACGCTCGGCGGCTCATGGATCGTACGCCCGATCCCATGACCTCCCAGCTCACGGATCACGGAGAAGCCGCACCGCTGTACTTCGGATTCGATCACGCGGCCGATCGGAAACGCGGTTTCCTGCGCGGGCAACTCTCGTCGCGCAGCGGAAGGCCTGTTCCGCACAGGCGATCAATCGCTGCTTCTCTTGCGAGACCGTTCCGACGGGCAGCGTGACCGCCGCATCAGCCATGAATCCGTCCTTCTCTATAGTGACGTCAAGTTTCACAAGATCGCCTTGCCGCAATTTCCTCGGGCTTGGAATGCCATGCACTGCCTCTTCATTCACGCCCATTCCCCATATAGCGACTCGCCAAAACCACTGTTGAAGCGTTGCCATGGCAGTAGCCTTAACGCTGACGCCGCAATGCAAATCCAGAATATCAACCATGCCTCTCAGCATGACTGATGTCCATAGGAATGTCGTACCAGCGAGAAATGCAAGGAGTTACCTCGCACAAGGATGATGAACTGCTCTCAGAGGCATTGATAAATCAGCAGACTCGCAATCCCTCCGCCATCGCTTCGTCGCACTGCCCCCGCCCTCCACTTCGGCCTAAAACGCTTCGCCTGCGGTGTCGCAGGCCTTCGTTCCGGGAGGGGGCAATGCAGAGCACCGACACGGCCTGGGGATCGAATGGAGAACCACGGGAAGAAGGGCTTGACTCTGGACTATACTCCAGGGTGTAGCCTTCTGTTGAGGAGCCGAGGTAATGCAAATTGGCATCGTTGCAAAAAAGATTGGGCTAAGCGTCGACGCGATCCGTTTCTACGAGCGCAACTCCTTGATGCCGAGGGCGGCGAGAACGCAGGGAGGCTTTCGTCAGTACGGTGATAGCGACGTCGAGACACTAGCTTTCATACGGCGCATTCAGGGTCTGGGATTCAAGCTCAGTGAGATTCGAGGTCTGTTGAAGCTGCGAGGCAATCGCTTACAGCCTTGTCCGCCGGTTCGGCGTCGACTGCAAGAAAAGCTGGCCGATGTGCAGCGGAAACTTACCGACCTTCATAAGCTAGAGCACGAACTGCGTTTGGCTCTACGCAGTTGCAACAAAGAACTACGCAAGCGGTCCGCTCATTGCCCAATCCTAAGAGAGACGAATAAAAGCGAATCGGAGGATGCAAAGTGAGAGTTGAAACTGGCAAGAGCGGCGCCGGCCAGACGGGCTCTGGTGCGCTTGTTGTCGGAGGTCTTGCGGCCGTCCTGGCCTCCACTTGCTGCTTGGGGCCTCTCGTCTTGGTTGCTATCGGGTTGAGCGGAGCCTGGATTGGGAATCTCACGTTACTTGAGCCTTATCGGCCGTTTTTTATCGCTGGCGCGCTTGCAGCTCTGTTCTTGGCAGGGCGACGTATCTTTCGGCCAGCCCACTCCTGCCAGCCAGGCGAAATGTGCGCAGTGCCACGGACTCGCCGTATTTACAAGATCCTATTCGGAGTAGTTTCAGCGCTCGTTCTCGTTGCGCTGGTGTTTCCGTACGTGGCGAAGCTCTTTTACTGAATCGCCAAGGAGGAGTTGTTATGAAGAGTATTAGGGTCCTGCTGGCAGCCGTAATTGCTGCGCTCGTCTTGGTTGCTTCGGCTTGGGCGCTGCCTCAAACGGTAACCTTGAATGTTTCCGGCATGACCTGTCCGGCGTGCCCAATCACGGTGAAGAAAGCGCTCCAAAAAGTTCCTGGCGTTTCAAAAGTAGAGGTGCGGTTTGAAAAGAAACAAGTTCTTGTGACCTTCGACGATGCAAAAACCAACACCGATGCGCTTGTGAAAGCCATAGCGGACGCGGGCTATCCCTCGCAGCCGGAGAAGGCCGGCAAGTAAGAAGCGTTTGGCACATGGTCAGACGCGAGGCAGCCGTATCGAATTCCGCACAAGAATAAGACGTTTGGGATGACGAGGAAATTCGACATCGTTGTTCTTGGAACTGGGGCTGCCGCATCTGCGGCGGCGTCGCGGTGTCGGTCTGCTGGATGGGAGGTGGCAGTTATCGATTCAAGGCCGTTCGGCGGAACGTGCGCCCTCCGGGGGTGCGACCCCAAAAAGGTTCTTGTCGGCGCTGCGGAAGCCCTTGACTGGGCCCGCCGAATGAATGGGAAAGGAATTAGGGCCGAGGAGATTCGCATTGATTGGCAGGAATTGATGCGCTTCAAGCGCTCGTTCACGGAGCCGGTTCCCAAAAACCGGGAAGAGGAGTTTGCGAAAGCCGGGATCGCGACGTTCCACGCCCGCGCCCGATTCGTCGGGCCATCCTCAGTTCAAGTAAATGACGAGGTGTTGGAAGGACGTTATGTGGTTATTGCAGCAGGACAAAAACCGGCAGATTTAAAGATTCTCGGAGCGGAACACCTCACGACGAGCGAACAGTTCTTGGAGTTGGACGAACTTCCAAAGCGGATTTTATTTGTGGGTGGGGGATATATCGCGTTTGAGTTTGCTCATCTGGCGGTGCGTGCCGGGGCGCAAGTCACCATCGCACACCGTGGACCGAGCCCTCTCCCGCGCTTTGACCCGGACTTGGTCGATCAAGTTGTGAAGAATAGTGCCGAGCTTGGAGTTGACGTCCAGCTCGGGACGGAAGTCATGGGCGTTGAAGAAAGCTCCGGCAAACTCATTGTTCGGGCGTCTGCTTCCGATCAGAAGCGCACATTCGAGGCAGACATGGTGGTGCATGCTGCGGGTCGTATACCCGAAATCGACGACATGAACTTGGATGCAGCAGGAGTTGCATGGGACAGCCACGGCGTGAAGGTCAATGAATTCTTGCAGAGTATCTCAAACCCCGCCGTCTACGCAGCGGGCGACGCCGCGGCGAGCGGAGGCCCGCCCCTCACTCCCGTGGCTAGCTACGAAGGCATCATCGTGGCCGCGAATGTGCTAAAGGGGAATAGCCAAAAGCCGAATTATGTGGGCATCCCGACCGTAGTTTTTGCAATTCCACCTCTGGCGGCTGTGGGACTCAGTGAGAGCGAGGCACGGGAGCACGGTCTGAAATTCAAGGTCAAGAAAGAGATGACTTCCAACTGGTATTCGTCGCGCCGGATTGCGGAAAAGTATTCCGGGTACAAGGTTCTCGTCGAGGAAGGCACGGATCGCATCCTGGGAGCCCATTTGCTTGGCAGCGAGGCCGAAGAGGTAATCAATCTGTTCGCTGTGGCTATGCGGTCGAGGATGCGCGCCAGAGATCTCAAACACGCGTTGTACGCCTACCCGACGCGCGGATCCGATGTGCCGTACATGCTGTAGGAATTCGGGTCTTCGGGTGAAGCAGTCGAAGCCAACTCGCAACTAGGCCGAAGCCTCAATGGAGGCGAGGAAATGGAGCCCTCATGTCAGACTGTTGCTCGCTAGGAGACAATTCCAACGCCCCGGTAGTGATGGCTTGCCCCGTGAATGGCGCGCGCTCCAAACAAGTGGACACGCTCACGGTCAAAAGCCTCGTCCGTCAGCTACCTTTAGGCATGCCGAAGACGCAATACTATTTCTGCGAAGCCCCGGGCTGCGATGCTGTCTATTTCCCTCTGGACGGACAAGCGCCACTTTTCCGTCGCGGCGACCTGATCGTGCGGGTCGGCGCTAAAGAGACGATGGATCCGATTCCGGTCTGCTACTGTTTCGGTTTCACCCGGCAAGACATTTGGGACGAAATCGGGAGTGCGGGAAAATCAACCGCGGCGGCGCGGATTAAAGCGGAAGTCGAAGCAGGCCGTTGTGCCTGTGAAGTGAGAAACCCCTCTGGCAAATGCTGTCTGGGTGACGTCACCCGGACCGCCATGCACAGAAGAGAGTGACTCAGAAAGGAGGAACAAGTTTGACGGAGTCCAAGGTAGCTTGCTGTAGCTCAACGGTAACGATGTGCTATTGGTTCGCTGTGTCTCTGATAGCATGGGGAGCACTCAGCCTCATAGGAATCTATTGGCGTCCTCTGCATGGGTTGTCCGCAGCCACGATCTTTTTCGCCATGGCAATCGGCTGCGCTGCCAACTGGCTTAGGAATCGCACTCTTCACTGCGCAATCACTGCGCCACTATTCTTGATCGCCGCCGTCGTGTTCCTGCTGTCAGACGCAAGTATGGTTCACGTCAACAGCACTTTGGTTTGGCCATTCGTCCTCATCGGGGTAGGCGTCGCGTTTCTGGTGGAATGGCGCTGTGCGAGCGTTGTGCTTCATCCACGCGGCCGTTGATGCCGGAACGGCGTTAGCGATGAGAATGATGCGCGCCGCGGGACGTTGAAGGAAGGTCATGAAAACGATCGACTGCAAAGACGTACTTGCGAATCTATCCTGCTACATCGACGGCGAAGGCTCTGCCGAGTGGCGCGGCGCGCTCGAACAGCATATTTCGCGTTGCCGGCGTTGCCATGTGGTGTTCGATAGTACCGGCAGAATGCTAAAGATCGTGACGGATGTAGCGCCCTTTGAAGTGCCACTGGCCGTCAGTGCACGGCTCTACGCCCGAATGGAAGACGCCAACCTCAATTCCTGTTCGATGGGGGCTTCAGGTTTGCCACTCGATCGTCAGCGTTCCCCGACAGCCATTCAGCACAAATAAGGAAAGACCGAACGGGATCGATGTCGAGCATAAACGCTAAACCACGCACCCGCCTTTTATTGGTAATTGTTGGCAACGGTTTGATGAGGATATCGTCCGGCGCTAGCGGCGTTTTAGTCGGCCTATATCTCGCGAATCTTGCGAATCGCGGATCAAATGTGAATGCGGCGCTCGTCGGAACTCTGGGTGCTGCGTCTTTTGGCGCTGAACTCATCGGAGCTCTGCCAATGGGACTCGCATCCGATGCCCTGGCTCCCCGCGCACTGATGACTGGCGGCGCTGTACTGGGAGCACTCGCTACGCAGCTCTTCGGCCTCACTAGTCGACCCGGCATATTTTTCTTGAGCAGGAGCGTCGAAGGCCTGGGCGCGGCCGCCACCACTCCCTCCTTACTCGCTCATCTGACCGATGTAACGGACCGAAACCACGCGCTTCGCGCGCGTGTCATGAGCTATTTCGAACTTTCCCTTCTTGCCGGACTTGCTCTAGGAGGGCTAGCGGGAGCGCAGCTGTGGCGATTTCTCGACGCTCGTGCGTTCAGTGCCGTCGCATTGCTCTACATCTTGTCTGCAGGATTACTGTTCTTCGGCGGCGCAGGTAGCCGGAGCCACGGATCGAAGGAAGCCATATCTGGTTTCTACCGGGCGCTCCGCGAGCCTTCTCTCCGGCGCCTCGCTCCGGTATGGTTGTGCGTCAACACGATCGTCGGTTTGTGGCTTGGACCGACATTCATTTTTCTTTTGACGCGCCGTTCTCAAACTCATCAGTTCCTGGACGGTGCCTTGGCCGATCACCCGGATCGCGTCGGCTGGGTTTTGCTGGGATACGCCATCGTCTTCGGTACAGGGGTATCCGGCTGGAGTGTTGTGCTCCCGCGCATGTCCGAGCAGCGTGCATTGCGGATTGCTCTTGTCGCGATGGTCGCCGTGTGTATCGGATTGCTTCTGCTTAACCATTCCGGAGGCCAAAGGCCTTTAGTCCGCTGGCCGCTCGCCACATTTTCGATCATATGTGTCATGGTCGAAAGCGGTTTCACTCCCGCCGCCCTGTCTCTCCTTGCCGGCGCAATTGGGGCGCAGGCCGGACGCGGCGCGGCGATGGGGATCTATTCCGTACTACTGAGCATCGGGGCGATCGCCGGATCGTTTCTGGCGGCCGCGCTCGGTCAAGCATTAGCGGTGGATGGGCTGATCTACGCTACGTTAGCGATGGCCGTCGTAGCCTTGGTTTTCGTACGATCGATTGGGCCGAGCACGTCGGAGTTAAAGGGAAGGACCAATGTCACAGCAACAGTATGACCTGGTGATTATCGGAGCCGGTTCTGGTGGACTAATCGCCGCTGAATTTGCCGTTCAGCTCGGAGCAAAAACCGCGCTCGTTGAAAAAGACCGAATCGGCGGGGATTGTACCTGGACGGGCTGCGTGCCGAGCAAAGCGCTGCTCAAAGCCGCCAAGGTCGCGCACGAAGTGCGAACCGCTTCCCAGTACGGAATCATCTCCCAATCACCCTCAACGGATATGGTCAGGGTGCACGAATACGTCCAGAGTGCGGTTCAGCAAATTTATCAGGGCACGACTCCCGAAGCTTTGCGACAAAAAGGTATCGACGTGTATTTCGGCGCGGCGCGCTTCATGGATTCTTCCAAGATCCTTGCGGGCGATACAACGCTGCACGCAAGGCACTTCCTGATCACGACGGGAGCGAGACCGGTCGTCCCCGAGATTTCCGGTCTTTCCAGCGTGCCATTCGTTACCTATCAACAGATATTCGACAACCAGCGCCTTCCTCGATCCATGGTTGTGGTTGGTGGTGGACCGTTGGGCTCGGAAATCGCGCAGGCGTATCAACGGCTCGGCGCCCAAGTGACTGTGGTCGCGGACCGGCTCTTACCGCAGGAGGACCAAGACGTTCGTGATTTGATGGAGCAGGTCTTTGCTGATGAAGGTATCCGGCGAGTGAAAGGACGCGCCAAAGCAGCGCGCAAGGATGGCGACTTCATTGTGATCGCGGCGGATCAGCAAGAGGCAAGAGGCGACCTTCTGCTAGTCGCGTCGGGACGAAAACCGAATGTAGACGGACTCGACCTTGAAAAGGCTGGCGTGGAATATACGCAAAAAGGAATCAAGGTCGACGATGAATTACGCACGAGCGCGAAGCATATCTATGCTGCCGGGGATGTTCTGGGCGGCTATCAGTTCTCGCATTACGCGGGCTGGCAGGCCTTCCAGGCGGTGCGCAATGCAATGCTGCCCGGCAGCAATTCGGGTCTGACAGATCTCGTGCCGTGGGTTACGTTCACAGATCCTGAGGTCGCTCATGTAGGATTCAGCGAACAGAAAGCCCGATCTGACTTCGGCGATGAGTTGAAGATCCGCCGCTGGACCTTAAGCAAGGTAGACCGCGCCGTTTGCGAGAATGACCGAAATGGCTTCATCAAGGTTATCGCGAAGGCGGACGGCTCTGTCCTGGGAGCCACAATCGTCGCCGAACGTGCCGGCGAGACCATCACAGAGATGGTGATCGCAATGAAACACAAACTCAAAGTTATGGACATCGCCGGTACGATTCACGCCTATCCCACCTACTCAACCGGTGTCCAGTTATTGGCGACGGAAATGGCCGTTGAAAAGCTGCTTTCAGGAACATCCGGCAGAATCATTCGGACACTGTCCGCAGTGGCTCGGTAGGACGCGCAGAAAGGTCAGACAACATGAGCATCGTACCTTATCGTCATGCACAGAAAGGTCCAACGTCAAAGAAGAAGGACGCCGACTACGTTTTCTATGAGCTGACTCGCAGCATCTGTCCTGAATGCCGAAGAGTCATTGACGCTCAGATAGTTTTGCGGGACAACAAGGTTTTCATGCGCAAGCGCTGCCCGCAATGCGGACCGTTCGAGGCTCTTGTTTACGCTGACGCGGAAGCTTACACAACCCTGAGTCGGTACAACAAGCCAGGAACCATTCCTCTAGAGCGAGGCACCGACATACAGCACGGATGTCCTCACGATTGCGGCTTGTGCCCCGATCATCAGCAACACACTTGTCTGGGCATCATCGAGGTGAATAGCGTTTGCAATATGAATTGCCCGCTGTGTTTTTCGGAAGCCCGCCCGGGCTTCAGTCTGACCATAGAAGAAGTCGAACAGATGCTGGACGACTTTGTTCGAACCGAAGGCGCTCCCGAGGTCGTGCAATTCTCAGGCGGCGAACCAACCATCCATCCTCAAATCATCGATTTTGTGCGCGCCGCAAAATCACGCGGCATCCCTTTTGTCATGATCAATACCAACGGCAAGCGCATCGCCCGCGACGATCGCTTCCTCGAGCAGTTGAACGAAGTCCGTCCTTCGCTCTATTTCCAATTCGACGGATTTGATTCGGAAACTTATCGCGTGCTTCGTGGCGAGCCAGACATTCTGGAAGAAAAGATTCGGGCCCTCGACCGTCTGGCTGCGATCGGATTGCATGTCACGCTCGTTCCGGCAGTCGAACGGGGCGTCAACGAGCACGAGATCGGTAAGATCATCGAATTCGCCATCAAGCATCCCGCCGTTGGCGGCATCAACTTCCAGCCTGTATTCCACGCCGGGCGCCATATTAAGCATGACCCAATGACGCGAATGACCATCCCGGATGTGCTGCGGCTGATCGAGGCACAAACGTCAGGGACGTTCATGGTGAGCGACTTCGTTCCTGTCCCCTGCTGCTTTCCGACTTGCAATTCGGTGACTTATGCCTTCATTGACGGTCAAAAGATCACGCCCCTTCCGCGGATCGTCAATGTTCACGACTACCTCGACTACATAACCAATCGTGTGATGCCTGATTTCAATCTTGAAATTAAGGGAGCCTTGGAGGGCCTCTGGTCCTCTTCTTCTGTTGCGGCCTCGCCAAAATCGGTCGGCCAGATGGCGCTCTCATGCCAAGCTTGCGGGCTTCCGGAGAGTTTGACCGTCGAGGACATCTCCGGGCACATGCTCATGATCATGCTGCAGGATTTCATGGACCCGTGGACTTTCAACCAAAAGAACTTGATGAAATGTTGTAAGGAATTCTTGCTGCCCGGTGGCAAGCAGATACCTTTCTGTGCCTACAACACCATCGGGTATCGCGAGCAGGCACGCGCCCAACTAGAAGCCCTCGAACCCGAGCGAGTTCAGGCCCGCAAAGAAGGTCGCCAGTTTGTTCCCCGGCCGATTACATTCGATTTCCACTCGGCCGACAGCTCGAATGGACATTCCCCCCTGAAGTTAGTTGGCCAAGGAGAGCTATAGACTAGTGATGACGTCGGAAGCCAAGGCCGTCAGTGCAAAAGACCTGAAGCAGTGCTGCGCGCAGCTCTATGAGAGCGATCTCGCCAGAATCTTGTTGGGTGATTCCTTTCATCCAGGGGGTTTGAGGCTCACCGAACGTTTGGGCGAGCTGCTTCGTCTCACGTCCGAAAGTCGCGTCTTCGATGCGGCAAGCGGCAAAGGTACGAGCGCTTTCTTTGTGGCAGAACGTTTTGGGTGTCATGTCGTCGGTCTCGACTACGGCCAGCAAAACGTTACACAAGCCAACGAACTGGCCGCTGCCAAAGGACTCGCTTCTCTCGTGAGCTTCGAACGCGGTGACGCCGAGCACTTGCATTTTCCTGACGCGTCCTTTGACGCTGTTCTCTGTGAATGCGCTTTCTGCACCTTCCCGGACAAGTCCGCGGCTGCTCGTGAATTCGCTCGCGTTCTACGCCCGGGGGGTCGCGCGGGCATTAGCGATTTGACCCGCGGGGCTGTGCTTCCCGCAGAGTTGCAGGGGGTCCTCGCGTGGATCGCCTGCATTGCGGATGCTCAGCCTATCGAGCATTACGCCGAATACTTGGGTTCTGCGACGCTTGAGATTGAAGCAACGGAACTTCACGATGAGGCGCTGACCGAAATGGTTCAGCAGATCCGTATGAAACTGCTCAGTGCGGAGGTCCTCGTCGGCCTCAAGAAACTCGTCTTGCCGGGGGTTGACTTCGCATTCGCCAAACAGATGGCTCAAAGTGCCCTCACCGCAATTCAGAAGGGCCAGCTTGGCTACGC
>WNFJ01383888.1_pt1 | contig 10490 bp, 11 predicted proteins | sample 5400461 | NCBI WGS metagenome assembly WNFJ01 (sample SAMN13153349, study PRJNA577476) | soil metagenome | isolation source: 115 cm saprolite on Douglas fir-dominated hillslope | place: USA:California | collected 2013-09-17
GACCTCGTAGTCGTGATTGGCCATTTAGATGATCCTCAGGTCCCGGATGATGCCCATGGAGACCAGGCGGATGTAGAGGTCCGTGAGGCCGACGCTGAACAGCGACAGCCATGCAAAGGTCGGATGCTGCTCGTTGAGCCGCGTGATGACGCGCCAGAGCCGGTAGCGCGTCGGCGCCTTGCTGAACACGTCCACGTGACCGCCGCACACATGCCGGCACGAGTGGCACGAGAACGTGTAGCCGGCGAGCAGGATCACGTTCGCCCACATCACGAGCGTGCCGACGCCGATGCCGAACTCCGCGCCGCCCGCGGGCTTCGGGAAGCGGAAGGCAAGGACGGCGTCCCACGTCAGCAGCACGATGAAGATCACGGCCACGTACCACAGATACCGGTGATAGTTCTGCAGCACGAGCGGAAGGCGCGTCTCGCCGGTGTAGCCGCCCCGCTGGGCGTCGGGCAGCGCGCACGCCGGCGGCGAGAGCCAGAACGAGCGGTAGTACGCCTTGCGGTAGTAGTAGCAGGTCAGGCGGAAGAGACCCGGCCCCCACAGGATGAGGAACGCCGGCGACAGCACGCCGATGATGGGCAGCTGGATCTCGGGCAGCCCGTAGCCGAACGTCACGTGCAGGCACTTGGCGGACAGGCACGGCGAGTAGAACGGCGACAGGTACGGCGGCGCCCAGTAGTGAGCGTTCTGGAAGGCCGCCCACGTCGAATACACGATGAAGCTGCCGAGCACGATCGCCGTCGTCAGCGGCAGCGCCCACCACGCGTCCTTGCGCAGATGGGGCGCCGCGATCGGCGGGCGTGGGCGGGTCGCCGCCTGAACGCTCACTTGTGCCCTCCCTGAGGGTATGCATCCTCCCTGGCGTAGATCTTCTGCCCGTCCTGATAGAGGTCGCCGCCGTGGCAGTCGTAGAGCACGATCGCGGGGAACCCATCCACCTCGAGCCGGCGGATCGCCTCCGTGCCGAGGTCCTCGTAGGCCACGATCTCCGCTTTCTTCACGAACTCGGAGAGCACGGCGCCCGCGCCGCCGATGGCGCCGAAGTAGACGCCCTTGTACTGCTTCAGCGCGTCCTTCACCGGCTGCCCGCGATAGCCCTTGCCGATCGTCCCCTTGAGCCCGAGCTTCAGGAGCGAGGGTGTGAACTTGTCCATGCGGCTGGCCGTGGTCGGCCCGACGGAGCCGATGACGGCGCCCGGCCGCGCCGGCGACGGGCCCGTGTAATAGATGATCTGGCCCTCGACGTCGATCGGGAGCCGCTCGCCCCTCTCGATCAGCGGCAGGAGCCGTCCGTGGGCGGCATCGCGCGCGGTATAGATGATGCCCGAGATGCGGACGCGATCGCCCGCCTTGAGCGATTCGACGTCGGCGTCGGAGAGCGGTGTGCGGACGTCCTTCTGTTCCTCGGAGGGGGACTTCACGCTCACAGCGTGACTTCTTTGTGCCGATGCGCGTGACATTCGATCGTCACCGCTACGGGGAGAGAGGTGATGTGGCAGGGGTAGGTGAGCATGTGGATGCCGAACGACGTGGTGTCGCCGCCGTAGCCCTGCGGCCCGATGCCAAGCCGGTTGGCGCGCGCGAGGAGCTCCTGCTCCAGCGCGTCGAGGGGCGGATCCGGGTTGGGCGAGCCGAGCGCGCGAAAGAGCGCCTTCTTGGACAGGATCGCCGCCTTCTCGAACGTGCCGCCCACGCCGACGCCGAGGATCAGCGGCGGACAGGCGTCGGGACCGGCCGTCTTCACGCACTCGATGACGAAGTCCTTCACCCCCGGCAGCCCGGCGGCCGGGGTGAGCATCGTGTACTTCGAGCGGTTCTCGCAGCCGCCGCCCTTGGCCATGAGCATGAGCTTGAGCATCGCGCCGGGCACGACGTCGACGTGGATGACCGCCGGCGTGTTGTCGCCGGTATTCACGCGGTCGAAGGGCGAGCGCACGATCGAGGCGCGCAGGTAGCCCTCCTTGTAGCCCTGGCTCACACCCCCGTTGATGGCGTCGTACAGGCCGCCGCCCGTGACGTGCACGTCCTGCCCCAGCTCGACGAAGCAGATCACCATCCCCGTGTCCTGGCAGTACGGGATCTGCCGCGTGCGGGCCAGCTCGGCGTTCTGCTTCAGAATCGTCAGCACCTGCCTGCCGGCGGCCGAGCGCTCCGTGTCGAGCGCACGGTCGAACGCGCGCAGCATGTCGGGTTCGAGAGTCCAGTTCGCCTCCATGCAGAGCTTGCCGACAGCGTCGGTGATGGCCGAGACGTGGATCTCGCGCATCAGGCGCCGCCCGGGCTCAGCTTCGCCATCGCCAACTTCGCGCGCTCGGCCTGCTCGCGCGGCGACACGTCCTCCTTGTGGGTGGCGAGGCTCCACTGGTTGCCGAACGGATCCTCCAGCTTGCCGAAGCGGTCGCCCCAGAACATGTCGGTGACCGGCATCAGGACCTTGCAGCCCGCCTCCACCGCCCGCCGGAAGGCGGCGTCGACGTCGGGCAGGTACAGGAAGAGCCCGCCCGTGGTGCCGCCGAGCGCCTTGGGCGCGCGGGCCGTGCTCATGCCCGGGAACTCGTCGCTCAGCATGACGACGGAGTCGCCGATGCGCAGCTCGGCGTGCATGATCTTGCCGCCGGGGCCCGCCGTGCGGTCCTTCTCGCGCGCGCCGAAGGCGCGGACGTAGAACTCGATCGCGCGCGCGCCGTCGTCGACCGTGAGGTACGGGGTGACGGTGTGATAGCCGGCCGGCACGGGCCGGACCCGCTTGGCCGCCGGCCGCGGAGACCGCGCCGGGCGCTTCGCCTTGGCCTTCTTCGCGGCCATGCTCGCCTCCGCTTAGAGCTTGAGCTTGTCGACCAGCTCGCGTACGGCGCCGGCCGACTTGTCGAACGCGGCCTGCTCCTCGGGCGTGAGCGTGATCTCGATGATCTGCTCGACGCCGCCGCGCCCGAGCTTCACGGGCACGCCGACGTACAGCCCCTTGACGCCGTACTGGCCGTCCAGGTACGCCGCGCACGGCAGGATCTTCTTCTTGTCCTTCAGGATCGCCTCGACCATCTCGACCGCGGAGGCGGCGGGCGCGTAGTAGGCGCTGCCCGTTTTGAGCAGCGCGACGATCTCGGCGCCGCCGTTGGCCGTGCGCTGCACCAGCTCGTCGATCTTGGCCTGGGGCAGCAGCTCGGTGATCGGGATGCCGGCCACCGTCGAGTAGCGCGGCAGCGGCACCATCGTGTCGCCGTGGCCGCCGAGCACGAAGGCCGTGACGTTCTCCACGGACACGCTCAGCTCACGGGCGATGAAGGTGCGGAAGCGCGCGGAGTCGAGCACGCCGGCCATGCCGAACACGCGCTGGGTCGGGAAGCCGGACGTCTTCCACGCCAGCTGCACCATCGCGTCGAGCGGGTTGGTCACCAGCACCAGGATGGCGTTCCGGCTGCGCGTCACGATCTCCTTGACCACGGAGCCGACGATCTCGGCGTTCTTGAACAGCAGGTCGTCGCGCGTCATGCCGGGCTTGCGCGCGAGCCCGGCCGTGATGACGACGACGTCCGAGCCCGCCGTCTCCTCGTAGCCGTTGCTGCCCACCAGCGTCGAGTCGTACCGGTGGATGGGCCCGGCCTGGGCGAGGTCGAGCGCCTTGCCCTGCGGGACGCCCTCGATGACGTCCACCAGCACGACGTCGCCCAGCTCCTTCTCCACCGCGTACTGGGCGACGGTGGCGCCGACGTTGCCGGCGCCCACCACGGTGATCTTGGGGCGGCGATTCACGACAGTGAGCGGCTCGGCGCGTCCGACCTGCATCAGAGCTTCGCCATGTTCTGGATGATGGCGGTGCCAAACTCCGAGCACTTCACTTCCTTGGCGCCGTCCATGAGCCGTGCGAAGTCGTAGGTGACGATCTTCTGCTGGATCGTCTTCTCGAGCCCGGCGATGATGCGGTCGGCGGCGTCGGTCCAGCCCATGTAGCGGAACATCATCTCGCCAGACAAAATGACCGAGCCCGGGTTCACCTTGTCCTGCCCCGCGTATTTCGGTGCCGTGCCGTGCGTGGCCTCGAACAGCGCGTGGCCGGTCTCGTAGTTGATGTTGGCGCCGGGCGCGATGCCGATGCCGCCCACCTGCGCGGCCAGCGCGTCGGAGAGCAGGTCGCCCGTGAGGTTGCAGGCCGGGATCACGTCGAACTCGTCCGGCCGCGTCAGGATCTGCTGCAGGAACGCGTCGGTGATGGCGTCCTTGATGAGGATCTTGCCCGCGGGCGGCTTGCCGCCGCACTCGTCCCACGACACCGTCTTGTCGCCGAACTCCTTCTTGGCCAGCGCGTAGCCCCATTTCATGAACATCCCCTCGGTGTACTTCTGGATGTTGCCCTTGTGCACGAGGGTCACGTTCTTGCGGTTGTTCTCGACGGCGTAGCGGATGGCCGCGCGGATGAGCCGCTCGCTGCCTTCCTTGGACACGGGCTTGATGCCGATCGAGGACGTGTTCGGGAAGCGGATCTTGTTGACCTTCATCTCCCTCTGGAGGAAGTCGACGACCTTCTTGGCTTCCGGCGTCCCCTGCTCCCACTCGATGCCCGCGTAGATGTCCTCCGTGTTCTCGCGGAAGATCACCATGTCCACCTTGTCCGGCCGCTTCACGGGCGAGGGCACGCCCTGGAAGTACTTCACCGGGCGCAGGCAGACGTAGAGGTCGAGCACCTGCCGCAGCGTCACGTTGAGCGAGCGGAAGCCCTCGCCGATGGGCGTCGTCAGCGGACCCTTGATGGCCACGAGATACTCGCGGATGACGTCGAGCGTCTCCTCGGGCAGCAGGTTCGGCGGGCAGTCCTTGCCGTAGACCTTGGCCGCCTTCTCGCCCGCGTACGTCTCCGCCCAGGCGATCTTCTTCCGGCCATGGTAGGCCTGCTCCACGGCGGCGTCGAGGACCCGGACCGACGCCCGCCAGATGTCGGGCCCGGTGCCGTCGCCCTCGATGAAGGCGATGATCGGGTTGTCCGGCACGCGCAGCTTGCCGTGGTCGACGGTGATCTTCTCGCCCTTCGGGATCGTGACCTTGCCTGCCATCAGACGTCCTTTCTTCCTGGCTTCGCCTTCGTGTCGCCGGGCTCGAGATGCACTTCTTCCATCTTCGCCGGCGCGCCGGTCGTCGGATCGATGACCTGACCGGCGTTCAGCGCGGAGCCCGCGCGGAACCAGGCGATCTGCTCCCGCGTCATGCTGTGCCGGGCCTGGATGGTGACCACCCGGCCGTCGGCCTTCTTGATCTGCACGGTGACCGGCTTGCCCGGCTCGAGCGTGTAGAGGCCCGTGATGCTCACGCGGTCGTTCTGCTCGAACCGATCGTAGTCGGCGGTGTCGGCGAAGGTCAGCGGCAGCACGCCCTGCTTCTTGAGATTGGTTTCGTGAATGCGAGCGAAGCTGCGAACGATGACGGCGGCACACCCGAGATACCGCGGGGACATGGCCGCATGTTCGCGGCTCGACCCTTCACCATAATTCTCGTCGCCGACAACGATCCACTGCACGCCGGCCGCCTTCAGCTCGCGGGCGATCTTCGCGAAGGGCTGGCTGGTGGCACCGGTGAGCGGGTTGACGCCCTTGCCCGTCTCGCCGGTGAAGGCGTTGGTGGCGCCGAGGAACATGTTGTCGCTGATCTTGTCGAGGTGGCCGCGGAAGCGCAGCCACGGTCCCCCCTTGGTCTTGACGAGGATCGGCAGGTCGATGAAGTCCTTGCCGTCCCACGCCACGAAGGGACCAAGCACCTGCAGCCGCTCGCTGTTCTGGGGGATCTCGATCTTCACCGAGTCGGGGTCGGTCGCGGGCTCCTCGTAGCCCTCCGCGCCCCGCGCGAAGCCCTGCCGCGGCAGCTCCTCGCCCTCCGGCGGCGTGAAGCGCACGCGCGCGCCGTTGGGCGCCGTCAGCGTGTCGGTCAGCGGGTTGAAGTCGAGCGTGCCCGCGAAGGCCAGCGCCGTGACCACGTCCGGGCTCGTGATGAACGAGAGCGTCTCCTGCGAGCCGTCGATCGTGTTCTTCTGGTTCGGGCCGACGTCCGTGCGTTTCCACTGGCCGATGCACGGGCCGCACGCGTTGGCGAGCACGGTCCCGCCGATCTTCTCGAAGGCGTCGATCAGGCCGTCGCGCTTGATCGTCTGGTAGATGCGCTCGGAGCCGGGTGTGATGAGGAACTTCGCCTTCGCCCTGAGGCCGGCCTTGAGCCCCTGCATGGCCACGTGGGCGGCGCGGCGCATGTCCTCGTACGACGAGTTGGTGCACGAGCCGATGAGCGCGTTGGTGATCTGCGCGGGCCACGCGTTCTCGCGCACCTCGCCGCCGAGCTTGCCGATGGCGCGGCCGCGGTCGGGCGAGTGCGGCCCCACCACGTGCGGCTCCAGTGTGTCGAGGTTGATCTCGACCAGCTCGTCGTAGAACGTCGCCGGATTGTCCGCCGTCTCCGGATCGGCCACGAGGTGCTCGCAGAACTCCTCGGCGAGCGTCGCGAGATCCGCGCGGTCGGTGGCGCGTAGGTACGCGGCCATGCGCGCGTCGAACGGGAAGATCGACGTGGTGGCGCCGAGCTCGGCGCCCATGTTGCAGATGGTGGCCTTGCCCGTCGCGCTGATCGACTGAGCACCGGGACCGAAGTACTCGAGGATCTTGTTGGTGCCGCCCTTCACGGTCAGCAGCGTGCAGAGATAGGTGATGACGTCCTTGGGCGCCGTCCAGCCCGAGAGCTTGCCGGTGAGGTGGATGCCGATCAGCTTGGGATGCAGCACCTCCCAGGGCAGCCCGGCCATCGCCTCGCCGCAATCCGCGCCGCCGACGCCGATGGCCAGCATGCCGAGCCCGCCCGCGTTCGGCGTGTGCGAGTCGGCGGCGATCATCAGCGTGCCCGGCGTCGCGTAATTCTCCAGCACGACCTGGTGGATGATGCCGGAGCCCGGCCGCCAGAAGCCGAGACCGTACTTGCGCGCCGCGGAGCGAATGAAGTTGTAGACCTCCGCGCTCTCGCTGACGGCACGATTGAGATCCTCGGCGGCGCCGCTCTCCGCGCGGATGAGGTGGTCGCAGTGGATCGTCGACGGCACCGCCACCCGCTTGCGGCCGGACATCATGAACTGGAAGATCGCCATCTGGCCGGTCACGTCCTGCAGCGCCACGCGATCCACGCGCAGCTTGAGGATGGCCTTGCCGCGCTCCCACTGCTGGCTCTCGAAGTCGTGGGCGTGCGCGACGAGGATCTTCTCGCTGAGCGCGAGCGGCCGGCCGAACAGCTTGCGAGCGCGCGCGAGGCGGTCGGGCATGGAGGCATAGAGTGATCTGATCTGCGCAGACATCGGAGCCTCCCTATTCGCGAGCAAACGAGCGCCTCCCCCACGCGGGAGGGAGGCGGCGTAAATGACGGACAACTCTAACGCGCCGCGCTGAAGCGGTCAAGGCGACGGCGCTCAGCATCGCGCCACGATGAACAGCCGGCGGAACGGAAACAGCGTCGTGCCGTCCGCGCGGGGCGGATACGCGCGTGCCACGCGCGCGCGATACGCGTGCTCGAAGGCCGCGCGCTCGGCGCCGTCGAGGGCGTCGAGGAACGGCTTGAGCCACGAGCCCTTCACGAAGTCGGCCACGGGGTTGTCGCCGGTGAGCGCCTGCGTGTAGACGGTTTCCCAGACGTCGAGCGCGCGCACGCGTGGCGCGAGCAGGTCCCAGTAGTACTCCGGCGGCTTGCACGGCTCCAACCGGATCAGCGGCTCGACCCGCGCGCGCCACCGCCCCTCGCGCGCGACCTCGTAGATCGACGTGTGCGAGGGCTCGCCGAAGTTGCGCGGCATCTGCACGGCCAGGGCGCCGTCGGGCGCCACCCGCGTCAGCAGCCGCGGGAACAGGGCGGCGTGGTCGTCGAGCCAGTGCAGGGTGGCGTTGGAGAAGAGGACGTCGACCGGCGCCGGCGGCGCCCAGGTGGCGACGTCGGCCTGTCGCCAGTCGACGCCGGGATCGGAGGCGCGCGCGCGGTCCAGCATCGTCTCCGAGGCGTCGACGCCCGTCACGCGCGCGTCCGGCCAGCGCGCGCGCAGCAGCGCGGTCACGTTGCCGCCGCCACAGCCGAGGTCCACCACGCGCGCCGGACTCGCCCGCGGCACGCGCTGGAGAAGGTCCACCGCGGGGCGGAGCCGGTGATCGCTCCAGCGGAGGTACTGCGCGGGGTCCCAGGTGGCGGCCTGCATCACGCTCCCATGAGTACGCCGTCGGGAGCCCAACATCCAATGCATAGTTCTATGGGTCGCTTATACTCAAAAGGCATGGAATTGCGGCACCTCCGCTACTTCGTCACCGTGGCCGACGCCGGCACCGTCTCCCGCGCCGCCGCGCAGCTGAGCCTCACGCAGCCCGCGCTCTCGCGCCAGATCCGCGACCTCGAGAGCGAGCTGGGCCTGCCGCTCTTCGACCGCGTCGGCCGCCGTCTGCACCTCACCGCCGAGGGCGAAAACCTCCTGGAGCGCACGCGCGAGATCCTGCGAGCGGCGGACGCGCTGCGCGAGCGCGCCGGCGCGCTGGCGGGCGGACGGACGGGCACGCTGCGGCTGGGCGCCACCGCCCAGACGCTCGAGAGCCTGATCAGCGCCTTCCTCACGGGCTTCCGCCGCGCGTGGCCGGGCATCGAGGTGCGGCTGGTGGAGGACGGCGGCGTGCGGCTGCGCGCGCGCGTCGCCCGCGGCGAGCTGCACCTGGCGCTGGGCGCGGTGCCGAGCGGCGAGGAGCTGCGCGCGCGGCCGCTGTTTCCCGTCTGGGTGCTGGCCGTGATGCCGCCCGGCCACCGTCTGGGCCGGCGGCGTGCGTTCGAGGTGGGCGAGCTCGACAACGAGACGGTCCTGCTGCTGCGGCGCGACTTCGCCTCGCGGCTGCGCTTCGACGCGGCGTGCGAGGCCGCGCGCGTCCGGCCACGCGTGCTGCTGGAGGCCAACGACCCGCACTCGCTGGTGAGTCTCGCGCGCGGCGGCCACGGCATCGCCGTCGTGCCGTCGACGACGCTCTTCAGCCGCAGCGGCCTGCGCGTGGCGCCGCTGCTGCGCAACGGCCGGGCGATCGGCGGCTCCACGGCGGCGGTGTGGGATCCCCGGCGTCACCTGCCGTCCTATGCGCAGGCGTTCGTCGAGGAGCTGTTCGCCTACACGCGACGGTCGTATCCGGGCAAGGAGTTCGCGCGCCTGGCGCCGTCGACGCCGCCTCTCAACGCGCCCGGCTGATCGGCCGGGCCTCTCAGGTGCTTGGCCCTCCCTGGGGGGGCGCGAGGCCGAGCAGCCGCCGCACGGCCAGCTGGCGCAGGCGAATGATGGAGCGCGTGGGCGAGAGACCCATCGGGCAGACGTCGGTGCAATTGCCCTGGCCGTGGCAGCGCGGCAGCGCGTCGTCGCCGAGCAGTCTCGTCCAGCGCACGGCCTGCCCCGTATCGCGCCGGTCGCGCGCCAGCGTGAACGCGCGGTTGAGCGCGGCCGGCCCGGGGAAGTGCCGGTCGTGCGCGACCATCGTGCAGGCCGAGAGGCACATGCCGCAGCCGATGCACTCGATGGCCTCGTCGATCTCCGCGCGCTCGGCGGCGGCCGCGGGGATGGGGGCGTAGGCCGGCGCGCCCGCGGCCGGTACGAGCGCGGCGCCGACGGCACGCTGGCGGTCGACGAACGGTGTCATGTCGACCACGAGGTCGCGCAGCAGCGGAAAGTGGTAGAGCGGGCGCACGCTCACGGGGCCCGGGCCGAGCGACGCCAGCCGCGTGCGGCACGCCCAGCGCTCGCGGCCGTTGACGACCATCGCGCACGAGCCGCACATGCCGACGCGGCAGGCGTAGCGGAGGGCCAGGGTGGGATCCTGCTCGCGCTGCACGGCGACGAGCGCGTCGAGAACGGTGGTGTCGGCGACCGCCTGCACCTCGTACGCGCGGATGCGCTCGGGCTCACCCGGCGCCCAGCGGAAGACGGCCAGCCGGACCATCACTGGCCGCTGTCCCGCCAGTCCCAGCCCGTGATCGTCACCCGGTAGCGCGGCGCCTTCTGCTTGACCGGCGCCTCGAAGTAGACGCGGCCCCCCGGCGGTACGTCGGCGACGGAGCCCGACGTCGTGTCGATCGTCTTGCCGTTCGCGTCGAGGCTCTCGACGAGCAGCCGCATGTTGGCCGCGCGCATCCGGTAGTTGTTCACGACGTAGCCGGTGACGTTCGGCCGTCCGCGGCGCTCGCCCCCCGTCCATTCGAGGCCGAAGTAGCGATCCGCGTCGCCGAAGCTCTGCGCCAGAGCCGCGCCGGCGCCTGCCACGACGCACAGCAGCAGCACCAGCGCGACTGTTTTCGGCGTCATGCCCTCCCCGGGTGCGGCCGTGCTCTCGGTGCCCGTCGCCGGGCGTCACGGATTATGGACGACGTCTTCGCCAACGTCGAGCGCCTCAGTACCACCTCCAGGTCCAGACGCCGACGAAGATCGCGGCCGCGAGCGCCAGCGCGGCCACGAAGAGCGC
>WNFJ01282358.1_pt1 | contig 10489 bp, 11 predicted proteins | sample 5400461 | NCBI WGS metagenome assembly WNFJ01 (sample SAMN13153349, study PRJNA577476) | soil metagenome | isolation source: 115 cm saprolite on Douglas fir-dominated hillslope | place: USA:California | collected 2013-09-17
TGGCGCCGGGACAGTGAACGCGGCGTGTCAGCTGGCGAGAAGCGGATGCTGGCCAAGGCCCGGCAGATCCTGGTCAGCGAGCTGGCGCTGGCTGAGAAGACGAACGAGGATAAGGCCGAGGCCCTTCTCGACGAGATTCTCGCCTCCTGACCGCTGATGGCCGACTTGCTGCCGCGAGTCGGCATCGGCGTGGATGTCCATCCGGTCGGCAAGGGCAGGCCGCTGTACCTGGCTGGCTTGTTCTGGCCGGACGAAGATGGGCTCACCGGTCACTCTGATGGCGATGTCGCTGCGCACGCTGCCTGCAACGCGCTGCTGTCCGCCGCCAACCTGGGCGACCTCGGCGCCCAGTTCGGCACTGACCGGCCCGAGTGGGCGGGCGCATCAGGCGCGTCGTTGCTCGCTGAAAGCGCCAGGCTGACCGCTGCCGCCGGTTTCCAGATTGGGAACGTGGCCATCCAGATCATCGGAAACCGCCCGCGCATCTCTGCCAGGCGAGAGGAAGCCCAGCAGGCCATGTCGGCAGCGCTCGGCGGAATCCAGGTGAGCGTCTCGGCGACCACCTCGGACGGGCTGGGCCTGACCGGGCGCGGCGAGGGCGTCGCGGCCATCGCGACCGCCATCCTCGGGCGCCGGGAACCGTGACCCAAGACGTCGGAACGAGTCCTGCTCACACCCCGCCCGGCGGGGTGGGCGCGCTTGAGATTCGGTGGAACACCGGCATGTCCGGATCAGAGTCCTCTGCCTCGACCGATACGGCGGGACTAGCAGCGCCGACAGGCCCGTTGGGCACCACCGGGTCGCCCGGATGGCCGGCCGAGCTGTCAGCCTCAATCGCTAGGTCACTGTCGGTCTGAGCGTCAGCGCCGGCGCTGGCCTCGGTCTCAGTGCTGGCGTTCGCGTCCGGCTCGGTCTCAGCGCCGCCGCTGGCCTGGGCTTCGATCTCAGTGCTGGCGTTCGCGTCGGGCTCCGCGTCAGTGCTGGCGTTCGCGTCGGGCTCCGCGTCAGCATCGACGCTGCCGGGCAGGGTGTGGAATCCCGGCAGTATGTCCGCGGCTGCGGTCCGCGGGGCAGGCGCGGTACCGGCCGTATCCTGTCGCTGACCGGCGTGCTCAATCGCGTCGACTCGCCTCAGCCGGGCGTGCCGCAGCATCGCCAGCAGCAGCACGAATGCCAGCAAGACCAGCACCCACGGCAGCACCGCGGCAGTGATCTCCGCGGCCCTGACCGGCAGTTTGTCCTTCGCCGCGTGCAGCGCGTCGGCCGAGGCCGTGGCGCCAAGCAGCGCGAGCAGTGTCAGCCAGGCAAGCACCTTGCTCGGCAGGCCGGCGCCGCGCAACGACAGCACCGCGGCAAGCACCACGACGAGCATCGCGTCGAGCAGCAGCGGATATCCCCTGGCCAGCCGAGGGCTAATGCCGGCCTGCAGCGCAACGGCGTGAATGCCGGGATAGGACAGCACGAACGTCGCCGAGGCCAGGGCGGCGAGACCGACGCACACGGCCGCCAGGCCGACGTTCCGAAGGGCGCGCGGGGCACCGCCGTGCTGACCACTGAACGCAGACAGCGTGTCACTCATAACGTCCACTCGCTCATCGGCTCTGAGGTTCCTTCCCGGCAGCCGGGGGTGGCCGCGTTCCCCTTATAGTCAGGAATAGGCGGTGCCGCAAGCAGGTGACGGGCCGGGCGATCGGCGAGTCGCGGTCAGGCGCGGGCACGCGGCCAGCGTCAGCGCGGCAGGGCCAGGTGTGGTGCGTACGCGGCGGTGAAGGAGACGTTATGCCGTACTACCGGGTAGCTGGCGAAGTTCCGCGCAAGCGCCATATTCGGTTTCGCGGGCCGAGCGGCAACCTCTACGCCGAGGAACTCATGGGCGAGGAAGGTTTCGTCTCCGATTCCTCATTGCTGTATCACCAGCATCCGCCAACCGCCATCGTGAAGAGCGAGGGCCTGCGCGATGACGCGGCGGAGGCCCGCCTCTCGCCCAATCACCCGCTGCTGCCGCGGCACTACCGCACCCAGGACATGCCGTCCGGCGGCGACCTGGTGCTGGGCAGGCAGTTGATGATGGCCAATGACGACGTGCGCATCTCGTTCGCGGCCGCGGACGTTGCCTCCGACCTGTACCGCAACTCCACCGGAGACGAAGCGGTCTACCTGCGCTCGGGATCTGCAAGATTCGAGTCGGTGTACGGGACCATCGAGGCCGGCCCTGGCGATTACGTCATCGTTCCGCGCGGCACCATTTACCGGTGGCTGCCCGCAGACGGTGGCGTGCACGCGCTCATCGTCGAGGCACGCGGCCACATCCGCCCGCCCCGCCGCTACCTGTCCGCATACGGGCAATTCCTTGAGCACGCGCCGTACTGCGAACGGGACCTGCGCGGCCCTAACGGTCCGCTGCTGGCCGATGGCGAGGACGTGCCCGTCATCGTCCGCAACCGGCGAGGCCTAACCAGGCTGACGTACGCGTTCCATCCGTTCGACGTCGTCGGCTGGGACGGTTACATGTACCCCTACGCGTTCAACATCGCCGACTTCGAGCCGATCGTGAAACGCACGCACGCACCGCCGCCGGTGCACCAGACGTTCGAGGGGCCGAACTTCGTCATCTGCTCGTTCTGCCCGCGGCCGCTGGACTTCGACCCTGAGGCAGTGCCGATCCCCTACAACCATCACAACGTCGACTCCGACGAGATGATGTATTACGTGGCGGGTGACTACTCGGCGCGGAAGGGATCAGGCGTCGGCCTTGGCTCCATCACCCTGCACCCGTCGGGATTCACCCACGGCCCGCAGCCAGGCGCCGTCGAGGCCGTGATCCAGGGCCTGTCGGAGGGCAAGACCTCCACCGACGAGACCGCTGTCATGATCGACACGTTCCGTCCGCTGCTGCTGGCCGAGCCCGCCAGCATCGCCGAAGATCCGGAGTATGCCTGGAGCTGGGCCAATGCTGCCCGGGGCACCGTCAATCCGCAGCAAGCGGACCAGGGTCCGGGGTTCTGACCCGATGGCATGCTAGACCATGATCTTGCCGCCAGCGATGTCGAGGGTCGCCCCGGTTATCCACGACGATGCATCGGAGGCGAGGAATAGCGTGGCCGCGGCGATGTCGTCTGGCTGGCCGATGCGGCGCAGCGGGAAACTGGCGCCGAGCGCAGCCCGCTGCTCAGCGGACATCCATGTTCGCATCTTGTCGTTCTCCGTCGCGGATGGCGCTACGCAGTTGACCCGGACGCCGCGCGGCGCGATCTCATGGGCCAGGTGCCGGCTAAACGCGATCACACCCGCCTTCGCCGCGGCGTAGGCGGCCGCAGACTGGGCCGGCTGCCGGGCTGCTGCCGATGACATGGTGACAATGGCGCCGCTGCCGCGCTCGAGCATGGCAGGCAGGAATGCGCTCACCGTGTAGAAGGTCGAGTTGAGGTCTGTCTCGATGACCTCGCGCCAATGCTCAGCAGATTCGCTCGCCGTAGGCACGGGCATGCCATTGCCGCCAGCGAACGCGGCCAGGATGTCAGTCGGGCCAAGCTCGGCGCTCACCGACTGGGCCAGGCTAGCCAGGTCAGCAGGTACCGTGCAGTCGCACCTCACCCAGATCGCCCGCCCGCCGTGCTGCGTGATGTCGGCGGTCACAGCGGCCAGCGCAGCTGTGTCGCGGCCCACGACCGCCACCGCAGCCCCGTTGGCGGCGAAGGCCGCCGCGGTCGCCGCGCCAATCCCGTGCCGGTCAGGTCGCGGTAGCGGCCATAGTGCATCACGCGATCGTCGGCCGCCTGCTCGATGTCGCTCATCCCTATCCCCCTCACCTGGACGCCGCTCACGGACGCCCGTCCTGCGCTGCCCACCACATAAGCTTAGGGATCGAAGCATTAGGCGTCAAACTGTTGACCGGCGTGGGAGGCACCGTCAGCGGCCGGCCGCGCGTATCCCGTAGCCTTGGCGGGTGACGCTTCGCCTTTACGACACCGCCGTCCGCGGCGTGCGCGAGTTCTCGCCCCTGGTACCGGGGAAGGTCTCGCTGTACCTGTGTGGCGCCACCGTGCAGGCGCCACCGCATATCGGTCATATTCGCTCGGGTGTCAACTTTGACATCCTGGTGCGGTGGCTGCGGGTGTCCGGCTACGGCGTTACCTATTGCCGGAACGTCACCGATATTGACGACAAGATCCTGCATGCGGCCAGCCATGAGCACATGGACTGGTGGGCCATCGCCGAGCGTAACCAGCGAGCCTTCACTCGCGCTTACGACGCGCTCGGCTGCTTGCCGCCGGACGTGGAGCCGCGCGCAACGGGCCACGTTCCCGAAATGATCGCGCTGATGCAACGACTGATCGACGCGGGGCACGCCTACGCATCGGGCGGTGACGTCTACTTCGACGTCAGTTCATGCCCGAGCTATGGATCGCTGTCCGGCCGGCGGCTGGACCAGATGCGCGCCGCCTCCGACACCGAGGATGCCGACCGCAAGCGCGATCTCCGCGACTTCGCGATGTGGAAGAGGGCCAAGCCAGGCGAGCCGAACTGGCCAACGCCGTGGGGACCGGGGCGGCCAGGCTGGCACCTGGAATGCTCGGCGATGTCCACCAAGTACCTCGGCAGCTCGTTCGACATCCACGGCGGCGGCCTTGACCTGATCTTCCCGCACCACGAAAACGAGCTGGCTCAGTCCCGGGCGGCGGGCGACGGGTTCGCCCGGTACTGGCTGCACAACGGGCTCGTCCGGATCGGCGGCGAGAAGATGAGCAAGTCGCTCGGCAACTCCCTGCTTGTCGACGCCATGCTCGCCCGCGTCCGGCCTGCGGAGCTGCGCTACTACCTCGGCCAGGCACAATTCCGATCGGAGATCGATTACTCCGAGGCAGCGCTGGCCGAGGCCGCGACCGCCTACCGCCGGATCGAGGGTTTCGTGACCCGCGCCGCAGAGCTGCTCGCGGCCGACGGGGGCGCCCCAGGCGCACTGGCCGAGGCAGGCCCGTCCTCGCTCCCGGCAGAGTTCAGCGCGGCTATGGACGATGACCTTGGCGTACCGCAGGCGCTCGCTGTCCTGCACGAAAGTCTGAGGGAGGGGAACGGGGCCCTGTCGGCTGGCGACACCGCTGGCACCGCGAAACGGCTAGGCGAAGTCAGGTCGATGCTCGGCGTGCTCGGGCTCGATCCGCTCGCCGAGCCGTGGGCCACCCGCCAGGTCGGCGACGACCTGCGCCCGGTCGTGGATGCGCTGGTCGGAGTGGCGCTTGCGCAACGTCAGGCGGCCAGGGCCCGCAAGGATTTCGCCGCCGCGGACGTGATCAGGGATCAGCTACTGGCGGCGGGCATCGTGGTTGAGGACACGCCGCGCGGGCCGCGATGGGAGCTGAGCCAGTGAGCGGCCGCGACGCGGGCCGAGGTGCCGGGGCGGGCGGGCGGACCAAGTCCGGTAAGCCGCGACCGGGTACGGGCGGGTATGGCAAGCGGAAGCTCGAGGGCAAGGGCCCGACCCCGCCGGCCGAGATGCGCCCGGGCCATCCCGCACAGCGCAAGGCGAACGCCAAGGCGAGGAAAGCGGCCCAGCCCACGAGCGGATCGGCCGCGGCAGGCGCGCGCAGCAGCGGCCCGGTCGGCCGCGCGGCCGGGAATGACGCGGCGTGGCGCGACCGCGCCGGTTTCGATGGTGCCGGCCGCGCCGGAGCCGCACGGGGCGGCCCGCGCGGAGAATCGAGGGTGCGGGGGGCCGGCAGCGCTGCCGCCGAACTTGTGGCCGGCCGCAACTCGGTGCTCGAGGCGCTTCGCGCGCGTGTCCCTGCCACCGCGCTTCACGTCGGGCCGCGGCTGGACAGTGACGAGCGCATCGGCCAGGCCGTGATGCTGGCGGCGGACGCCGGCATCGCGGTGGTGGAGGCTGGACGGGCCGAGCTTGATCGCATTACCGGCGGCGCTATTCATCAGGGCATTGCACTGCGAATCAAGCGGTACTCGTACGCCGATCCGGCCGATCTGGTCCAGGCGGCTCGGGACGCGGATGCGCAGCCACTGATCATGGCGCTGGAAGGCGTTACCGATCCGCGCAATCTGGGTGCCGTGGCCAGATCGGTAGCCGCTTTCGGCGGGCACGGCATCCTGGTGCCTTCCCGGCGCTCGGCCGGCGTGACTGCCGGGGCCTGGAAGGCATCAGCCGGAGCGCTCGCCACTGTCCGGGTGGCCCAGACCGCCAACCTGACCAGGGCGTTGACCGCATACCAGGAAGACGGCCTGTTCGTGGTCGGACTCGACGGCAGCGGCCCGACCGATGTCGGCGACCTGGCGCTCGCTGACTCGCCGCTGGTGCTCGTGGCCGGCTCGGAAGCCAAGGGGCTGTCGAGGCTGGTGGCCGAACGCTGCGACGTCGTGGCCAGGATTCCGATTACCGGTCCCGCGGAGTCGCTGAACGTGGGCATCGCGGCCAGCATCGCGCTGTATGCCGTTGCCCGGCTCAGGGCTAATCGCGGCTAACCCGCAGGGCTCCGCTTATCGTGGTGCCAGGAGGTGGTCGCGATATGCAGGATCGCGAGCCCACCGGAGCTGGTCGGGAACCACCGGCCCAGCCGGACGATCCCGACGCCGCTCGCGCGCGGATGGCAGCCATCCTGCGCGACGGCGGTCGCGCGCTGAGCCCGGAGATGCAGCGGGCCTTCGCAAGCGTGCCTCGGCACGTGTTCGTGCCCGAGGTGGAGCCGTCGGCTGCCTACCGGGACGAGGCCTTGGTCATCAAGTGCGGGCCGGACGGGCTGCCGGTCAGTTCGTCGTCGCAGCCCGCCATGATGGCGATCATGCTCGACCAGCTCGGCCTGCAGCCGGGCCACCGGGTGCTCGAGATCGGCACCGGAACCGGCTACAACGCAGCAGTGATGGCGGCGATCGTAGGTCCCGGCGGGGAAGTCGTCAGCATCGACATCGATCCCCAGCTCGCCGCCAGAGCGCGGTTCGGGCTACGCGCCGCAGGCTATGACCGGGTCAGTGTGCACTGCGCGGACGGCGGATACGGCGACCCGGAAGGCGCGCCCTTCGACCGGATCATGGTGACCGCCGGCGCCTGGGACATCGCCCCGGCCTGGCTGGAGCAGCTGACGCAGGCCGGTCGCCTGGTGCTGCCGCTCTCGGTGCGCGGGATCCAGCTATCGGTGACGCTGGAACGGCGGGGTGCCCGCTGGGTGGGCACGTCGGCCTGCCGGTGCGGGTTTGTGCGCATGCTGGGTGCGTTCGCCGGCCCGGAGCAGGTGCGTCGGCTCGGTGCCGCGCCCGGCCTTTACCTCCAGGTAGCTGATGGCAGTCCGGCTGACCTGGACGCCCTCCATCGGGCTTTGACGGGCCCGATCGCCGACGTTCGGCCCCGACTGTCGGTGTCGAACCTTGCCGATCTCGCCGACGCTGATCTTTGGCTCACCCTGAGACATCCTCAGCTGGACCGGATTACCGTGCTGGCCCTGCCGGGCGGCTGGCTGCCGAGAGGCCCGTTGCCTCCGCTTGGTGGTCTGGTAGGGCACGGATCGGAACCGGGCAAGATCGGCGTCGCCGTGCTTCTGCCGGGGGAGACCGCGAGCAATGTGCCGTCACCTGCCGGGAACGGCGTACTCGTCAGGGGCTACGGCCCCGGCGGAGCCGAACTGGCCAGCATGCTCGCCGCGAGCCTGGCCGACTGGGCCGACCAGGGCCGCCCCGGCACGCACAATCTCAGCCTGGCTCTGTGGCCGCGCCATACCGCTCCCTGCGCTCCCGCGCCCGACGACATGATCACGCTGGACCGGCCGAGCGCCGTCATTGAGGCCGGCTGGCCGCGAATCTTACGGGCGGCCGTCAGCTAGCCCGATCCACCTTCGCCTGCAGCAGCCGAAGCGGCTCCTCGGCGAGCGGCGGGACGGGACGGGCGTTTCCTGCAGCAGCGGAGTGGGACCAACGATCAGCGGGTCCGGCCTCGCGACCAGATGTGCGTCCTTCCCTTCGTACGGGAAGACAGACAGCACGTGCCGCATGGCCTCCAGCCGGGCGCGCCTTTTGTCGTTGCTCTTGACCACCGTCCAGGGTGCGTCGGCTAGGTCGGTGAAGAAGAACATAGACTCCTTGGCGGCGGTGTATTCCTCCCATTTGTCCAATGAGGCCACATCGATGGGACTGAGTTTCCACTGCTTGACCGGATCGAGCTGGCGCTTGGCGAAACGGCGGAGCTGTTCCGCGCGGGATACCGAGAACCAGAACTTGATCAGGCTGATGCCGTCTCTGGCCAGCATCCGCTCGAATTCAGGTGCTTCGCGGAGGAACTCCATGCATTCATCGGGCTGGCAGAACCCCATGACCCGCTCGACCCCGGCCCGGTTGTACCAGGACCGGTGGAACATGACGATCTCGCCTGCCGCTGGCAGGTGGGCGATATAGCGCTGCAAGTACCACTCGGTCTGCTCGCGCTCGGTGGGCTTCTCGAGGGCAACGACTCGAGCCCCGCGCGGGTTGAGATTCTCGGTGAAGCGCTTGATAGTGCCGCCTTTGCCGGCCGCGTCCCGGCCTTCAAAGACGATCACTAGCCGCCCGCCCGCGGCCTTGATCGAGCGCTGCAGCTTGAGCAACTCGATCTGGAGACCGCGCTTCGCATGCTCGTAGCGCTTGCGGCTCAGCAGCCGGTCGTACGGATAGTCCTCCCGCCACGTCTCGACGGGGACGCCATCGCGGCACACGAGCAGTCCGTTCTTGGTCCGCTTGATCCGCAGGCCGAGCTGGGCGGCCAGTTCGTCGAGCATCGCGGTGAGGCGGACGGCTGAGCGCTGCCCCGGCATGCCAGGTCGGGCCGTCATCAGCGGCCGGTCAACGACATCCCTCATTTATCGCCCGGACCCGCGCCCGCAGTGTCTGTGGCACCGCTGTCTGTGGCACCGCTGGCTGTCCGCTGCCGGCTGACCTTCCCGACGAGATTCACCGCTGCCCCCGTTCCCTGCGACTGGATCCCGCGCCAGGCCCCGCGACGAACGACCAGCAATGAATACCCCTGGACACGACGTTGCACACCTTGATCGACGCGGTGCGAGGCGCATCACGCCTGAGACCGTTCGCCACGCCGGTTTAGCGGATGTCGGCGGCCAGGCAACCAACGGTTACCCTAGAACGTCTACAGATCCGTATAAGAATTCGTTGGCTTTCCTGCTGCGCTGCGCCGTGCCGAGGGGCTCGAGCGGCATGGCAGGCTCACTTGCGGGAGCGTGCATGAGGCAGTCGGTTCGGCGCTGGGTGTTGGGAGCTGGGACGCTGGCAATGGTGGCCGCGGCTGCGGCCGGTCAGGCCGGGGTTGCAGGCGCGGCGCAGGTTACCCGCGGCCGTGCACGACGGCGCGGCGGCGCCCGCGGGCACGTACACGCCGCCATCCAAGCCGCTGCATTTCGGCCAGCAGGGCGCAGCCGTCCTCAGCGTCCAGCGACGGCTAGCCGCGTTGCACTACTACCCGGGCCCGATTGACGGCAAGTACGGCCAGGACGTGCAGGAGGCAGCATGGGCTTTCCGGGAGGTTCAAGGCCTCCGGTTGAGCAACACGAGCCAGGCCGAGCCGATCACGCGAGCCTTTGAGCGTGCGCTTGTGCATCCGAAGCCGCCCTTTGTGCTGGTGAAGCACGGTGCTTCGAACCGGGTCGAGATCAACCAGAACATCCAGGTCCTGGTCCTGTACAAGAACAGCAAGCCGCAGGTGATCCTGCACGTGTCGACTGGCGGCCGATACACCTATCCGTGCCCCGGCGACCCGTCAGCCACCTGCGGGCCGGCAGACACCCCCAACGGGAACTTCAAGGCTTATTCCCTGACGAAGGGCTGGCATAAGTCGCCGCTCTGCGGAGCCGCCTACGGCTGTATGTACAACTCGGTGTGGATCGACCCGGCGGCCGGAGTCGCGATCCATGGGGACCTGTCCGTACCGTGGTATCCGGCGTCACACGCCTGTATCCGCATCTGGATGGATGCGGCCACCTGGTTCTACAAGGACCTGACCATTGGCGGCAGGCACGCTACCCCGGTCTACGTCAAAGGCACTGCGCCCGCTTACCCGGCTTCAAACTGAGCCCAGCCTTAACTGTGATGCTCGCCTCGGCATTCAGCGGCCGGGGCGGGCTTACTTCTCCCTGCCGGGCAGATAAGCTAGCGCGAATCCGGGAAACAGTAGGGAGCTGAACGGGCAGATGAAGGCGCGTTTCGCGGTGGCTGCGGTCACCGCGGTTGCGACCGCCGGGCTTGCGGCTTGTGGCAGCAGCGCGGCCCCCAGCAGTGGTAGCCCCAGCGCGAACACGGCTAGCTGCACCTATAGCGGCATCCAGAACGAGCTGTACCAGAAGGGCGCGCTGACGGTCGCCACCGACAAGCCGGTCTACTCGCCCTGGTTCGTGAACAACACTCCGGCTAACGGCAAGGGCTACGAGAGCGCCGTCGCCTATGCGGTGGCCAAACAGCTCGGCTTCAAGCCGTCCCAGGTGCACTGGACGTATGAGCCGTTCAACAACTC
>WNFJ01202818.1_pt1 | contig 10487 bp, 10 predicted proteins | sample 5400461 | NCBI WGS metagenome assembly WNFJ01 (sample SAMN13153349, study PRJNA577476) | soil metagenome | isolation source: 115 cm saprolite on Douglas fir-dominated hillslope | place: USA:California | collected 2013-09-17
GTGTCCACAGTGAACACACCAAACCTGTATCGCGGGACGGACTGGCCCGGACTTGCCATGCCTCTTAACTTCCCTCTTTTGAAGGTTCCCCTGAAGTAAGGCGCACGCAAGTTTAGCACCGTTTCCGCGGCTGATGATTCTCTGATGTAACCACCCTGCCTTCAGCAACTTGCACGATGATTGTCAAATAAACGAAAGGTGAACGGCGCGTCATTGACGCCATCGCCAGCGTCCCCTCAAATCTTTAAAAAATCTTCAACGTGTCCTAAGGAGACCGAAATGCCTTGGCTTAGTGGTGGTTGGGTTGGTCTTCGCCGGGTGATCTGTCATCGATTCGCCCGGCTAGCGTTAATCGCGGTTGCAGCCATGTTGTCCCTAGGCCAGCAATCAGCAGAAGCGGGGACGTTCAACGTCAATAGCACCGCGGACATCCTCAACCCCCCGGCCGGCGTGGTCACGTTGCGCTCGGCCATTCAAGCCGCCAATTCCACGGCGGGAGGCAACACCATTAACCTGACTCTGCCCGGCACGTACAGGATTACTCTGCCTGGCGCCAACACCGGCACTAACGCCTCGGGGGCTTTTGCCATCCTGCCCGGCGGCGGGGATTTAAGCGTCATCAACACTAGTGGGGGTGTGGTCGTGGTCGATGCCGGCGGACTGGATCGCGTCTTTGATATCAATCCGACTTTCAACCCCGCCTCTCCTACGCCGGCATTCACCGTAACGATGCAGGGCCTCACCATAACCAACGGTTCTACAAAGTTCACCGGTTCTGCAACGGACAATGGCGGGGGCATTGCGGCAAGGGGAAACACCAGTCTGGCGCTCACCGACATGGTCGTTACTTTGAATGAAGCGCAAAGCCTTGGCGGCGGCATTTTCATCGGGAGCTTGAACGGCAGTTTTAACTGGACCCTGACACTCAATAACAGCACGATCAGCAACAACTTTGCCTTCATTGGCGGCGGCATCGCGGCCGAAGGGTCGGGCAACATAGTTATCAATTCCGGCAGCAGCGTCACTGGAAACAGCGGTGCATTCGGGGGCGGCGGAATCGCGCTCGATAATAGCCAAGCAGTCAACTTAACCATTCAGGGCGCTGACATTGGTTCCAATCATGTCCTTAGCTCCACCCAAAACACCCCGGGTAACGATGGAGGGGGCATTTTCAACTTCGGCACCGGCGCTGTGGTGATCAGCAACAGCACCATTCACGATAATTCCGCGGATAACGGCGGCGGCTTCGCCAGTCAAGGTGGCAGCACTCTGTCGGTTTCCAACACCCATTTTGTCAACAACAATGCGGGGCAGGTTGGCGGGGCCATCGCCTCTTTCAATAGCGCTTCTTCGATTTCCATCGCCTTCAGCGAGATCGATGGAAACTCCAGCGGCAGCCAGGGTGGTGGGATCTTTGCAAGTGGCGTAACATTCGTCCTGCAAAACAGCACAGTGGCCAATAACAGCACCCTGATCAACGGCGGGGGCGGCATCGAGCTGCAAACCACCGGCACCGGGGTGAACGGGTCACAGATCACCAACTCTACTATCACTGGGAACAGTGGGTTGACTGTGGGGCGCAGCAGCGGCGGGGGGATTGATGCAGCAGCTTCTTTCACCGGCAGTCTGGCCCTTCTGGGCGACACCATAACCTCTAACGTTTCCGCTGGAGGAGGAGGAGTGTTTTGGGCGGGGACGACCGGGTCGAGCGTCACAGTGCAAGACACGATCATTGCCAATAACCATGCCGACGCCCCTAATGGTCAAGCGACGGATGCGACCAATGGAGTGACGCCCTTCACCGATAATGGCGGCAATTTAATTGGCATGAGTGGGGCGGGAAGCGGAAACACCGGCTTTACTAACCCCACCACCCAGACCGGCACTACCAGCGCTCCGCTGGATCCTGTGCTCGGTTCATTGCAAGACAATGGCGGCCCCACCCGGACCCTGGCGCTGCTCTCCGGCAGCCCGGCAATCGATAAGGGTGTAGCTTCCTCACTCACTACCGATCAGCGCGGGGTTCCCCGTCCGCAGGGACCGCAGCCGGACGTCGGGGCCTATGAGCTCAACCAGGGTGCGACACCTATGGCAAGTCTCTCCACCAATAACCTCGATTTCGGCACTCAAGGATTGACGACCAGCACTCCCTTGAATGAGACCATCACGAACACAGGAACAGGTGGACTTATTATCAGTAACGTCACGGTCTCGGGCCCCAATGCCGGTGATTTTTCCTTCACTCCGCAGGCCGCGTGCACCCCTCTCCCCACCACTCTTCCCGGCGGCCAGTTTTGCCGCGACACAGTAACGTTCACCCCTTCCGCGGGTGGACCGCGCAGCGCAACTCTGGTGTTCACGGACAACCACCTGAATGCCCCGAACAGCCGGCAAGCCGTCACCCTGACAGGTAGCGGCGGTGTTGGCGCACCCGACTTTTCTGTCTCTGCTTCACCGGCCAGCGCCACGATCACGCGTGGCGGAAGCGCCAGCTTCACGTTTACGGTGACCCCGGTGAACGGTTTCAATCAGTCGGTTACGTTCTCCTGCACGGGGCTGCCAACCTTGGCGCAGTGCAGCTTCGCACCGGCTTCTGTTACGCCGAACGGCTCCGCGGTTACGACTGCACTCACCATCACGACTACTGCGCCGGTAACGGCAATGAACCATGCTCCGGAACCGCCAAACAACTCCGACTCGGTCTATGCATCGCTGGGCTTTGCTGGCTTTGCTCTAGGCTTGGTCGTGATTAAGGCAAGCGATCGCCGGAGACGCAAGAGAGTGGCAGGTCTTTTCTTCGCCACGGCTGTCTTGTGCGTTATGAGCGTGCTTGCAGGGTGCGGTGGGACCCAGACTGTCACTAAGACTGTCACGGTTTCCCCAGGGACGCCCACAGGAACCAGCGCGGTCAAGGTGTTCAGTTCCTCCGGCGGGAATGCGCATTCGGCTTCAGTGACCCTTACCGTGAATTGATGGATGCCGTTAGGGACGGTTTAGGAGAACCGGTTGGCAATTCGTTTTAGGTAAATTGGCAATTCGTTTTGGGTAAATAGGAGCACTTTGGATTTTTCGAGTGGACACCAGATGATCATCGGCCACTGCCCCCATTCGGAAAACCTGTTATTGGCAAATCCTCGATTCAAGATACCAGCGGAAAGAAGTTTGCAGGCCGCACGAACATCCAGCGCTCCTGGGTGGGCGAGCATCGGGTTGTCTCCTCGGCATCCGGCGATATGGCGTATGAATACGGCACTCTGGAGATGAGCTACGACAGCAAGGACGATGGACAGCGGCATAAATTCCAGGCCGTGATGCTAGACGTCTACAAGGCCAAAGATGGCATTTGCCAGGTGGTGGCCGAAACCATGGAACCGCTGTCCCAAAGCAAGCACTGAGCGCGGGCCGATGGTCCCAAGCTCGCTCTTCTCGGATTGGAGTTCATTTCTTCCGGTGCTTGCTTACATTCGCTGGCCCGCCGCGATCCGCCGCCTATGCTAGAACTCAGTGTGTGGCTGGGCAGGTTGATGACCGGCGCTTTTAGCGGATGCATTGGCGGAACGCGCTACCTTTCAGACCGCCCGGCTCGTAGGCGGGGTCTTTACGCGGGAAGACCCGCGCTACATCCCGTCCAACAGCCACAACATTCTCGCGAGAACAATGTATGCGCTCCGTTTCACTTTTGTGGATCGCTCCGACTCTGGACATGCGATGCTCGCTCTATCGAATTTTGCCGGAGCCGCCGCCGGAGGTTTCGTTGGAAATGCATATCTTCCTGCCGGCTTCAACGATGTCACCCACGCCGGTCAACGAGCCACGATTCGATTCGGAACCTTCGCCGCGGGGAATCTGTTCCGCGAATTCGCGCCCCAGATGCCTCGCCCGATGCGTGCGTTCTTCATGCTGGTTGCCCGCTGACGCAGGCGCTTGGTCGATGGCGATCCGTGCAGATGGGAGCAACAAGAAGATCGCGCGTAATCGCCGTGATCGCGCGTGATCGCCGTCATCGGAGCCTTCCCGATTTCGACGATTCCGGGCGATGCCGGCGATTTCGGCGATCCACGGTGTGGGCGTTAGCTCGGCGCCTGAGCGTGACTGGCAAAGTCGGCCTTTCGACTTGGGGAACGCCACTCTCAAGAATTGCTCTTCCGCAGATCTCTAGCGTCTTGCAATGGCATTTCGCCTTCATTCTCTTGAGCAGGGCTTGCATGCTGCTGATCTGATCTGAAATTGCATCCAACTCTACGAGCTTGCGGTCTGCCAATTTACGCCAGCGAGCTTCGGCTCTGGTACCATCCTGAAAGCCAAAGAAGAGAGTGCGAATTTCATCGAGCGCGAACCCTGCCTGCCGCGCCTGCTGAACTACCGCCAAACGGTACAGCACGGTCCTGTCATAGCGCCGCTGTCCGCTGACTCGGCACGCAGCCGGAAGTATCCCCAGGTGCTCGTAGTACCGGATAGCGGACGATCTCAAGCCAACCTGGCGGGCAACCTCTGAAATAGTTAGCTGCGACATACCCTGATTCTAGGGCATGAAGCGAATGTGGAAGACACGTTACTCGGTTTCCTCAGCGCTGTATAGCATTTGCTCCATCAGCCTTAATGAATTCTTTGTTCCCGTTCGCCCGGTGAGGCGCAACCAGAAGAAGGCCCCGCCCTCCTGTTCCGTGCGAAGCTCAATGTCCAAGAACGGACAGCACCGTCGTTCCCCCGCAGCCCATTCAGCGACTAAGGCCATCGTTTTCGGGTCCGCAGGGAATTGAAATTCGTAGCCGTTCGGCAGCTCTCTGACAGCTTTTCTCGTTAGGCGCAAAGCCGGCCAGAGCTCGCCAAAGTGCCGCCTTCGGGCCTCTGCATCCAATGCCAGCCGATCGCAGGCAAAGGGGCTTTCATACTTCGAGCTTGCCGCTTGTTGCTTTCCGCGCTTACAGCTGCCGCCGCCAGTTAGCGCTTCCAACACCTTCGCCCAACTGGAAAGCAATACAAAGGACAAACCTGCAGAGGTGATGGAAATTATCCGTTTTCCCTTTCTCATGGTGTTCTCCTGTGAGCGGCCAAGTGCTCCCTGAAAAGAGTGTCGTCGTTAAAGTCGACTTTAAGTCAAGATTTTTTACTGGACAATTGCTTGACTTAAAGTCCACTTCAAGGTCGAGACTGTTTCTCAGGCGGCTCGACAGCACCAATCGAGCGCCCTAAAGGAAGCAGAAGCACCTATGAAAACGAAAATGGCACTTGCATTGACACTTCTGGCAGCGTGCAGCGCTGCGATTGCGCAAACCGGGAGGCCGATCAGCGTGGTTCCTTTGGCGGAAAACGAGGCGGCGCAATCTGGACACGAGCCTGACAAATCCACGACCCCTCTGGACGCGCAACGGGAGAGGCGGGCGCTGCGGATTTGTCTAAAGATTGTGCAGGAGACAATCGTGTCGGCCGCTGAGGCCATGCCCGCTACAAAGTATGAATTTACCCCGACCGAGGGCGAATTCAAGGGCGTGCGCACTTTCGCCCGGCAGGTAAGGCACCTGGCAGCGACCAACCATATTCTGGCCGCGGCCGCTCTGGGCGAGGAGCCGCCGGCTGACGCGGGAAACGAGACCGGTCCCGAAACAGTACGGACGAAAGCGGAGATTCTTGATTATCTGAACTCATCGTTCGCGCATTTAGGCCAAGCGATCGATGCGATCGGCGAGCCGAACGCGACGGTGAAAGCTTCCCCGATTTCGGCTCTACCGGCGAGCAAGACAACCCGCTTGGCGCTTACGGTCGAGGCTTTGGTTCACGCTTTTGACCACTACGGGCAAATGGTTGAGTACCTGCGGATGAACGGCGTGGTGCCGCCAGCCAGCCGTCCGTGAAGCTCTGGGACCCAAGGCTGAAGCTTGAAACGGTTCCTGACGATTACTTCCGGTTAGCCCTTGCTCGGCCGGAACTCGAACTGGACGACGCATGCGCTCGTAGGTTAATCGATTTCAGCAGTCTAAAATCCCCCGATTCTGTTCTATATTTGTCTCATCTAACATGGGTTCGTTGCTCACGCGCACGGTTTTTCGTGATGGGCCAGCGGCGCCTCCGGGGCTCAGCTCCCTTTCACGTCAGCGTGCCTCGCACTCAGCATCCGCCCCGATGAATCGGCGCTATGGAGACCTATGAGTGGACTGTTCGGCTTGAAAAACTGCTCCTAGGAAAAGTCAGGCCTGCGGAGCGGCAATCTTTGCCCGAATGGCAGCAACCAGACCGACCGTGGTGGAAACATCGATGCCATACCGTTCGCCGCCGTGCACAATGGGGCCGGCAATGTCGTTTAGTTCGAGCTCGCGCCCGGCGGCAAGGTCTTTCTGCATAGAACTCCGCATACCAGGCGGCATGCTTTCGAAGATGGCTTGCAGCTTCGCCGAGTCAACTTCTGCGCCGCTTGCTTTGGCCACCGCGCACGCCTCGGCAACGGCAGATGCCAGATTGTGTTTCCACTTAGCGTTCGCGAGAATCTCTCCGTTGTTCATGCCGGATGCGGATGTCACCAGCGCGAAGGGCGCCAGGAAGCAGAGCTTGCTCCATAGCAAAGTCTGCTCATTCTGAACGAACTGGCAGGTGAAGCCAAGGTTACCCAAACGTGTGACGACTCCTCCCAGCAGTGGCTCTCCGATGGCTGCCAGGTTGAGGCGCACGATCGGGGAGCGCTGGAGAAATCGTCCCGGAGCAATCTTCTCTGCTTCAACCGCGATGGTGGCAGGCACCACGCGATCACGGCCAAAGCGCCCACGGAGAATCTCTACGTGATCCACTCCGTTCAGCAATGGAACTACGCAAGTGGGCACCGTGCGCACAGCCTCCAGCGCAGTTTGGAGTTGATAGGTTTTGGTCGCGATCCACAGCGCATCAACCGGTTCAGTCAGCGCGGCTGTGGCTTTCGCCGGAGCCGAGATCGAGCCCTGCGGACGTTCGAGCGTCAGGCTCTTGGGATAGGCCGCCAGATTCTCCGGCCGAATTACTACCGTGACGTCCTCCCCAAGCGACGCCAGTGCAGTACCAACCAAACCTCCGATTGCTCCCGCTCCTAAAATGGCATGTTTCATGCAAAGCACTCTCACAAGTTTCAAATTTTAAATTTCAAATTTAAAATCTAAAGGCGGTCACACTCGTGTCGGAAAGGGATTGCGTTCCTTGAACTGGCGCTGGTGCCAATAGGGATAAGGCATGGTCACGGCGCTCGCCTGATCCAGCTCCTTCACTTGTTCCAGCGTGAGATTCCAGCCTACAGCGCCCAGATTATCTTTTAACTGCTGCTCATTGCGAGCCCCGATGATGACGGTCGACACGGTCGGCCGCTGCAGCAGCCAGTTCAGCGCCACCTGCGGCACTGTCCTGCCCGTCTCTTCTGCCACTCGATCCAGCGCGTCGACCACTTTATAAAGGTATTCTTCGTCCGCGGGTGGGCCGATGTCATTGGAGTCCTTCACATTGCGCCGGCTTTCACGCGGTAGCGGCTGACCTCTGCGGATTTTGCCTGTCAGGCGGCCCCAACCGAGCGGCGACCACACAACAGCTCCAACGCCCTGATCGAGGCCCAGAGGCATCAGTTCCCACTCATAATCGCGCCCCACCAGCGAGTAATAAGTCTGATTGGCAACATACCGTGGCAGACCGTAGCGGTCGGCCACGGCCAACGCCTTCATCAGGTGCCAGCCGGAAAAATTGGAAACACCGATGTAACCGATCTTGCCACTGCGGATGAGCGTGTCCAGAGTAGAGAGCACCTCTTCCGGCGGCGTTTTCGCATCGTAGGCGTGCAGCTGGAAGAGATCAATATGGTCGGTGCCGAGGCGGCGCAGAGAACCCTCTACCGCGCGGGTCAGGTGAAAACGAGAGGAACCTACTTCGTTCGCATCTTCGCCCGAGCGGAACGTTGCTTTGGTTGAGATCAGCACCTTGTCGCGACGGCCTTTGATCGCGTTGCCCAGCACTTCCTCCGCGGCACCGTTGGAGTAAACGTCGGCGCTATCAAACATGATCAGGCCGTGATCAAGGCAGACATCGACGAGCCGGGTTGCTTCGTCTACATCCGTGGTACCCCAGGCTGCCAAACGGCCTTTCCCGCCGAAAGTGCCTGTTCCCAGCGTCAGAACCGGAACATTGAACCCGGAGCGTCCCAATTGCCGATATTCCATGATTGATCTCCCGCGATATGCTCGTTCAAAGTATTGGACTGAACGAGCAAATAGCAATTGGCAATTAGCCATTAGTCAAGGCTCCCGGCACTGATGCGGTTCGCGGAACGAAGCCAGCGAGCCGGCCTGACGAGGCACCCCGCGTCTCAAGATCCCAGACTAACTGCCATTTGCTAATTGCTATTTGTTGCATTTGCTACATCCGATTGCTAACACACATTGCTTTCGGAGCTGTTGATTTTACGATAAGGAACAATCCCACCAAAAACTGACGATCCGCAAGGTTTACTAGCCGCGAATGGCGCGAATGAGCACCAATCACAACGATGGGTCCTGTTCTTTCGCGTCGATTCGCGTTCATTCGCGGCTAGCTACAACACTGAGCTCTTTACGAACGATAGGAGCGACGCGCGTTCCCAGGAGCTCGATTGAACGCAACATCTTTTGATGCGGGAGCGCGGAGACCCCCATCTGGAAAGTGATGCGAGAAAGGCCACCGAGGGCTTCATTCACATACAGTATCTTTTGCGCAATCTTTTCTGAATCGCCGATCAGCAACGCACCTGTGGGTCCGCGCAGAGCGTCAAACTGCGCCCGCGTTGCCGGAGGCCAACCGCGTTCCTTGCCGATCTTCGTGAATGTGTGTGCATATCCCGGATAGAAATCGTCCGCAGCCTGCTCGGTTGTGTCTCCCAGGAAACCAATTGCGTGAAGGCTTACGATGAGTTTTTCAGCGGCGTGACCGGCGCGCCGCCCAGCTTCACGATAAAGGTCGATTAGGGGCCGAAATCGCTTGGGTTCGCCGCCAATGATGGCAACCATCAATGGAAGCCCCAACGTTCCGGCGCGAACGAACGAGGCGGGAGTGCCTCCGACACCGATCCAAATGGGCAGAGGATTTTGCAATGGACGCGGATAAACCGCTTGTCCCGTGAGCGGTGCGCGGTGCCTACCCGTCCAGTGGACGTGGGCGTTCTCGCGAATCTTGAGGAGGAGATCAAGCTTTTCAGAGAAGAGTGAGTCGTAGTCGTCTAAGTCGAAACCGAAGAGCGGGAACGCCTCCACTGACGAACCGCGTCCCGCAACGATCTCAGCACGACCGCGGGAGATAAGGTCCAGAGTGGCGAATTCCTGGAAGACGCGGACCGGGTCGGCCGCGCTAAGAACGGTTACCGCGCTTGTAAGCCGAATGTTTTCGGTGCGCGCAGCTGCCGCGCCTAGAATGACAACCGGGGCAGAATCGATAAACTCACTGCGGTGGTGTTCGCCGATGCCAAAAACATCAAGACCAACCTGGTCGGCGAGCACAATCTCCTCCAGCAGATTCTCCATGCGATGGACCGGGCTGAGCGTAAGCTCAGTTGCCGGGTCAGAGATGACCGCTCCGAAACTGTCGACTCCGATCTGCATCTTTGTGACTCGTGATATTCGTGACCTGCGCACGTAGTGTCCCGGACGAAATCAATCCGAGCGTCGGTTGCGGATGTTTTCAGTAAGCTCTTTCTCGGCCTGAAACCAGTCCCCGAGATCTTGTCCGTCCGTCCGCCCGTGTTCGAGATATATTTCGTACGCGCGCAGTCGGATTTCATCCTCAGTCGGACCTTCATCCTCAGTCGGACCGGTTGAACGCGGCTGTTGATTTCCAGATTTGCCCTTTGGTCGCTTAGCGGCCGTTTTTCTTGGGACCTTATGCGAATTCATCGTCGTTATGACTCCCTCATCCGATGCGTGCGTGTTCCATGATCATTGTGCAGCTCGTTCGTTCCTACTCCTGACCCTTGTTTCTCGTTCGTCAAGTTGTTCCGCTGCGAGCAGCCCCAGTCTTTTGAGCGATCGGTAGAGTTGTTGCTTCTCCTTCTCCGACAGTGCTGACATGAGCGCCTCAAGGTCCTTTGCATGCTGCTCGTAGGATGACGCCGCCAGCCGCCTGCCTTCGGGCGTAAGTTGCACGACCCGCGCGCGGCGATCGCTTGGGCTCGACTTCCGCACAACCAGCCCGAGTTTCTCGAGACGATCGACGGCCGCGGTCATCGAGCCGCTGGCGAGGAGGACTTTGCCCTGGATCTCCGAGATCGTGAGCGGGCCCTTGTGCAACAGGGCTTCCAGGGCCGCGAAATCCGTCAGGCATAGTCCCGCCTTCGTAATGCTCTCCTCAGCCAAGCGGGTCAGCGCGCGATGGCTTCTCATAATGACCAGCCAGAGCCGAGGTGCTGTGATGCGATGGCCCTTCTTCATCATGTCTTCCCCGCTCAGGCAGCTTGGGGCCGGGCCTTGAACCTCTCCTGCGCCAGGGAAGACAACAGGCGATCGACGGAAGCTGCTCCC
>WNFJ01327444.1_pt3 | contig 10486 bp, 17 predicted proteins | sample 5400461 | NCBI WGS metagenome assembly WNFJ01 (sample SAMN13153349, study PRJNA577476) | soil metagenome | isolation source: 115 cm saprolite on Douglas fir-dominated hillslope | place: USA:California | collected 2013-09-17
TTGCCTCAAATGTTTGACGTCTGCGCCCACCGCGACAACGCGGCCGACTCCTTCCGTGCCCATGATGGCCGGCAGCCGTGGCCGATAGCCATAGCCGCCAGCGATCATCAAGAGATCGTACTGATTGATCGGCGAGGCCTCGACTGCGATCACCACTTCGCCGGCCGCCGGCGCCCCGATGTCGGGGATATCGACGACTTTGACGACCTCGGCCGGATTGCCGAACGCCTGGATCTGGATGGCTTTCATGCGACTACCTCCCCAAGACCACTCGTCCGAAGGGACGATCCTCGATCAGATGGCGGAGAGCTTCCGCGGCCTCGTCGAACTTGTACGCGCGTTCGACGATGGGCTTCACCCTTCCAGACGCCAGCAGCGACAGAATGGTCGCCCACGCGGCCGCCTTGACTGCGTGCGATTGCGCGAACAGGGAGAAGCCGCTCATGCTGGCTTGTTTCCAGATCAAGTCGGTGACATCGACCGTCGTCTTGCGCCCCGCCGAATATCCCAGGGAGGTCAGGACGCCATGGAGCGCAAGCGTGGCCAGCGCTTGACCCGTCAGTACCGCCCACGCTTTCGATGACGACATCCACGCCGCGGCCCCCGGTGATGCGGGCGACGCCATCGGCGAGGCTTTCCGCGGAGAGATCGATGACATGTTCGAAGCCAAGGGCCCGTGCTCGCTCCGCCTTGGCCGGGTTGGTCGTCGTCGAAATCGCCTTGCCTGCGCCCTGGGCGCGGGCCAGCTGGGTGACGGCATTCCCGACCGCCCCGCCGATCGCCGGAGCCAGAACGGTCTTGCCCGGCTCGAAGCCCGCTTGCGTGAGGGTAATCTGCGCCGTCAGATAGGCGACCGGAAGACCTCCCGCGGTGACGTCATCGATCCTGTCCGGGATGGGACAAAGATCTTCGGCGCGCGCGGCGAGCCACTCGGCGTAGGTTCCGTCCTCAGAGACACCGTAGGGACCGGCGAACATGACCCGCGCGCCCACTGGAAACGACGAGCTGCCTGGATCTTCCACGACGCCCGCTCCCTCGTTCCCCAGTATCAGAGGGGCCGTCGCTCGTGGGTAGCCGCCCGAGAGTATGGTGTGGTCCAGCGGGCTGACGCCGGCGGCTGTGATCCGGACGAGGACTCGCCCGTCGGCACGTCGAGGTCTCGGCACCTCCACCAGCTTCAGGCCTCCGTACCCGGTGAACGACTCGGCGCGGATGGCTCTCATCGTCCCGATATCGCGGTATGCATCGGCGCGCCGTAGGGCGCCCCGGTGGTGCCGCCGTCGACCACGATCTCCGTAGCCGTCACGTTCGACGCGTCGTCGGACGCGAGATAGAGCGCCGCCTTCGCGACGTCGTCGGCTTCGCTCATGCGGCCGAGTGGAGCGCCGCGGGCGACCCGTGCCTCGACGACGGTCATCGCGTTGTCCGTCGGCGCGAGCGACGACCAGATCGGCGTCTTCGTTCCTCCCGGAGTGACCTGGTTGACCCGGATGCCGCGAGGGGCGACCTCCGACGCCAGATTGCGGGTCATGGTGCGCACGCCCCCCTTGGCGGCGGCGTACGCCGACCAGCCGGGCATTCCCAGCACCGCGTGGACCGATCCATTCAGAATGATCGAGGCCCCGTGGCGAAGGTGGGGCAGGGCCGCCTGCACGGTGAAGAACACCGCCGTCAGGTTCGTGCGGATGACCTGCTCGAACGTCTCGAGCGACGTCCGGCCGAGGGGGGAGAGCTCGGCGATGCCCGCGTTGGCGAAGACGATGTCGAGCTCGCCGAATCGCTCGACCGTCGTCGCAACCGCTTGCTCCATCGATTGCACGTCCGTGACGTCCGCCTGAATGGCGAGGACGTCCGCGCCGAGCATTTCCGCCGCCGCGTCCAGCGTCTTCTTGTTGCGGCCGACGATGGCCACCCGCGCGCCCTCCGCGACGAACAGACGCGCCGTGGCCAGACCGATGCCGCTGTTGCCTCCCGTGATCAGAGCCGTCTTGTTCGCGAGCCTCATGTCGAACCTCCGTGTGGATGGGTCAGATCGAATGCCTGGCGGGCGCCTGAACGCGGGCGAAGCACGGGCCATCGGATCGGGCCGAACCAGGCGCCTGCCGCCACCGCCGCCGCGTTGATGAGCCCGAACGCCGTCAGCGCGACGCTCAGCGCGAGGAAGACGTGCGACAGGTTGCCGGTCGAGCGCAGGACGAGCCAGCCGCCGCCCGCCGCGATCGCCAGCCGCGCCAGGTTCGCCAGCAGCGGCCACAGCACGCGGCCCGCGCCCTGCGAGGCGAAGTAGAGCGCCAGGCCGAGCCCGAAGAAGCCATAGAAGGGACCGACGGCGTGCAGATACCGTGACCCGACGTCGAGCATGGCCGGGTCCCGGTCGAAGAGGCCGAGCCACGCACGGGGTGCCGCCGCCGCCGCGAGCCCGATGGCCTCCGCGAGCCCGGTGGCGATCGCTGCCCCGGTCCAGGCGGCGCGTAGCGCGCGCTCGCGCTGGCCCGCTCCGATGTTCGTCCCCACCATGGCCACGAGGGGACCGCCCAAGCCGAAGACGAGGGGCACCAGGAGATACTCCAGGCGTGCGCCGGTGCCGTAGCCGGCGATCGCCGCGGGTCCCAGGCGGCCGACCAGACCGGTGGTGATCGCGATCGTGAGGTTTGTCGTGACCGTCACGAGCCCGGCAACGATTCCCACGCGCAGGATGTCGCGGAACAGCGGCCAGCGAAGAGCCAGCGCACGCGCCGACATGTGCACGACAGTGCGCCGCGATCGAAGATAGAGCAGCAGGGCGACCGTTCCGACCAGGTAGTAGGCCACCACCGCCACCGCGCCTCCGGCCACCCCGAGCCGCGGGAACGGGCCCCACCCGAAGATGAGACAGGGCGAGAGCGGGATCAACGCCGCGGCCCCGGCCGACGTCACGATGGCGGGCACCGCCATGTTGCCGCTGCCGCGAATCACGTTGGCGAGAGAGTTGAACACCCAGACCAGGATCGCCGCCGAGAAGATGACGTTCGAGGAGGTCAGCGCCGCCACCAGCGAGGCCCCGCGGCCGCCCATCGCCGCGTAGAGCCACGGACCGCCGGCCAGGACGGCCAGCGTGAAGCCCAGCCCGAAGACGACGCCGATGACGAGGGCATGGAAGGCCAGCGCGTCGGCATCGGTCCGGCGGCCGGCGCCGAGGGCGCGGGCGACGGCCGACGAGATCCCGCCGCCCATGGCGCCGCCCGACATCATCTGCATCAGCATCAGGACCGGGAAGACGAGGGTGACGCCGGCCAGCGCGTCGGTGCCGAGCTTGCCGACAAAGTAAGTCTCGATCAGTCCCACGGCCGCCTGCACCAGCATCACCAACACGTTCGGAGCGGCGAGGCGCAGCAGGGTGCCCGGGATCGAGGCCTCCAGGAGCATCCGGGTCCGCGGGTCGAAGCGCGGACCCGCCCCCGCCCGGGCGACCCCGCGACCGGCAGCCGCGATCGTCATGGGTGGATCCGAGCACCGCGAGGGCGCATCTCCTGGCCTCCTCGACACCGCTATGGTCGTGTCGTTGAGACGGCGACACCCGGGCGGCGGGTTCATGCGGGCACATATAAATGCCGGTCGGACCGGCTGACCGCGTCAGACCTTCCTCTTCGTGCCCCCGCTCGGCCTCCGCTTCTTGACGGCGACACGAAGCAGGTGGGCCAGCCGCCGTTGCGCGTCAGCCCATGCCGTCGTCCCCAACTCGCGGAGCACCTTGTCTTGAGCGCGGGCCCAGAGCGGACGCGCGGCCTCCAGGGCTCTCCTGCCTTTCGACGTAAGTTTCATCGCCCTGATCCGCGCGTCGGGGTGCGAGGCTCGCTCGAGCACACCGTCGCGCTCCAGGACGTTGAGGCTGCGCGTCAGCGTCGTCTGGTCGATACCGAGGATGTGCTCGAGTTGCCTCAGGTTCGCTTCGCCTCGGCGTGCGATGGTCGCGAGGACGCTGAACTGAGTCACCCGCAGGCCGCTCGGTCGCAGGATGTCGTCGTACAGTTGTGTGACGGCCCGGCTCACCATGCGCAGTGTGCTGCAGACACAGACGGACAGTCGTTCGCGGTCCTGTGCCTTGGTCGCGCTGGTATCTCGTCCGTTCATGGCGTCATGCTACCCGCCACGCCGCCGGCGCACAAGCAATCGTATGCTGCTACATGATAGTAGTGCTAGGGCAGCTCCGTGCCGGCGGCGGCGGCGATCGCCTGCTTCAGATAGTTGAGGTCGACGGGCTTCATCACGTAATCGAAGGCACCGCGCCGCAAGAGCTCCCGCGCTTCTTGCTCGTCCTGATTGCCGCTGACGATGATGATAGCCGGCGGGTGCGGGCTGCCTTTCAGGTGATCCAGCACCGTATGCCCGTCGATGCCGGGCATCCGAATGTCGAGGAGCACGACGTGCGGGCTGAATTCGCGGACGGCGCGAACGGCCTGGACGCCATTGAGGGCCACGGCCGTTCGATGACCGAACCCGGTCGCCGCTTCGTTCAGAACGTCCGCGACGTCCGGCTCATCGTCAACGATCAGCACGCGGATCTTCTCGTCGGGCACGACGGATGATTCTACACGCACGCCGTGAGATCAGAGGCTTCGGCGCGGGAGCGGCGACAGCGTCGCGACCAACACGTCTAGGTCAACCGGCTTGAGGAAGTAGCCCGCGAAGCCACTGTCCGACGGCGGGGCATCGTGACGGTCCCCGCTGATCGCGAACACCGGCATCTGCGCCACGCCCAGTACCCGCGAGGCTCTCAGGTTTCGCAGGAACCAGTGCCCATCTTCACCGGGCATCCTGATGTCGACGAGAACCGCGTCGAGCGCATGTGTCTGCGCGAACGCGAGCGCCGCCTTGGCGCCGTCGGCGCCGACGACCGTCGCACCGGCGGCGTCGAGGTACTCCCGGAGCATGTCGACGGTATCGCGGTGGTCGTCGACGACGAGGATCGTCAGGCCCTCGAGAGGACGCTGTGGGGGAGCGGTCATGGCGGAGCGTTGCCGACACTCTATCGTGAGCGGCCAGCCCGCCGCCGAGCTATCGGTGAAACGCATGCGCACCATCGGCCGCTCGACCGCAGAGGACTCCCCGCACACCGCGGCCATCGGGGTATGATGGCCACCAATGCCCGAGCGTGAGTCTCCCCGGCGAAGGATCCTCGTGGTGGACGACGAGCAGGACATCATCGACATTCTTCAGGAACACCTGGCGACGACCTATGACGTCACGTCGGCCCGCGACGGCAGGCGAGCGCTCGAGTTGGTCCGCGCCACGCATCCCGATCTCATCTTCCTCGATATCGCCATGCCGGGCATCAACGGGATGGACGTCCTGAAAGCGATGAAGGAGCTCGACCCGACAGTCCCTGTCATCGCGATCACCGCGAAGGCCAACACCTCCCTCGCGGCCGAGGCCATCAAGTGCGGGGCCTTCAGCTATTTTCCGAAGCCTTTCGATCTCAGATACCTGGAGCATCTCGCCGCGTCAGCATTGAGCCGGTGAGCGATCAGCGCGGCCGCGGATTACTCCACGAGGCCTCGAAGGCTCAGCGGCGGCACAGCGCCAAGGCGAGCGACCGCAGCCGCAACATTACCGAGGTCCTGCCGTCGGCGCTCGCCGGCGGCGATGCGGCCGTCGTCTCGGTCACCGCCTCCTTGTGCGACGGCACGAGTACCGCCGGCAGGGGTTCGGTGATGATGAGCCCGATGCCATGCTCGCTGATGTGACGAACCTCGGCCTGCCGGACGAACCTTGCCTCGCTGTGCGGGACGTGAACCTCGACAGCGCAACTCTCTCCATGACGAATCGCGGTAGAGGCAAGAGCGTCCTCACCCAGAGCGAGTCGCAGTCCGTGTAGGCTGGCGTCCATCGCCTTGGCGGCGATCGCTTTACCGCCGCCGATCAACAGCCGTGCTGACCAAGCGACCTGCCGGCGCGGCCAACGACGGCGTTCTATCACGCGGCGCCTCCGTTCGAGAGGACCTCGGGAATGGACGATGCTGCCGTGGGGTCTGCAGCAAAGGCCGCGCCACGGCGTACGAGCAGCAAAGTCGGCGGGTTAGTCGACGAGACTGGGCTCAGGGACGTGCCGAGTGGTCACCATGGTGACGTAAAACGACAGCCCCGCGATCCGGATGGTTGATGAACCGACAGGCATGCGGCGATCGTCCGATGGATCGGTGTCGGGACGCCAAGCTTCAGGCCTCGCCGAACGACGAACCCGCTCAGAGCCTCGACCTCGAGACGACGCCCGTCTTCGAGGTCTCGGGCCATCGACGATCGCCATTGTGGGGGCAGCGTCGCGGCCTGCTCGACGGCGCGATCCACTGCATCTGCCGGAAGCGGCACTCGTTCGGCCAGGCCGACGGCAGCGATTTCCTCGCAGGAGGTCCTGACCAGCGTGCGGCCCTCGAGGCTCGCGAGGAGCGGGCCAATGCCCGAGCGCGCCAGCGCCGTCACCCCCCCGACGCCGGCAATGAAGAGGAACTTCTCCCACAGTACGCGATTGATGTCGGTCGAGACCTGATGAGGAATGCCGCTCTGCTCGAATGCGCCGGCGATCCGCTGGACCCGCTTGGTCAGGGCCCCGCTGAGCTCGCCGAAAACCACTTTGCCTTCGCCGCCGGTGCGAAGGACCACACCGGGGCCGGCCAGCTGGAGCGCGATGTAGACCGCGCCGACGAGCACCGCCCCCGCGCCAACGACGGTGCCGATCGCCTCGACGTTGTCGACACCGTTCTGGAAGGTGACCACCGCCGTGTTCCGGGCCATCAGCGGGGCCAGCGCCTGAGCCGCGGACTCCGTGTCGTACGACTTCACGCAGAAGAGGACGAGATCGACGGGCCCCACGGTTCTCGTGTCGGCGACCGCCGTGACGCGCAGCGTGGACTCGCCCTCCGGGGTTCGCACCGTGAGGCCGCGTTGTTGCATCGCCTCCAGGTGCGCGCCACGCGCGATGAACGCGACGTCGTGCCGCGCGTTCGCGAGAAGCGCGCCGTAATAGCCGCCGATCCCGCCCGATCCGAGCACGGCGACCCGCATGCTAGGCGGCTCGCGCGTTCACGATGTCCTGCACCCTCGCCTTTGGTACCGCACCGACGACCCGGTCGACGACCGCACCCTGCTTCACGAACAGGATCGTCGGGATCGATCGGATACCGTACCGAGCCGCCAGCCCGGGGTTCTCGTCAACGTTGACCTTCATCAACGTCACCCGGCCTTCCGAGGCCTCGGCGACCTGCTCGAGGACCGGCGCGATCGCCCGACACGGGCCGCACCACGCGGCCCAGAAGTCGACCATCACGAGACCCTGGGTTGCGGCCAGCGCCTCATCGAAATTCTGCTCGGTCAGGTGGATCGCCTCGGCCACTTCGTGATCACTCATCGTGCGGCTCCTCTTGTGCACTGGGATGGTGGTCGGGCCCCGGGCGATTCGCAGACTCCATGCAGTGCATACTTAGTCCATCGCCCTCCACGTGCGCTCGGCTCGGCGAGGCAAGGACGGATCGCGCAGATGGGAGCGACCGAAGGCACGACCGTGAGGGCGTGCGCGCCTCCCGCGGTGAAGCGTGCCGCTCAGTGCAGCAGCGGCACCTGGCCGTAGGAGTACACGAGATAGGCGCGCGCAACCATACCGAGAGCATAGAGCGACATCGGCAGCCATGCTGGGCTCGTCGTGTACAGGCCGAAGATGAAGGCGGCCGCGACCACCGGCGTCGACAGCCACATCGGAAGCCGCAGCGGAACGAAGACGGCCTCCAGCGCTTTCACCAGCAGCACGAGGATGACCAGCAGGACGCACAGCGCGATGGGCGTCAGGAGCGAGAATGAGATGAGCGTGGTCAGCGCATCGCTTCTGCCACTCTCCGGATGTTGAAACGCGGTCGTCACGCCCGGCTGGTTCGCGAGCCAGGCAATCCACCCCTCCAGTCCCAAGATGTCGCCGACATACCAGGCGACGAGCAAGCCGGGCACGAGGATGACGAACAATAGGCGTGACCGAGTCATTCGCATGCCGCGCCCTCGGAGCAAGGCCGATACCACTCTCGAACGGCAGGGCCAAGTGTCGGCAAAGAATAGGAACCGCCGAGCGTTCCCCAACCCTCCGGGGACCAAATCGGCACGCGGATGACGGGAAACGTCATCGGCAAAGACGGCTCGAGACTTTACACCGATCCCTTCCCGCGAGCGGTGTCATCACCCATGGGACGGTTGAGGATCGCGGTGAGGGTGTGGTCGAGGAAGCGGAAGTCCAATGGCTTCGGCACATAACCGAAGGCGCCGCTCTTGAGCGCTTCGGCGGCGAGCGCCACTTGCTCGTTGGCGGTGACCATGATCACGGCGATCGAATCGTCGAGCTGCTTGATGGCCTTCAGCACCTCGACGCCGCTCATGCCGGGCATCTTGACGTCGAGGAGGACCACGTCGGGTCGCTGGCGACGGATCGCGTTGAGCGCGTCGACACCGTTGAGTGCGATCTCCACGTCGTAGTCGATCTCGAAGTGCTCGCTGAGAATCTCCAACACCAAGGGTTCGTCGTCCACGATGAGCACTCGCCGGCGCGCCAAGTCGACCATCCGTGAGTGAATTATAACGGATTACCGGCGAGCAAGATCTGGACAGCCACTGGCTGTTCTCAGCGAATCAGAACCAGGGCCACGATCCCCAGAGGCTCCACACGATGGGGAGCTGCTGCTGGATTGCGATCAACTGGTCGGTCTCGAAACTCTTCTGAAGCGCCCGCTGGTACTGGGCGGAAGTTCCCACGTACAGGCACTCGCAGAGATCCGGGTCGGCATAGATGTAGTACACGCGGTCGTCGTGCGTCTGTGGAATCAGTGTTCTCCGCGGCGTCAGGGTCCGCAGATTGGCGAGCTTCTCCGGCGTATCGGCGAGCTTCATCTGGAAGCCGACGGCTGCCAGCAGCTGCTCCGTCGTCCTCGTGGCCCACGGATCATCCATGAGGCCGAACGACTCGACGGCCACCCGGTAGGACGGGCTCGCGCCGGGCACCTGGAGGTCGAAGGAGGCTCGACTCAGCGCCGGAACGGGGTCACCCATCGCCTTGATCACGCTCCTGACGGTGTGACCCGAGGCGTCGAGCTCGCTGATCCGAAGCCAAACATTCACCGCATCCTGCCGGGAGTCGTTGTAGACGTACCCGATGATCCGAGACTCCGTCTGGCCGCTATCCCCCGCGGTCCACTCCACGCGGAAGAGGCGGTCGGCAAGTCGGGGCCCGGACTCCTGGTTCGCCGGCGGCGGCTCACCCTCGGCCGCGACAGATCGGGCTGGCCACGCTGTCGCGAGGGCCGCGCCGAGTAACACTGCGACCGCAAAGACCGGCGATCTCCATCGATTCATCGGTATTTCCCCCTATCCCCTGAGTTGTCCTGCACCTCGATGCACGGTTACGACGGCGGCCTCAGCGCGCCCGGAGAGCTCGCGCCCGTCATTTCCGCAAGAACGCGAAGCAAGCGGGCTCGTCCTGACGCCGGTGAGCGCCGCGGCGGGGCCACCGTCAGCGAGCTTCGCGAGCCATCGGCCCTGACACGACGTCGTACGAGATGACGTTGATCTGGTAGGTCACGGCGCCCGGCACCGCCTCGGTAACGAAGGACGTGTCTTCACCGGGCGCGATGTCACCGAGCGCCCACGCGTATGTCCGGCCTACCGAACGGCTGCCGGCGTCGAGGCCCTCCACCTGCAGACGCACGTCGGTGACCCGGAACCGCGAGTCGTTATGGACGCGGCCCTCGATCCGCCGGGTCACGGGATCCGTCTCCTGCTGCCAGCTCACGCGAAACGCGTCGGTCGCCGGCGGCGACTGCTCCTGGCTCCAGGCCGCGGTGGCCACCAGCATCAGCGCGAGTCCGAACCCGAGGGCTTTCATCGCCAGTACCCCGGGCCCCACACGCCCCAGTTCATGCTGTCCTCCTCGGCCCAGAGCCGCTGCTGCGCGATCTGCTGCTCCGTCACCAGGTGCTGATAGGCCGAGTATTCCTTGGATCCGCCGATGTAGAGGCAGCGGCACTTGTACGGGTCCGCGAATGTGTACCTGACGTCGTTGTCCTGGGTTCGCGCGACGATCTTGAGCGGTGGCATGACGGCGAGGTCGTGGGCCCGCTCGGGAGTGTCGGCGGGTCGCATCTGGAATCCCGCCGCGGCCAGCAACTGTTCGGTGCTGCCGGCCTCATGCCGGCGAATGGCTGCGCAGCCGGACAGCGTCAGGAGCGCAGCGGCGAAAACGAGAACGTGACGGATGCGCATATCAACCTCCTCGTGGGTCGGCGATGGTCAGGCGCCGGACCCGCTGGCCCGTCGCGGCCAAGATCGCGCTGCCGACGCGCGGTGCGCGATCGTCGATGGCGTTGTGACGACGGGCCGGCACGCCTGGTTACCCGCCCGCTATCCTGATCTTGCGGGAACAGGCGTCGGCGCCGGCGTCCGCTTCGCCGAGAATCGTGGCCACGACTGCGGAGTCGCGCGG
>WNFJ01517107.1_pt4 | contig 10486 bp, 11 predicted proteins | sample 5400461 | NCBI WGS metagenome assembly WNFJ01 (sample SAMN13153349, study PRJNA577476) | soil metagenome | isolation source: 115 cm saprolite on Douglas fir-dominated hillslope | place: USA:California | collected 2013-09-17
AGGCCCAGCGGCGGCGAAGCCGCCCGCGTCTAGGCCCAGCGGCGGCGAAGCCGCCCGCGTCTAGGAAAGTCGCGGAGTGAGGCTCATGCCTGAACCGGTTAACGCTATACGAAGTCACCTCCGATGCTCGTCCAGCTCAGTATCCGAAACGTCGCGCTGATTGAGCGAGTCGAATTGGAGCTCTGCGCCGGGTTCAACGTCATCACGGGCGAGACGGGGGCCGGTAAGTCGATGTTGGTCGATGCGCTTTCGCTCGTTCTCGGCGGGCGCGCGCAACCCGACTTCGTGCGGAGCGGCGCCGACGAAGCGGAGGTCGAAGCCCTGTTTGACGTTGCGCCCGGATCTCGCTTGGCTGCCAAACTGGATGCGGCAGGCATCCCGTGCGATCGAGAGCTTGTCATTCGTCGAGTCGTGCAGTCGGTCGGCGGTGCTGGAGCACGGAGCGAGACTCGGAGCCGAGCCTATCTCAACGGCCGGCTGAGCCCCGTGTCGCTCCTGGTGGAGATCGCAGCCGAGCTATGCGACATCGCGTCGCAGCACGAGAGCGTTTCGCTGACGGATCCGTCTACTCATGCCGAATACCTCGATGCCTTCGGCGGCCTGCAGGTTGAACGGGGACGAGTCGCCGAGCACGTCGACGCCTTGGCGACTGTTGCGCGCGAACTCGAAGAGGTTGCAGCGCATCAGCGTGGGCTCGGAGAACGCGAGAATCTCGTGCGATCGCAGATTGCAGAAATCGACGATCTGACCCCTCGCGAGGGGGAAGAAACGGAGATCGAGAACGAGCGCGCTCGTTTGCGCAACGCGGAGCGCCTAAAGGCGGCCAGCCGTGGCGCGGCTGAGCGCCTTTATGATGGGGACGACGCGCTATGCGACGTGCTGGCCCGCATCGCGACCGACCTTGGTCAAGCAGCCAGGGTCGACGAGTCACTGGCTTCGTACGCGGGCGTTGTGGAGCATGCGCGCGCAGACCTAGCCGATACCGCTAGGGCCTTGGCGCGCTACGACGAGGGTATCGAGGCGAGTCCCGAACGCTTGGCGCAAGTTGAGGAGCGTGCGTTCCATCTTAACAGGCTCTTGCTTAGGTACGGGCCGACTTCGGCGGACCTTCTCGTGCGGAGAGCCGCACTCGCCCACGAGCTGGAGTCTCTCGCGAACGCTTCCGATCGTGTGGGTAGGCTGGAAGCCGAAAAGGGGCGGCTCCTGGCAGAGGCTGGCGTTGCGGCCCGGGAGCTTTCGCACAAGAGGCGCGATGCCGCGGCTGCGCTGGGCGAAGCCATCGGTGCCGAGCTGTCGCGGTTGGGAATGGGTCGTGCTCGGGTTGCCGTTGAGGTTACACTCACCGCGGCTGCGGCGGACGCATTGCTCGTCGACGGAGCGAGACTCACCCGAACAGGAATCGATCGCGTGGAGTTTCTCATCGCCCCGAACCGAGGTGAGGAGCCCCGCCCGCTACGGAAAATCGCCAGCGGGGGCGAACTGTCGAGGGCGCTCTTGGCCCTGAAGCGCGTTCTGGCGGACCAGGGCCCAATCAGCACATACGTGTTCGACGAGGTCGACGCCGGGGTAGGGGGGGCTGTCGCCGAGGTTATCGGCCGCGCAATCGACGACATTGCTCGGCATCGTCAAGTCGTTTGCATAACGCATCTTCCCCAAATTGCCGCTCTCGCGGGCGCGCACTTCGTCGCCGGCAAGCGCGAATCGCGCGGCCGCACCAGCGTCAGCGTGCGCCGACTATCGCCTTCGGAGCGCATTGACGAGATCGCTCGAATGATCGGCGGCATCCGGGTGGGAGAGGCGGCCCGGCACGCCGCCATTGAGCTCTTGGGCGCGAGAGTCGATTGAAACGCTACGCGACGAACAGCGTTGCTACGTTTTCGCTGCTCCGTAGCGCTCGATGGCGCATCGTGAGAATGTCGCAGCCCCCTCGGGTCACAAGCAACGTGTGCTCGAATTGCGCGCTGAGGCTGCCGTCGACCGTCCGCACGGTCCACTTATCGGCGGGGTCCACTTCGACCTCCCAGCTCCCGAGGTTGACCATCGGCTCGATAGTAAATGTCATTCCTGCGCGCAGCCGGTCTCCCGTCCCACGCTTTCCGTAATGCCTTACCTGCGGCTCCTCGTGAAACTTTCGTCCGATCCCGTGACCCACAAAGTCGCGCACGACACTGCATCCCGCGTTCTCTACGTACTCTTGGATTGCCGCGCCGACATCGCCGAGCCGGGCCCCGTCGTGTACCTGCGCTATCCCAACCTCGAGCGCTCGTCGTGCGACCTCGACGACGTGTCGAGCTTTCGGGCTCGGGGTCCCGATGTAAAAGGATGCGCTCGTGTCCCCATGGAACGATTCGTACACGTGCGTGACGTCCACGTTGATGATGTCGCCATCTTTGAGCACGCGGCCGTCGGGTATGCCGTGACAGACGACGTCGTTGATGCTTGTGCAGACACTCTTTGGAAAGCCCTTGTAGTTCAAGGGTGCCGGTCGCGCGCCCAGCCGCAGCGTGTGCTCGTGCACGATTCGATTGATGTCGTCGGTCGTTATGCCGGGCTGGATCTTGTCGCCGACGAAGAGCAGCGTCTCCGACGCCATGCGGCAAACGGTACGCATTAACTCAAGTTCTTTTGGGCTCTTGATGTCGATGGGCACCGGAATCTTTGCCTGCTAGCTAGCACCGTTGGAAGCCCCCGACCACAAACCATGTGGTAAGTTGCCGCCGCAAGAAGCCTAAGCCAGAAATCCCACCCCGTTTGGGGTCCGGGCCCCAAACGACAAACCTGGCGCAGCCCCAACAACCTGGACGAATCGACCATGAAACCTGCCATTCTCGCTGCCTTGGCGTTCGCGGTGGGCGCAATGCTCGCGATCACAGGCCTCGCAGGCGCTGCCGACGCGCCGGCCGTCGCGTCGCTATCGCCTTTGATGCAGATGGAGCTGCATTGGGGCATGTCGCACCGAGACGTTGCAGAGCAATACAATAAGCCGATGGGGCTGTTCGATCGCGAATACGCCCCGCAGCTGGCGCGCCTACAGCCAGGCGTCGAAATGGATCAGCTCTCTGCAGACAAAGACAGCCGCAAGGTCAATTTCGAGCGCAGCTACACGGAGTTTGCCGATTCCCCCACGGGCTATGACGTCACCCCGCTTCACAGCGAATACACGTACAAGAACGGCGAGGCGATTCAGCGGCTCTTCAAGGACGGGAGGACTCGCTATTTCTTTTACATCAAGGATCGCCTCTACAAGATCTACGACGAGGTGCCGCTCAAGAGCGGTAGCGTGCTCGGTGACACGTTCCGTAGCGCACTGCTGAAGCTTGGAGGCTTGCTCGGCGCTCAGGGGCGCATTCAGGCGGCCGACCCTGCGCATGGCATCGAGCGGACGACCGCCGACTGGCAGGACAATTCGACGCACATGCGGGGCTTGGACCGTTCCGCCGAACACATCATCGGGCTGGTACTTGAAGACAAGCAAACCATGTTGAACCTGTCATCCCTAAGGTCGAACAAGCCCGAAGATCCATTCGCACTCGATCCGTCCATAGCGGCTCTTACGAAGCACGGCGTGACCGACCCCAACGCAGCAAAGGCCGCCAGCGCGGACGCTGGAGCCGGAGCCAGAAGGCGCTGACGTTAGAGCGCCTTCCAAATGCGCTAACCCGGTTCGGCTGGGGGGTGAACAGCGCAATGGGAGTCAAAGGCGCCCTAATCATCGGACTTTTTGCGCGCCGGCGGGAGCGCGGACCCCCGTTGAGAGAAATACGCGGACTTTCGGCGCTGCTGCACGGAGCGCGGGCAGGATTACCTTGTCCTCCGTGAGGGCGGCACCGGGGCAGCCTGCACACGCGCCGGATAAATGAATGTAAATGTCGTCGCCGTCGAAGCGAACGATGTGCATTTCGCCCCCATCTGCCCTGACGAGCGGCGCCAAAACCTCCCGGCAGACTCGCTCGATGTGTGCGCGGGCGCTGGGAATGGGTTCGTCCACTTGGTGCGCCGCTAGAGGCTAGCCCCTTCTGCTGTCTGCGTTATAGTCTATTGTGCCGGATTTCGCTCGGCGAGGGCTCGTTCGCTCTCATCATTCGGGACGCTCACGGACGATGCTCTCTCCCCTCACCATGCAGCCTCCAGGACGGGTGTACCTTTGGCGCGATACCGATTGAGGTTCGTGCTGCAAGAGTTCGACTTGCCGCACGGAGTCACGGTCATTGGTAGGAGTCTCGAATGCAATTTGACCATCGAGGATGCGCTGGTGTCTCGTCGCCACGCGCGCCTCACTGTCAGCGACGCGGGGGTGCACATAGAAGACATGGGCAGCCGCAACGGCGTCAAGGTGAACGGAACTCCGATTAAGCGCGCGACGGAGCTCCGCAGCGGCGACCGTGTGCGCCTTGGTATCCAGGAACTCGTGTTCAGTCGAGTCGACGAGGGCGGCAGGGGGCACGCGCGCACGACCGGGCAGTTGAGGCTCTGCGCGAAATGTCGGCAGCCGTACCCTCGCGAGATGGTGTCCTGTCCTAACTGCGAGGCCACGGAGCAAACGGACGAGGAGACGGTAACTGGCAGCGGTTCGGATGGTTCGCACATTTGGACCGTTCAGCTTTTTGTGGAAGCCGTCGATCGCGCTCTGCGTCTCGGACGCGTGGCAGATGCCGGCAACCTTCTGCGACGGGCGGCGTTGCAGGTCGACGAGTTGGTTGCCGGGGGGGGGAAAGTCGACCGGGAAGCACTGGCTTCCCTGGCGACTGAGGCAACGAGAACCGCGCTCGCGAGCGACGAGCCCACGTGGGCAATCTGGGCGCTCGAGGCCTATGGTCGCTGCATGGCGATTCCGCCGCGCAGGGTCGTCGAGCCAATGCGGGAAGTTGCCGCGAGGCACGCCCGACCTGTGCAGGCTGCGATTGCCGAGCTTCTATTGCGCCTGGGTCCGTTCGTCTCCACAGCTTCAAAGACGGATGGGGAGGCTCTTGCACTTCTGCAGGCCCTCCATGAGCGCCTGCATGCACCCCCGACGGGTGATGATTCTTTTCCAAGGCTTGCCTGAGTGTGCAGCAAGAAGGTAAAGCTTTAAGGCTAGTGGCGCGCTCTTCAACCGCGCCATCCGGAAAACCCGAACCGAGGGTCATGCGCTTCCGCCTGCGCTACCTGCATCGCGATCTCGACCTGACTGAAGGTCAGTTTACGGTCGGCCGAAGCTCTAGCAGCCGATTGCACCTCGAGGATCCGTTAGTTTCGCGACATCATGCGGTCGTCATCGTCGAAGGAAACACCGTTGCCGTTGAGGATCGGCAGAGTCGCAATGGGGTCCTCGTGAACGACCAGCGCATCTTGGGCAGAACCGAATTGCATTCGGGCGACCGCATCCTTATCGGCTCGCAAGAGCTAACGCTGGTTGCAATGGACGGGCGAGTTTCCGACGACGCGGAAGCGGGCTTGGGGAGAATGACATTGACCCGGGTGCCGGCACACGGAGAAGGAGAGGCCGGGCACAGCGTGCCGGTCACCCATCCGGGCGTCGCAGACGACGCGGACGTAAGCACCGTGCGCCGGGTCAACGCGTTCCGTCTTTTGAGCGGCGTCGCGGAGAAGGCGCTCGCCCTGGGGCGTGCAGAAGAGGCGGAGCGTTTGCTCTCGGCCCCGCTCACAGAGCTCGTCGAGGCAAGTCGAGCGGGGCAGCGTCTCTCTCCGGCTCTTGTCGATACGGTGGCGCGCTTCGCCGCAAAGCTAGCAAGCGCTACGGCAAAGGGAACTTGGGCTGACTACGTGATTGAGCTCTACCAAGCGCAAGGTCGTCCTTGCCCAGCGATGGTCATCGACGAGTTGAACAATGCCGTTCGGCGCGTCAGCGCGATCGATCTCGTTCGCCTTCGGGCGTATCTGGCAATCCTCCACCAGAAACAGGCATCACTGGGTCCTGCGGAGCGCTTCCTGCTTCAGCGGATCGAGGGGCTCGAACGGCTCGCAGCCCTGCGTTAGGGGGCTGGGGCGGCTCCACCTGATTCGCTTCTTGCCAAGCAAGATTGGACGCGGCGGCTATTGCGATTGAGGCCCTCAAGGTGGGGTCGCTCAAGCGAGCGATTGCGCTGTGCAGCTCCGGAGGTAGCTCCGGCCGGATTGGTACGCTGCGCGAAGCTCGTCGCTCCGCGGGTCGCTCGGTCTGTGGCAGAGGACCGACGTGAAAGCGAAGCTGTCTTACTTCGACTCCGCGGTCTCGCAGTCTCGCACAAAGCTCGTCTGCCAAGAGCGACAGCTCGTACGCCCAGACACTCGTCGACACTCGAAGAAGAAGGGTGCCTCCTGAGAGAGACACTGGCACGGCCTTCTCGGCAATCCGTGCACCCACGGCCTCACGCCATACGTTGCCCGCAATCGGCGACCTCGCTCTGGCAAAGCGGCTCTCGCCGGCACGGTCGAGAATGTGACCGAGTGCCTCCGGCTTAGGGAGCGTGCCCCGCAAGAAGCGCTTCATCTTCAACGAACCTCAGCGGATTGCGTCATCAGCGTCAAGAGGCCCTCGGGAGCAGCGGGGTCGAACAAGGCACCGCGGCGATCGGTTAGGCCGCTACGAACCGTACCGTCTGCGAGCTCCAGGCGGTAGCTCGATCCCGCCTTTGGCGTGGCCGACCCGAGTGGCACGACGTAGACAAGCACAGCATTTTTCCCGAGAGGCGGCGTGGGGGGATGCGCGAGACAACGCGCAGCGCTGCGGGCGAATAGCTCTGCGTGAACGCAGCGATCGAGTGCATGCATGTCGTCGGGCCCGGGTTTGTAAGAGACGAGGAGCGCGGCGGCCGCGCGCACCACGTCACTCGGATCATCCGCGAGCTTGCGGCGCTCTGGCGCGCCGTCTTCGCACCGTGCGCCCGCAATGGCGAGACCGGCGAGGGCGTTGGCTCGCACGTACGGGCGCGCATCGGTGAATCGCGGGCACAGCGCCAGCTTGGCTGCGTCGGGCGCCCGCACCCGGGCGGCAATTCGGCCAATTGCCGCTGCCGCATTCGCCGCCGGCTCGGTGGCGGAATCGCGGATAAGCGCATCGAGGCTCCTAATGTCTGAGTCCCCTCCGAGAGTGCCAAGCGACCACGCCGCGTCTGCACGAACGATCGGATCGGAGTCACGGAGCAACCCTCGGACCGCCTCCAGGGCGACAGCGTCGCCAGGATGCGCCGCGTACAGCGTCGCCGCCGAACGCCGATCTTGCGGCTCTTCCGAGCGCGCCGTTTCCGCCAGTACGCTTACAGCTGGCGGGATTGGCGCCCGTCCAATGGCTTCGAGGATCGCATCTCGCTCGGGTCCTGCCGCCAGAGTCAGCTCCGCCCTTAGTTTGGCGACCGAATCGACGCTCGGAACGCGGGCCATGATTCCGGCAAGGGCCGTGAACACGGCAGCACGATCGATCTCGTAGCTTTGCTCCAGGTAAGCGAGCAGGGAGTCGCGGGCTCGCGCACCTCCCGCCCTGGAGAGCGCGATTGCAGCGTGCAGCCTATACCGCGCGTCGTGCGATGTCAGCATCTCGACGAGCGAGCGGTCGGCGGTCGGTGCGCCCAGTGTGCCCAGCGCGTCGATGGCTGCGATCCGGAGCTCCCCGTCCTGCGCCGTCAGAAGATCGGCGAGAATCGGCGCCGCACGCGGGGCCCCCGTCTGACCCAATAGCAGCGCGATCCGTGCGCGCTCTGGAGTCGAGGGGCGACTATCGCGCAAAGCCGCAACTAGAGGTTCGACGGCGCGTCCGTCGGGTTGCTTCGGATCGAGGAGCGCCGCGGATGCCGCAAGAGCTTCCGCGCGGACGACTGGGCTGGGGTCATTGAGAAATTCGAGCACAACAGGTACCTCGGCGGCGGTTCCAGAACCGGCCAGCGAACGGAGGGCGGCCGCCGTAGCCAGTGTGCCTCTGCGCATGGCAAGGACGATGTCCTTGGCCTCTGCGTGAGCTCCGAGGGCCCCCAGCACCCATGCGGCACTGGCCGTTACGGCCGGTGATGTTGATCCCGCGAGGCGCGTACGGAGGCCTGGGATGGCCGCCACGCCCGCTTGGACAAGCGCGTCGCGCACGGGGGTGTGCTCGATCGTCGCGGACGCATCGTCGCCCTCGCCGAGCGCGCCAACCAACACTCGCAGAGAGTCCGGTGTTGCCATAGCCCCGAGCGCCTGGAGGGCCGCGACACGGAGCGAGGGCACTCGGTCCGACACAAAAGGCGCGATCGCGTCGACGGCATCCCCCGCAAGCAGCCGGCCGAGGGCGATGAGCGCGAGCACGAGCGCTGAGGAGACGTGTAAGTCTCGCAAGCCGCCCAGCGCCTTTGCAACAGCCTGGCGCACTTCAGGCGAGGAGTCCTCCACCTTTCCGGCGAGAGGGACCGCCGCGCGAGCGTCCCCTAGCCGCGCAAGCGCGTTGACGATTGCAACGCGAACGGTCGGCGTTGGATCGTCGAGGCGACCGAGAAGAGGCGGAATCGCCTCGGGCCGTGACTGGTGCCCCAGTGCTTCGGCTGCCGCCTCGCGAACGGCGGCATCCGGGTCGCCGAGGGTACGCGCGAGTGGCGCGACCGCACGAGAGCTCGGAAGCGACCGCGCCACTTCGCAAGCTTCGCGGCGCAAGCGTGGGTCGGCAGTATTGAGCCATGGCACTACTTTCTCGGTGGCGCCCGAATCGCTGCGCGCGCAGCCTCCAACCGCACTTCGTCGTCCGGGTCGTCCAGCGCAAAGAGGGTAAGAGCCGTGCCCCGCGTGGGTCCCAGAGACGTGAGCCCGCGCGCTGCCGCGCGCCGGGTTGTTGTGTCGGTCGCTCTGAGATCGGATTCGACGCGCTCCGCCGCGTCGGGCCACGCGAAAGCGTGTGCAGGTTGCGCCGGCCATACGCCCAGCCATGGGAAGAACGAGAAAACGAGTCCCGACCGGCGTACGTGCCGGCCTACGGCGCGCCAAACGTTTCCAGCTGGGGGGGGGGGGGGGAGCGGCTGCGCTCCCCCCATGCCCGCCGTGGCTGACACGGTTGCCGGAACGGAGCCGGAGCGAAGCGGAGGCGGAGTGAGGCTCATGCTGAACCGGGCGAATCTAACGTAAGGGAGTGAGGCTCATGCTGAACCGGGTTTCTTGTTAGGATAGACCACTGCGCCGTCGGGCTACCCAGTGCACTCCGAGCAGGGTTGCAGCCGCGAACGACCAAGCCCAGGGAGGAGCGATGGGCGTGACGTGCCTCTCGGCGCTTACGACGGTCGGTCCCGGCAGCGCGAGCCGCCCGACGTCGCTCGCGAGGGCGAACGTGCCGCCCGTGGCCGCGGCAAGGGCGTCGAGGCGTTTCGCATCGGGACGAGAATCGGCCCATTCGTCTCCGCCTGCTTCGCACACGAAGTCGTATCGTGTTGCCGTGCCGCCTGCGACGCGGAGCCGAGCCGCATAGGCACCTGCTTCGAGCGGCGGCAAGCGAAGGTCGATCGATCCGGAATCCTGAGTCCGCGATGCCTCGACGTGGGCCGGTGCTCCCCCCTTGTCAATCCGGGTCACATCGAGCGCCACCGATTGAGGCGTCGGACCCGACGGAAGCAGACGCGCGCGGATGCTGGGCGCAAGCCCTGCGGTACAACCGCCGACGACCTCCATTTGCGACGTCTCGAAGCGCGGGTCGCGCATTAGCCACCCGAGCAGTCCGTCCCACAGGGCGCCATGGCCGCGGCCGAGCGTCTTGGCCGCGAGCTGGGAGAACTTGAGTCCCCAAGTACCGTCAACTCCCAGCGCAATTGTGCGGCCGTCACCCTCTTCACCAACGGACAGCACCGGCATCTTGCTGCCCGCGCGCGTCGTTCGGGTCGGATGCGCCCAGAGCACGAGGCCATCGCGCCGCACGTCCCCGAGCACGTTGGCGCCAGGCATCTCCGGCAAGTCATCACCGACGATGCCTCGCAGTGGTGCGAGCAAGGGCGCTGCTCGGCCCTCGGTGGTCCACTGCGGGACGAAGGGGGATGTGTCCGCATTGGTCGCGTTGGGCGAGCGGTCGAGCTCAACCGGCAGCACTTCCGCTAGTGGCCCGCCTGCCACGAACGAATTCTGGCCGCCCACCATGACGAGACCTCCTCCGCCGCGGACATAGTGCTGAATGTTTCCCAAATACTTTTCCAGGCCGTACGGTTGGGCATCGAAATCTTGCAGCACAACGGCGTCGAAGCTTGGCAGGTGCTCGGTGAATAACTCGTCGACAGGAAACGGAATAAGAGCAAGCTCGTTTTGGGAAGCGCGTACGTCGTCGGTTGGCGTACGCAAGATGAAGAAGGCTACGACATCGACAGACGCATCGCTTTTCAGCCACTGACGCAACGCACGTACGTCGTTCGTCGGACGGCCCGCCACGTGAAGCACTCGCACGCGTTCGCGTGTCACTTGAAAGGTAACGAGTCGGCGATCGTTCGCTACAATGGTGTCGCCGGCTGGGGGAGTGATCGCAATCTCCACGATGCGCGCGCCAGCCTGATCAAGAGCGATAGGCATCTCG
>WNFJ01144021.1_pt1 | contig 10484 bp, 6 predicted proteins | sample 5400461 | NCBI WGS metagenome assembly WNFJ01 (sample SAMN13153349, study PRJNA577476) | soil metagenome | isolation source: 115 cm saprolite on Douglas fir-dominated hillslope | place: USA:California | collected 2013-09-17
TTCTTGAGGCCCTCGACAGGATTGCCGGATTTATCGCGCACGAAGCAGTTGACGATCACCAGCGTGCTGCTGCTGGTGAAAGTGACCGTCTCTTCCTTTTTCTGCTGCGCCTGCTGCGGCAGCGCAACGCTGAACGCCAGGAAGAAGCGAAGAAAGGTTGTAGAGCAGAATCGAAGCAATTTAGGATCGCGCATAATTCAAGACCTAAAACCGAAGTCGCACGGTGGCCGACAGCGTGCGCATGGCCTGCATGCCAACGGGCAGACCGTAGTTGGATGCGTTCACTACTGTGTTGAGAGACAGCACACCCGGATGATTCGTGAAATTGGTAGCGTCTACCCGAGCCTCAATCCGCCGGCGATCGTCTCCCAGACGGAACGAGCGCGCCAGCGACAGATTGGCCGAGAACACGCCGGGCCCCCGAATCGTATTGCGCCCGGCATTGCCGAAGGTTCCAGGCACGGGAATCGTAAACGCGGCCGGGTTGAAGAACAGACCCAGGCCTGTGGCGTCGAGAGGGCGCCGGTGGCTTCAGCCCGGCCGCTGCCAACCGATCCGGCTCCTCCGGTATTCGCTTGATTGCCGAGAACACGCGCGGTGAATGGAAGTCCGGTCTGTGCTGTAAGGCTCCCGCTGAGCGTCCAATCCGATAGCAGCCGGCCCGCCATGCCATTGAGCGGGATAGGCGTGTTCTTGCCGACCGGCGAGGCGATTTCATAGTTGAGCGACAGCGTATGCCGCCGGTCGAAGGTGGATAAGCCGCGCTCAGCGCGAAAGTCGTAGGCATTCTGCGCCACGGTGGCTATACCGCCGCCGATCGTCGATGCGTTGTCGATCGATTTCGCGAAATTGTACTGCGCGGACAATCCGATTCCCCTTTGGAACCGGCGCGTCACCCGCGCCTGACCCGCATGATAAACCGAATTGCCATTCGACTGCTCGAACGTGAATCCCACCGCGTTGTTGATCTGCCGGCGCTGTTCGGCCGTCAGCGGTGAGCCTGGCGCGGCCTGATTGGGAATCGACTGGATATCGAGCCGTGTTCCCTTGGTTCCCAGGTAGCCGAGCTCGATAATGATGGAATGCGGAAATTCGCGTGAGGTGCTGAAGTTCCACGTCTGCGCATAGCCCAATCGGTAATTCGGATCCACTGCATAGGTGTTGGTGATCGTAGTCGAGGGCTGCAAGGGAAATCCGTTCTGCAAGGTGAGCGGCTCGGCGAGGCTAGTGGTCAGGCTGGCGGTTTGGGCGAACGGCGGCTGCGACGCCAGGCGCGACACGAACTGATTATAAATGGAGCCGTTGTAAAACATCCCGTAACCGGCGCGCACGAGCAGATGCCCTTTGGGCGTGGGCCGCCAAGCTAAGCCTACGCGCGGCGAGAAGGCGTTCTTGTCCGGCTTGATCAGCGCGTCGGGCAACTGGCCCGAGTAAGGCGCAATCTGCCCCGGGGTCACCACCGCGACGGCGCTGAAGTTCGGCGCTATATCCAAATTGGCGATCCTGCCATACTGCTCCTTATAGGGTGTGAAGTACTCGTAGCGCAGCCCGAGGATGATAGTCAGGTTTGACCGGATACGCCAGTCATCCGTCGCATACCCGTCATAAACCGAGCCGCGGAAATAAGTATTGTTGCTGCCGAAGCGAACCGAGCTCGATTGCGGAAGTCCTAGCAGGAAGTCCGCGAAGTCGTATCCCGTATTGGCCACAGGCTGTCCATTCGCGGTGAAGGCGCTGGTCAAGAGTCCGCTGAAGCTGAACGTGCCGCGCGCGTTGGAGTCGGTTCGGTTGTTGACCTGGATGCGGCGATAGTCCGCGCCAAAAGAAAAATTATGCTTGCCTGCAGTGAGCGAAACACTCTCGCCGAGCGATGAAGTCTGGCTGCGCGACAACACGGGGCTCGCATCGGTCAGCGCCCCGTAGTTGGTGAACGAGAGATTCGGCGGACCAAAATTGATCGGATCGCTAGAAGTTCCCCGGATGCCAAGTTGCGCGTCGACGTTCGTGGTGTAGGCAAAGAAGGGAATGGTCTGGTTGCGGTTGCGGCTGAAGTTCCAGTTCAAACTGTTCACCACATGCGCGCTCAGATTGTGTGTCCAGCTAAGGCTGTCGCTTAAACCGAGTCCAGTGACCTTATCTCGAAATCCGAAATTCTGCTCGTTCCGCTGGTCGCGAGTTTGCAAATTGAAGCTGACGCTGATGCGGTCCTTCTTGGTCAAAGTTTGCATTACGCGTGTGCTGAGGTTGTTGGTATTCTGCGGAACCGAAGTCACGAATTGATAATTCTGCACCGCCCCGGGCTGATTCGGCAGCGGGAAGAAATTCAGCAGACCGAGCGCCGCCGGATTCAATCGGCTGAGCGGAACCTGGTTATTCGGGAACGGCGCTCCCGTGGCCGGATCGAAAATAGTGGCGGGTACACCGCGCACCGACGATTGCGAAAAGTCGCCAATGCGCTCGAGTGGGGTGGGCAGGGTGTCCACCGCGTTAAACGGATTTTTGACGCGCGTTTGTAGTTCAGGAATAGAAACGTCTTGCTGCTGCGGATGAGCTTGGGAATGTTCAGACCTCCGCCTAAACTTGCGCCAAACCGAGCCTGCGCGAAGGACGGCTTTTGTACGGTCTGGCCAGTGAGCGAGTAAGGCCGGGCATCCACCACGGAATTGCCTTCGGTCCAGTAAATCGAACCGCGCATTCCGTTTCGGCCGCCTCCCCGGCGATTTCCAAAGCTGTTGCTGGTTGGGCCGCGCCCTCGACGATCTCCACCCGGGCCCCTGCCGCCGCGATCTCCACCGCCTCCGAATCCGCCCCGGTCACCGCCGCCACCGCCACCCGGACCGCCGCCGCGCGTCTGGCCTCCAGCGCCGCCGGCGAAAATGGAGGGCGTTCCGCCAGCCCCATCTGGCCCACGGTCGCCGCCGAACCCAAACCGCCGGCTGGCATCGTCACCGCGAAACTGGTCGAAAGGACCGCGCTGGCCCGGCGCATCGAGTCCGGTGCTCAAGCTTCCGCTCACGAGGAACGATTCATTGGCGTTCCCCGCCGCATCGGGCGCGATGGTGTCCGCCGATCGCGAACCGTCGGTAGCGGCCGCCGCCATCGCCTGACCTTCAGCCGTCTCCGTCAGGCTGAGGTTCTGAAATCCACTTTGGTTTTGCCCGCCACCAGCCTGGGCCTGCGTGCCACGCGTGGGACGCGCTCGCGCCGGAGCGGGACTGGACGGTTTCGCAGTCGAAGGCGGGGGAGTGTTTGCCGCCGCTGCGGTGGAGACTGGACTCGCGGGCGAACTCGGGGCCGCGTTCGATATCGGAGCCGAAAGCGGCTTCAGCTCGAGCGTCCACTCAATCGTCGAGGGCTTATCGTCGATCGTGACCGAGCGGCTCGCCGGAGAGAAACCGAATATCTCCACCTGGAGCTTCCACACGCCGGCGGCCAGGTTGTTGAAGGTGTACTGGCCGGCATCGTCCGTGGTGGTGGCGATCTTCTGTTCGCCCTGCGTGGCTATAACGGTGGCGCCCGGTATCGCAAGTCCACCCGACCGGACTATCCCATTTTGCTGAATCGCCCACAGCGGGGTTAGCAGTAACGTAAGGAATAGGAAATGGATTATTTTCGGCACTATTATTATGGTAGATGAACCGCGTGAAGGGAATGTTACCGGCTGCCTGCTTCCTGACGTAAATTGTGGCTTACAATCCGGGAAAGTTCGGAGCCCACCTAAGCAGCGAATCACCTGTCCCTGCCGACATTTAGTATACTAGACGCCAAAAGCAAGCAGGTTAGAGGAGGTCGAGCCCATGAGACGTCATCTCTCCACAGGCGCATATTGCGCTTTTGTCGTCCTGATTCTGACGCAATCGCCCGCCTGGCCGCAATCGAGCAATGGTAGTCTGCGCGGCGCCGTCCAGGACCAGACCGCAGCCGTTGTTCCCGCCGTCACTATCGTACTTCGGGATCAGGCAACTGGAGTCGAAACCAGAACTGTCAGCAATGAGGCCGGCCTGTATGTCTTTCCTGCGATCGTGCCGGGCATTTACACGATCACTGCAGAGCATCCCGGCATGGCCAAATTCGAAGCCACCGCGCTCGTGCAGACCCAACTATCGGCCACCATTGATATTGTCTTGAAACCCTCGGGAACTTCGACCGCGGTCAGCGTGCAGGACGTCACCCCCATGGTGATTACCGACTCTCCCTCCCAGATCCACACGCTCGAACACACCCGCATCGACCAGTTGCCGCTCAATGGCCGCAGTATCTGGAATCTGCTGCAGACCGTTCCCGGCATGACGACCGACAGCAATGGCAACCTCCACGTCTACGGCCTGCGCCAGGGCACGCACGACGTCCTGCTCGACGGCGCCGCCCTCACCGACTATCTGGATGGCGGCGGCTCGGTCGCCCGCTTGCCCAGCCTCGACAGCATCGAGGAATTCACTGTCGACAACAACGCGTCGTCCGCGAAGTTCACGCGGCCCGGCACCATCATTTTTCAGACCAAGAGCGGCGGTAATCTTCTGCATGGCTCACTATTTGAAACGAACCGCAACAGCGGCTACGGCGTCGCCCGCGCCCGCAACAACTTGACCAATACTGTCCCTCCTTTAAACCGCAATGAGTATGGTGGAAGCGTGGGCGGCCCCATCTGGCTCCCCAAAATCTATAACGGTAAGAATCGTACGTTCTTCTTCTTCGCTTATGAGGGTTATAAACTGCGCCGCAGCGCCTACAACCTTTACCGCGTTCCCACTCAGGCCATGCGGGACGGCGATTTCAGCGGACTGGTGGATGGAGCGGGCACCTTCTTTCCGATTTACAATCCATTCACCACTCAATCCGCCGAGAATGATTTTGCGCGCACTCCTTTTCCGGGTAACCGCATTCCGGCCAACCTGGAAAGTCCGCTGGCCAAGTACCTTTACAGCCTTATTCCTCTGCCGAATATTCCCGGCGCGAACCCGCTCGTCACCACTAACTATTCCGGACTCGCCCCAACCATCACTGACCAGTTCACTTGGTCCATGCGCTTCGATCATCATTTTTCGGACAAGAACCAGGTTTCCGCTCGCTTAACTGACAGTCTGGCCAATACGTATCAACCTGCATCCGCCGGCGTTCCCATGTTGAACGGATTCGGAAACTCCGTTAGCACCCGATTCCCCAACAAGAGTCTCTCCACAAACTGGACCCATTCCTTCTCACCCGGCTTTTTCTCCGAGCTGATGTTTAGCGCCACCCGCACCCTCGGGTCGAGCTTCTCCGGCACGCCCGGCGTCGATTACGATGCGCAGCTGGGCCTGCCGAATTTGTATAACCAGCAGAGTTATCCCGTGATCAATAACATCGGCGTCGGCACCGGTAATTCGAACTATGTTCAGCCTATTAACTGGAAAAAGAATTGGTATAACTACTTCATCCTTGAAGATAACTTCACCAAGATCGTCGGCAAGCATGAGTTACAGTTCGGCGTGCACCTCCGCTATGATCAGTTGACGACTCTTCCGCAGCACCAGCAAACCGCCGGATTCATTACCTTCCCCGCCGTGGCGACGGGTCTGTACAGTCCTGCGATTCCTAACAGAACGGGAGGCATACCCAACACCGGCAACATAGCCGCCTCGTTCTATCTGGGTCTGGCTAACTATCAACAACAAGTCGCCAAGGGCAATTTTTACACTCGCGGCCATGAGGACGCCGTATATTTTCAGGATAATTTCAAAGTAACTCCGCATTTGACGCTTAACCTCGGCTTGCGTTGGCAGTTCACTCCTTATGCGAAGCCGAAGGATGACGTCTTTTCGAGCTTCGACTTGAAGACCATGTCCATCGTGCTCGGCACGCCTCTCTCCCGGCTGTACGCGCTTGGCGCCACAACTCCGTCGTTAGTCAACGCCTTGGTCGCCGCCGGCGCGACCTTCGTACAGCCCAAGGACGTCGGTCTGACTCAGCGGCTTGTGAACAATAACTGGTTCGACCTCGGCCCACACGTGGGCTTCGCCTATCGCGCGCTATCCGGAACCAGCAAGGCCTTTGTCATTCGCGGCGGTTATGCCACCACCTTCTTTCCTCTGCTGATTCACGGCTGGGCCGATCGAATGAGGATCGATTCTCCGTTCACCGGCACTTATCAGAATTACACGCTCACCTCATCGGCATTCTCTCCCGACGGCTTGCCCAATTACGGTCTGATCAATACTCCTACGGTCATCGCCGGATTGAATAGCTCGAACGCTCTCAGCCTCAATAATGTCGCCGGTATCGCGATCGGCGATCAATCCTTTCAGGAAGCCTACTTCAATCCGAACCAACCAACTTCCCGCGTGTATGAGTGGAACCTGACAATAGAGAAAGAAATCATGTCGAACACTCTGTTTCGCGCCGCCTATGTCGGCAATCATTCGGCCTATCAGGATTCGTATAACGATTTGAATGCAACTATACCCGCCTATATCTGGTACGCGACCACCCACACGCAATATCCCACCGGCCCTCTCGGCGCCGCTAAGTCAAGGCCGCTGGACGTCACAGCAAACGGAGTCTTACCTTACGGCGACATTCAGGAGTACCGCAAAGACGGCTGGGGCAATTCCAACGGTATCCAGCTCGAACTGGAACGCCGCTTTTCCAAGGGCTATGGATTCCAGTTGTTCTACAACCTGATCAACACCTTCCGCGCTGGCGGCAATGGCTGGGTAGCCGACTCTCAGGTGGCCCCGCTTACTTCTTTCCTCCCTGGCGCCGTGCCCACTAATACTCATGACCGCATGAAGCTGCTCCTCTATATGCGCGATATCACAGTTCCCCAGCACGACATTCGATGGAACTGGATCGTGGACCTGCCCGCCGGCGCCGGCAAGCCGCTCGGCCGCAATGCCCACGGGTTTTTGAACGCTGTAATTGGTGGATGGCAGGTAGCGGGCCTGGGCCGCTTGTATAGCAATTTTTTCAGCCTTCCCACTAACATTTATCCGACCGGCGCTCCAGTCAAATTCTACGGCCATAAGTACCCCATTCAAGACTGCCGCGGCGGTATTTGCCAGGCCGGCTATCTATTGTGGAACGGCTATATTCCCGCGTTCCAGATCAACAGCCACGATCCTGTGACAGGCAAGCCCAACGGTATCGAAGGTGTTCCTTCCGACTACAAACCCGCCTCGGCCCCGCTGAATCCTTACCCCGCCGATTACCCGACGCGCAATGCCAAGACGGACCCAAATTTTGGTTACTACGGCACCAACAACATATTCATCCCGCTCAATGACGGCACGCAGCAGCAGGTGAACTATACCGGCCTCAATCCGTATATCAATCAGCCGGTCCTGAGCACGTTCCTATGGAACGTCGATGCCTCCATGTTCAAGACATTCAAGATCAAGGAGCGGGCCAAGCTCCGCCTGCAATTCGACTTTTTCAACGTGTTCAATATTGCTGGAAACAACGCGAGTCCGATTGACAACACCGGAGTGACGCTGAAGAACACGAATGCCAATCCAAGCGGTCCGCGCGTGATGCAGTTGTCTATGCGCTTAACTTGGTGAGCAGCGCAGGCGAATGTAGCTAGGACGGCCGATCCGTTGAGACGTTTTCCTTTGCCAGATTCAGAAGTAATCGAAGGACCCGGTTCACAGATGCCGAGTCCGAGAAGATTTTGGCCAGATCGGGATCGAGAAAGATTACGTTGGTTCCAGCCTTATGCGCTTCATGATGTTTGCCTCGCACACCATCAGCGAAGTTGTACTCTGGCAACATCTCCTCGTTCCCGTCAGGGTCGACTTTTTGATTCATAGTCTGCGCTGATCATTCACCACTCAATCTTATCGTAGACGCTAGTGGTATGCTGCTGTAGAGATCCACTCGCTAGGGAGTAAGCCATGTCTGCCGCTTCACGCTATTTCTCAATTTTCTACCTGACCCTCCTCCACCGGAACGATCGTCGGCAATGTGGAGGACAGCAGCGGAGCGCTCATCCCCAATTGCGAAGTAGTCCTTACGCAAACGGCAACCGCTGAAAGGCGGCAGACGCGCACCACCGGCAGCGGCGAGTTTAACGTGCCGTTCCTGCAGGTCGGCCCTTATTCGGTAACGGTCAGCGCCGCCGGCTTCAAGACCAAGACCCTCACGGGAATCGCCCTGCAAGTGGATCAAACCATCAACCTGCGCATTCAGCTCGAAGTCGGCTCCGCATCGGAGACAGTCGAGGTAACGGGCACGGCCCCTCTAGTCGATTCATCCACATCTTCTTTGGGCCAGGTAATCGTGAACAAGCAGATTCTGGACATGCCTTTAAACGGCCGCAATCCTTTTTCACTCGGACTTCTCTCCGGCAATACGACACCGATGTTCGGCATGGGATCGAATCTCCCCTTCATCGCCGGAGGCGGCCGCTTCTCCGCGAACGAAGTCACCCTCGACGGAGTGGATAACAATACCGTCTCGAACAACGGCTCTATCGGACGGAACGGCATCGCATTCGTACCTTCGGTCGACGCCGTGCAGGAGTTCAAGGTCAAGACCAATAACTTCTCGGCTGAGTTTGGACACGCGGCAGGCGCGGTGGTCAACGCCACCATCAAGAATGGTACGAACCAATTTCACGGAACACTGTTCGAATTTCTGCGAAACAACGCTCTGGACGCCAATAATTTTTTCACCAATGCGGCCGGCCAGCCCAAAGCTCCCTTTCATCAGAATCAGTTTGGGGCCGCGGCGGGCGGCCCGATCATCCACAACCGGACTTTCGTCTTTGCCGATTATCAAGGCACCCGCCAAAACACTTCCGCATCCAGCTCGATCACGGACGTGCCGCCAGCTGCATTCCGTAGCGGCGACTTCTCCGGAGTCAGCACCGTCGTCTACGATCCAGCCACGCGGCGCGTCGGGCCAGCGGGACTGGTAATCGCCGATCCATTTCCCAGCAACATCATTCCGCAGAACCGCCTCAACGTCAGCTCCCTGGCGATCGCCGGCTTGGTTCCGCTCCCGAACTTTGGAGCCCCAGGATCGCTGGCGCGGAACTATTTCCGCCAGGCGGCCACGTTCTCGAATACCGACCAGGGCGATATCCGCGTCGACCAAACGCTGTCGGCCAAGAACAATCTGTTTGCGCGATTTTCCGTCGCTCAGAATTCCCGGCCCGCGGTCGGAAGCTTCCCCGGTTTCATCGGCGGCGGCACGTCCTCCATCGATAACTCCGCGCAGGGCGTGCTGTCCGACATCCACATCTTCACTCCCGCGCTGGTGAATGAGTTTCGGTTCGGCTATGTGCGCCACAACGGCAGCATCTACGGCAGCGGCCAGGATGGCGTCGGATGCAGCTCGGCTTCCCCAGCCTATCTTTTAACTATTCCGGACAGCTCTCGGGCTCCGCGGAGTTCAGTGGTTGGGGCGGCGGCGATCCCAATCTCAACGTCGAAAACCGATTCCAGTGGGCCGATAATCTGAGCTGGATACATGGCAAGCACGCCATCAAGACGGGAGCAGACGTCAGGCGAGACCGCTTCGACACCTTGAAGGGCACGCCATTTTTCGGCAACGAGATCTACGGCGCAACTTTCACCTCGAGCTCCAATGCGGCCGGCTCCGGATTGCCCTTCGCCGACTTTCTGCTGGGATACCCGTCGTTCACGCAAGGCACCCCGATGATCGATTGGGGGCGTCAGCGTTCTCTATACGCGGGCGGCTTCGTGCAGGACGATTGGAAGATTTCGAAGAATCTCACCTTGAACCTCGGCCTTCGGTACGAGCTGTTTACCCAACCCGTGGATGCCCGCGATCTGGGCAGTCTGTTCAACATTCAGAACGGACAGTATGCGCTGCCTGGTAAGAATGGATACACTCGCGCGATCGTGGATGGCGATCACAATAACGTCGGTCCGCGCCTCGGCCTGGCCTATCAAGTCACGCCGAAACTCGTGCTGCGCGGCGGCGCTGGAATTTTTTATGGCGAGCGAGACCAGAACCAACAGGTGACGCAATTCTCCGGCAACCTTCCCAATGTGCCGGTTGTCTCTCTGCCCGCCGTCTCCGCCACCCAAACCGTGGCGCCGCCCTATACGATCAATACGCCGATTAAGATTGTGCCCACCGATCCGTCGCTCGCCTCGTTCACGGCTGCAAATCCATTCGTCGGGACCATCCGGTCGCAGGGCTTTCACGACGCGCGCGATCCGATGTTGTATCAGTTTAATTTCGATATCCAATTCCAGGTGACGGGCTCGCTTCTCCTTGAAACCTCCTACAGCGGCGCGATAGGACGCGATCTTTCCAGTCTGTTCATCAACCAGAATCAGATTCCCTTTGCGCAGGCTGTGCAGGGCCTTAGCAAACAGGCCAGCCGCCCATTCCCTTACATCAACGGCACCGTAATCCCGTCGTTCTCGACTGCGACTAACGACTACAACGCCGTCAATTTCCGCGTCGAGAAGCGCTATTCGAAGGGCTTGGCTGTGCTGGTGAATTACACGATCCAGAAAAATATGGAGTCG
>WNFJ01243471.1_pt1 | contig 10482 bp, 11 predicted proteins | sample 5400461 | NCBI WGS metagenome assembly WNFJ01 (sample SAMN13153349, study PRJNA577476) | soil metagenome | isolation source: 115 cm saprolite on Douglas fir-dominated hillslope | place: USA:California | collected 2013-09-17
GACGTCGGAATAATCATCGACGGACCCGGGGTGGGCAGCGCTATGACGGCTAACAAAGTTCCCGGTGTTCGTGCCGCCGCCTGCTACTCGGTCGCCCTTGCGCGAAATTCGCGCGAGCATAACGATGCCAATGTCCTCACACTCGGAAGTAAGACCGTCAGCAGTGCTGAGATGCGGGAAATTGTTATTGCATGGCTGGCGACGGAAATGAGTGAAGAGCGTCATCAAAAAAGAGTTGCTAAAATCGAAGCGATCGAACGTCAGTATCAGCGGTAACAGTATCCAAAGGTTGAGTGATCGAGTTGTTATTTTGGACACGCGTGCGTCCTTCACTGCGCAGCCAAATCTCGCGTGCTAGAATGTTTCCGCCAGGGCCACTGTTGTTATCAGTCGGAGTTTCACGTCAATGCTCTATTCAAAGAACGGCGATTACGAAGTATTAATTGAGCAGATTACAGACGCCATCGTTGCGCGCTTGAATGGGGACGTCTCCGATCAGTCTGCGCTCTGCGGTTGCACTTCCGAATGTTTTAATCGTTGTCCCGAGCGCATGCATAGGATTGTTGATGCAGGAGCTTCGCGCATTGGCCTGGTGCTGGGTCAAACCGGTTCGGCCAGGGACTGGGCTGGCCTGATCGATCACACACTGCTAAAGCCCGAAGCGACTGACGATGACATTAAGAAGTTGTGCGAAGAAGCGGCGCGGTATCGCTTTGCTTCCGTCTGTGTCAATCCAACGTGGGTGCGAGCGGCCGCTTGTAACTTGCGTGGCACCGGTGTGCCGGTTTGTACGGTGATCGGTTTTCCGCTGGGGGCAACTCTCCCAGACGTGAAGGCTTATGAAGCGCGCAGAGCGATCTTTGACGGCGCCAGGGAAGTGGATATGGTCATCAATATTGGCGCTCTAAAGAGCGGAGACGACTGTCTCGTCGAACATGACATTCGTTCTGTTGTCGAAGTTGCTCATGAGTACGATGCTACCTGCAAGGTAATCATCGAAACTGCGTTGTTAACTGATGACGAAAAAGTGCGGGCCTGTCTTGCCGCCAAGAAGGCTGGTGCGGATTTCGTCAAGACTTCAACTGGTTTCTCAAAGGGTGGCGCCACCGTCGCTGACATTGCCCTGATGCGTCGCACGGTTGGTTCAGAACTGGGTGTCAAAGCATCTGGCGGTGTGAAGGGTCTTGACGACGCACGCAGAATGGTTGAAGCCGGTGCCACGCGCATCGGCGCGAGCGTTGGTGTGAAGATCGCCCAGGAGGCAGCAGGTAATGCGCCCGCTCAAGCTCCTGCCTCCCGTTATTGAGTACCTCACTAAAACCAATTGATTCCTGCTGAGATCTCTAAAGCCGTGGCCCAGATACGAGTTCCCACTAAAAAGAAAACTATCGGCTTTAAATCTTGATGGCAACGCCGCTTTGCGTCTATTCTTACCGCAGCAACTAAATCGAGAACCGGTAGACAGCAGATGCCCGCAGACGCGAAACTGTTAGCAGTCATTCTGGGTGGAGGCGCAGGTACTCGCCTCTTCCCGCTCACCCAACAGCGATCAAAACCGGCCGTTCCACTGGGTGGCAAATACCGGCTCGTGGATATCGCTATTTCAAATTGCATCAACTCCGATATTCTGCACATGTTTGTTCTCACGCAGTACAACTCGGCCTCGCTCAACCGCCATATAGCGCAAACATATCGCTTCTCACAGTTTTCAAATGGGTTTGTTGAAATCCTGGCGGCTGAACAGACACCTGAGAGTCCGCACTGGTTTCAAGGAACGGCGGACGCGGTGCGACAAGTACTCCCGCACATTCGCGACTGGGGTATCGACACACTGCTGATCCTGTCGGGTGATCATTTGTATCACATGGACTACCGTCCCTTCCTCGCTCGACACCATGAAACCAACGCCGACGTAACAGTTTCGGTCATTCCCTGCGAAGCGCAATCGGCCGGAGAATTTGGTCTACTCAAGACAGACCAGGATGGACGCATCATTGAGTTTAAGGAAAAGCCGAAGGGTGACGATCTGTTATCAATGCAGGTCGACACAACAAGTTTGGGGCGCGCTGAGGACGATGCCATGCGCCGTCCTTATCTTGCATCCATGGGAATCTACGTCTTCAAGTACGACAAGCTTGAGCGCTTATTGTGTGAGGATCCAAATTGGCTTGATTTCGGAAGGGAGATCATTCCTGCGGCTATTAGAACCGGAAACGTGCAGGCCTTCATGTTCGATGGTTACTGGGAGGACATTGGAACCATAACCGCTTTCTATCGTGCCAATCTTGACCTGACCACCAAGATTCCGAAGTTCAATCTGTTTGATGCCGAAACGCCCGTCTATACACGTGCGCGCTACTTACCACCATCTAAAATTGAAGACACCGAAATTACCGATTCGATTATCAGCGACGGTTGCATCATTACTGGAGCAAGGATTAGTAACTCTGTCGTCGGGCTTCGCAGCCGGATTTCAAAAGGAGTCAGGATTGAATCTTCGTTCCTGATGGGTGCTGATTATTATCAAACAATCGACGATATGCGCGTTGATGTGGAAAAGGGCCTGCCGCGAGTTGGGATAGGTGAAGGCGCGGTAATCAAGGGTGCGATCATTGACAAGAATGCGCGTATCGGAGGTGGTGCGCGTTTAGTAAATGAGGCGGGAGTTCAGGAGGCTGATGGCGACCTGCGCTCCTACTTTATTCGCGACGGCATAATAATTATCCCAAAGAGCGCGGTGATTAGAGATGGGACAGTCATCTAATCGCCATCCATCTCATCGCAGCATCCTGCTAGCCGGTCTGAAAGCTTTAGAGTCTGAGATAGAAGAAGTCTCCGCGCAATCATGACGTGTGAGACCGCTATCAACTCAACCTCGTTGCATTCAAGAATTCGAGTTTACGTCCGGACCGCGGCCCCCGCTCGTTCCCCCCTTGCAAGGTTAAACCCTCTACTAGTATTTATTCTTATAGCCAAATTTCTTGGTGGTCATCTGAAGTGATACTTTAACTTCGGAAACTTGTTTCGTGTTGTTATGAAAATATAGTTGAGAAAGTATCGTCGCTTCTCTCAGGTTATACTTTAACTAATGGCCAAGCCAAAACCCGTCACACGTGACTGCCATCCTGCGCGAGTGCAGAGAGCTGGGTCTTTCACAAAGAGCTTGCGCAAGGCGCCAGTCCGGCCTTTTGCGCTTCCCAGAGACAAGAATGGTTTAGAACTCACGATCGACGGTCGACTGGTAAAGCTGACGAATCTTGACAAGCCTTTCTGGCCTAAGCTCGGCGTTACAAAGAGAGATCTAATTCAGTACTACATCAATATTGCTCCGGCACTGCTTCCTCATCTGACTGACCGGGCCATGGTCATGAAACGTTATCCAAACGGCGCAGCGGGCGATTTCTTCTTCATGAAGAGAGCTCCCTCACCGCGACCTGATTGGATTGAAATCTGCAGCATCGAACATTCATCGGGGAACGTCATCGACTTCCCGATGATCCAGGATCTTCCCTCATTGTTGTGGGTGATCAACCTTGGCTGCATCGACCTGAATCAATGGTACGCTCGCTGTGACGATGTTGACGTTCCAGACTATCTTCACTTTGATCTCGATCCCGTTCCCGGCGCTTCGTTTGAGAAAGTGGTTGAGGCGGCCTTGTTTCTGAGGAAGGCACTCGACTCGCTTGGTATTCCCACCTATGCAAAGACAACAGGTTCCAAGGGCATTCATATTTATGTTCCCATCGAGCGTGGCCCAACGCAGAAACAGGTATGGAGCTTTGCGAAAGAGTTTGCCCATGCTGTCGCTTCGCGAGCGCCTCAGTTACTGACTGCCGTCTACCAGGTTTCCAAGAGACCAAAGGGAAGAGTATTGGTCGACTACAACCAGAACGCCTGGGGTAGAACATTAGCCTCAGTTTACTCGGTCAGACCGAGGCAGCAACCAACTGTCTCAACGCCGGTCCAGTGGAAAGAACTGGAACGCGGATTGGTAATGGAGGACTTTAGAATTGACAACGTACCAGCGCGGGTCGTCAAGCTCGGCGATCTTTGGAAGCCCCTGCTTGCTAAACGAGGCCGATTTCGACTTGAGGTTTATCTTTAAGGTTAGCCTGAAGGCTTTCGTTCGTTCAGTAAGTTATTGACGTACAGCTTTAAAGGTCGGCCCGCCTACACCTGAGATTTATGTTTAACCCTATTGAGGTCTGGACCGTTGGACACTCAACTCGCAGTAGTGACGAGTTTACTGCCATACTCTTGCACCAAAAGATTAAGGTGTTGGTTGATGTCCGGAGCTTTCCCGGGTCGCGAAGATACCCGCAGTTCAATAAGACGAGTCTGGCCGAATCACTTTCGAGAATAGGAATCGTATACGTGCATTTACATTTGCTGGGCGGCAGAAGGAAGCCTCATGCTGATTCGAAGAACACGGCTTGGAAGAATGCTTCGTTTCGAGCCTACGCTGACTACATGGACACTGAAGACTATAGGCAGGGAATTAAGGAACTGGTTGAAATTGCCGGGCAAGATCGCACGGCAATCTTGTGTGCAGAAGCGGTTTGGTGGCGTTGTCACAGGAGTTTGATAGCTGATTATTTGAAAGAAAGCGCAGGGGCTATTGGTCATTCACATTATCGATTCGACGCACACACAGCCTCATCCTTACACGTCCGCGGCAAGGATCGTTGAAGGAGAGTTGTCTTACGAAGGTTTGTTGAGGGAACCACATAGTTAAAGTAAAACTTTACTTGCTATGCCAAACCTTCGCCTTTGCACGCTTTCCCCGGCGCTTTACTCCGGTTCGTCGCGGTATTTTTTTCGGATCACCAGTGGCCGCTTTCTTCACATCGCCGCCTTCATCCTCGGCGATCTCGGCAAGGGTGCGCCGGCTGAGAATTGAAACGGGGGCAATCTCAGTCACGTCTTCATCCATGGTGTAGTAATCGCGATGTTTTATTAGCAACCACTGCCGGTCTCTAGTGCGCACGAGCACCCAGGAGCCTTTTAGTTTTTGTCCGTTGAGGGAAAACTTCAATTCCCCTTTGCGTAAGGCAGAGCCAACATCGTCGGTGTTCTCAGGTTCGTAGATGCCGTAGTCCCAAACCATCACCGTCCCACCGCCGTATTCACCTTCTGGTATTACGCCTTCAAACTTCGCGTAATCGACCGGATGATCCTCAACCTGCATTGCCAAACGCTTGACTGTGGGATCTAGCGAGGGACCTTTTGGAACTGCCCAGGATTTCAAGACGCCGTCGACTTCGAGCCGAAAGTCATAGTGCAACTGCGTCGCGCGATGCTTCTGGATGACAAACATTCGTCCGGTCCTGGTTTTCTTCTTAGTCGGACCGGGCTCAGGAGTTTTGTCGAACTTCCGTTTCTTTTTGTACTCGGTTAGCGATGCCATTAGTTGGTGAGTAAACCTTAATGTGATTCCTTAAGTCTAGCGAAAGGAATGGGGTTTTAATGATGGAGTTCTTTAAGAAACCGCTTGCGCAGCAGCGAGAGCTTTGTCGCGGTCCGGATCGTTTTCAAAGAGTTCCGGTTGAATTGGGTCCAGGCCCAAAACCTCTCTAACTCTCGCAAAGCTTCTCCGATGAATGGGCAGTGCTCCCAGGGCTTTGAGCGCGCGACAATGCTCAGGCGTGGGGTATCCCTTGTGAGATGCCAACCCGTATCCCGAATACAGGCCATCAAGTTCGAGCATATGCGCGTCGCGCGTGGTCTTTGCGATTATCGAAGCGGCGGCGATGCTGGCAGAAAGGGCATCGCCCCGGATAATTCCACGCTGTGGCACCGGGCAATTGGGAATCTTGCGCGCGTCGACGAGAACAAAATCGGGTTGAGATCTGAGTCCCTGCAGTGCCCGCTGCATTGCCAGAAGTCCGGCATGATAGATATTGAGACGATCGATCTCGTCAACTTCCGCGAATCCGGCTGACCAGCAAATTGCGTCTTGCTTGATCTGGTGCGCCAACTCGTCTCGTTTTTCGGGATCGAGGATCTTTTTTGAATCGTTAAGGCCGCGCAGCTTGTAGTTCTGTGGCAGGATAACGGGCCCGGCCCGGCGAGGGGCGCCATGCCCGCCTCGTCTACGCCCGCGACGAGGCCAAAGCCTTCGCTCCATAGTTCAATCTCAAAGCGAAGTAAGAAGTGCAGTCGTTGACCTTCAGCGCGATTGCTGCGATAGCGTCCGCGAATTCGTTTGGCGAGTTGTTGGGCGCCATGACGCGGATCAACATCCAAAGCCTCAAGTAGTCCTTTAGGTACGGGCCGGCTGCGCTCGATGAATAATTGGCTAAGTTCTGGAATGGATTTACTCAAAAGAGCTTCGAGAGACATATTATAAGAAAGTTTGAACCCAGAAAATGATTTTGCAAAAACCAGGAGCAAGTCTCTTGCTCAATGTCATCCTTTGTCAAGGCTGCCTTTGTTTTTTTCCATATACTGGATATCTTTGAGAAGGAGCCTCATAAGGGCACGGCGATGAAGATATTGAGCCTCGACAGGGCACAGGATTTGGCGAAAAATCGATCACGCGACATAAAGCTACGATTGCTCGGTCTGCTCCCGCTGCTCTTCTTTGTTGGGCAGGGAATTCACTATTGGCAAATCAACCAACTGGGTCACATGCTCTGGATGTGTAACATTGGGAACTTACTCCTCGCGGTTGGTCTCTTTCTGGAGAGACCTCTTCTCATGAGAGTTGCAATTATCTGGATGATTCCCGGCCTTGTCATCTGGTTCTTTTACGTCGTTATGTCCTGGGGAGTCTTTCTGTCATCAACGTTGGCGCACGTTGGGGGGATCGTCGTGGCAATGATCGCCCTGAGAAGAGTGGGGATGGATCGAAGGGCCTGGCTTTATGCCTTTAGTTGGTATTTGCTTATTCAATTGCTCTCGCGTCTGTTAACCCCATCGGATCTAAATGTAAATCTTTCACATAAAATTCAGTCCGGATGGGAACAGACATTTAGTGCCTACTGGCAATTCTGGCTCACGCTGAGCCTGACGACTGCGACGATTCTTTGGGTTATAGGATCGATGCTTTGGAAAGTTTGCCCTGCTGGGTATTCAAGGCCCGCTCATTTACTGCCACCCGAGCAGTAAGAGCAGTCTAACCGAAGCAATGAGAGTCTTCATGTACAGATGCTGGTGCCCTGTCTGGCTCTATCGATCAAAGAGGAAACGAGATCGCACAACTCTGAAGTCTGGCTGGGCTTTATTAGGTAAGCTTGAGCGCCGGCACTCAGGGCCATGTTCTTATCTTCCTGGTACGCAGCAGCGGAGTAAAACAGAATCGGAGTAACCGAATCGAAGTTACGAATTCTTCGGCAAAGATCTAGCCCGGAACCATCTGGCAACCAGGAATCCAGCAAGTAGAGATCAAAGCGCTCTTCACTGGCCAACTTAACGCCACCGTCTACCGTGCGGGCGTTACTCACTTCGAAGTCTCTTTGCCGGAGAACGATGGTTATCAGCTCTCGAGTGTCTTCGTGATCCTCCACATACAGGACACGGCGTTTATTCAGTTGCATAGCATCTCACTCGCTACGAGGGATTCAACCGATGAAAACTTCAGTTCCTTGAAGGTAGAGCCAACCTCAGTTGGCATCTCTCAAAAAAAACTAATGTTACTGAATTGATTATGAAGAAGGCCGAGATCGCCGATAGTTCTCAAGGTCTAGTCGGGAAAGATACGACGACCCCGGTCCACCCTGCTTGTCGTATAGGCGAACTTTAGTCCCGGTAAATCAGACCGTCTGTACGCTATCGAACAAAGAATTATCAGGGAGGGGTGCGTATACGTACAGACGAGCGCCAGGACCTTTTGGTATGTTCCAACAGAGACAAATCAATGACCGAAGTAGAGACAAATCAATGACCGAAGAGCCGAAAGCTGCCACCACCATTCTCCTTTTGGAGGACGACGACGAGGTTCGCGAGGCCATGACTGAATTCCTCCGCGCTAGAGCGTACCGAGTCGTCGAGGCGACCAACGAAGCTAACTCGATTGAGGAGATCGACAAGTCGGGAGACCGGGTAGCCTTGATTCTCGTTGATCAAGACATGGACTCTGACGATGCTCTTGCTATCGGACGCAGAGTCCGAGACCATTTCAAAATGGGTCTAGCGGTCCCTGTAGTTGTGCTTCCGGCTGAGTTCAAGAAAGACATGGAAGGCACGGATGAGGGCGTAGGCGGGAGCGATTACAAGAGTTATCTGGCTAACGGTCAACAATTGGAGGGACTCTTGAGTAAATTGCTGCCCCGCGACTAATTGCGGTTAGGGCACTAAACAGATAAGTTAAGTCTCCAAACTCGACAAGCGGTCAAACAGAGCGTACACTGGCTGTGGATAGCAACTCTCCTTCTTGGTTAGTTCTTTATAGAATCCATTCTCGACATTTGGTCCAGGTCCAAAAGCCTTTTCCTTCTGCCGTCAGTGTTTTCACACTCGATGCGGACCAGAGGACCCAATGTTTCAAACAAGCGATCACAACCAGTCCCACGAAAATACTCTACTCGACAAACTTGCGGGCGAAGTACGGGTTTGGGTGTGGCCGTGCCTTACGGTTTAGTTACTTGAGCTGACCGCCCCTCTTCACAGATTGGCGAACATTTCATTAGTGACGAGGCGGTGTCCTAACAAGGTTCTTTGGCAGAGGGCTTCGAGACGTTTTACTGATTGCGTACGGACAGTGAGACCCAACCGGGTTTAAGGTACGCCTTCTTCAGACTATATGATGACCCAAACTCACAGGTTTCCACCCGACAACTTGCTTCTTGCAGCATTACCTCGTGAGGAGTTTGACCGTTTTTCTGACCAGCTGGAAGTTGTGAGTCTTACCCTCGGCGTGACCTTGTATAGACCTGATGAGCTTATAGACTTTGTGTATTTCCCAACGGAGGGAGTCGTCTCTCTACTGGCAGTATTGGAAGGTGGAGAGACTGTTGAAACTGGAGTTGTGGGTAGAGAAGGAATGGTAGGTTTTCCTGTTGTGTTTGGAACCTACAAAACCGCTAATCAGGCGCTGGTCCAGGGGAGTGGTTCGGCGTTAAGAATGAGAGCTAAGGCTTTGAACGCACTGATAAAAAACGGCGGCCCTTTGCACGACATACTCGCTATATTTAAACGATCGTCACTCAGATTTCACAGACGGCAGCTTGCAATCGAATTCACACTTTGAATGAGCGATTGGCCCGCTGGCTTTTACTAACACACGATCGAATTAACCGGGATCAGTTTTCGCTCACCCACGAGTTGCTGGCTCGTATGCTCGGAACACGGAGAGCGGGTGTTAGTGTGGCAGCAAGTGCCCTGCGGGATGCAGGTCTCATCGACTATTCTCGAGGACAAGTTGAAGTGCTGGATAGGAAAGGGTTGGAAGAAGCCTCGTGTGAGTGTTACGCCGTGGTGAGGGCCGAATTTGACCGCATGTTTCAATCCTTAAGTTAAGGATTGGCCAGCCAAACTGATCATCCTCTACAATGCTCCTCTCGATTTCTCCACAGGTTCGGTTTTGCATCATGAAGGCCTGTTCGACCACGTACATTGATGGACGAGGAAGGAATCATCTATACTAAGCACATTTGAATACCCCTTTCCTCCTGTGGGTATAGTTGGCGCGGCGGATGGCAAAACTCGCCGCGCTTTTTTTGATTTCTAAAACTCTTTTTTGTTGCTCTCCCAGAGCGCTTGCCACATTCGAGAAAATCGTGGTGAGCAGGCGTGGTCGGTAAGAACCATTCAGCTGACGGCAGCGGAACCAGCCGAACTAGTAGAGCCCGTTCGGCCCCGCGACAATCGCAAGCTAACGGTTAGGAAATTGCTGGTTAGGTTCGCTCTTCTCCGTAAACTTGCGCAAAACGGGGGCGTTTTTTTGTGCAGAATTCTCTTCGGGTACTGCGGTACCACTTGGGTTGAAGATATAACTATCGCGCGCCTTCACCGCAAGATTTGGCTGGTTGGCCCGGACTCGAATCAGTCGCCGCTGGCCCGCTTGTGCAGGGCGGTTGGGATAGTAGCCAATGCTGTATTGTCGTCTCAGTTCTTCAGCAACGTTGGCGAAGGCATAGGATAGGTTCTGCGTACTATCCGCCTGGTATCCCCTGCCGCCGGTTTTTTGGGCCAAATCACGCAGATAGCGATTTGCGAGATCATAATCGCTTCGAGAAGTTCCGGGACCGGTCGGCCCTCCACCACCTCGGCGACCGTTTCTCCCACCTCCAAAAATCCCACCCAGGATCTGAATCAAAACGTCATCTTGTCGTCCACCTGGGTACGTCGGTATACCATTACTTATATCTGAATAGGTGTCGTACTGCACTGGATAGATCAACGCGTCCAATTCCTCCGAGTCCGTTACCGTACTCTGGTAGTTAGCTCGCCGGCTGGTTGTATCCACACCATCAGTGAAAAGCACAATCGCTTTTCTTCCCGAGATGCGGCTCAGCTGTTGATTGATCACCATGTCGACCG
>WNFJ01435004.1_pt1 | contig 10482 bp, 9 predicted proteins | sample 5400461 | NCBI WGS metagenome assembly WNFJ01 (sample SAMN13153349, study PRJNA577476) | soil metagenome | isolation source: 115 cm saprolite on Douglas fir-dominated hillslope | place: USA:California | collected 2013-09-17
AGCAGCTGCGGAGATTCTCTTTGGCGAGGCCCGCGCGGTGATCAAGATTGATTGCGCGGAATTTCAACACTCTCATGAAATTGCCAAGCTGATCGGCTCCCCCCCAGGATATCTGGGGCATCGCGAGACTCATCCGCTGATTACACAGGAAACGCTGTCGGCCGGCCATACAGACAAGCTGAAGCTCAGTTTCTTGCTCTTCGATGAGATCGAAAAGGCGAGCGATGCGCTCTGGCAGTTGCTGCTTGGAATGCTGGACAAGGCCACACTGACCCTAGGCGACAACCGAAAAGTGGATTTGTCACAAACCGTGATCTTCCTGACGTCGAACCTGGGTGGTGGTGAAATTGCCGAGCTCATGGAAGGGGGGGCATGGGCTTCATCCAGCCGACAGATACGCCGGTCGCTGGTCTCAACGAGAAAGTGGAACGCATGGCGGTGGAAGCGGCGCGGCGGAAGTTCTCGCCGGAATTCATGAACCGCCTGGACAAGGTGGTGGTATTCCACCCGCTGAAGCGCGAGCAGCTTCAGGAAGTGCTCGATATCGAGCTGGGTCAGGTGCAGCAGCGCGTCCTGGACACCGCCAAGGGGCAGTTTCTCTTCCGCGTGACCGAGGCTGGCCGCGACTTCCTGCTTCGGGAAGGTACCGACCAGCGTTACGGTGCCCGGCACCTGAAACGCGCCATAGAGCGGCATGTCGTGTACCCGCTGGCGAATCTGCTGGCCACAGATCAAGTCAACCTGGGCGACCTGGTGCGTATCGATTGGGACGAGAGCCACGAAGGGCTCACGTTTGTGCGCGAAGGCGAGGGCGCACTCGTACAGGCCGCCGCGCAACGGGCCGTCGGCGCTGGCGCTGCCGCTGCCGAAGCGGTGGACGGGAAGTCTGCCGAAACCCCCAGGGAAGCCGCGATTGAAGAGAGGAAGTCGCGCGCGGCGCAGCCGGCCGCGGGCCCTGCGGCGTCTCCGCAAGGACGCAAGAAGCAGGATCGTTCAAATACTTAAAGCAGCACTTTAATTATGGCTTTGGGCGGGTCGAAAGATGCGCCCTTTTTTGTCGCCAGCCCGCTGACACAAGTCGTCAGTCCGTTGATGCAAACTGTTTCATCTCCTTCCCTTTTTGCGCAAATGAAACACCGTCTCACGGCCTGAGACAATTTCCAGAACTGCAAAGCTTGTATGTTGTTGAGTTTGCACTATTTTCCGAACCCCCAAAATGCGGAAAAGATTGGCATTCCCCATGCACTAGCTCATGGTGGCGCAAAAGTGAGACGCGCAACGCGTTCGGGAAGCTAGACGCGAAGAAAGGTGGATGAAATGAAAGCTGCCGTCCGCCATCAACTGGATCCGACCATCCGAAGCAATGACACGTGTGATTTTCATTCTTCCTTGCGCGCAAAGATCGTTGGACAGGAAGAGGGTGTGCAGTCCCTCGTTGACATGTTCCAGGTGTTTTGCGCTGGATTGAACTCACCCGGCCGTCCGGTGGGTAACCTGCTGTTCCTCGGTCCGACCGGTTCGGGAAAGACGCGCATTGTGGAAGCGGCTGCGGAGATCCTTTTTGGGGATGCTCGAGCGGTGATCAAGGTCGATTGCGCGGAGTTCCAGCACTCGCACGAAATTGCCAAGCTGATTGGCTCGCCTCCGGGCTATCTGGGCCACCGCGAAACCCATCCATTAATCACCCAGGAAGCCTTGGCGGCAAGCCATACCGAAAAACTGAAGCTCAGCTTTCTGCTATTCGACGAGATCGAAAAGGCCAGTGACGCCCTGTGGCAATTGCTCCTTGGGATGCTGGATAAGGCCACGCTCACGCTGGGCGACAATCGCCGAGTGGACCTCTCCCAGACTGTCATTTTCTTGACCTCGAACCTTGGTGGAGGAGAGATTACTGAACTCATGCAGGGCGGCATGGGCTTCGTTCAGCCGAAGGACATCCCTGCTGCCGGGTTCGATGAAAAGGTCGAACGCACGGCCGTAGAAGCGGCGCGCCGCAAGTTTTCGCCGGAATTCATGAACCGGCTCGACAAAGTAGTGGTGTTTCATCCGCTGAGGCGCGAACAGCTTGAGCGGGTGCTCGAAATCGAGCTGGGCCAGGTGCAGCAGCGCGTTCTGGAAACCGCCAAGGGGCAGTTCCTGTTCCGGGTAACCGATGCCGGCCGCGACTTCCTCCTGCAGGAAGGCACGGACCAGCGCTACGGTGCGCGGCACCTCAAGCGCTCCATTGAACGCCATGTCGTATATCCGCTGGCGAACTTGCTGGCGACCGAGCAGGTTCACCTCGGCGACCTCGTTTGCATCGATTGGAACAAGGAGCAGGACTGCCTGACCTTCGTCCGCGAGGGTGAGAATCTGGCGATCCCAGCGCGCAAGGCGGAGCCCGTTATTCCCGTGCGCACCGCTCCGGCAAAGAACGGCAAGTCTGCGGATGCGCCCGGCGTGACACTTTCGCCGGAGCCCACGCCGCGCATGGCTCGTTAAATCAATTTTCTTTTCTCTGATTCCGCCCGGGTGGATAGCCGCCCGGGCCTTTTATTTTCTTCCCCACCGGGTGCTAGAGTAACCTTGAACAGAGGAATGCCATCCTAACTCACTGGGCTTTGGGGAGGTCATCGTGAGCATCCCCGGGTTGAAATGGAAGACCCTCAGGGGAAACGCTGGTCGAGAGCTCCGGGCGCGCCGAGAGCATCGCGGCATGGCGGCTGGCTTCTTCCTGGGCCTGTCCTTGCTTTTTGTTCCATGCGCGCCGGCGCAGCGAACGCAACTCAAACAGGGTTGGAACAAGTTCTCTCCGCAAGACGACATAAACCTCGGCAAGCGGGCAGCCACGGATGCAGAAAAGTTGTTGCCGCCTTGCAACGCTCCGAAGGTTGATGCTTACCTGACGCAACTTGGCACGCGACTGGCGCAAAAGCTGCCGACAGGTGGCGTGCAGTATCCCTTCGAATTTCATTGCGTGAACGACAAAGCCATCAATGCGTTTGCTTTGCCCGGCGGATATGTGTTCGTGAACCGCGGCGCGATCGAAGCAGCGGACAATGAGGCGCAGCTCGCTGGAGTGATAGCGCACGAGTTGTCGCATGTCGCTCTGCGCCATGGTACCAACCAGGCGACCAAGGCGATGCTGGCCGAAACGGGTCTGGGAATCTTCGGCGCAGTTTTCGGAGACACCACCGGCGGCGCGCTCCTGACGCAACTGGGCAGTTTCACGGCCGGCGGTGTGCTCCTGCGCTATTCGCGAACGGCTGAATCGCAAGCCGACGTAATGGGCACTCAAGTCCTCTACGATGCGGGCTACGACCCTCGCGCCCTGGCGCAATTTTTCGAGAAGCTCGAAGCGGAAACGAAGGGGAAGAATCCTCCGGAGTTTTTCTCCGACCACCCGAATCCGGAGCACCGCGTCGGGCGCGTCGATGAAGAAGTGGAGAAGCTCGGTGGCGTCCCACCAAACGCCAAGCGGGACTCCTCTGAATTCGAAGCCATCAAGCGAGAAGTCCTGGCCCTGCCGGTGGTGAAAAAGACGGTCGCCGGGCCGCCTGGCGCAGTCGCTGCCCCCGCGCCGCCTTCCCGCAGCTTCTCGGAGTATCAGGCGAGTTCGTACGCGCTCAAGTATCCGGACAATTGGAAGAAGTACCCCGATAGCAACGGAGGCGGAGTTTCCTTTGCCCCCGAAGGCGGGGTCTTAGATGACGGCAGCGGCCATAGCACCCTCGCGTATGGGCTGATCATCGGCGTGGCGCAGGCCGTGGGCGATGCCAACGATGGGAAAGCGCTGAATAGTGCCACGAGCCAGGTGATTCAGGACCTTCAAAAGTCGAATCCGAGCATGAAAATCACGCGGCAAGGCGAGCGTTTGCGCCTCAACGGTCAGCCTGGGATTTCGACCTTTCTAAGCAATGTTTCACCGGCAGGCGGCCAGGAAACGGATTGGCTCGTCACCGTTCTGCGTCCGGAGGGTCTGGTCTATTTCGTCTGCCTTGCTCCGCAATCCGCCTACGACAATTACGACAAGACGTTTTCGTCGATCCTGGACACGGTGCGGTTCACAAGATAGAAAGAGCAATCAACGCCGAGACGCTTAGGACGCAGAGAAGAGAAGAAAAAAACGCACAAAAAATTCAGAAATAAGAAAAGGGCGTCCCGACTGGGTCGGGACGCCCTTTTGTATTGGGTCGTATGGGAGTCGGCGACTAGTTCCCGCTGTTGCCACCCTCAGAGCTGAAGAGGAAGGGCAGAACTTGGGTGCCTTCCTGGCGTACGGACTGGAGTTCGCTGGGGTCGATGCCCAGCGCCTTCAGGATCGACGCTGCAACCTGAGAGGTCGCCACCGGAGTCTTGACCACGCGGGAATGTAGATCGGGATTTGAGACAATCAGGCCGACGTTCGTGTCACCGAAGCTAAAGCCGCCATGCTCGGCGTTCTTCTTAGACGACCCGGTGTAAATGGTGCCGTAAATCGGCTGTACCAGCACGTCGGGCGTTGCGTTGTCGGTCAGCGGGCTATTGAATTTGAGATTGATCTCGGCTCCGGCCATCACTTCATCGATGAAGAGCGCTCCGGCATTGGCGTTCAAGTAGCAGCTAGATGAGCGCGATATCGTCGTCCTGAACGAAACCGCACGGGCCGGTGCTGCAGTTGTTGGCGTTGGCGATGGCGACGACTCCGGGATCACTCGTAGCGCCTTGCTTCAGCGCGAGAGCCGCAACCAGGTCCGCGAAATGGCCCGGCTTATTGGTTTTCACGGGATTGATCGGTGACTGGCCATGTTTGGCGCTGACGATGAAGAGGGTCGAATCGTAAATGTGCTGAGCTTTGAGCGCCAGGATCATGCTGCCCAGCGCCTCGTCGGTTTTCTGCAGCCCGTAGGCGAGGACAGCGGTCGCAGTGCCCGCGCCATTTGTGTATCCACCCGGCTGCCCGTTAAAGAGTGTGTCCACCAGGCAACTGCCGTCGGAGTTGTCCTTTTCTAGCTTCTGCCCCACGCTGAGGGCCTGGAAATTCATGCCAAACACCGCGGGAATACCAGGTCCGGGCGTGCCATCGTGGTTCAGTCCCTTGATTTCGTTCAGGATTCCTTGAACTTTCAGAGCGTCATTGTTCACAGTGCAAACGACGCTCACAGTGTTGTCGAGTCCGCCGACGTTGGTAATCTCGGGGGTGTACAGATCATCCACGCCCTTGCCGGAAGGACCGCTCACCAGGTCATAGGCGGGATGCTTGTCCGCCCAGGCGGTGTGGCTGCCTTGGGCCTTAACGACTTCGAAGATGGTGTTGCTCTTGATCGCATCGTGCGGATACAGCGGGACGCACTGACCCTGTGCGTTGATATGCCGGGGCAGGGCAGTTGGATCAATGACGTTCAGCGAAACGGGCGGATTACCCGTGTACTTGTCAATGCTTTCGTCAAACACCTGCATGTTACCCGGTTGCCCCGAGCAAGTCGTATTCGTCGGGTCGAAAATGCCGCGATCGTAGCTGACGTCATAGAACAGCCCGTGGCTGACTGGTGAGCCACCGGTCACCAAAGCCAGGAGACCCGGAAAGGAATCCGAGTTTGCAGGCGTCCGTGCGTTGGAGTAGGTGATGCCATGACCGGAGAGCTCGGCCAGGGCAGAGTTGGGGTGGCTTTCGACGTAGCGCGCCACGTCGAGGGCGTGCAATCCGTCCACGCTGATCAGCAGAACATGCTTAATCTTGTGTCCATCGCCAAGCTCATCGTTGGCGCGGGCCAGTGCGGAAAAAGTAGTGCCGATCAATCCGATCGACAGGGCTACTGCTAGCAATCTTTGTTTCAAGTGAATCTCCTTTATTCGGGAAAGAGGACCGAGACGAACGCCTCGGCATGAAGACTAGGCCCAAGGTGTTACAGAACGGATAACGCTTGATGGATGCTCAATGAATAGCGGAAAATCGGCGCGATTCTGAGATTTCCTAGCAGTGCATGCACTGCTGCCCGCGTTCTTATCGACCCGCGGCTAACTCCGTCGCCGCCTTTTCCGCATGGAGCAAGCGAGGATGACCTAGCCAGCAATTGGACGTGTGCCTTGAAGGGAATCTCGGGCTGTTGCGTGTCCCTTAACCGTTGTCCTCTTTGCTCAGTCCGCGGCTTCGCTGCGTGGGGCAGCCGGCTTCCAGCGCAAAATCGGTTTGCGAGCGGCGCCGACTTCGTCGAGACGGCGGACGCGCGTGGTGTGCGGCGCGGTCTTCACTATTTCCGGCATCGTCGCGGCTTCCTCCGCAATAGCTTTCATTGCATCGATAAAAAGGTCGCATTCTTCCTTCGACTCGGATTCCGTCGGCTCGATCATCATCGCTCCCGCCACAATCAGCGGAAACGCCGTGGTGTACGGATGAAAGCCGTAGTCGATCAGCCGTTTTGCGATGTCCATGGTGTTCACGCCGTTTTTCTTTTGAATCGCGTCGCTAAACACCACTTCGTGCATCGAGGGCAGGGAATAGGGCAATTCGTATACGCCCTCAAGGTGCTTTCGAATGTAATTCGCGTTCAAAACGGCGTCTTCCGTGGCTTGCCGAACGCCCGGACCGTAGGCGAGGATGTACGCCAGCGCGCGAACCAGCACGCCGAAATTGCCGGCGAACGCTTTTACTCTGCCGATGGAATCCGGACGCACCGGTTCCAGCGCCAGCCGCCCGCCTTCTTTTTCCACCAGGATGGGCACCGGCCGGAACGGCTCGAGAATTTTCTTCATCGCCACCGGACCTGCGCCGGGGCCGCCGCCGCCGTGCGGTGTCGAAAACGTCTTGTGCAGGTTCAAGTGCATCACGTCGACGCCAAGGTCGCCCGGCCGCGTCACGCCCGTTAGAGCGTTCATGTTCGCGCCGTCCATATACAGCAGCGCGCCTTTGGCGTGCAGGATTTCCGCGATCTCCGGAATCCGCTGCTCAAAAATTCCTAGCGTCGATGGATTGGTAATCATCAGCGCCGCAACGTCTCCGGTCACCAGGTCGCGCAGCTTATCAACGTCAATCTGTCCGTGCGACTCGGACTTGATGTTTTCCACTTCGTAGCCCGCGATCACCGCCGTTGCCGGATTCGTTCCGTGCGCGGAGTCCGGAATCAAAACTTTCTTCCGCGGATTCCCTTGCTTCTCAAGATATGCGCGGATCAGCAGCAGGCCGGTCATTTCTCCATGCGCCCCGGCTGCGGGCTGTAGCGTGATGGCATCCATGCCGGTGATTTCCAGTAGGCACTTTTCGAGCAGCCGCAGAATCTTGAGGCAGCCTTGAGAAAGCTCCTGCGGTTGATAGGGATGCTCCGTGGCAATCCCATCGAGCCGGGCCACGAATTCATTTACGCGCGGGTTGTACTTCATCGTGCAGGAGCCCAGCGGATACATGCCCAGGTCGATGGCGTAGTTCCACGTCGAAAGGCGCGTGAAGTGGCGAAGGACTTCGATCTCGCTCACCTCGGGAAAACCATCAATGCCGGCGCGGCGGTGATTTGCGCCGAGAGCTTTGGCGGGATCGGCGGCGGGGACATCCAGCGGTGGCAATTCAAATGCGCGCTTTCCCGGCGACGACTTCTCAAAGATCAGCCCTTCGTTCTGGTTGGTGTGGCGCGATGCTTTTTTGATTTTCGAGTTCATTTCCCTGTTCAAGTATGTAGTGGCGCAGCATGCTGCGCCACTACATAGCAAAAGTCCATCTAAATCGGCCGTTCGAGCGCGCGTTTCAACGCGGCCGCGAATCGTTCAATTTCCACGCGCGTCGTCGTTTCCGTGACGCACACCAGCGCACGCTTGGTCAGTTCCGGATACGCGGTACCCAACGCCAACGGCCCGATGATTTTTTCGCGCAAAAGGTCCGCATTGACTATCTTTACCGAGCGCGGCAACTCGACTGTGAATTCGTTGAAGAAGGGCGCGTCGAATGTGCGCCGGACGCCGGGAATCTTCAGCAATTCTGAAAGCGCGAACTGCGCCTTCGACAAGTTCTGTTCCGCCATCTGGCGTAACCCTTCTTTGCCGAGCAGCGTCAAGTGCACCGTGGCCGCGAGCGCGCACAGCGCCTGGTTCGTGCAAATGTTGGAGGTGGCCTTCTCGCGCCGGATGTGCTGCTCGCGTGTCGCGAGCGTCAGCACGAATCCGCGCTGGCCCTCGGAATCCGTCGTTTGTCCCGCGAGCCGCCCGGGCATTTGCCGCACAAACTTATCCCGCGAAGCTATCACGCCAGCGAATGGCCCGCCGTAACTCGGCGGCAGCCCAAAACTCTGGCCTTCCATCGCCACGATGTCCGCTTCTGCAGGTGGCTTGACCAGCCCCAGGGAGACACCTTCCGCAATCGCGACGACAAACATCGCGCCAGCCGCGTGCGTAAAATCCGCGAGCGTCGCATACGATTCGATCGCCCCGAAAAAGTTCGGCGATTGCACGACGACTGCCGTGACGTCATCTTTCAGAGCTGCCTGCAACGCTCTTGCATCCACCGTTCCGTTCGCTGTAAACGGAATCTCCTCCACGCGCAAACCTGAATTTTTCGCGTAGGTCTTCAGCACGTCGCGGTACTCCGGATGAACGGATCGCGCCACCATCACGCGCCGGCGGCCCGTCAGGCGCTCCGCCATCAGCACGGCTTCCGTCGTAGCCGTCGAACCGTCGTACATCGACGCGTTCGCCACTTCCTGCCCGGTGAGCTGGCACATCAGCGTTTGAAACTCGAAGATTGCCTGCAGCGTGCCTTGCGTGATTTCCGCCTGATAGGGCGTGTACGAGGTGAGGAACTCTCCGCGCTGGATGATAGCGTCCGTCACCACGGAGCGTAGATGATTGTAGACGCCTGCGCCGAGAAAATTCGTGTACCCGTTCGAATTCTCCGCGGCGCGGTCCTTGAAATACTGGATGACCTCGGTTTCCGAATATGGTCCGGGGATGTTCAGCGCTTCGCGCAGGCGAAAACGTTCGGGAATGCTGGAAAACAGTTCGTCGATGGATTTTGCGCCGATGGCGGCGAGCATCTCCTGCCGCTCGGCGGGGCTCTTCGGGAGGTAGCGCATCAGGCCGAGGCTTCCTTACCTTTGGCCGCGATGTAGGCCTCGTACGCAGCCGCGTCCATTAGCCCGCTGAGCTCAGCGGCGTTCGTCAGGCGCACTTTGATCAGCCACGCCGCGCCGTGCGGATCGCTATTGATTTTCTCGGGCGTATTCTGAAGTTCGCCATTGGCTTCGATCACTTCCCCCGCAACCGGCGCGTAAATCTCGCTGACCGCCTTTACCGACTCCACCGTGCCAAAAGACTTTCCGGTTTCGATTTTCGCTCCGGGCTTGGGTAGCTCGATGAAGACCACGTCACCCAGTTCATGTTGCGCGTAGTCGGTGATCCCGATCGTTGCGAGTCCGCCCTCCACGTTGATCCACTCATGTTCTTTGGTATAGCGGTAGTTCTTCGGATAGGCCATCACGTCACTCCTTCGATTCTTTTTGCGTCCGATGCGGATTCGCGCGGCGCCGCTCCTTTCTTCGGCCGCTTGTAGAACGGCGTCGGCACCACCTGCGCCTTGCACTTCTGCCCTCGAATCTCCACGTACAAAACCGTGCCCACCGCAGAATACTCCGGCGGCACATGAGCCAGCGCAATGTTTTTTCCCAGCGTCGGCGAAGGCGAGCCGCTCGTCACTACGCCGATGGCATCGCCTGCTTCATTGCAGCAGCAATATTCGTCGCGCCCAATTCCGCGATCGATCATTTCAATGCCCACTAGTGTCCGCTTCAATCCTGCCGTTCGTGCCTGTTCCAGCGCTGCGCGCCCCACGAAATCGCCCTTTTCCATCTTGCAGTAGCGGTCCAGCCCGGCTTCCCACACATTGATCTTGTCGCTGATCTCGTGCCCGTACAGCGCCATCTTTGATTCCAGCCGCAGCGTATTCCGGCATCCCAGCCCGCAGGGAATGACGGCGAATTCGCGCCCCGCCTCCATCACTTGGTTCCAGACCTTCTCGCTGGTCGCCACATCGGAGGGCACATAAATCTCAAAACCATCCATCCTCGCCTGTGTATCCGGTGCGCGCGATCAGCGTGTTCTTCAAACCGCAGACCGTTCCATGCGTGAACCAGTAATTCTTGATGCCGTTCAACTCCGCGTCAGTTAATTTCCGCAGGAGATCGACGGCCCGCGGTCCCTGAATCGCCAATTGCGTGTAAGCGTCGCTCAAGTCCTCGACAAGGCAGTCGAAACTCTTGGTGTTCTCGCGCACCCAGTTGATGTCTTTCTCTCGCGTCCCGGCATTGATCACCAGCAGAAAATCATCTTCGCCCAGCCGGTGCACGATCACGTCATCCACAAACGTGCCCTCCTGGTAGAGCATCGCCGAATAGTGCGCCTGGCCGATGGCCAGTTTCGACGCATCGTTCATGCTGATGTGCTGCACCGCGGCCAGCGCCCCGTCAGGCCTCCCGCCGATGCGGATTCGAATGTCCCCCATGTGGCTGACGTCGAAAACGCCGAGACTTGCGCGGACCGCCTTGT
>WNFJ01438328.1_pt1 | contig 10482 bp, 16 predicted proteins | sample 5400461 | NCBI WGS metagenome assembly WNFJ01 (sample SAMN13153349, study PRJNA577476) | soil metagenome | isolation source: 115 cm saprolite on Douglas fir-dominated hillslope | place: USA:California | collected 2013-09-17
GGCCTCGTTCTCGGGGTACCGAGTGCAGAAGGACCTCGTGATGGAGAGCCGTCGCCTCACCCACGAGCTCGCGTCGCGGGGCCAGGCAATCTGGCTCAGTCCGAAGGGCGAGGAAACACTCCCGTTCCCCCTCTGGTCGCTCTGGGCGGAGACGAGCGCTGCGCCCGCCGGCTGGGACTACGCCTCGCAGTGCGCCAAGTGGGATCGCACTCCGCCGCCGCCCCTGGACCTCGGGCGCTACGTGCGCTTCGTCAACATCCGCCGGAGCGCCGCACACGGTGAGGCGCCGCCGGGCGCCCCCGCGCAGCACCGTAACCGTGCGGCGCCGGCTCCGGTGCCAGGCGCCGTGGCGCAGCCAGCCGCCGCGACGCCCTCGCCAACGCCCGCGACGGGCGGCCCTCAGGGGGCACCCGCGCAGGGACGCCGACGGCGACGACCGACGCCCCAGCCCACGAGCCTCATCAGCTACGTGCCACCGCGGAATCGCCAGCGGGGCACGCCCGAGTCGGGGCGACCGCCCTCGGCCGCGTCACCGTCTCCACCACCCCCTGCAACTCCGACGGGCAGCCAACCGGAGCCGAACACCGACGACGATCCGCCGCTCGACGCGCAGGGGATCGACACTGCGTTCGACCAGGACGGCGACGGCCTCCTCGACTGACGGGCTGCCGTCCCCCTCGGAGGGTCACACTTCGGCGCCTCCCTGAACCCAAACATGACCGGGGTGCGGTAGGCGCGGGCCGCACGATGGACACGTCAGATGAACACGACCGGCTCTCCGCGCTCTTCGCGGGACCGAATGGAGGTGAACTCATGCTCCTGGGCATCGATATCGGGTTTGGGTTCTCGAAGACGGTCACGCGCTCGGGCGCGGATGCGTTCCCCTCGGTCGTGGGTGACTGGACCCCCACCGAGGTCCAGATCGGCGGCGGCTTCGATCGCACCGACCTCGAGGCTCTTGGCTACCAGGGACGGCAGTACCTCGTGGGCGAGCGGGCGCTCAAGCTCGCCCGGCGCCTGTTTGTGGGGCTCAGCCGCGAGTGGCTCGATACCGTGCCCTACCGGATCCTCGCCCTCAACGCCATCCGCCGGCGCGTCGCGGAGAGCGGTCTCTCGGTGACCGTCGTCACTGGCCTTCCGGTCGGCGACATCGCGCAGCACGTCGCGACCGTCAAGCGCCAACTCGAGGGCACGCACAGGCTTGAGATCCTCCCGGCGGGACGGCCCTGGGAGGTGACGATCGCCGAGGTTCGGGTGCTTCCGCAGCCGCTCGGTACGGTCTTCGCTCAGGTGATGGACGACCACGGCACCCTTACCGACGCGCGGCTGGTCGAAACGCGGATCGGCGTCCTCGACATCGGCTTCCGCACGTCGGACTACTTCACGCTCCAGGGGTTCGAGGTGATTCCCGCCCAGTGCCTCACCCGCAACTCCGGCATCGCCGAGCTGCTCCTCGATGTCAGCCGGGAGATCGCCAGCCGCTACGGCGTCGAGACCGATCCTCACGCGCTGAACGATGTCGTCCTCCGGAAGACGCTTCCTGTCGGCGCGCGCACGGTCGACATCACCGGCATCGTGGAGCCCCTCCTCGACCGACACGCCGAGGCGATCCTTGCGCACGGGCGGATGCTGTGGGGCGACGCGGCGCGAGGCCTCCAGGTCCTCTGGATGACCGGCGGCGGCGCGCAGCTCCTCGGCGCCCGGCTCCAGCAACTCGCCCCGCACGCCGCGCTCGTCGCCAACGCCAGGATCCAGAACGCGGTGGGCTACTACCGCTTCGGCTGCCACCTCGCGAAGCAGGCCAGGAGGTAGCGCGCCGTGGGATGGTCTGTGAGTTTCTGTGAGTTTCTCACAGACGGTCCACCGACCGCGCCTCGCGCCCCGGGGAGTCAGCATGGCCGACGCGTACTACCGCAGCCTCTACTTCAGCCTCGACAGTCCCGAGGATCTTGACATCCTCGGCATGCTGCTCGCCCTGCCGCGCCGGCGCCAGCCAAGCGCCATCAAGAGCGCACTGACGCAGTACCTCCCGACGGTCCTCGACGGCCCGCCGCTCGGTCCCGACGAGGTGCGCACGATCGTCGTAGAGACGCGCCGGGCGCGCGGGCGCCGACGCGCGCCCAGCAAGCCGAACGCGCCGAGCCGGCCCTCGACTGCGCCCGAGGAGACGTCCGGGCGCGAGATTCCCGAGCCTGGTGCGGGGATGTCGCGAGCGGAAGATGCGCCCGACGTGCAGACGGCCGAGCGCCTCCTCGAGAGCAGGCTCGACCAGCTCACGAAGAGTCACTGGATCGGCTGACGCTGAGCCAGAGTGTGGAGATGCCTAATGAATATATAGGGGCGGCGTGCTGCGTGCGCTCCGTGGTCCCGCCGTGTTCGACGCGCGCTGCCGATGGCGGGGCGCCCGCGAGACCCGTTGCGCCACAACGGCACGCCGCGGCTTGGTGTCGGCTTGGCGACCGTGGTTCCATCACGCGGGGTGCTTCGCGTGCTCGCGGTGTCCTTCGTGTCGAGCTCGGAGTATTGCTCCCGTTTGGCTACGTCGTGCCGCGCGGCGGTCTGATTTCGTCGAGAGCCTGTTGATGACCGTGTCCCGAGATGCTCCCCCGACGTGGGGGGATGACTCTGCGACGCTCGCTCGTCGCCATGATCTCGGCCCTGTGTCGCCGCAAGCTTCGCCCCCGAGGGCGTTGCACTCGGGTCGTGACCCCCCTATCTGCGTCCGCGCTCGGTCTTGCTGCCGTGAGGCGCAACGCACCGCGGCGCGGCCTGATTCTTCGATGGCCGCGGGCGAGCCTCACGACCCGCCCCTACGGAGGTGCGCGCCGTGGACCGCGCTCCGGTGCTCGGCAGGCTCTGCCTCACGGGCGCGCGATGGAGAACGGGCCAAGCCTGTCGGGCGATCGCCGAAGGACACGCCGCGGGCACGGCGTCGGTCATCGGGACGTCCACGTCGTCATCGTCCCGGTCGCCTCGTTCGTTCGCGGCTGAGTGACACGTGTCCGCCGCGACACCGAGACGAACGCGACCACCGCGCGCGCACATCATCACCTTCGCGGCCGTGTCTCCCCTCCCCGGCTTGGCCTCGCGCTCCCCCTCAGCAGGGCACAGCTGAGGACGTCGTCGTGGACCTCCAGACGAACGGCCGGAGATCCGCCGCGGTCGTAGGCGGGTGACGATCGACGAACCGAATGGATGCGACGAACGGAGGCCACGAAGGCCTTTGGAGGAGCCCATGCTGCGCGTCTACACGGCCCAGATCGGTACGTACCACGGTGCCGACGCCCTGGACATCACGATCAAGTCGGCGCCGCCGGACGGGCGCCCGTTCGCCCCCGACCGGTGGGATATGGTGCTCGGCGTCAAGCGGGGCCGCGTCTCGCAGGACGCGTACCGCGCGTACTACCGCCGCCTCATGCGCGAGAGCTACCGCCAGCACGGGGAGGCGTGGGCGGCCGTGCTCGCGCGAGATGAGGTGACGCTTCTTTGCTACTGCCCGCCGGCGCTGCCGTTCTGCCACCGGCGCATCCTGGCCCGCGAGATCCTGCCAGCGCTCGGCGCCGAGTACTGCGGCGAGCGCTGAGACACGCCAAGGAGACGACGATGAAACCGAACCACGTGCCAGGCTTCCTCATGACCCACAGCGCCCTGGCCTTTGTCTTCGGTCTCCTCTGCGCGTGGGTGATCGACCTCGGGAACGGCGGGCAGGTCATGGTGCTCGGCACCCGGCTCGGCGCCGGCCTGGTCGTCGGCGCGGGCGCGATCGCCACGCTCCTCGTCCAGCGCATCGCACTTGGGGGTTGGAAGCGTTACGTGCGCGCCCAGGCGAGCCAAGCGCCCTCCGGTGAGCGCCGCATGTCGCCGGCGATGGCGGCACCGGCAGCCACGGCGAACCATGGCCAGCGGCCGGGGTCGGCCAGGCCTGCACTGCCGTGACGCCGGCGCCCTCCTGACGTTCTACTCGATCGCGTCCGAAGGGGGACGTGCCATGACGCCAGCGAGGCCGCCGCTCGACCGACGCGCCTCCCCGGCGACCGGCGTCGTGCTCGACGACCCACTCCCCGACCTCCGCGCGCATGCGGATCCCGTGGCCCTGTCGTTCCCCGTCCCGTGCCGAAGGGAGTCACCCATGCCGTTGCCGACCGCTTCCGCTCCGCGTCCGCCACGCCGGCGCGAGTCGCAGCTCGAAGAAGCCCTCGCGCGCCTCACCGAAACGCGCCGCGCCGCGTCGCGCTGCCCGATGTGCCTGCGGGCGCACACCACGAAGCCGACCGGGTGCCTGGCACTCGCCGAGCGCCGCCATTCTGCGCTTTGCGCGCACCTGCTCGCGGCGCACGCCGAAGGCTGCCGGCTCGTGGTGACGCAGCAGTACGTTGCAACGCTCGCCGACTGATTCCCACGACGTCCCCGAGGGCCGGTCGAGCGCGAGCGACTTCTGCCGTGCCTACTCCGTCGTTGCGTCCCGGACGTCAACTGCGTGGATGCCGGTCACCCCCAGAGGAGCCTGTCCCATGGCGCTTCCGCAGATAAACGGTCTCCGTCTCACGCGCGAAACGCTCGAGCACCACCTCGGCACGATGACCGTCGAGCAGGGCCGGCAGGCCTACCTCGCCTACGGAAACCTGACCGACACGATCCAGACCCTGCGCGTCCTCGCCCGCGGCCATGGCGCAAGCGAGCAGGCGGTCGCTCACGCCATCAAGGCGGTCCGCCGGGGCGCAGCGGAGATCGCGCGGATCCCCCTGTCGCGCGCCCTGAGCCGCGGCTCGTCGGTCCAGGCGCTCGCGTCCTGAGGCCCTCCGCGATCTCACCTCCCGGTCGCGGATGAGCCGGGCAGCCGGCTCGTTCTGGTCCTCGACGATGGGCGACGCTGCCTGTCGATGACAGGAAAGCCGCGCTGCCCGGCCGCTTCCCAGGAGTCAGCATGACCCTCACGATCGAACTCTACGCGTGCAGCGAACCCGGCACTCCGGTCGCGTGCACCGTCCCTGACGCATCGCTGCCTGCTGGCGCAGCGCTCAGCGTCCGGCTCGCTCGCGCTCTCGAGCTCGTCGCGACCCGCCTGCCGCGCGCAGTCGAGGCCGGTGACCTCGTCATCGTGGACGGCGCGCGCTACTTCGTCACCACGCGGGGGTTTCAGGCCGTACCAGCGGATTATCGGCCGACGCTCGACGACCTGCTGGTCGGGTATCCCGATGTCGAGGCAGACGCGCGGTGAGCGCTCCACGATGATCGCTTCGCGGCCATCACCTTCTGAGTCTTTGACGGGCGCGCGACGCCCGCAACCGCACCTGGGAGATCCCGCATGGATCCTGCCCTGCACCCAGCCCCGCTCAGCGGGAACGAGATGACCTGGGATGCCACCATCCACGCGGCGGTCCAGGCCTACCTCGGCGCGCAGTACGGCCGCGCCGAGTCGTTGCTGCTCGCGGCGCTCGAGACCGCGAAGGTCTTCGGCCCCAGCAATCCACGCCTGTCGGCCTCGCTCCGCACGCTCGGCGTCGTCTACGAGGCGATGGGCCGGTACGCCGAAGCCGAGCGACTGTTCCGCCAAGCTCTGGACATCCTCGAGCAGGCGAAGGTGCAGGAGAGCCTCGAGGGCGCCGCAGCCCTCGCAAACCTCGGCGGCATCTGCTTCGTCCTCGGCCACTACCGCGAGGCGGAGCAGATGGCCGAGACGGCGCTGGTCCTCTACGACCGGATGCATGGCGAGCACGAGGTCAACTACGCCAAGGCGCTCGACGTCTACGCCGACGTCGCCATGCTGCGCGGTCTCTACAGCCTGGCCCGGCGGTCCATCGAGCGCAGCGCGGCCGTGCGGCAGAAGACGGTAGGCCAGACCCATCTCGCCATGGCCCAGAGCCACAGCCGCGCCGGCGAGCTCCTGATCCTCGAAGGCCACCTCGCCCAGGCCGAGCCCTGCCTCGCGGACGCTCTCACCATCCGCCAGCGCGGCTGCCACAGCGAGCACCCGCTGATCGCCCAGAGCCTCAACGCGTTCGGGCGGCTCAGACGGCTCCAGCGCCGTGCGCACGAGGCGGTCTCGCTCCACCGTGAAGCACTCCGTCTCCAGGCCACGAGCCTGGACCCCAAGCATCCCGAGCGTGCCACGACACTCGAGCTTCTCGCGAAGACCTTGGTGGCGATCGGTGAGCCGGGCGAGGCGGAGCCGCTCGTCGAGGAAGCCCTCGGGATCCTCGAGGAGCGCCTCGGCGGGGACCACCTGCGTGTCGCCGATACCCTGTTCACGTTCGCGGAGGCGCGTGCGCGGCAGGCGCGCTGGGCCGAGGCCCGGACCCACTGCCGCCGGGCGCTGAGCATCACCACACGCATGCTCGGCACTCGGCACCCGAGCATCGCAGGTCACCTCGACGAGTACTCCGCGATCCTGCGTGGCGCCGACCAGGTCCTGGCAGAGGCGATCGCGTCCGCGACAGGCTCGCCCGGGTGACCCGCCCATCGGCCGCAGGCGGTTCTATTCCTCGCTCAATCCCTCACTCAAGGAGTCGCTATGCCTTCCCTCAACAAGGCGCTCTTGATCGGCAACCTGACCCGTGACCCTGACCTCCGGTACACGGCGGCCGGCACCGCGGTCGCCAACCTCCGTTTGGCGGTCAACCGCACGTTCGTCGTGCAGGGCGAGAAGCGCGAGGAGACCCTCTTCATCGATGTCGTGGCGTGGGGGAAGCAGGCCGAGGCCTGCGCCGAGTACCTCGCCAAGGGCTCGGCCATCTTCGTCGACGGCCGCCTGCAGAGCCGCGAGTACGAGGCGAAGGACGGGAGCAAGCGCACCGTGATCGAGGTCGTCGCCGACACGGTGCAGTTCCTGACGCGCAAGCCCGGCGCGCCGGCCGCGGCCAGCGGGGGTGCGGAGATCCCGGCTGGGACCGCCGCGGGCGCGGACGACGACGTCCCGTTCTAGTTCTCAACTGACGCGGACGATCGGAGTAAAATAAGCGTGATGACCGGCAAGGGACCCCTCAGAATCACCGTTGAGCTTCCGCCCGAGGCGGTCGACATCGACGCCTGCGCGGTCGGAGAGCTGGCGACCGAACTTCGTCTGCTCTGGATCATTGACCGGGTCCGCGCGGGCCGCATCAGCGTCGGGAAGGGAGCGGAGCTGGCCGGCATGGACCGATGGGCGTTCATGCGGACGATGGGCGAGCACGGCGTTCCGGTGATCGCCTATTCCGCCGAGGATCTCAGGAAGGACGTGGCGACGCTCGAATCCCTGTGATCGTCGTTTCCGACGCGGGCCCCCTCATCTACCTCGGCGGCGTGGGACGTCTCGCATTGCTCCGCGACCTGTTTGGCCGCGTCGTGGTGCCGCAACAAGTCTGGGATGAAGTCGTGGGCGCAGGCGCAGAGCGGCCAGGAAGCGCCGAGGCAGCCGCTGCCGCGTCGTGGATCGACATCCGGACGCCCTCGCCGTCGCCGCTCACCGAACGCCTCTCCGAAGTGCTCGGCACGGGCGAGGCCGCGGCCATTGGTCTCTGCCTCGAGCTCCGGGCGGAATTGCTTCTGTGCGATGACCTCGGGGCTCGCCGTCTCGCCGCGGCCCAGGGCATCCGCGTCGTAGGAACACTCGGCCTCCTCGTGCGAGGCAAGCGGGCTGGACTCGTGGATGCCGTCCGCCCGATCTTGGAGGCCATGGTCGCCATGGGGCTGAGGGTGTCGCCCGACCTCATCGAGGAGATCCTCGTCCTCGCGAGGGAGAACTGATGCCCTCCGTCGGCCGTCGACTTCGCCGGCGGCCGCGCAACCGCGAGCAGCTCCTCGCTGTGGACGAGTCAGCGTAGCGGTACTCGGGACGCGTGGCTCGGCCCCGTGACCGAGCCCAGACTCGCTGCACGGCGGCACCCGACCCGCCAATCTGGCTCCTGCCGCAACCTCCAGGTCACCGCAACCGCGCCGCGAGGCGTGACACTGCCGGCCGCGTTGTGGCCCTTCGCGCGGCTCCTCATGCTGCCCAAAGAGGACGGCCTGCGAGCCAACGATGGCCCAACCCTGGCTGCTCAACGTACTGGTGCGCGTCTCCCCTCGGTCGAGCCCGCTCTGGCCGCAGCTCACCGACGCGGTCACCGTCCGGCAGGCCTGGAAGGACGCGGCCGGGGATCTCGCGCAGCGGCGGCAGATGAAGCGCTGCTACCCCCAGCCGGAACTCCTCGCGCGGCGGCTGACAAACTTCGGTCGCGTCTTCGAGGTCCCGGGCGTCCTCATCGCGCGGCTGCTCAAGCGGCTTGCGCAGACCACGCTGCCACCAGTGCCGCTGGCGGCCGGCGCTGAGGTGGCCGAGTGGGCGTACCGGCGTCGCGGGATTCTCTCGTGGCGCGAGTGAGGCGCCGCGCCCCCGCGACATCCTCGAGACCAGGTGACCGATGACCAACCTGTCACAGCCGTCCGCAGCGCGTACCGCCGGCGTCTTGATCACGTTCGAGGGGCTGGACGGGAGCGGTAAGAGTACGCAGATCGCGCGGCTCGGCGAGCGCCTCCGCGCCGCCGGCCGCGCAGTCGAGCTCACGCGGGAGCCAAAGGGCACCGAGTTGGGTGAGACGATCTTCGGGTTGCATAGCCTCCGCCCGGAGCCACTGGCCGAGCTCTTCCTCATGCTCGCCCAGCGCGCCCAGCATGTGGCCGAGAAGATTCGCCCCTGGCTCGACGCCGGACGGGTCGTGCTCTGCGACCGCTTCGTCGATGCGAGCGTCGCCTACCAGGGCTACGGTCGCGGCCTCGGGTCGTGTCTGGTCCAGACGCTCAACGCTCACGCCGCCGGCCGCATCGTCCCTGACCTCACCCTCCTCCTCGACGTGCCGCCGAGGTCGGCTTCGCGCGGATCGGCAGCCGGCACTTCGACCGCTTCGAGCGCGAGGGCCGCGAGTTCCACGAGCGGGTGCGCCAGGGCTATCTCGCGCTGCTGCACACGGAGTCTCGCTTCCGGCGCATCGACGCCACGCGTGCAATCGACGCCGTCGCCGCCAACATTGGGGACGTCGTGCTCGGCTTCCTCGCCGCCCGCGAGCGCCCCGCGCGAGTGGTGCGCTCCGCCTGATGCGGATTCCCCTACCGCGCGCGCTCCGCACCGAGCGTCGCCGCCACGAGGTTGCATGCCCTATGGAGCCTCACGATCGCGTTCCGGTGCCCCGGCTCGTCGTCGGCCGCCCGTCGGCCGTTTCGACGTCGCTCCTGTCGATGCAGGCCCTCGACGTGGACCTGCACGTTATCCTCGCGCGCCCGCGGCCCGACGTCGTCACCGCCACCACCGTCGCGCGCGTGGCCTTCCACGAGGAGCGGATCGATCTCATATCCAACCCCATTGCTAGCGCCGGTAACGACGGCCATACGGCCTTCAAGGGTGGGAATGTTCGCGCCTGTCCATCTGCTTTTCATCGTCTTCCTCCTTTGGGCGTAAGCGCGCCACGACCAAGGTTCAATCCCGGCCCCCGCTTCGCTGGCGCGTGTTTCCGGGCGATCGCGAGGAGTTCGTCTACCGACCACTGGTCATAGGCATCGGTGCCATACTTCAGCGCTAGGACCCATCCGTCCGTTCCGATCAGGAAGTCAGCGGGCAGCCCCAGCCAGACTGTGGCCAAGGCTCACGGGTGTTCATCGCGGCTTAGGTTGCGGCTGTGTTTGTGGCTTTACCTGCGGTTGCGGCTTCGCGAGCGTCTTCTTGAACATCTTCGCCATCATGCCCCGGACTAGAGAAGCAGGGACCACCGCATTCATGATGCGGTTCAGGCGCCCAGGAATAATCATCGAGCGGTTTTCCTGCAGAGCTTTGAGCCCTTCCGAAACGCATTGCTCTACCGCCATCGGCTTCATAGGCATGGTGTCCGGAGTGAGCCCGAGCTTCGCGATCACGGGCGTGTCGGTGGGCCCAGGTGGCAAGACCGTCACATGCACACCCAGCGGCTTGAGCTCAACGTGAAGCCCCTCGCTGAAACTCTGGACATACGCCTTGGCACCGCCGTCGTTCGCCATATAGGGAAGACCTTTATCTGCGCCCATCGCTCCCACAAACAACAGTCCGCCCTGGCCGCGTCCCGCGAGCCTTCGGCCGAAGTGATGGGCGATGTCGAGATGCGCTAGAGTATTGAGCCGTAGGAGGTTCTCCAACTCCCCACGATCAATCTTGAGGAACTCGCCCGGATTTCCAGTGCCCGCGTTGGATACCACAAGGCCGATGTCGAGATCGTTGGTGGCTTCCGCAAGCTTGTCTAGAAAGCCCTCTTGCGACAGATCCGCCACCACGGTGCGGTACTGCACGTTAAAGTCTTTCGCGAGGCCCTGTCCCACCTCGTCGAGCAAACTTTCCCGTCGCGCTACCAGTACTACATTAAGCCCCGAAGCCGCAAGCTGCCGGGCGAATTCCCTGCCTATTCCGGACGAGGCGCCGGTGACGAGTGCCCACGGACCGAATCGTTTCTTGTCAATCTGGGTTTTCATGTGCGTGTTTTCCTCCTGCGATTCAAGGCCTGATCC
>WNFJ01039117.1_pt1 | contig 10481 bp, 6 predicted proteins | sample 5400461 | NCBI WGS metagenome assembly WNFJ01 (sample SAMN13153349, study PRJNA577476) | soil metagenome | isolation source: 115 cm saprolite on Douglas fir-dominated hillslope | place: USA:California | collected 2013-09-17
TCGGCTGTTTCTTTTGACTCCGGCTCAAGCGCCAGGCATCGACCTCTTGCTTGTACCCATAAACCGAGCCTCCAGTATCGTGACAGTGTCGATGGACCGGCATGGCCTCCAGCATTTCCCATCGCTGAACGGTTCGCACACTCCGATTGAGGTAATTAGCGATGTCCTTCCAAGAGTCCAGGCGAGTTGCGGTTGGGCTCCGCGAAGATTCATCGCCCGTTGTCACCACGTGAGTTGCGACTGCCGTACTATCCGTCGTTCCCATACCGCCGCCTTTCTCCCCTTCTCCTGGTCGAATCATTTGCGCTTAAGCTCCGACACATCGACCTCTGATCAACCAGGCTCACCGCACTCGCGGCGTTTCTAGGTACCTGAACCTCTCCCTTGCCGCAGTGTAACCATGGTGGTTGAAGGAACTCTGCTCGGGGGACAACGTGCCGAACAACCGGTCGAACAGAAAGAAACCGATGCCGAAGTTCTTGTCCATTAATCCCCGTCGTTCAGCATTCTGTGATGGATGTCGTGCAACTGTCGCCCGCGCCGACACCAACCTTTGAGAATCGGATTGCGCTCCATCCAGAAATTCTTGACATGCATCCGATCGTGGAGATAGCTGAACATTACGAAGCTCCAAATGATGACCGTCGCGAAAAACACCGCCTGGTGCATTAACCGAACTCTGAGCGCCCAGAGGATGGTCTCCGCGATGACCAGCAGAGCAGCGGTTGGGACCAACCACTCGACCCCAATATTTCCGATCGAGAATCGGTCTGTGGTCGCGTCCATGTAGTGTTCGCTGGGACGCTGCTTTTGTAGCGGCCCGTACAGAACCATGTGATGTTTCATGTGGCTCGCGCTGAGCCACCGAATCCATCCGCTGTGCAGCTGTCGGTGCAATAGGTAGCCCAACAACTCTGCAAAGATGCACGATGCCACCACCCAAGCCGCGATGTTTGTCATTTCGCGCATGTGTCCTCCTCGAGTTCAGGGCGCGGCAACGACTCGCGCAGGATCGCGAATACCACTGCCCAGGAATCTTTCAGTGCTGCCCACATTTCTGTCGAATTTCCCGTGAGCGTTACGGCTGAGTTGTTAGTTCCTCGGGCAGAGTCAGTGACCAAAGCCCAGACTCGCTATGGAGAGAGCACGCCCGATACCAAAGAGGAAGGCTTGGCGCAAAGACGACCAACGGCGACGAGCGGGAGAGGCCAATTGTCGGCGCAAGGCAGTCAAGCTAGGGCCAACTAACGCCTGCATCGACCGGGGAATCTTTGAAGCGAGAGACAAAGAGAAGCTACTGGTCGACGGAAAGCGACAACCCCAACTTCTGCATTTTCGTGCGAAGTCCTTCCCGGCTGATCCCGAGAATCTCAGCTGCGTGTGTACGGTTGCCGGAAGTGTTGCGAAGGACGGCCAAAATCAGTTTCTTTTCCATTTCCGCCAGAGACATTGGCTGGATGTCAGCCTCTTTCTGGGTGGTCGGCTTTCGCTGGGCGATGCGGTCGTTGAGCGCACTTGCAGGAATCTCTTCTCCCGGCGGGCACATCGCCACCAGACGGGCCATTTCTCCTTCCAGTTCCCTCACATTTCCGGGAAACGGATAGGTCAACAGCAATTGCGTGCATTCGTTGCTGAGGCGGGGAGCGGGAAGACCTTCAATTGACTCTCCTCCGAACGGCACGTAACAGCCGGATGGCGCCAAAGACCCCGAGCGTGTAGAGCATCAGATTAACTAAGGCGGCAATCGTAAGGATGAACGTGCTGTGTGTGCCGTAACTGCCTGTGGCCAGTATCGCCAGCAGGACTCCACTTAGCGCACCAGGGGCACCTAGGTAGCTGACTACACTGCTCAGTGTCTGGATGGGCGAAGAAACCTCGGCTTTTACCGATGTGATGAGCGCTGCCGTGGAAATGGCGGTGATGGCAGAGGCGATCAACGCAGCCCAGGACCAATCTTTACGTGCCTGATTCATCTACAGCCCCTGGTTTTGATTCCGTGCGGTGCCATTTTCGCACTGTTACAGGCGTGGTTGTTGCAAAATCTTAGTTCCCTATCGCAAGTGCGCCGGCGCCGTGTAGCCGCGTGGACCCGACTGTGTCCCGCCGGGGCACTTGCGATAGGGGGATTTGTACGAAGCCGCTGGCGCGTACGAAGCCGCTGGCGCGGCGGACGCGGGGGAGCTATGGGTTTTCATGCGCGATTCGCGATTTGTTCGTCGCAGGATTGGGTTGGGCGGACTGGAAAAAGATGTCGGCGAGAGTGTTCGTAAGTCGGAGGAGGCGATTCGGTGAGAGTAATTTACGAAAGTAAGTGGTGGATTGAGGTGGAGGACGGTGAATAGGAACGACGTGGTCTCCTCCAGAGGGGACGATTCCCGGCCAGCTGGTCGCGTTAAGCGACACACTCAGGGAGTACGTTCAGTACGGTGGACAGTCGAACGTGCAGATTGTTCTAAAAATGGAGGAGGACCTTGCGTGGTTGCAGACGGCGACCTCCGAGGCAGCGGAATAGGTTTGGTCTAATAATCCCACCAATTTCACCAAACTCCCAAACCGATCATTCTCCGCGCTGGTACCGAACCACGATACTTGGCGTAACATCGCGAGTTCACTAACAACCGAGTGGTCGGTTGTTGGTGTAATCGCCTGTGGCTGTTGAAAAACTCCTTCTCGCGAAATTCGCAAAAAATAAAACGCGTCAAGATGCGCTATAAATGATCTTCTCGGGTCGGGTAGACATTTTCACACTTGCAGACAAGATGTGGTTCAGATATCGCTCACTCCGATTCGCAATCGTTCAGTTCGAGATGAAGCCCTATGGCTTTGTAACCGTTTCCTGCTCACAGGGCCTCAAAGTCGTCAGCGCGCTTGCCGTGTTAAGCCAGAGACCGGCCGGGCTTCGAGGCAGTAATAAAAGGCAAAATTGAGCGAGATCGTTACTGCAGAAAACACCACTAGGGCTGGCGCAGCTTCCGACCCCAACCAGAAAAGAATCAAGGCGAGAGTTGGCAAGAGGATCAGCGAAAACAAGAGCAATAGAATGCTCCTCAAGAGTAGCGCGATCCGATTTCGACTCGTCCACAGAATGACCAGAAGAGTCAAAATGAGAACCCAACTAACATTTTCCAGGATGAAGGCTCCGAGCGGATTATCGAATGCGTGTTCAGGTGTGATGCCCCACTTGCCGATGATAAACACGAATAGAGACAAACCGCACGCCAACCTTAAGCTTATTTTTAGGAGCGGGATTCGGGCTGGTGCCAAGGTATATCGATCTGAGGACGCAGGGTCTTGTGCTGGTTCCCGGAAGTACTCTATGGTAGCTGGCTCGCGGAAATCAGCTAGAGCCTCTTTCCAATGACGTAGAAGGTAGATGCACCCCAGCGCGAGGATCGCAATGACACCGGCTGCAAGAGGAGCCACAAAGACCTGGACCTTCCAATCCGAATGATTCTGCTGTGTGTCTGCAACGACACTCAGTATCAAGAAGCCGATTGAAAGAGAAATACCGATAAGAAGGTAAGGCCTGCTGCTCCAGAATCGGCTGTCTGAGGCGGGATATTTCTGGCACGCGCAAATCAGTGATGGATTTCTTAAGACTCTTTGCCGCCAGCGGAGGTAATGGCAGAGAACAACCAGCAGTCCAATTAGAGAACAAGCCGCACCGCGAGGGTACGCACCAACGAAAGGCCCAATCAACTGCTTCAACGTTCGATTCCTCTTATGGACTACCGAACGGGCAGTAGTATACACCTGCCGTGTGCTCTGTGGGTTGCATAGCTGGTGTAAACGGTGTAAACAGGCGTGGCTTCCAAGGAACTGCCTCGGATGCTGAACGTTTAGTTATGCGGGCTGGGGTTCAATGGGAACGAGCTCGTAGCCCAGTTGTTTGGCTTGCCGTTTAAGTTTTGCTTGTTGCTGTCGAATATGTCGTTCATGACCTTTTCTATCGACCGAAAAAGTCCTTGTTTTTCTTCATCAGGCATTCTTGCAAAGCTGGCAGTATCGAGTTCCGGCCTCAATCGCATCAATTCGGTGATCGCAGCTATCAACGCCTCAGTTTGTTGGTTGCCGTTTGATGACGAACCGCCATATCGACCTTGCCCGATAAAAATTACACCCGCTTCGGGCAATTGTTGTTCCAAGACGAGAGAAACAGCGCAGCTAACCTTGGCGAGGCAGAAGGAGAAGAATTTGGTTAGAAATCGGTGCCCACACACCTGCTGAGCCGGCGCTTCCACCATTAGCTTCTTAAGAATTTTCGCTGCTGGCACAGGCGCTTCGACGGTTACCGATTGTTCTTTGGCCGAACATGGCGCAGGGACGGCCAACTCTTGGAGTTGTGCAACAGTCATCATCGGTTCATCGGTTGGGCCACTGAGAGCTTCGAACTCATAAGCAGCCAGTTGGCAATTGGGGGGTGTACCGTAAAGGTATGCCTCAATATGGGTCGCTTGCATGAAAGGCTCATAGTAGATATAAGCCGGCCCGGTGGGTTCGTCTCCTGGTTGGCATACCCAGAGTTTGAAGGCCACACAGTCCCCACATCCTAGTCGGCCATCGCCCCGAAAGATGCGAACTACGCGCCCCTGAAGAACGACTTTGCTCGGGGATCGTGAGGGCTCTAATTTCCCCTCCAGTTGAAGTTGAACATGGTACGGGGCGGTAGTGCGAGCGTTGATACGGCCTTCGAGTCCCATTGTCATAGCGTTAAATGGAATCATCTGTCCTGAGGTTGTGTGAGATTAGACCATGCGTTTAGCGCTCAGGCAACTTCCGGTTGTTGCAGCAGCCGCTGCGCTACACCGCTCTCGAAGACATGATAGCCAGCTAACGCGTCCACGATGCGGCACAACTATTGAGAACAGTCTTCTACGACACGAGCGGGGTGCGCGACTGGCAATACGATATCGCCACGGCCGACTCACCTACGACAATTACCTCGTACTCGCCTCTAACAATGGGCCTTACCGTTAGATGAGAGAACGAATAAAGCTCCGTAGCAACCGCACTGGTGTCAAACTCTGGGTGATAAAATCGCACGATGCCAAAGACACTTATGCAGTCTGTAGTAAGCGAACTCCAGAAGGAACGCACGCGACTTGAAGGCGAACTGCACCGCGTAACCGCTGCCCTCACAGCATTCGGGAAAGTCTACTTGGGCGGGGGAAAATCCAGTCGGAAAGAGACGACTATGTCGGCGGCAGTATCTGGGGGAACCACTGCAGATCCGGCGTGCGGATTAGATTGACTTGCGCGTGGTGCCGATCTAACATTCGCCGCAGTGTCTGGTGATGCGCAATTACTGGGTAGAACGTTCGGCCGTTACCAACTCCGAGAGTTGGTGGCGTTGAGCGGCATGGGTGTGGTTTACCGGGCCTGGGACCCCACCCTCGCGTGCGTCGTCGCCATCAAACTAGTTGGCGAAGACACAATTCCCGACGAATCAGCCCGCCGGCAACTCTATGCGGAAGCTCAAATTGCGTCGTCGCTGAATCACGCAAATATATGCAGGATCAAAGATGTAATCGAAGAGTCGGGCCAAGCCGGAATTGTGATGGAGTTTGTGGAGGGCCAGGTTCTCACCCACGCCATCACCGCCAATGTCGGGCTACCCTTCGATCTGGTAGTCGAATACGGCATCCAGATCGCCGATGCGGTTTGCCACGCGCACGAACATGACGTTATTCATCGCGATCTCAAGAGCGGCAATGTGATGGTCAATCGGGAAGGTCAGATAAAACTGCTCGATTTCGGCCTATCGAAGATACAACGCCGTAGCGAGGTTCCTAACTCTCTGCAGAACCAGGATACCGAGGAGAGTTCAGACGTCATCGTGGGAACTCCACCCTACTGGGCACCGGAAGTGTTGAAACACTATCCGAGCGATACGCGTAGCGACATATGGAGCTTTGGTGTGTTGCTCTATGAAATGGCTAGCGGTCAAATGCCTTTCAAAGGCGCCACCATGATTGAGTTGGGGTCCGCGATCCTAAACTGTTCCCCTTTGCCCCTGCCCGAACATGTGCCCGAATCGCTCTCGAAAATCACCTACCGATGCTTGCGCAAGGAGATGGGCCATCGTTACCAGCATGCCAACGAAATACGGGCGGCGCTTCAGGCAATCGAGCACAGTGACGATCGGCCCTCTCAAGGAGGAGTAGGTCGCACGAGGCCGCAACCGCCTGCGATTCGCTCGGTCGCAGTGTTGCCGTTGGAGAATCTTTCGGGCTCTCCCGAGCAAGAGTATTTTGCGGATGGCTTGACGGAATCCTTGATTACGGCACTGGCAAAAATGGGAGGTTTGCGCGTCATCTCTCGCACTTCGATCATGCAGTACAAGCATGCTCCAAAAACGCTCCCTCAGATCGCGCGCGAATTGGGTGTGGATGCCATTGTGGAAGGCTCGGTGCGTCGCGATGGCGATCGCGTACGCATCACGGCGGAGTTGATCGAGGCTCGTACCGATCATCATCTCTGGACCGAAAGCTACGACCGGGACCTCCGTGATATCCTGACCTTGCAATCGCAAGTGGCCGCTGCGATCGTTGGTGAGATCCGAGCTAAGCTAACTCCCTCAAATGAATCTTCAGCTCTTGGACCAGATTACCGGTCTGGCAACCCTGCTCTGGATCCGTCGCTTTTGGAGACGACTGGTCCCGCGGGCGAGAGCAGCAATCCATCCTCTTCGATAAATCCTAGAGCGTACGACCTCTACCTGAGGGGAAGATATTTCTGGAACAACCAGGTAGGGGAAGATGGCTTGCGAAAAGTGGTGGACTATTACCGGCGGTCGATCGAGATCGATCCACGATCGGCGCTGACCTATGCCGGCTTGGCGCACTGTCTCTTCTTGATGGGAGTAGGGGAATATGGTTTCAGAGCGCCTTCCGAAGTCATGCCGAAAGCGAAGGAGGCAGCTCTTAAAGCCCTGAGCATTGATGACTCCATCGCAGAAGCGCACATGTCATTGGGGATGGTGAACTTCCGTTTCGAGTGGGATTGGGAGAACGCAGAGAAGCACTTCAAGCGGGCGATTGAACTCAATCACGGTTATTATTTGGCGCACTACCTGTACACGATTTTCTTGCTGGTCCGGGAACGCTTCGATGAGGCCTTCATGGAAGCGAAGATCGCACGGCAACTCAGCCCCTTGTCGTCGGACGTGCACTTTACCTTGGGGTTATTGCTCTATGCCTCAGGCCAGAATGAGGAGGCAATCGAGCACCTTCGCAATACTGTGGCAATGGACGCCAAGTTCCCGCTCCCTCATATCGTCCTTGGTCTAACGCACGGGCGGAAAGGCAGATTCGACGAGGCGATCGCCGAATTTAAGCAAGCCTTGGCGATCGCTGGCCCGAGACCTCTTTGGTCGGGCTATCTGGGACAGGTGTGCGCGCTAGCGGGAAAAACCGAAGAGGCAGTCGAGATTTTGGACGAATTGCGCGCTGCATCAACCCGCGGCTATGTGCCACCCGTCGCGTTGGCTTTTGTATACGCCGGGTTGGGTAAGATCGACGATGCCTTTCATTGGCTAGATAAGGCTGCCGACGAGCGAGACGGGTTATTAATCTACCTGAAGGTTGGGTCGGCTTTCGACAAGTTGCGTTCGGACCCACGATTCTCTGGAATGCTGACTCGAGTAGGCTTGCAGGGAGACCCAACGCTCAACGTTCTTCATCCTCCGCCCGTTCCCGTACCACCCACCCCTTTGCCTCGCCAACCGTTTCTGGTAAAGCTGCTTCTCGGGACGATCCTGGCCGTGATCGTAGCCTATGTCGGTCTCCACATCCGTCAGTGGATGTGGCAGCCGAGGAGAATGGCCATCCAGCCCTTCAAGACCCTTGGCGGCGACTCTGATGCGCGCCGGCTCGCCGAGATTATCAGAGAAGAGATTTTTACGCGATTAAGCGAACTGCACCCGGAAAGACTGCGGGTGGTCGAACTATCAATGGCAGACTCTGAACTCAGTTTTGAGCAAGCTTGCGCAAGCCGCAACTTAACCTACGTTCTAGCAGGTGCGGTTCACCGTGACGCCAATCAAATGGTAATCACGGAACAACTGGTGTCATGCAAAGACCAAGCGGGCTTGGTGGGGGACCGGCACGGAATTAAGCCTGACGGGTCGGGCATAGGTCCGGTTGTTGACGAGATCGTTCGGAAGACCCTGGCTGCCCTCCCCAAGGACATACAGCCGGGCAATCAAGTAAACCCCAAAGCATATGAGGCTTACTTACAAGGTCGTTTTGAATGGAACCGGCGTACTACGCAAAGTCTTATGGAGGCCATTTCTTCTTTTCAAAAAGCAATCGAATACGACGGCACTTACGCGCCCTCCTACGCCGGCTTGGCGGACTGTTACGCGTTATTGGGGTCTGCGCCCTATACTGCTCTACCGCCGAACGAAGCTTTTCCAAAGGCGAAGGCCAATGCCCGAAAAGCGCTTGCATTGGATGAGGGATTGGCAGAGGCTCATGTCTCGCTGGCGTATTCCGTGCTCGTGTACGATTGGAACTATCCAGAAGCTGAAAAGGAATTCAGCAAGGCCATCGAACTACGGCCAGGTTACGCAACGGCACATCAGTATTACGCCTATTATCTGACTGCCATGGGGGACTTAGACCAGGCAATTGCCGAGCGGAAGCTTGCCGTTTCGATCGAGCCAAGGTCAGCCCTGCTCAATTCTGCACTGGGAGAGGCCTACTATCACGCGAGGAAGTTTGGCGACAGCATCGAGCTAAACCAGACGGCTCTCTCTTATGACCCGCACTTTGCCGACGCGGAAATCAACGTGGGCCGTGTTTACGAACAGATGAAATTGTACCCACAGGCTCAGCAGGCTTTCCAGTCAATTCTGGCATTCGCGCCGCACGACCCTGCTCTTCTCGCCCTGCTTGGGCATCTCTATGCTGTCTCGGGGCGGCAGGCGGCAGCTCGTGGAATCATTTCGCAGTTGCAGCAGATGAGCAGAGAAAGATACATCCCGAGTCTCTACGTTGCGATGATCTACACCGGTCTTGACGACAAGGACCAGGCATTTGCGTGGCTCGACAAAGCCTACGCAGAGCGTTGTGAGTACCTTGTTTATTTGTCCACGGAACCGGTGGCAGATCCGCTTCGCGGCGATCCCAGGTTCCCCGCGTTGCTGAAAGGCCTGGGGCTGAAGAAATGAGAAGACTCTCAGGCAGAACCGTCCAATGAGCGACACTTCTCCCGACTCAGCAAACGTACTCTACGGCATTGCCCGCAATCTCCTTCAGGAGCACGACTACGGAGAGTTGCTCACTAACATTCTCGACATGACGATCCAGGCACTGGGGGCTGACCGCGGATGCGTCGTCGCTCGGGAAAAAGGCGGATTTCGCGCCACTGCAGCGCGCAATTTCCGCAACGAAACACTTTCAGAGCGGGAGCGGGAGATTAGCACCACCATCGCAGGGATGGCTGTGGAAGAAGGGCGGGTGCTCCTGGTTAACGACGCGCAAGAGTCGGCAGTCCTTCGAGACAAGAAGAGTGTCCGCGGACTTCAGCTCCGTTCTGTTTTGTGCGCGCCGCTGATCGTCAGTAATGAGGCCTTCGCTGTCATCTACCTGGAGAACCGAGAACTTTCGGCCCGTTTCAATGAACGCCACGAGCAGTTGTTGTCCGAGATATGCGTGTTGGCGGCACCCCGCCTGCACACCGCCGTTGCCATCGAGAGTGCTCGTCAGAGAGCTCGTGATCTTGAACTTGCGCGGGGCGAGAGTGACGGCATCATTACGGCCGATCCGAGCATGTCAATCGTCCTCGAAACGCTTGCGAAAATTGCTCCCACAGAACTGACGGTGCTTATCCAGGGCGAGACCGGGACCGGTAAGGAACTCCTGTCTCGGGCCATTTATCGCCGCAGTGCACGGGCCAGTGGCCCCTTTGTCGTTCTGAACTGTGCAGCGATTCCTCCGACGTTGATCGAGTCGGAACTGTTCGGGTGCGTGCGCGGGGCTTACAGCGGGGCGGATCGTGATCGCGTTGGCCTCATCGGCGCTGCCAACCGAGGTACTCTATTTCTCGACGAAATCGGCGAAATGCCTTTGGAACTCCAGTCGCGTTTGCTGCGCGTTCTGCAGTCTGGAGATTTCAACCGAGTCGGGTCCGCCCGTTCCGAACAGGTCGACGTGCGCGTGATCGCGGCCACAAACCGTGATCTCGAGAACGAGGTTGAGCAGCATCACTTCCGGGCAGATCTGTATTTCCGTTTGTCCGCTGTTACCCTGAAAGTCCCGCCGCTGCGCGAGCGCAGAGCCGATGTGGTGATGCTCGCGGATCATTTCCTGCGGACCTACGCAGGCAAACGCGCCCGTCCGGCCCCCCGCCTCAGCAGCGAATGCACACAGTTGCTGTTGGCCTATCCCTTTCCCGGAAATGTGAGGGAACTGGAAGGAGAAATGGCTCGTCTGGTGGCGATGTGCCCGTCAGGCGAAGAGATTCCTGCAAGTGCGCTC
>WNFJ01243605.1_pt3 | contig 10480 bp, 11 predicted proteins | sample 5400461 | NCBI WGS metagenome assembly WNFJ01 (sample SAMN13153349, study PRJNA577476) | soil metagenome | isolation source: 115 cm saprolite on Douglas fir-dominated hillslope | place: USA:California | collected 2013-09-17
GCGAACGTGCCGGTCTTCATGGACGCCGTAGCGCCCGCGCTGCTCGTCGCGCAGGGCATCGGGCGGATCGGCAACTACTTCAACCAGGAGCTTTTCGGCGGGCCGACCAGCTTGCCCTGGGGGCTGGAGATCTCACTCGCGCACCGGCCACCCGGCTACGCGCACTACACCACGTTCCATCCGACCTTCCTCTACGAGCTGATCTTCGACTTGGCGCTCGCCGCGTTGCTCGTATGGCTCGGCCACCACAGGGGCGTCCGCCCGCCTGGACTGTTCGCCCTGTATGTGACGGGGTACTCGGCGTTCCGGATCTTCGAGGAGTCGCTTCGGGTGGATCCGTCAGAATACTTCCTTGGCCTGCGGCTGAACTTCTACGTCGCGTCCGCGCTTACCCTGTTCGGGCTCGGCTGGTTCGTCTGGACCCAGCGCAGGGCGAAAGCGGTGACGGATGCCTCCGCGCCGGTGCCCTCGCATTAAGGTGCCAGTCGCGCCGCGGCAGCCGTACTGTATTGCCCCGGGGGGATGACCCCCCTGCCGGGGGTCCGGGGGGTTGTCCCCCGGATTGGCAGGGCCCCCGCATCCACCGAGATCCACGGGACACACCCTGTCGTTGCCGCGTCTGCGGCAGCCGTTATGCTGCTGGCTCGGTGGCTATCTCCGACGTCGGATCCGCGGTGAACGAGGCGTCGCATGTGTTGCGGCGCGTCTTCGGCTACGAGTCGTTCCGGGCCGGCCAGCGGGAGATCATCGACCACGTCATCGCCGGCGGCGACGCACTCGTGCTCATGCCGACCGGCGGCGGCAAGTCGCTGTGCTACCAGATTCCCGCGCTGGTGCGCAAAGGCACCGGCGTCGTCGTCTCGCCGCTTATCGCGCTCATGCAGGATCAGGTCGACGCGCTCACCCTGCTCGGTGTGCGCGCGGCCGTCCTCAATTCCACCCAGGACGCCGGTGACCGCAGGCGGGTCGAGTCCGCGTTCCTCGCCGGGGAACTCGACCTGCTCTACCTGGCGCCGGAACGGCTGCGGGCCGAATCGGCGCAGCGGCTGCTCGACCGCGGCACGATCTCGCTGTTCGCGATCGACGAGGCGCACTGCGTGGCCCAGTGGGGCCACGACTTCCGGCCGGATTACCTCGCTCTGTCCACCCTGCACGAGCGATGGCCCGCGGTGCCCCGCATCGCGCTGACCGCGACGGCCACCGAGGCGACCCACGCGGAGATCGCGGCCAGGCTGAACCTGACGCGGGCCCGCCACTTCGTGGCGAGCTTCGACCGCCCGAACATCCAGTACCGGATCGTGGCCAAGGACGAGCCGAAACGGCAGCTGCTCGAGCTGCTGCGCACCGAGCACGCCGGCGACGCGGGCATCGTGTACTGCCTGTCCCGCGCGTCGGTGGAGAAGGCCGCCGAGTTCCTTGTCGTGAACGGAATCCAGGCGCTGCCCTACCACGCCGGGCTCGACGGGCGCACCAGGACCGCGAACCAGGCGCGCTTCCTGCGCGAGGACGGCCTCGTCATGGTCGCGACCATCGCGTTCGGCATGGGCATCGACAAGCCGGACGTGCGCTTCGTCGCCCACCTCGATCTGCCCAAGTCCATCGAGGGCTACTACCAGGAGACCGGCCGCGCCGGGCGGGACGGCCTGCCCTCCACGGCGTGGCTCGCCTACGGGCTGGCCGACGTCGTGCAACTGCGCAAGCTGATCGACACGTCCGAGGGCGACGACGCCCACCGCCGCCGTCTCGCCACCCACCTCGACGCGATGCTCGCCCTGTGCGAAACGGTGGCGTGCCGCCGCGGCGCGCTGCTTGCCTACTTCGGCCAGCCCGCCACGGCGTGCGGCAACTGCGACACGTGCCTGTTGCCGCCGCAGTCGTGGGACGGCACGGTCCCCGCGCAGAAGCTCCTGTCCGCGGTGCTGCGGCTGCGGCGCGAGCGGCACCAGAAGTTCGGTGCGGGCCAGGTCATCGACATCCTGCTCGGCAAGAAGACAGCCAAGGTCATCCAGCACGGCCACGACGGCCTGACGGTCTTCGGCGTCGGTACCGAGCTTGGCGAGTCCGAGTGGCGCGGTGTGGTGCGCCAGCTGCTCGCGCAGGGCCTGCTCGCCGTCGAAGGCGACTACGGCACGCTGGTGCTCACCGCCGGGAGCACCGAGGTACTCAGGGGGCAGCGCCAGGTCCTGCTGCGGCGCGAGCCGCCGCGGGCGGCGCGGGCGGCGCGGGCGAGCGCGGCCGCGGCCGGCCAGCCGAGCCGGGCCGCGCCCGCCGACCTGCCTGAGGCGGCCGCGCCGGTGTTCGAGCGGCTGCGCGCCTGGCGCGCCGCCACGGCCAAGCAGCAGGGCGTGCCCGCGTATGTGATCTTCCACGACGCCACCCTGCGTGAGATCGCCACCAGGTCACCGGAGTCCCTGGCGGAGCTCGGCGAGGTGAGCGGGGTCGGCGAGCACAAGCTGGCGAAGTACGGGCAGCAAGTCCTCGACACCCTGAGTGCGCGGGGTCACAGTGAGGCATGACCCGACCAGCGCTGCCGCCGAAGATCCTGCGCGGTCTCGACTTTGGCGCGCCGGCCGCGGAACGGGACATCGGCCGCGGGCTGGAGAAATACTTCGTCGAGTCCGCGGCGTACCAGCGGGTCCGCTCGGGAGCTAAGACGATCATCCTGGGCAACCGTGGGTCGGGCAAGAGCGCGATCTTCAAGGTCCTCGCGAGCAGAGAACGGTCCTCGGGCAGCCGCGTCATCGAGCTCGCGCCTGAGGACTACCAGATCCAGCATCTGAACCTCGCCGCGGTCCAGTCCTTCGGCGTGCATCCCATGTTCCACTCCTACCTCGGCGTCAAGCAGGAAGCCCGCCGCTGACCCCGCGCCTGGCCGCAGCATCCCCTGATCGAACACACGTTTGAAGCAACGTCTATAATCGGGCGCATGACGGTCGCGTTCCAGGGCTCGCTGCTCGACGCGGGCGATGAGGTCGCCCTGCGCCCGCTCGGATCTTCTGTGCGGCGGACGGCGCTCGCCCACGGCGCGTGGATCGACCTACGGCCCGGGTGGATCGTAGGCGCAGACGCGCTGCTGCACCGGTTGCGCCGCAGCGTGGCGTGGCAGGCGGAGGAGCGGTGGATGTACAACCGCGTCGTGGCCGTACCGCGGTTGCTCAGCTTCTACGCCGAGGGCGAGCGCCTGCCCGACCCCGCGCTTGACGCGGCGCGCGCGGCGCTCGACGCGCACTACGGCGCGGAACTCGGCGAGCCTTTCGCCACCGCGGGGCTGTGCCTGTACCGTGACGGCCGCGACAGCGTCGCGTGGCACGGCGACACGATCGGGCGCGGCAAGACGCAGGACACGATGGTCGCGATCGTGTCGGTCGGCACGCCTCGCGCGCTGGTGCTGCGCCCGCGTGGCGGCGGCCGCGGGGTGCGGCACGAACTTGGCCACGGCGACCTGATCGTGATGGGCGGCAGCTGCCAGCGCACCTGGGAGCACGCCGTACCCAAGGCGGCCCGGGTTACCGGGCCCCGGATCAGCATCCAGTTCCGGCCACGCGGAGTCCGCTGACCGGTGCGGCGTGCGGCAGCGGGGGCTACCGCACGTCTTGCGGTGGCAGCACCTCGAAGGCCGGGTGCTTGGGCGCGACGGCCCGGATCTGCTCGTCGGTCGAGTCCGGGCCGACCCCCTCGAAGAAGATCCCGACCTCCGCCTTCCAGCGCTTCAGGTAGGCGCGAAGCATCGGCACCTTCTCGTCGTCGGTCAGCTCGCGGCCGCGGAACGCCTCGGTGTGCTTGCCCACCCGCAGTTCGCCGGTTCCGGCCACCCGCAGGTTGCGCACCCATTGGGTCTCGCCCCGTGGCGACACGAGGTAGCGCTTTCCCTCATAGGTGAGCAGGTTCACCGGCGTGGTGCGCCATTCGCCGCTCTTGCGGCCCTTGACCGCGAGTACGCGCGAGCCGATGACGCTGAAGCCACGGCTGGTCAGGAACGCCACGCCGCGGTTGAGGACGTTGCGGGTGAACCAGCCGGGGGCGCGATAGTGAGCGGGCATGGGCACAGTCTGCCGGAGCAACGTTCGCGCGTCACGCCGCGGGGTGATCCGGACGAACGCCAGGTGCGCGAACACACCACCGGCGGGCGCTCCACGATCGGCGGGCCGCGCGGCAGCCGTTCGGGCAAAGACCCGGGCTTAACGGCCGCCTATACTTCGGCAATCATGATGGATGGCCGCTCTGCCCGGCTCACCGGGCCGCTCTCGGCACGCGCCAAGCGGGCAATGGCGGTGGCGGGCGCGCTCGCGGTGGCCGCCCTGGCCGCGGTGGGCGTCTGGGCGGCGACCCATTCGGACACCTATGCCCACTCGGGCAACGGCTGCGTGACCGTGTCCTTGTCGAGTTCCACCGGCGGGGCGCTGCTGCACGACTGCGGCGCTGGCGCACGCGCCCTGTGCCGGACCGCGTTCGCCGCCCACGACAAGACCGCGCTGCTGACCCAGGCGCAGTGCCGTATCGCCGGCCTCGGGGGGCTGGCCTCACCGGCCGGGTCACCCAGACCCTGACCCGGCCAATCCTCAGCCGAGCAGCCCCGGGTAGAGCAGCGCGAGCTGGTGCGGGTAGGCGGCGATGAAACGCAGTTCGTCGTCGGTCAGCGGGCGGCCGGTGGCGGCGTTGCAGAGCTGGACGAGCTTGAACGTCAGATCCTCGTCCGTGACCGCCACGCCCAGGCCGTCCATCACGTGGCGGAAACCGGCCTTGCCGCCGTATTCGCCGGTCAGGACCACCCTGCCCGCCCGGGTGTGCCAGTCGTCTGGGGACGGCCCGAGCGCGCCCTCGTCGTAGAGCTCGTAGTTGCGGTGGTCCTTCAGCGCGCCGTCCGCGTGAATGCCCGACTCGTGGGCGAACGCGTTGCGGCCCGTGCCGACCTGGCCGTAGGGCAGCGGCTGGCCGAGGGCGTAGCTCGCCCACAGGCAGAAGCGGCGGGCCCAGGTGAGGTCGACCGCGTCGCCGATCTCCACGCCGTCGGGCAGGCCGAAGCCGTAGCGCAAGGCGAGGACGCAGGACACGAGGTCGGCATTTCCTGATCGTTCGCCGATGCCGTTGACGCACGTGTTGATCCACGCGTCCTGCCCGGCGTCGAGATCACCGAGCGCGCCGGAGACGGAGTTCGCGACGGCGAGGCCGAGGTCGTTGTGGCAGTGGGTCTCGACCGGCACGCCGACGGCGCTCGCGAGTTTGGCGAGGCGGTCGCGGATGCGCTCCGGCGTGTCGCCGCCGATGGTGTCGCAGTAGCGGACCCGGTCGGCGCCCGCCTGCCGCGCGGCGAGCCCGAATTCGATCAGGAAGCCGTCATCGGTGCGCGATCCGTCCTCGGCGTTGACGCCGACGGTCCGCGCGCCGCTCGCTTTGGCGACGCCGACCGACGCGGTCATCTCGCGGATGATCGCGTCGTGGTCGAGCTTGCCGCGGAACTTGCCGCGCAGCATCTGGTCGGACGTTGACATGGACACGTTGTAGTGGCGCAGGCCGAGCGGTGCGGCCTTGTCGACGTCGCCGGGCAGCGCGCGGCACCAGCCGGACAACCGCAGGTCACCGAACGCACCGGCGCCGGAAAGCGCGACCTGGGCGCGGATGTAGGAAACCTCGTGGAACAGGGCGGGAAAGCCGATCTCCGACTGGGCGACGCCGAGTTTGCCCAGATAGAAGTTGACCATCGTCTTGCCGAACTTCGACAGCCCGGTCCTGGCCGTCTGGACGCCGTCGCGGTTGGTGACGTCGAGGAAGTGGATGCGCGGCATGGTCTGCCTTTCGTCTCTTCTGTACGTCCAACTTGACACCATCCGCACGACTGAATCAATATTGATCAAAATCAACTATGCGGGGTTCTCGTGGTAGCAGGCGGGCAGGCCGGCGGATGGATCGGCGCGGCGGAGGCCGCGGCGCGGCTCGGTGTGAAATCCGCCACGCTCTACGCCTACGTCAGCCGCGGGGTGCTCGCCAGGCGCCGGTCGGGCGAAGGCCGCAGCCTGTTCGATCCGGCCGAGATCGAGCGCCTCGCCCGACGCGGCAGGCCGCGGCGCCCGCGCGGTCCGTTCGAGCTCGTCATCGAGTCGCAGATCACCGCGCTGTCCGGCGGCCGCCCGTACTACCGCGGCCGCGACGCGCTCGAGCTTGCCGCAACGGACGACTTCGAGGCCGTCGCCGGGTTGCTGTGGGCCGGAGCCACGGCGCCCGAGGCATCCGGGCGGGCTGCGCCCGGGGCTGCGCCGGTCTGGCGGGCCGCGCCCGAGGCGGTGGCGGCCGGGCGGGCGGCGCCCGGGGCTGCGGCATCCGGGCGGGCTGCGCCCGGGGCTGCGCCGGTCTGGCGGGCCGCGCCCGAGGCGGTGGCGGCCGGGCGGGCGGCACAGTCCGGCCTGCCCGCGCGGACCCTTCCGCTCGAGCGCCTGCAGGTCATCACCGCCGCGCTCGCGGCGACCGATCCGCTGCGCCTCAACCTCGACCCGCCCGCGGTCGTGGCGGCCGGCCAGAACTTGATCGCCGGCATGGTGGACTGCCTTCCAGAGGCGGTGGAGCCACGTGCGGTGGAACCGGGCAAGGCTCGGTCGGGCGGGGCGCGGTCGGGCGGGGCGCGGTCGGGCGCGGGGGAGTCAGGCGGGGCGCGGTCGGGCGCGGGGGAGTCAGGCGCGGGGGAGCCGGACCCGGCGGCGCCAGACACGATCGCGGCGCGGCTGTGGAGCAGGCTCACCGCGGCGCCACCTGAGCCGCGACGTGTCGGCGTGCTCCGGGCCGCGCTCGTCCTGCTCGCCGACCACGAGCTCGCGGCCTCCACCCTGGCCGCGCGGGTCGCGGCGTCGGTGCGCTGCGGTCCGTACGCCGTCGTGAGCGCGGGGCTCGGCGTCCTGGGCGGCGCGCTGCACGGTGGTGCGTCGCTCGGCGCGGAGGCCCTGCTCGCCGAGGTGGCTGAGCCGGGGGAGGCGGCCCGGGTCGTCGGGGAACGGCTGCGGCGCGGCGAACGCATCCCCGGCTTCGGGCACGCCGTCTACGCCTCGGGCGACCGGCGCGCGACCTTCCTGCTCGACCGCGTCCGCGCGGCCGCGCCTGGGGACGGCCGGCTCGCCGTCGCGGATGCGGTCGTGGCCCAGGCGCAGCGGCGGCATCTGCCCGAGGTCAACGTCGACTTCGCGCTGGCCACGCTGGCCAGCGTCACGCAAATGATCAGCGGCGCGGGCGAGGCCATCTTCGCGGTGAGCCGTACCGCCGGCTGGCTCGCGCACGCGCTCGAACAGTACGCGAGCCGGGCCCCGCTCCGCCCCCGCGCCGTCTACACCGGCCCCCCACCAGGAACCAGGTGATGGCCTGGCTCGCTTCCATGATCTCGTATCGTTTGCCCGTATTCGGAGGCTGTCGCATACCCGCGCCGCCCTGATCCTCGCCTGGGCGCTGCCCCACCAATGGCCCCTTGGTGGTGTCATAGTCCCCCCGATGGCTCATTGGTGGGGTGCCTGCCCGGCGATGGCGCGCCTGCGGCCGGTCCGCACCCGCGTGCGGTGATCGACGGCCGTTAGGCGCCACCGGTGGCGCCTAACGGGCCGTCGGTCACCGGGAAACAGCCCAAGATCCGCAACTGTGTCATTCTGCCTGCGCTATGTGCAGGCAGAATGACACAGAAACGGATCATGAGCGCGCGGGAGCGGCGGTGGAGCGTGGATGGTACCGTGCGGGGGCTGAGCCCGCCCAAGGGGATCGTCGGCGCGGCACACCGCACATATGAGCGCGACTGTTCAAGATCACGAGTGGCAGCGACAGGCGTCGGTCAGCGCCAAACTTGCGGGATCACGTACGCGGGCTCCGGGCGGGTGCTGTTGGTGCCGGTGACAGGGTTTGGTGACTTGCTTTGATGATCCCGGTAACTTCGGCGAAGCATTTTCGCCAAACTTACCGGGATCACGCAGGCGCGGCGCGCCCCGGCGGGTGAGGGCCGCGCGGCGGGGCTGCGGAACCGCGCGGCAGCCGTTCGGGATAAATCGGGCCCGGCCGACTCCGTGACTGCCACGGATACGGCGACCGCTGGCGCGGTGCCGCGGAGTGATGCGGGGGGCGCGGAGTGATGCGGGGGGCGCGGAGGTGCAGCGGGGCTCCGGAGGGCTCCGGGGGGTGCGGAGCTCAGCGGCGGAGCCTGGCCCGCGCGACCCGGGCCATGGCGGCCGGCCCTGTGAGGGGACGGAACCGGCTCGCGGCGGCGCTGAGCGCCTCGTACTGGTCGGCGGTGAGGTCGATGTCGGCGGCGGCCCCGTTGCTTTCGAGCTGCGCCACGGTCGACGCGCCGGGGATCGCGGTCACCGACGGGTGGTGGATGACCCAGGCGAGCGCGGCCTGCGCGGCGGTGGCGGAGTTCGCCTCCGCGACCTCGTTCAGGGTGGCGAGCAGCTCACCCGCGCGGTCGAGGTTCTCGGGCAGGAACAGCGGGTTGGCCGACCGCACCCGGTTGGCGGGCCGGTGGCCCGGGCCGTAGGTGCCAGCGAGCAGCCCCTGGGCCAGCGGGCTGTAGGCGATCACGACGCGGCCGTGCTCGCGGGCGAAGGGCAGCAGTTCGTCTTCTGGCGTGCGGTCGGCGAGGTTGTACCTGACCTGGTTGCTCAGTATCCGGCTGCCGAGCGCCTGCTCGGCGGCGCGCCAGCGCGACAGCGAATAGTTGCTCACCCCGACCTCGCCGACGAGACCGACCGCCTGCAGGGCTCGCATGCCCCGCATCGCGGTCCGGTCGCGGACGACCGGGTTGGGCTGGTGGACCTGGTACAGGTCGAGCCGGTGGGCCCCGAGCCGGTTCGCGCTCGCGACCGCACGCTGCTCGACGACCGGGGCGATGGGCAGGATGGGGAAGATCTTCGTGGCGAGGAAGACCCGTTCGCGGTCGTCGCCGAGAGCGCGGCCGAGAATGCGCTCGCTGCGCCCGAACCCGTACGCCTCGGCGGTGTCGAAGAGGGTAATCCCGAGTTCGAGCGCCCGGCGCACGATGTTGTGTGCCTCCTGGCCGGCGTACGGCTGGCCGTACCCCCACTCGGGCGAGCCGAACTGCCAGGTGCCGAGCCCGATCTTGGAGATCGGCTTACCGGTGTCGATTTCCAGGTAACGCATGCCGCAAGTCTGCTCCAGTGGCGCCGTCTTGCGTATGCCTTACGCTGGCCGCCATGGACTTCGGCCAGCCGACGGCGTCCGACCGCGAGATGATGGACCTGGCCCTGCGGCAGGCGCGGGCGAGCCTGGCGGCCGGCGGCGTGCCGGTCGGCGCCGTCCTCGCGGCCGGTGGCAGCGTCCTCGGGGCCGGGCACAACGAGCGGGTGCAGCGCGGTGACCCGGTCGCGCACGGCGAGATCTCGTGCCTGCGCAACGTGGGCCGGCGGGCGTCCTACCTGGACACGACCTTGTACACGACGCTGTCGCCGTGCCAGATGTGTTCTGGCGCGATCTTGCTGTTCCAGATCCCGCGGGTGGTCGTGGGGGAGGCGGAGACCTTCGCGGGTGATCTGGGCTTCCTGGCCAGCCGCGGCGTCGACGTGGTGCTGCTCGGCGACGAGCGCTGCGTCGCGGCCATGCGGGAGTTCCAGGCGCGTTATCCCGACGTATGGCGCGAGGACATCGGCGGCCGATGACCGATCCGCGCAAACTCACCGACCTGCCGTACGCGCACCTGCTCGGCCCGCACACGGGAGCGCTCGAGCCGCAGGGCGACTACGACGCGGCCCTGTTCGAGGGGCTGACCTTCGACGACGCCGAAGCGGCGAGCGCCAGGTTCGACCAGTGCGCGTTCTCGTCCGTGTCCTTCACCGGCGGCGGGCTGCGCGGCTCGAAGTTCAGTGACGTCTGGCTGCGCGCGGTCCGGGTGGTGGGCACCAACCTCGCCGAGACGCAGTGGCGGGACGCGCAGGTGCTTTCCGCCGCGTTCGCCGGGGTGGAGGCGTTCAGTACGCAGTGGCGCAGGGTCGTGTTCCACGGCTGCAAGCTCGACTCGGTCAACTTCCGCGAGTCCACGTTCACCGAGGTGGTGTTCGAGGACTGTGTGCTCCGCGACGTCGACTGGTCGGGCTCGGCGCTCGCCACGGTGTGCTTCCCCGGGTCCGCGCTGCACCGCGCGCGGTTCGGCCGGTGCGAGCTGGCCGACGCCGACTTCCGCGGCGCGACAGAACTCGACGTGGCCGACGGCTACGCGTCGCTGAAGGGCGCGATCATCGACACCGGGCAGCTCGCGGCGATCGCCCCGATGCTCGCGGCGGCCGTCGGCATCACGATCAGGGACGGCTGACCCGGCGTTTCCCGCACTAGGCGATCCTCCGGGCGCCGGGGCCTGGCAGCGGCGTGACGTCGCGTGCGGACTCGAGCACGTGCCCGCGCGTGCAGATGAGTTCCAGGTGCGCGGGTGCGCCGCAGTCGCGGTGCGTGAGCGTGACCGCGGGGCCGCCAGCGGTGGCGGCGTGCTTGTCACCCCACGCGAGCAGCG
>WNFJ01351580.1_pt1 | contig 10480 bp, 10 predicted proteins | sample 5400461 | NCBI WGS metagenome assembly WNFJ01 (sample SAMN13153349, study PRJNA577476) | soil metagenome | isolation source: 115 cm saprolite on Douglas fir-dominated hillslope | place: USA:California | collected 2013-09-17
TGTCGTTGACCAGTGGGATGAATTCGCCTACGACATTTGGCAGGGCACCGGGAGCGTGTTAGCGTCGCTGCCATTCACAGTGAGATGAATTCGCCTACGACATTTGGCAGGGCATTGCAGCCCAGAAGACCAAGGCTGTTCAGAACGCGAACAGCGCATGCGCGATCGAGATCAGCCAGGAGCTGACGATAATCGCGAGCGCGCTGCGCAGGGCGGGTCCGTGCTGGCCCGCGATTGCTGTGCCGTCGACATCAGGGGGTCGCAGCTGGCACTACCCGCCGGTAACTGGACTCTTTACCCTGGCTATTTCGGAAACAAGCCCAGTTACCCGCCGGTAGGCGACCGGGGCGCGGACAGTACCCGCGAACCGCAGAGCCCGACCCGCCAGCCACCGCACCGTTGGCCCTCCGCTGCTGCCAGGACAGCATCAGAGCGCCAACGCTGTCATAGCAGCGAGGCCATCAACAGCAGCACAGGACCAGCGGTGCTGCGCCTCGCCGACTCACAGCCTGGGTCTTCTGGGCTGCAATGCCATGCCAAATGGCGTAGGCGAATTCATCTCACTGTGAATGGCAGCGACGCTAACACGCTCCCGGTGCCCTGCCAAATGTCGTAGGCGAATTCATCCCACTGGTCAACGACACAGACGGGCACTTCGGCGAGGGCGCACCCGGTGTCTTCCCTCACTGGGACGGCAGCACATGGACGACGACTCCGGTGCCCTGCGGACCACCTGAGTTCGGCTACCTCTCCCTAGAGGTCAGCGCCCGTGATCGGCAGGAAGCCCACGCACTTCTGTGGCCCGCACATCAGGCCATACGCTTCCACCGGCGCCATGTCCGTCAGCAGGCGCAGCGCTCGTCGTGATGGGCCAGGGAAAGCCGACTTCGACCTGCAGGCCGCCACCGGGTCGCGGGCGGATGGCCAGAGCAGCGCCGTGGGCCTGGGCGATTGCCTGGACGATGGAGAGCCCGAGGCCCAGGCCTTCGCCGTGGCTGGTGCGATCCGAGCCGAGTCGCCGGAAGGGCTGGAGGAGGCAGTCTACGGCCGCGGCTGGTACGACGGGCCCGGTGTTTATTACCGACAGCACGGCGCGCGAGTCCCTGGTACCCGTGACGACTTCGATGTGGCCGCCGGGGGCGTTGTGCCGTAGCGCGTTGTCGACCAGGTTGGCGATCAGGCGTTCGGCCAGGCGCGGATCGCCGGCGGCCGGGGCCGGCGCGAGGGCGGTGTGGATGTCGAGTTGCCGGTCGTGTGCGTCGGATTGCCGGGTGAGCAGGACGTGGCCGGCTAGCGGCCCTAGGTCGAAGGGTTCGCGCTTGTCCAGCCCGGCCTGTCCGCGGGTGAGAGTGAGCAGCGCCTCGATGATCCGTTCCTGGTGTGCCCCGGAGGCGAGGACCCGCTCGTGGGCGGCGCGGAGGGATGCGGCGTCGGCGTCGGGGTCGGCCAGCGCCACCTGCACTAGCGTGCGCTGCCAGGCGAGCGGGGTGCGCAGCTCATGGGAGGCGTTGGCCACGAACTGGCGCTGGGAGCGGAAGGAGCTCTCCAGTCTGCCGAGGAGATCATCGAAGGTATCCCCGAGCTCCTTGAGCTCGTCGTCGGGACCGCTCAGCGCCAGGCGCCGGTGCAAGTTGGTGGCGGAGATGTGCCGGGCGGCCGTCGTGATGGTCCGCAGCGGATGGAGGACCCGGCCCGCGACGACCCAGCCGAGCGCGACGGACAGCACCGCCATGATGGCGAGCGCGACCCCGGAGTAGGCGAGGAGCTGGTGCAGCTCGTCTGCGTGCTGCCTGGCCCCGAGGGCTTGCACCTGGCGGAGCAGGGCGTGCGCCTGCTCGGGGGTGAGGATCCTGGTGCGGGTCCTGGACCCGGGGCTGCCATCGAGCTGCTGGCTGAGCGCCGGCCTGCCGCGCGACCCGGCGCCGTGCGACCCAGCCATGGCGACGGAAAGACCGGAAATGCCGTTTGGCCCGCTATACGAGAAGCCGCCGGCCGTCGCGTTCTGCACCAGAACGTAGGTGATCGCCAGCAGCCCGGCGCCGGAGATGAGGAAGAGCCCGCCGTAGATCAAGGTGAGCCGCAGGCGAACGGTGCGCCGGGGCAGATGGGGACGGACAGCCAGCTTGGTGAGCCGGTGGTGAAGGGTCATGGGTCATCCTCCGATCCGGTAGCCGGACTTGGACACCGTCTCGATAAGCGGGGGATCGCCCAGCTTCGCCCGCAGGCGGCTGACTGTGGTCTTCACCGCGCTGGTGAACGGGTCGGCGAACTCGTCCCACACCCGTTCGAGCAGTTCCTCGGCCGAGACGGTCCGGCCCTGGGAAGCGACCAGCAGCTCGAGGACACCGAACTCCTTCGGCCCGAGCTCGAGGGGCCTGCCCGCCCGGCAGGCGCGGCGGTCCGCCGTGTCAACCACCAGGTCCCCTAGGCGGAGCACCGGCGGGACGGCAGGGTGCGCGCGGCGGGCAAGGGCACCGAGGCGGGCGACGAGCACCGGAAAGTCGAAGGGCTTGGGCAGGTAGTCGTCGGCGCCGAGCCCGAGCCCGTCCACCAGGTCCTCCGTCGCCGCCGCGGCGGTGAGCATGAGCACCCGGCTGCGGCGCCCTGCGGCGACGAGCTGGACGCAGATCTCGTCGCCGTGCATCCCGGGCAGGTCCCGGTCCAGCACGATCACGTCGTAGTCGGTGGTCAGCGCGCGTTCCAGGCCGGCTGGCCCGTCGACGGCAACGTCGACGGCCATCTGCGCCCGGCGCAGGCCGATGGCAACCGTCTCGGCCATCTCGACGTGGTCCTCGATCACCAGCACCCGCACCGTCTCTCCCCTCTTTCGTCTCCGGAAGCCATCCCGACTCCGGTAGCCCAGGGGCCGGGCCCAGACCCGGGGTCTTCTCCAGTCTGCCGCACCTGCGGTTGCAAAACGGTTTCACCCTCACGGCCTGCCCGGATTCCGGGGTTCGCGGGATGCCATGGCGATTCGCCTTGGGCGAGGGGGCGCGCTGGCGCCGCAAGACCTTTTTGCAACTGCCGATGCCGTACAACAACCTCCAAGGCACGATCCGCCGAGCCAGAGAGGAACGCGACATGCACGACGACGCCATACGCGACGACAAGGGTCAACCAGGGAGGCGAACCCGGCTGAGGCGGGCCGGGCTCCTGGCGGCCGCGCTCGCCAGCGCGGCCCTGTTGGCAGCCGCCTGCTCGGGCGGCCCGCCGGGTTCCGGTGCAGCCAGCGCAGGGCCGTCGTCCAGCGGCTCCGCTCAGGCCAGCGGCTCGGCCCAGGCGAATGGGCTGGCGCTCGCCAGGTGCATGCGCTCCCACGGGGTACCCAAATTCCCTGACCCCAACAGCCAGGGGGGGATCGGCATCACCCCGGGAGACGGGGTCGATCCCAACTCGCCGCAGTTCCAGGCGGCCCAGAAGACCTGCCAGAAGCTGGTCGCACCCCAGCCGCTGACCGCCGCCCAGCAAGGCCAGGTGAAGGCCGGGAATCTCAAGTACGCCCAGTGCATGCGCTCGCACGGCATCTCGGACTTCCCCGACCCCGACAGCCAGGGCCAACTCGAGATCCAGGCAAAGCCCGGAAGCGATCTTCAGCCCGGCAACCCGCGGTTCCAGTCCGCCAACAAGGCCTGCCAGCACTACCAGTACAGCATTCCAGGCGGGCCGGGACCGGCGCTCAATCAAAGCGGCGGCGGGTCGTGAGCGCCGCGGTCGCTTCGATAACGGCCGGGCCTGCTGGTCCTGCCGAGGTGCTGGACGGGCGGCCGCCCCGGCGCCGCGGCCGGCGGGCGGCCGTCGCCGGGCTGGTGGTGGTGCTGGTGGCGGCCGGGGCGGCGGTCGCGGTTACCGACCCGTTCGCTGGCGCCGGGCGCTCGGACAGGGGGGCGGCGGGGAATGGCTATGCGACGTCGCTGGCGACGGTGACCGAGGGGACGTTGTCGGCGCAGACTCAGGTGGATGCGACCCTGGGCTACGCCGGCTCCTACACGGTGCGGGGCGAGGCTGGCGGCACGATCACCTGGCTGCCGGCGGCGGGCGCGGTGATCCGGCAGGGCCGGGTGCTGTACCGAGTCGATGACGGCAGCCCGGTATTCCTGCTGTACGGCACGGTTCCCGCCTGGCGCGCCCTGTCGGAGGGGATGACCGGCGCGGACGTGCGGCAGCTCAACCACGACCTGGTGGCCTTGGGGTACGCGGCCAGCGCCGAGCTGGACCCGGGCTCGGATTACTTCAGCGCCGAGACCGCCTACGTGCTGGGCCTGCTGCAGGCGCGCCTGGGCCTGGCGGCGACCGGGAGCCTGCCGCTGGGGCAGGCGGTATTCCTGCCGTCGGCGCTGCGGGTGACCGCGGTGCAGGGCGCTTTGGGCTCCCCGGCCGCCGGGCCGGTGCTGGCCGGGTCCTCGACCGCCCGGCTGGTGAGGATCGCGCTGGACGCGGCCCAGCAGACCGAGCTGAAGGCCGGGGACCGGGTGAGCGTCACCCTGCCCGATGGCAGCACGACGCCGGGTGTCGTCTCGTCGGTCGGCACGGTGGCCACGGCCGCGCCGGGAGGCGGGACCTCCAAGGTGACCGTGGAGGTTACCCTCCCGGACCCGGCCGCGGCGGGGTCGCTGGACCAGGCCCCGGTGCAGGTGTCGATCACGACCGCGAGCGTGCGCGACGCGCTGGCGGTGCCGGTCGATGCGCTGCTGGCCCTGGCCAGCGGGTACGCGGTGGAAGAGGCGACCGCCGCCGGCGGCCGGCGGCTGGTGCCGGTGTCGCTGGGGCTGTTCGATGACGCGTCCGGGCTGGTGCAGGTGTCGGGGGCGGGCCTGGCCGCGGGACAGCATGTCGTGGTACCGGCGATATGAGCGCCGGGGTAGCGGAGCCCGGCGAAGTGACCGCGATGCCGGTCCTGGAGCTGCAGGCGGTGACCAAAACCTACCCCACCCAGCCACCGGTACGCGCGCTGGCCGGGGTCAGCTTCACCGTAACCACGGGCGAGCTGGTCGCCATCGTCGGCCCGTCGGGGTCGGGGAAAACGACGCTGCTGCACCTGATGGGGCTGCTGGACCGGCCCAGTTCGGGGACGGTGCGAATCACGGGCTGGGATCTTGCGACGCTGAGCGACCGCGAGCTGGCTGCGCTGCGGGCGTCCCGGATCGGGTTCGTGTTCCAGCAGTTCTTCCTCGCCGAGCACGCGACGGCACTGGAGAACGTGGCCGACGGCCTGCTGTATGCGGGGATCGGCGCGGCGGCGCGGCGCCAGCGGGCGGCCGACGCGCTGGCCGCCGTCGGGCTGGCGCGCCGGGCCTCGTTCCGCCCCACGAGGCTGTCCGGAGGAGAGCGGCAACGGGTGGCGATCGCCCGGGCACTGGCCGGCGAGCCGTCCATCGTGCTGGCCGACGAGCCCACAGGCAACCTCGACAGCGCCTCCGGCCAGGCGATCTTCGAGCTGCTGGAGCAGCTGAACGCCGCCGGCGCCACCATCGTCGTCATCACCCACGACCAGGCTCTGGCCGCTCGCCTGCCCCGCCGCATCGAGATGCTGGATGGCCAGATCATCTCCGACACCGCCGGCACCGCCCGCCCGCCCTATCCCGCGCCCGCCGCCGGGGCGATCGGCGGACCGCCCGCCTCCCTTCCCCGGTCACCGGAAAGGCAACTGCCATGACCACGACAACTCTGGCCCCCAATCGGCTGCGGCCCGCGGACCTGGCGCGGGTGGCCAGCGTCGGGCTGCGCACCCGGCGGCTGCGCGCGGCCCTGTCCGCGCTGGGAATCGCGATCGGGGTGGCCGCGATCGTGGCGGTGCTGGGCCTGTCCGCTTCCTCATCGGCCGGGCTCCTGGCGGAGATCGACGCCCTGGGCACCAACCTGCTGACCATCACCAACGGCCAGAACCTGTTCGGGGGGACCGCCGAACTGCCCCGGGCCGCCCCGGCAATGATCGCCCGGATCAGCCCGGTCACCGCCGTCCAGGACACCGGGACCACGAAGGCCAGTGCCTACCGCAGCCCGCTGATCCCGGCGATCGACACCAACGCGCTGTCCGTCCAAGCGGCGAGCCTGCGCCTGCCGCAGGCGCTGGGAACCAGCATCGCCCAGGGCTCGTTCCTGAACGCGGCCACCGAGCGGGAGCCGGTGGCGGTGCTGGGCGCGGCCGCCGCCCAGTACCTGGGCATCGACCGGATCTTCTCCGGGGAGCGGATCTGGATCGGCGGGCAGTGGTTCTACCTGGCCGGGATCTTGCGCCCGGCGGTGCTGGCCCCGAGCATCGACACCTCGGTGCTGGTCGGCTTCCCCGCCGCGCAAAAATACCTGGGCTTCGACGGCCACCCGTCCGCCATCTACGTCCGCGCTCAGGACAGCCAGGTCGGCGCGGTCGACTCGATCCTGGCCGACACCGCCAACCCCGAGAACCCCGGCGCCGTCGACGTCTCCCAGCCATCGGCCGCCCTGGTCGCCCGAGCCGACGCACAGTCGGCGCTGAACGGCCTGTTCCTGGGCCTGGGCGCAGTGGCGCTGCTGGTCGGCGCGGTCGGGGTCGCCAACATCATGGTGATCTCCGTGCTGGAGCGCCGGTCGGAGATCGGGCTGCGCCGCGCGCTGGGCGCTACCAGGGGGCAGATCCGCGCCCAGTTCTTGTCCGAGGCAATGCTGCTGGCCCTGCTCGGCGGAGCGGCAGGGATGGCCGCCGGCGCGCTGGCCACCGGCATCTACGCCACCATCAAGGGCTGGGCGGTCGTCATCCCTCCCCTCGCCTGGGCCGGCGGGCTCGGCGCCGCCCTGGCCATTGGCGCGATCGCCGGGCTGCTTCCCGCCATACGGGCGGCCCGCATGTCACCCACCGAAGCCCTGCGGACCCCATGAAGCGCGCCGCTGGTTAACCGCCCGCGGAAACTGCTGCTGGCGGGATGAGCGCCACCACCCGCCAGGGAACCATGTCAGTCACAAAGATAAAGAGGTAATCCCAATGAACGGTGTCCCATCCGCCAGCCCGGCAGAGCCCATCCCACCGCTGCCCTCGAGGCGATCCCTGCTGCGCGGCGGAACCTTCCTCGGCTTGTCCGCGGCCACCGGCACGGCGCTCGCGCCACGCGCCTGGGGCTGGCCCGTCATGCCCGCGGCCACCGGCCAGGCCAGCGCCCGAGCCGCAGGCTCGGCGCCGGGCACTGACCTCATCCTGGACTATCAGCCGAGCCAGCCGACCGGCTGGGGGCAGGGATTCACTCCGACGATCGGCGGTCACACCTCGTCCGCGGATTTCACCTATCAAGGCAGCGACTACATTATCAGCCTGCTCCCGTTCGGCCAGCCGGGGGATTCTCCCAGCCCGGTCTATGAGGATGTCCCCGCTGACCCCACGGTCGATTTCAAGCAGACCCTCGCGGACGCGTATGGCACTTACTATTCGTTCAGGTACATGGGCGGGCGGGACGGCCGGGACGAGTTCAGCGTCGAGTCCTACAACGTGTTTGCCAACGAGCCCACGCAATCCGCACCTGCGCTGAACTTCGGTGCCGACCTGTACGTCGTCTACAGCCCGGGCCGTTCGGGCGATCCGGCCATCCATAAAGGCCTGCAATGGATACAGGTCATCTACTGGCCCGAGGGCCCCGGCGGGACCGGGGGGCCGGGGGGGGCAAAGAGCACGGTAGACGACGACGGGCGCGCCAATCCCTTCTACATCGCTGGCGGGCTCACCTCGATCGACGGGAACCAGGTGGTCAGCTTCTACGACAGACCACAGACACTCATGATAAGCCAGGGAAATACCACCATATCGGACCTGTTCATATCCGAGCTTTTCCTGGCGCGCGACACAGGAACCAAGGACGCGGCAGGAAAGGAAATCGTCAACATCTTCGGAGGCCTCAAATACGGCTGGCAAGTGCAAAGCATAGGGTGAGGCGCCCCCGGCCACGCCACCACGTGACCGGGCCAGCAGACATGCGGCGTGCCACCGCGCGGCCCATGCTACGCGGGCGGCGTGACGGAGCACGCGCCGGCTTGCGATCCGCGGTAGCGGTAACAGCGCAGCCACATGCCGACGCCAGCGTCGACGATGCCGTCTATCTCCTCGCCGCTGAGCTGCCGCCGACCGAAAAAGGAACGGACCGTCGCCTCGTTGAAGACCACCCCCGTGAGCTGGCGCGCTGCGAGATCAACGTCAGGCACGTCGAGAACACCGCGGTGTGCCTGCCGGCCGATAGCCCGGGCCAGCGCTTGTTCGAGGGCCGGCCTAGGGCGCGCCCACTCCGCGAGAAGCTCCGGGTGACGGTCCCATTCGGCGATGACCAGCCGCCGCAGCGCGACGATGTCTTCGCGCAGCACCCCGCGCACCGCCTCGCGGCCGAAGGCCCGAAGGTCCGCGTCAAGGTCGTCCGAGGTAGCGAGCCATTCCTCCAATGCGGAGGTGTCAGGGTTCGCGCCGACCTCGCGCTGCGCCCGGCTTATGACGGACCGGAATAGCTGGTCCTTGCCGCCGAAGTGGTTGTAGATCGTCTGCTTGGCGACGCCCGCCTCGGCGGCGATCGCATCGACGCTGGCATCGGTGTAGCCGTGGCGCAGGAACACTCGGGTCGCCGCCTCGATGATGGCGCGCTCCTTGGCGGGCTGGCCCCTCCCCGGAAGATGGGCAGGGTGCGGGCTGTCCCCTGCGGCCGCCTGGCGTTGTGGACTCACAAGTCTAAGGATATGATCCGATGGGCTAGACCGTCTAGTCTAAGGGGTCATGCGGTCTCCCGCCTGGCACCCAGACCGTCCGCTGCACACGAGCCGTGGGGACGCCCCCACCGCCCCGAGCGATAGGAGACGTAGCACCATGATGCGAAGGGGCGTGCTCTACGACGTAGGACGCGTGATGGGTGCCAACTGGCGGCCGGACTATGACCCGGGAGTCGTCCGCCGCGAGCTTGAGATCATCAAGACGGATCTGCACTGCAACACGGTCAAGATCTGTGGCCGCGATATCGGCCGGCTCACGGCCGCGAGCAGGAGCGCCCTGGAACTGGGCCTGGAGGTGTGGTTCTCGCCGGAGCTGTGGAACAAGCCCCCGGACGCGACGCTCGACCACATCACCCGCGCCGCCGTTGCCGCGGAAGGGCTGCGTGAGACGTGGCCCGGGCGGGTGGTTTTCAGCGTGGGCACGGAGCTGACCCTTTTCATGCGCGGGATCATCGAGGGCAGGACGTTCGGGAAGCGGATCCGAGCGATGCGGGAGGCGATCACGTCAGAAGCGCACAACAAGCCGCTGAACGCCTTCCTGGGCGAGGCGACCGCGGGCGTGCGGAAGGTCTTCGGCGGCCCCCTTACCTATGCGTCCCTGCCGTCCGAGCGGGTCGACTGGCACATGTTCGACTTCGCCGGTATCGATCACTACTGGAGCGAGACCATCAAGGACCGCTATCTCGGCACGCTCGAATCGCTCTTCGCCTCCGGCAAGCCGGTGGTGGTCACCGAGTTCGGATTCCTGACGCGCGTGGGAGCCGACAAGACGAGCGCCATGGGACCGCAGAACTTCGTGATCGCGAGCATGGTCCCGTACATGATCCCGTTCGTGAGACCGTTTGCCCGGCCACGCGTCAAGACCGTGCACGAGCGCGACGAGGGCCTGCAGGCGCGCAGCCTCGTCCGCCAGCTGGAACTGCTCGAGGGTGCCGGCGTCGTCGGCGCGTTCGTCTTCAACTTCGTCTCCCCGCTCTACCCGCAGGGCAGCAACCCCAAGCATGACCTCGATACGGACAGCTTCAGCCTGGTGAAAAGCTACTCCGGTGGCAGGCGTGGCACCACATACCCGGACATGACCTGGGACCCGAAAGAGTCCTTCCATGCCGTGGCGGACTACTACGCCACCCATGCCGGGCAGGACCAGCGGTGACCTCCAGACCGAGCCATGTCAGTCCATGGGCTCTGTCGCTCTTTCGGTGGTGGCATGGCGTGACTGTGTGACAACGTTGGACATGATCGATGTGAAGAGTCTTGCGGGGATCGTGTTCTCGGGGTTGTCTGCGCTGGTCATCGAGGATGTCCAGGACACGGGCGAGGTGATCCGGGTCCGGGCGAGGACCGCAGGAGGGGCCGTCCCGTGCCCGGGCTGCGGGACGGAGCCTGCCCGGGTGCACGGCTATCACGCGGCTACCGGCGGCTGTTCGTCTCCGATGACCTCGACCGCCTCTACGGAGAGCACGTGTGGCAGCTGTGCGAGGCCGGCGCGGACCTGGCCACGGACGACTTCGACAGCACCTGCGTGTTCGTGAACCTCGACCGCGAGCCGCGGTTCCGGCCCTGGCAGCCCGACAGCGTCTACGACCTGGTCGACAAGCTCCGCCGTGACCTCGCCGGCCAGGTCCCGGTGGCTGGACACCCCACTGGTTCCGGCACACCCACGCGACCGCGCTGCAAGTGAGCAGAATTGCATCCGCTGCATCATTCGGCAGGTTGCGTGAACACGCGCTGCCTGGGCCGCAGCGTGCGGCCCTGCGGTGCCCTCCGCTCG
>WNFJ01296437.1_pt1 | contig 10479 bp, 10 predicted proteins | sample 5400461 | NCBI WGS metagenome assembly WNFJ01 (sample SAMN13153349, study PRJNA577476) | soil metagenome | isolation source: 115 cm saprolite on Douglas fir-dominated hillslope | place: USA:California | collected 2013-09-17
GCTGCCCGAGGACGTCCTGGCCAGGCCCGGGTTCAGCGAGCCCCTCGCCAGTGCCGGCGAGGGCTGCGAGGCCTTCGAGATGCCCGGCCCCTCGCGCACGGACCTGCTCGCGTCGCTGGCCTGAGCCTGGCCCGCTAGTGCAGCACCGCGTAAGTCCTTGAGGGTCTGGTGAGCCGGATCGCGCGAGTTGGAACCTTCCCGGGGTTGTTGGAACTATGTCCTGTTTCAGCGGAGTTGGTCTTGGCCGCCGGGCAGGGAGCTGGCGCTTACCGGAGCGTGATCACGTTCGCGGTGATCAGGGCAGCTGCATCGGATGCGAGATAGGCAATCACCTCTGCGACCTCGGCGGGGCTGGCGATGTGGATGAGTGCGGGGCTGGCGGCAGCGTGCTCCCGGACGGCATCGGTGACCCAGCCGGTGTCGGTGACGGGCGGGTGCACCATGTTGGCCGTGACGCCGAACGGCGCGAGTTCGAGGGCGGCTGACATCGTGTAGTTCACCTGGGCGGCCTTGGCGGCTCCGTAGGAGACTTCTTCCGGGAAGCCGAGTTCGCCGCCTGAGGTCAGCCCGATGATCCGGCCCCAGCCTGCCTGGCGTGCGATGTGGCGCCGTGCGAACTCGCTGATCATCAGGGCCGCGCTCATCGCGTCGACCGTGAACTGCCGGGTCCATGTTTCGGCGGTCACCGGCTGGAGGGACCTGCCCAGCCGGTCGGCCCGGGCCGCCGCGAAGGGGTCTGCCAGCCAGCCCGTCGCGTTGTTGACCAGGATGTCCACCGGGCCGAGTTGCTGCTCGGCGGTGTCGAACAGCAGCGCGGGCGTGGCCGGATCGGACAGGTCGGCCTCCACGGCAGCCGCCGTGCCGCCGTCTTCCCGTATGCGGGTTATGACAGCTGCGGCGTCCCGTGCTCGGTGATCCCGGTAGGCCTGCGGGGTTCCGGGGCCGGCCGGGTCGTTGACCCGCAGGAACGTGCACAGGACCGCGCATCCGCGCCGGGCCAGGGCTTTCGCGGTCGCCGCGCCGATACCGTGGTTAGCGCCCGTCACGATCGCGGTGTGCCCTGTTGTCACCATGGCTCCTTCCCCGGGATTCCGGCCAGGCTTGACTGGCGTTGATGAACCCCTGTTTTCGTTACTTGATCATTCCTGGTTTAACGCCGGTCGATCGTGTCGGCGAGGGTGTCGGCGAGGGTGTTGAGGATCTGCCTGAGGGCGGCGTAGTGGGGTTCGGGTGTGATGGCTGGGCTCGAGGAGTTGCGGTGCCATGACGTGCTCGCCCTGGGTGATGCGTGCCCAGACGACCTTGGTTGCGAACTGGCGCTTGCAGTCGCTCAGCTCGGGCTGGAAGGGTCCTTTTGTCGGGGGAAGCTGGCTGGTGATGTCCGGCCATGTCGCGGTGTCGATGCACCAGTGCCGGAGGGCGTCCCTGCGGTGCTTGTAGTTGATCAGGTCCTTGACCTCAGCCGCCCGGTCGCCGTCCTGCTGATCGCCGTCCTGCACTTCATTGCGGACGCCGATGACCCGTACGCCATCGTGGCGCGCCTGATGGACGCCGTCCCGCCCGGCAGCTACCTGGTCATGGCCCACGGCGCCAGCGACATCGCCCCCGAAGCCGCCCCCGAGATGGCCCGCCGCTACAACGACATGTCCTCGGCGCCGATCACCCTTCGCCACCGTGACCAGGTCGCCCGCTTCTTCGACGGCCTGGGCCTGCTCCTGCCGGGCTTGGTCCCGATCAGCCAGCGGCCAATGTCCCGCTGGAGTTCTGCCTGCTCCAGGGAGAGATCGCCGAAGCCTTCGATGCGTGGCGCAAGGGCCGTGCGGACGCCGGGGAAGAACTGGCTGATGTGGCGATCTACCTGCTGGGTCTCGCCGAGATGACTGGCGTCGATCTGCAGGATCACATCGAGGCAAAAATGGCCAAGAACGCGGCGCGCGTGTACCGGCGCCTACCGAACGGCGTTCTCGCTAAGAGCACTGGCGAGGCCGGCTAGCAGTCCGTCGTAGTGTCGGCGGTGATGATTGGCGCGGTCCCGGCGAGCGCGGCAAATACGGTGCGGTAGGCATCAGTGAGCGCGCAGATGCGCTCCAAGGGGGGAGCGGACCCGTCGCGCGTGCGTAGCCGAGCGACGATCGTTTCGGGGCGGCCAGTGAGGTGAACGAGAACACCGCCTCGGGCGGCAACCAGGAGCGCCAGATGTGCTGCATCGGACGCGGTGAGCCGTGACCGACCGTACTGCAGCGGCCCGTATACGAGCTCACTGATGAAGCTGCGGTCCAGCGCGATCTTCCCGGGGATGGCGAGTACCGAGCGGTACCGCGCGAGCAGATCGACAAGCCCGGAATCAGGGTACGCGGCCATCAGCCCTCCCAGGATCTCCGGGCGTGCCACGCCATCGCCAGGTTGGAGGAAATCACCGGCTTTCCCAGGCGCCGTCGCAGAGGCCGGATAAGGCCGAGGGTCGGCCAGCCGGTGCAAGACAGCACGATCGCCTCCGCTTTCCCCAGTGCCTCATCGCTGACCTTCCCGATCAGCTCTTTTATCTGGTCGCGGGTAACACCCCAGTAACTGTCGTCCAGGCCAAGACTTGCACAAGCTGTAACCGCGACGCCACTTTGGCCGAACATGCGGCCTTCCGTGTCGGTTACGTCATGCGGGTAAGGAGCCAATAGCACCACACGGCTGGCGCCGTGCTCCGAGAGCACAGCGGTAATCGCATCGAACGCGCTCACGACGGTGATCCGGTCATTCCTTGACGCTGAACCGGCGCGCTCCTGATACATGAACGCAGCTGACGTGCAGGCCAGGTACACCCGCCGCCGCGGCAGCGCGGACAACTGCGCGAGCGCGGCGGGGACGGCATCGAGCAGTTCTGTCAGGAATCCTGCGTCAAGAGCGGTGGCAGCGGACGAGGGCACGAGACGGGCGTAGTGCCAGATGACGGCGTTCCCGGTCCACCGATGCAGTTCCGCCTCGACCACGGCGTTCGCCCACGGGAGAAGGACCCCGGCGTGGACCGGCTGGCCGTAGCCGAGTAAGTCAGCGGATCGGTTAGCGGCGCGGCCATGAACGACCGTCCGCCGTTACGGCACCACCGCACGTCGTCAATGGTCAGGTAGCGCACATCGGCGTCGGGGTAAGCGTGAGTCAGCGCACCGAAGGCAGAGCGGGCATACGTGGACAGGTAAGGCGGCACGCCCAGCCCGCTCGGCTCTACGATGTAACAGTCAAGGATTGCCGCGATTCGGACCATCAGGCCTCCCAGGTCTCACCTCAGCGGATTCAGGGCGTTACTCCCTGCGTTTAGTCTGATCCGAGGAGCAGCCTTGCGCCAGGCCGAAATTGGCGGAAATCGGAGAAAGGACTGGCAGCCAGCTCTACCGCGAGTCGCGCCCCGCGCCGACGAGGCGCTGGCCCGCTGGGCCACCGAGATAGTCCCGGCCGTCCGCGAAGCCATCACCAAGTAGCCGGCAAGCGGCCAGGCGTCACCAACGCCCACGGACCAAGGCGGCCGGCATCACCGCGACCGCCCATCATGCGACCGAACGGGCGTATGTCCATGCCCCGGCCCAGGTTTCACGCGGCATCTGACCGGACGCTTCAACTGCCCGTGGCCCAGTATTGCCGCGACTCCGGCCTCGCCGAGCTGAACTCGCGTAAGGAGCAGGTGGACCAGCTCTGCGGGCAGCGCCTCTGCTGGTGGCTCAGGCGCGCCGCGGTCAGGTTTGGCGCCTTTGCCACGGAGCGCCGCTGACTCAGCTTCCGGTCGCGGCGAACCAGCCGACGGTCGGCGCGCCAAACACGAACACGATGGGGGCAATGCACGGCCGAGGCAGCTTAACCCTGGCGTTGATATCCGCGTTCCCGGCGGTGCTGGCAGGGAACTGGCCGGTGCTGACGTTGGTGATGGTGGCCGTGCCACCGGCGCCGATGGTCTGGCAGCTGACGATGGCCATGAAGTCGGGGATCGGGTTGGTGCCCTGCAGGTTGAGCGGGACCGGCGCCTGGTCGGCCAGGACCAGGCCGCGGACGTGTATCAGCACACGACCGTCGCTCTTCAGAGAGCCGGTGCCAGAGGTGATGATCCACGGCAGCCCGCCGCCGGGCACCGTCCGGATCGGGTTGCTGGCGCCGACGTATGGTCCGGTGACCGGCGTCATGACGCTGAACTTGAGAATGGTGCCCGGATCGGCGCTTGCCGGCGAGGTTGCGCCCAGGATCGGCACCAGGCCGATCAGGGCCATCCCCGGTGCGGCCAGCAGCCATCTGAACTTGCTCATCTCATGCCTCCTATCGGGAACTCAGCCCGCCGCGTCCGCAACGCCGAACGGAGGAGAATGTCACAGTGAGCAACACCCGTTCGGCGGACGCGGCACACACCAGGGATACGGCTACCACGGCGCTGCGGTTCGGCCGGCCACAGCGGCCAAGGTCCGCCGCAGGGCGGATGGTGGCGATGGTATACAAGTAGCTGTGTCGTCACAGCCGCCCAGGTTGCCCACACCATCCGATCTGGCTCGCGCCAGGCCACGTCTCGTGTCACCACCGCGAAACCGGCGGCAGGCCGACATCGAGTCCGAACGTGCGCGGCGGGCATTGCGGGCTCTGCTGGCCGACCCGGCTGCGAACTTTGCGGCGCTGCCTGCTGACGAGTTCTTCGCGGCGTTGAAGTCCGCGTGCCAGGACGGGGTGACTCACCCGGCGCTGATCGCGGATGCGGAACGCAGGATCACGTCCGCGGAAGCGGGGCCACGGGAGCTGCATCAGGTGCTCTTCGCCGCCCGCGATCACCAGGCGTGGGCCGGGGCCCGTGCGGCGGCGATGGAGGCGGTCGTGCGGGGTCCCGCGATGGCGATCGCCGTCCTGGCTCTCGAGACCCAGCGGCTGGGTGTCGCCGCCATGCAGGTCACCGAGTCGGCGGCGGGCGACGGGTTCTCCGCCAGGGCCTCGGTGGAACGGGACGGCGTGCGCGCCGAGGGCGAGGCGGGATATGGCAGCAGCAAGAAGGCCGCGCGGCAGGCTGCGGCGCTGTCGCTGCTGGCCGCGCTGACAGGCCTGGCCATCCCGGACGGAGACCGGCTCGGTGCCCGGCCGGTCAAGCCGGCCGCGCCGGAGCTGACCGCTGCCGAGCTCGAGTCCTGGCTCGATTACGAGGTCGGCAAGCCGGCGCCTGACCCGGAGTTCGCGGGTGCCGTCCGGTCCGGCAGGCTGTCGGCCCGTTCGGTATGTCTCCTGCTGTTCGACGCCGACCCGAACGGATGGGCCGAGGCCCGTGCGGCCGCCTGGGAGGCGCTGGTCAGCACTCCCTCGATGGCCGGGGGAGTGCTGTCCATGTACAGCCAGGCCCGGTCGTTGCCCACGGCGGGCTACATCGAGACGGGAGAGTACTCGGCGGTCGCCTTCCTGCCGGGGGCGGACGGACTGGTCGTCGGCGCGCCCTGCCTCGCGGCCGGGTCCAGGGCCGCGAGGGCAGCCGCCGCCCTGGCGTTGCTCAGGGATCTCGCGCCGTCAGCCGCCCAGGCCGGGGCGGGAGGGCTGGCTGGGGCGGGAGCCGAGCGCAACCCCGTGGCCGTGCTGAACGAGCGGGCGCAGACCGGCGTCATCACCGCCCTGTCCTACGGCCAGGACGCCAGCGGCCCGGCGCACGAGCCGGTGTTCACCTGCACGGCTGGCTGCACGCATGCGACCGGACGCTATACCTGGGTCGCGGAAGGGCGGAGCAAGAACGAGGCCAAGGCGGCGGCCGCCGCCGGGCTGCTCGACCAGGTCACGGCACAGGAGCGGTCCGCCGTGGCGCAGCTGGCCAAGGCGGCGCAGGCGGAGGCGCGAAGCCTCCAGGGCATCTCCGGGCGGCTGCTGCGGGTCGGCTGCGCGCTGGACTTCCACCGCGATCGGCGGTTCCGGATCAGCCATCCCGCGGGCGCCGAGCTTCCCGGGCCGCTGGCGGGCTGGGCGGTGCCGTTGCTGGCGGCACTGCCCGTGCTGGCCGCCCTGGACCCGAACGCCGTGCCGTTGCACGCATCGGCACGGACCTGGGCCTCGGCCACCCGGTCTGCCCTCGAGGCGGTCGCCGGGCAGTGCGTTTATCCGGCGCTGGACGCCGAGGGCCGTGACTGCTGGCGGCTGGCGGCGGACACCGGAGTGACGTCCCCCGGCCTGCCGGGGTTCCTGGACGCGGTCGCCGACGCGCTGCTGCGGCCGCCGGGCGCGCGGCTGGTGATCGGCGACGTGCCGTACGCGGGCCGCGCCCGCGTGCTGGGAGACGACGCCGCGGAGTGGGCGGATCGCTTCGCCGAGGCGGCCGACCCGGCACCCTCGGCACGCATGTCCGTGCGGATCCAGCCGCCCGCCGACGACGGGCCGCCGCTGCGAGCCGAGTTGCACGCCCCGCGCCTGGGGCACGCCGAACACCGGGCGCTGCGCCGCGCGGCGCGTGGCTGGCCGCCGCTCGGGCAAATCCGCCGTGACGGCACGCTGGGCGGCGCGGATGCCGTGGACCTGCTCGGCCCGGCGGGCGAGTTGCTCGCGGTGCACGGCATCACGGTCGAATGGCCGGGCGAACTGGCCGTCGGGCTCGGCACGGGCACGGTCGCGCGGTCGCGAAGCGCGGCCGGCGCGTTCTCGCTCGGCGACATCGTCGACCTGAACTGGCAGCTGACCCTGGACGGCGACCCGCTCTCGGAGGCGGAGGCGGCGACGGTCGCCGCCGCGGCAGGTGTTGTGCGGCTTCGCGGCCGGTGGGTGCTGGTCGACCGGGACGTCGCGCGTCGCGCCCGCGAGCGCCGGGTCGGCGAGCTCACCGGCGCCCAGGCGCTGAGCGCCGCCCTGACCGGGCAGATCGCCGTCGACGGGCGGGACGTCGGCTGCGTCGGCGGCGGACGGCTCGCCGACGTCGTCGCCGCGCTGCGCGACGCCGGCGGCCAGCGGCCGGCGGGCATCCCCGACGGGCTCCACGCGACCCTGCGCGGCTATCAGCGCAGGGCGGTCCAGTGGCTCGTGCAGACCACGGAACTCGGCTTCGGGGCGCTGCTCGCGGACGACATGGGCCTGGGCAAGACGCTGATGGTCATCACGTTCCACCTGCGCCGGGCGGCCGGGCCGACGCTGGTGGTGTGCCCGGCGTCGCTGCTCGCCAACTGGGAGCGGGAGTTCGCGCGTTTCGCGCCGGCCGTCCCGGTGCGCCGCTATCACGGGGCCGTCCGCTCGCTCGGCGGGCACGCCCCCGGGCAGGTCGTCGTCACCACGTACGGGACCCTGCTCCGCGACGCCGGCCGGCTGGCCGAAGTCTGCTGGGACGTCGTGGTGGCCGACGAGGCGCAGCAGGTGAAGAACCATCGCTCGCAGGCGGCCCGGGCGCTCCGGTCGCTGTCCGGCACAGCGCGGATCGCGGTGACCGGCACGCCGATCGAGAACTCGCTGTCGGAGCTGTGGGCCATCCTGGACTGGACGAATCCCGGGCTGTTCGGAACCCTCCCCGCGTTCCGCGAACGCTACGGCCGGGCCGCCGAGCGGGAGGCCGACGGCGACGCCGCGCGGCGGCTGGGCCGTCTCATCTCCCCGTTCCTCATGCGCCGCCGCAAGGCCGACCCCGACGTGGCGCCCGAGCTGCCGGAGAAGGTGGTCGGCGACCGCTACCTGGAGCTGAGCCGGGAGCAGGCCGTGCTGTACCAGGTCGCGACCGCCGACACGCTGGCGCGCATAGCGGCCAGCGCCGGCATCGCCCGCCGGGGCCTGGTGCTCCGCCTGCTCCAGTCGCTCCGGCAGATCTGCAACTCGCCCGCGCATTTCCTCAGGGAGTCCGCGGACGGCTGGGACGCCGACGTCCAGGCCGCCCGGTCCGGCAAGCTCCAGGCGCTGGAGGAGCTGATGGACTCGGTGGCCGCCGCCGGAGAGGCAGCGCTGATCTTCACCGGATACGTGTCGATGGGGCACCTGCTCCAGGCCCACCTGCTCGCGCGAGGCATGCCCGCCGCATTCCTGCACGGCGGCACCCCGGCCGCGAAGCGGCAGGAGATCGTCGACCGGTTCCAGTCCGGCCACGGCGTCGCCCTGATCTGTTCGGTCCGCGCGGCTGGAACCGGGCTGAACCTGACCCGGGCCGGCCACGTGATCCACTTTGACCGGCCATGGAACCCCGCCGTCGAGGACCAGGCCACCGACCGTGCGCACCGGATCGGCCAGCACGCCACGGTGAACGTCCACCACCTGATCGCCGAGGGAACCGTGGAAGACCGGATCGCCGAGCTGCTCGCACGCAAACGCGGGCTGACCGAGGCCGTGCTGGCGGGCGGGGAAAGCGCGCTGACCGAACTCGACGACGGTGAGCTGCGGGCCCTGGTCAGCCTCGGCCAGGATCTGGGCGCAGGCGGTGCCGCGTGACTGTAGACGAGTGGCAGCGCGACGAGCCGCCCGCCCCCGTTCCGGATCTCACCCAGCTGCGGCTGCTGGCCGCCGACGCGGCCGGCCGGGCGGCAGCGATGCTGGCGGGCGCCGGCCCGGCGGCGGAAGCCGACGACCCGCTCATCGACGCGGTGCGGATCCTCGCCACCCCGCAGGGGGCGCCGCATGCCGCCCGGGCGGCTCGCCTGACCGGCCTTTCCGAGGAGGAACTGCGGCAGCTGGTGCTCGCGTACCGGCACGGCGGGGCCGACGGGGTCTCCGCCGCCGTCGGGACATCCTCAGGCGAACCCGATCAGATGGCGGACGCCGTGCGCGACGTGCGCGCGCAGCGCGCCCTCGCCATCGGTGAGCTGGCGGTCAGCCCCGGAACGATCGCCGATCCCCGGGTCGGCGTGCGGATCCGGCTGGGCCCGGACGGCCGCTGGTACCCGTTCACCTACGCCCAGGATCGCTGGTGGCCCGCGCCCGGCCCGGCCGACTCGCCCGGCGCGGCCTGGCAGGCCGCGCTACGGGCCAGATCCCTCAGACGGGCGAGAGGGTGACGGTCTCCCCAACGGACCTGGGAGGCGGATCTGCGCCGCCTTCTGCGGCGGTTCCATCTGTGCCGCTTCGACGCGGCCGCCGACTTCGAGGGCGCGGCACAGGTGATCGGCATCGAACTGGACCGGCCAGCAGCACCGGAACGGCCGCAGCCAACCTAACCGCCCGCACCCGGACCCGCCGTAATGTGACTACCGAACGGTCCTAGGTTCCCGCCCCGGCTCAGATCGACACGCCCCATCGTTTCGCTGACGCCTCACGCCAGGGCCTCAGCGGCAACGATCCGGCCGCTGAGCGGGACGAGGCGCCGTTCCGCCGCCAAGAGTGAAGGGGCGGGTCACCCTCAAAGCGGTAGGTATCGACGTAGTAATAGGAAACGCCCCATTGGCCCGCCCCACAGATGCCCCTCCTGGAGCAGCACGTGGGTCACCCGGTGGTCGTCCGGGTCGACCAGGAGGCCCTGGACCCGATGATCACGCGGCTCACCTTGCCGCCCGGGCCGTTCAGCTGACGTCTCGGATGTTGTGCTCGCTGAGATCCGGGGCGTGCCGCGCGACCGTGCGGTAGTCGGCGTCGTCGTGGAGGACGGTCAGGCCGTGATGAGCCGCCGTAGCCGCGATCATGAGGTCCACTGCCGAAGCGCTGCGGTGCTCGCCGGCCTTGGCCATGTGATGCTGGACCGAGGCAATCCAGCGTCCGACGTTCTTCGGCACCGACACGTCGGGGTACAGATCCCCGAACATCTCGGTGATCTCGTCGAACTCTGACCGGTTCCTCGCGCTGTGCAGGAATTCTGTCCGTTGCGGGTAGCAGGAGCCGATGGCTTCGGCGTCCACGGCGTCGTACCACGCTTCCTGCAGGCCAAGGTCACCCAGCAGGCGGACGAGGCCCGAGGTGTCGAGCAGGTAGATCACCGGTCTTCTTTCTCCGCACGGTGCAGGCGCTCGGCGTCCTCGAGCGCTCCCCAGTGCCGCGCCCGCTCGAAGTGCCGGGCGATGCGTGCCGCACGTTCTTGCTTCTCCGCGTAGAACTGCAAGGCCAGGTTGACCGCTTCCTTCTTGGTTTTCGCCCGGGACAGCGCCATGGCACGCTCGAGCGCGTCGTCATCGATGTCGATCTGCGTTACGCTCATGAGCCAGCTCCTGGTTTGTTGGTCATGTACAACAGAACCAATGTTACCAACATTCCGACGTCCGCGTCCCGCGGCGGCCCTGTTCTCCTCCCAGCTCCGACGACGAGGGGTGGGCACACCTCGGCGGCGTCGGCACCATCATCACCAAGCAGCGCCCCGACTTCGACTCCGCGGAGAAAGAGGCGGAGCAAGCTCGCGCCGCACGGGAGGCGGCGCATCAGGCCCACGCCGCCTACGCGCTGGCCGAAAGGCCTGCGGGCCGGCGAACCCTGCCCGGTTTGCCTGCAGCAGCGGCTCACCGGCGCCGAGGCCAGCCTGGCGGAAGGCACAGTGACGGCTGATCCGGACGGGTCCACGCTGGCTGATCTGACAGTTGACTGAAAGATCGCTCGACGTTCACTGTGAGG
>WNFJ01431671.1_pt1 | contig 10479 bp, 8 predicted proteins | sample 5400461 | NCBI WGS metagenome assembly WNFJ01 (sample SAMN13153349, study PRJNA577476) | soil metagenome | isolation source: 115 cm saprolite on Douglas fir-dominated hillslope | place: USA:California | collected 2013-09-17
GCATCGTACGCCAACGCGCGTTCAAGGTACGTTCGCGGGCTCGAGGAATCACGATCGGGCGATATCGAGCCATCGCTGAAGCGAAGTTTCAGGGCCTCATGGAAATTCCTGAAGCTCTGCCAGTCGTTTGTCATCGTCGATTTACCTGTTCCCACGACGATCTGAGCCGCCAGATCCGCAATTGCACGCTCTCGCGCCCTTGGGCCGGTACACCTGACACTCCACTTGTCGTCTCGCTCGTGCCTTCCATGCGTCCGAAGCTCAGCAAATGCCTCAACCTGATCGCCCCGCGTGTCAAGCCAGCCATCCAGGTAGTGCTCGAACGGAAGTGCGAAAAATGATGAGAGCAAGCCATACAAATCACGTATGGAGAATTCCAGCGAAGCTACTTTCACCGGGTGATCTGATGGCTCGAACCCCAAGACGGACTCCATAGCCAAAGTGGGGCTGAGACCGTTGAAGCCTCCCTCGTCTGTGCCGGGCATGATGTCGATGTGGAGTTGTGCCATCTGCATCGGCTTCGGATTCTGAAGCAAGTCCCGAATGTTGTTTGTCAATACTCGGCTTTTGGCCAAGCGGGTTTCGCGTGGTTCTGATAAATCTTCGAATGATACACATGTCGCACGCCGCGGAGATCGAACCAATAGATATCGGCGAACCACGACCGGAATTGCGAGAATCACCAGCCATGCCACCACCGTCGCAGGCCCAGAAATGAGGCGGACGATCATCCTCCATAGACTTGAGTTTTGTTTATCAAGAACTCCTTCGATACCGACAATGGCACTCACTGCTCGGGCTCGCATGTCCGGGGGCACTTCATTGTCTTTGCGTTCCGCGACAGAACGGAAAGCGGCAAGAGCTTCTTTGAATTGGCCCTGCTTTCTCGCCTGTTCAGCGTCCTCCAGAATCTGCCGGTATATGGCAGTCGCGGCCACGAACGATGGATCCCGAGGCTCCTGGATCGTTTGGCCTGTTTGCGCCCATGTTGTCAATGCGACTGCAAGAAAAGCTGGTATGCGAGATAGCAGCATATCTTAAACCTCTTTTTCAATCGCCGAAAAGGAACCTTCCCAACGATCCCCATATCATATCCCCAGATTCACTGTTCATGGTTAGCTCCGTGGCGCCTCCTTGTACAAGTAGGGCTTATACGACTATCTGACCTGAGATGGAGTTATCTTCCACTTGAGCAGTTCATGGGCAGAGTGCATCTTCGATTAGTTTTCGGAGGGCCTCTCAACTCCGTCGACGACGAGCATTTTGACCGGGCCCTGGCCTGATTTCAGCTTGAGGCCTAACTGCTCCTGGAGTGCAGTGAAAAGCGAAGGGCCAGTGCCTTCCACCGGCGGCGTCGGACCCGCTTCGGGCGGCGCCGCCGGCTGCATTTGCACCGACTCGGGCATCCACTGCAGTTCGATATCGTATTTGCCGGTCAAGGCCGTCTTATCCCGCACAGGTCGTCCCAGGAAAAAAGAAAGCGAACCCGCCAGGTCATCGGCCGTAAGCTTGTAGCCCTTGGTGTGGCCCGGAGAATTCCTCAGGCCCGCACGGAGCATCATCGGGAGGCCCGCCGGGTCGCAAACCGGGTCCGGAGAGCGGCGGAGGACAGTCTCCGGGTTCGGCTTCCCGAAGCTTGCCGGCCTTGCTGACCACGAGCTCATACACTGCAGCCTCTTTCGTGTCCCAGTGGTGTTTGAGCTGAAACCGATTCTCCAGCAGCCTCTGAAGCATCGCGCGAAGCTCGCTCACCTGCGGATCGCCCTCCGCCTTCGCGCCGATGTCGTACCGGTCGGATCTGACCCAAGCCGGTGCGCCCGAGATCTGAAACTGCATCACGTCATACGCGTACTTACGCCCGCTTTTAAGTCCTGGCTGTTATAACTTACTTCCCCGTCGCCTTTCGCCGTGCCACGATCGCGTCCATCGCCTGCCTCGCAATCGAACTCTTCGGATCGATCCGCAGCACCGCTTCGAACTCCGCCTGCGATTCGTCCAGGCGTTCCTGCCGCGCGTAGGCCATCCCGAGACGCACGTGCACGTCCGGATTCGAGGCCAGCTCCGGCATCGCCTCGCGATACAGCGCAATCGCCTTATTGTCATCGCCTGCTTTGGCCGCGTGATCGCCCCACAGCACCTGCGCTTCCGCTCGATGCTGTCGCGCCTTCAAATTGTCCGGCTGCGCGGCGAGCACTTGTCCAAACTCCTGGACCGCCTCCTCGAACTTGCCGCTGCTTGCCAGAACGCTCGCCAGGTTGAACCGCGCATCCGTATACGTGGCATCGATCGTCAGCGCATGCCGCAGCATCTCCGCCGACTCCGGCAGCTTCTTCGCCGCAAACAGTGCGGCGCCGAGTTCCGTAGCCGCCAGCACCGAGCGTGGATCGGACTCCGCGGCGCGCTCGAAGTACGGGATCGCCTCCGCCGCCTGGTTCCGCGTGAGCAGCAGGTCGCCCATACGGAAGTTGGCCGTGAAGTCGTCGGGGTATTTCTGAAGCTGCTGCGCGCTCACCGATTCCTGAAGCTCGGCGCGATGGTCGCCTTCCGCCACCGGAAGCACTTGCAGCCACAAGTGGCCCATCTCGGACGCCGCGTCCGTGCCCCCCGTCACGCGCTTCGGCGGATTGTTCGGATTGCGCACGTTACTCGCCGAATTGTCGTAGTGTATCCGCATCGTAACCACCGAGTCCTTGGGTATCAGCACCGGACTCTTGTACCGGAACACGCCCTGCCAGTTCAGGTCCCAGTCAGGAATGCGGATCAGCCACTTCTTCGAGCCGTCCGGCAGTGTGGCGTAGCCTTCGATCATCTTCGCCAGGTAATGCGCGTGCGGATAAACCGCCAGGACGTTGAGGTCCATCGGCGCGCGATATTCGTCGGTGACCAGAAAATCCGTTTCACCCGGCGGAATGTCCAGCGCGCGATCGCGTTCCAATTGGATCAGCATCGGGAAACGGTTCTGCGGCTTGTCCGTGAAGTAAACCCCGATCACCGGATTCACGGTCTCCTCTTTTCCCGTAGGCTTCACGTGAACGTTGAGGATCAGGTCCATGCCGGGATCGGCGCGCCATGCCATACCGTCGGGTTCCACCACCGTGCTGCTGCCCGGCTTCCAGGAAAGGAAATGGCCGTCGGGCTCAAAGCTCTCTTCTTCGAAGATCACGTCCATGCCGGGAAAGCCGGAGCCAGGCGTGCTCTCCCGGCGACGCGCCGCATGCGAACGATCCAGGATGACGTTGGCATGATGAAACACCCGCGGATTGCCGGGCCGGATCTCGATCGCTCTGACCCATCGCGTGCTGCTGATCGGAACCGGCATGATGAAATTCCAGAACGTTTCCCCGGCATCGGCCGGCACCGTGTAGGGCCGCGCCGAGCGCAGCACCAAATCCGGCTGCCCCATTGGCCAGGCGGCGTCAGGTTGTGGTGCGGCCGCGGACTTCCCCGGCGTTCCGGCCGGCGTCCCCTGCTTCACCCAATCCGCGAACAGCTTGATTTGCGCGTCGGTGAGGCGGCGTTCTTCCTTGAATTGCCCGTATCCGGGTTCCGGCAGCCACGGCGGCATGAATCGCGAACCGGTGACCTTGACGATCTGCGCGGCCCGCTTCTTGACGTCTGTTCGATTTGCCCGTGGTAAGTGACCGGGTTCACCGCCGCTGAAGCGCAGACCGACAGCAACGCTAGCAAACCGGGGACTGACATGAATTTCCGGCGCCGTTTGCTGGAAATTCGCTGTCTGTCCCCGGTTTGCCCACGGAGCGACATCCGCAAACTGGGGGTTTGCCCACGGCGCACGACGCCGCAAACTGGGGACTGACATGAATTTCCGGCGCCGTTTGCCGGAAATTCGCTGTCTGTCCCCGGTTTGCCCACGGCATGTAATTCCCCACCGGTCTTCATACCCAACCTAAACATGTTGTACACTAGGTAATTACGGACATCGTCATGCAGAACGCGCTGTTGACCAAGTTTATCATCAAGAACAAACGGGAGAAGGAATTCCCCGAGTTTCGTCCCGGCGACACCATTAAGGTGCACGTGAAGATCAAGGAAGGCGAGAAAGAGCGCCTCCAGGCTTTCGAAGGCGTGTTGATTGCACGCAACGGAATGGGTATGGGCGAGAGCATCACCGTCCGCAAGGTCAGTTTTGGCCAGGGCGTGGAGCGTATCTTCCCGGTACATGCGAAGGTGGTGGACCACATCGACGTCGTCCGCACGGGCCGCGTCCGCCGCGCCAAGCTGTACTATCTGCGTTCCTTGAAGGGCAAAGCTGCCCGTCTGAAAGAGCGCGAATAGTTTCGGTCTCGCCATGCGGCCGATTCCGGCGGGTGGCAAATTCCGGTGTGAAGCAACTCTCGAGCGAGAACTGCATGCGCGCGGCTTCCATGCCGTCGCGGGTGTCGATGAAGTCGGCCGCGGTTCCTTGTTCGGTGCGGTTTTCGCCGGTGCCGTAATTCTCTCCGAAGATAGACCATTGCGCGGCCTCAATGACAGCAAACTGCTTGAACCGGAACGCCGCGAAGTCCTGGCCGAACGCATTCGCGAGCGCGCCGTGGCGTGGGCCATCGCCGCGGTGGACGCGGCCATGATCGACCGCGTCAATATCTATCAGGCCTCCCGAATCGCCATGCGGATGGCCGTCAGCCGCCTGAATCCCGCGCCCGATTTCCTGCTGGTGGACGCGGTCCCCCTCGACCTTCCCCTGCCGCAGCGCGCCCTGATCAAAGGCGACGCCCGTTGCCATGCCATCGCCGCCGCATCCATTCTGGCCAAGGTGCAGCGCGACGCATGCATGCGTGAATGGGATCGCATCTTCCCCGAGTACGGATTGGCCAGGGCTACTCCACGCCAGAGCACTACCGCGCCCTCGAACTATATGGGCCCACTCCCCTGCACCGCCTAAGTTTCGAACCCGTACGTGCGCACTCGCGCTTCCCCCTAGACGACCGCCGTCAATTGGATCTGTTCCCCACGGCGGGCGCCGCATGATGCCCCCCGATCCGCAGCCTCCCACAGCCGCCGAAACCGTCCACGAACCCGTCGCGGTACCGCAGCCGGTTTATCACTGGTATCACAAGGTATCGGCAGTCGTGTTCATCACCTTTTGCCTGGAGATGGGTCTGTTTCTATTGATCTTCCCGTGGACCGACTCCTGGGACGGCAACTACTTCTCCGGCCTCGTGCCCCAGATCAAACCCTTCTGGGACAACCTGTATGTGCGCGGCGCAGTCAGCGGAGTCGGAGTAGTCAACTTGTACATTTCCCTGGTCGAGATCTTCCGCCTGCGGCGTTTCGCGAGACGCTAGGTGCTGCGCCTCCTGCTGCTGGTCGTCGCCTTCATCGTCTACGGCTCGCTGTATCCATTCGACTTCCATTTCGACCGTGCCGCCGCTAGCCCGCTCCTGATTTTGCTCCACGCCTGGCCGGCGAAGATCGACCGCTTCGCCTGGCGCGACGCCGTCGTAAACGTGCTGCTCTATTTCCCCCTGGGCCTGACCGCGGTACTCGTGTTGACGCGCCGGCTGCCCCGTGCCGCGGCGGCCCTTGCAACCGTGATCTTGGGCGTAGCACTCTCGGCGTCCATCGAAATGCTGCAGATCTTCGATTCCACACGCACCTGCAGCCTGTTCGACGTGGCCTGCAATTTCGTGGGCACGGTGGGCGGCATCGGCGTCGCGCTGATTTTCCGCCGCGAAATTTTCGCCATCACGCAGCGTCGAACCGGGGATCGCGGAGCCGGAGGCGCGCTGATGCTGGCCTGCTGCTGGTTGGGCTACCAGTTGTACCCCTTCGTTCCGCGCTTCAGCCGCGGCTACCTGCGCGGCAATATCGCACGCTTCCTGGCAACACCGGTTTCGCTTGTGAATGTCTGTGCCGCCGCCGCCGAATGGTTCGCCTTCGCGTTGGTCATGCGCGCGGTGGCCGGCCGCCTGAAGGCCCCGTGGCTCTTGCTGATCATGTTCTGCCTTCCGCTGCGCCTGCTGATCATGGAACGCACACTGGCCCCGGCCGAACTGCTCGGCGCCGCCCTCGCGATGCTGGCCTGGACTTACCCGGCCGAAAGTTCGCGAGTGCGCGCAGGCGCCGGCATCCTCGCCGCGGCCATCGTACTTCGCGAACTGGCGCCCTTCACTCTCACGGCGCAGGCGCGCTCCATGTCGTGGATTCCCTTCGCCGCTACTCTCAGCAGCGAACGTCTGAACGCGACCCTGGTGCTGCTCCGCAAGGCCTTCGAATACGGCACGCTGGTGTGGCTCCTGCGCGCCTCGGGCCTGCGCTATTGGACCGCAGGCGTGTGGGTTGCAGCAGGCCTGATGCTGTTGGAAACCGCGCAACTCTACCTCCCGAACCGGCAGGCCGAAGTCACCGACGCCGTCATCGCCATGGTTCTTGCCTGCATCCTTTGGGGCAGCGAACGGCGGGTGACGCAAACAAATAATATTTTCCGATCCCCCTAACCCATTCTCCAATCAGCCCTTACCCGGATCCGCCCTTTCCACCGTACCTTGGCTTTCCGCCCCCGTGCCGTAACATGAAATGTGGGGTAGGCTTTTTGTTTTATCCGCTTTGTTTTATCCGCGTTCATCGGCGTTCATCGGCGGCCAACATGTCTTGTTCGGGCCAAGCGCGCACAAGCGGGCTAAATTTAGCCCGCCTCCCATGCCTTTACCGTACCTAACTTATTGATTCTTAACAAAACCGAAATCGCGAGGCGGGCTAAATTTAGCCCGCCTCCCCGACCGAAGCGGTAGGATGAGGGAAGGAACGACTATGCGCCTGACCATCCTTGCCTTACTCGCCACCGCGTCTTTCGCCGCCGAGATTCCCAAGGGGGCCCACACCCTGCTCCGCATGGTGAACTCCGTCACCACGCGCACCGCGCGCGAAGGCGATTACGTGTACTTGCGCACCGCGACACCCATCGTCGCCAACGGCGCGATCCTGGTGCCCGTCGATAGCTACGTGCAGGGCATCGTGACCCACTCCAAACGCAGCGGACGCGTCAAAGGGGTAGCCGAACTCGGTATCCGCATCGAGACGCTCACCCTCCCCACCGGCAAGGTGATCAAGATGACGCCATCGCTGACTTCGGTGGATTCCGAAGGCACCGACCAGAAAGTGATCGGCAAAGAGAGTACCGTGCAGCAGGGAACGTCGCACGGCGCCGACGCGGAGAAAATCGCCGGGACCAGCGCAGTCGGCGCGGCGCTCGGCGGACTGACCGACCGAGGTTGGAGAGGTGCCGGGATCGGCGCGGGCGCAGGCTCTGCCGTAGGACTCGCAACCGTCCTCCTGACGCGCGGGCGGGAAGTGGAATTGAAACAGGGTACCACCGTCGATGTAACTTTCGATCGCCCGGTAGCAATCGACTGATCGAAAAAAAGACCGGTGAAAAAAAGGCGGTCGTCCAGGAGGGATGGTACTGGGGAGGGCGACCGCTGCCAAATGTCTCTTTTGCGCTCTTAACGACAGGTTCCATCGTAGTGCAATGGTATTATCCCCGCGACCTATCTTTCGATACAGCTTTGCAGATGTTACGTTTCGCACCTTACGTGCTGCACTGCATTATGATGAGGCGTGGGTCTCCCTCGCCGTCCCTGGTTTGTAATCATCCTGTTTAGCCTGCTGGTCGTCGCCACGCGATGGCCTTTGGCCCCCGGCCAGTTGTTCACCTTCGACGACGTCAATCTGGCGTACTCCATCGGACATTTCGATATCCGCATGAGCCAGCCTCATCCACCGGGCTACCCGCTGTTCGTAATGGAGATGCGAGTGCTTTCGTGGCTGCGCTTCCGGCGCGCGGAGAGCATCCTGTTGGCCCTGGCGTTGCTCGGTAGCGTGGCGGCCCTGCTGCTGGTGTGCTATTGCGGCAATCGAATTCTGGGCGCGGATTCGGGTTTCTGGGCGGCGTGGATCCTCGTGCTGCATCCCGTGTTCTGGCACTCCGGAGTGACGTCCGCCTTGCGCGTGCAACTCGCCGTCGTGTCGCTCGCGGTGGGCGCGTGCTGCTGGAACGCCTGGCGCGGCGACCCTCGATGGGTCACGTGGAGCGCGTTCGCGCTCGGCATCGGCGCGGGCATTCGTCCGGAGACCGGCCCGCTGTTGTTTCCGCTCTGGGCGGTCTGCGCGCTGCGTGCCCCGCTCACTTGGCGAGATCGCGGCAAGGCGCTGTCCGTGATGGCAGGCGCAGTGCTCATATGGCTGTTGCCCGCAATGCTGGCATCGGGCGGCCCCGTCAATTTCATCCGCGCCAACCTCGACTATGTTTCCGACCAGGCCTCGGTCAGTTCCGGCCTCTTCGGCGCTTCCGACAGCCGCTGGCGCACGTCCGTCACGCAGTTGTTGCTCTGGACCTTCTGCGGCGTGACTGCGTGGACCCTGCCCGCCGTGCTGGCGTGGCGCCGGAGAGAGGGCTGGAATCTCGGTTGGAATCGCATCGCCTTCCTGGCGCTGTGGCTCACGCCCTCCCTGATCTTCGCCATCGTGGTGCACGTGGAAGATCCGGGACACACGCTGGCCATGGTGCCGGTAGTTTCGCTGGTGGGCGGCTATCTGGTGAATCGCGCGCTCCAGAACAGCGAGTGGTGGGTGTCGCGCTGGCAGGCGGTCACGCTGATGCTCGCCGCCTGGGCGTTCATCCGCATCTTCGACCACCATGACGATCTGTATGCGCTCCAGTGGTTGCCGGTCCTGTTTCTGGCCATGGGGCTCGCTATGAAGGTGGCACAGGTCAAGAACCTGAATTACCAGCCGCGCGTAGTGATGACCGCGCTCGTGTTGTTCCCCATTCTATACATCAACTACACCTACTTCCATCGTCACGGCTGGTATTTCAAAGGCGCCGCAACCACGGGCTACGAGGCCGCCGCGGAACAAACCTGGGCCGACATCAACAGCGGTTTCGCCCTGACGTCGCTGGACCAGATTGGCGCCACGCTCGCGGTGGACGACCGCACAATCAAGGAAACCCGCCGCCTGATCGCGGAGCGTCCCGGCAAAACCGTGGTGATCTGGGAGCGCGGCCTCGCGGCCTGGCGCAAGGTGGCATATTATTCTCCAGGGGTTGAGATTGTGGTGCTGGAGCATAAGAAGATTCGCAGCGGCTCGCCGCCGGTGATCGCGATTTGGAAGGGCGCCAGACTCGAGCGCCGTTTGCCGGGCGGCGCGCCCCTGCAACTGCCCGCCGGGACGCGCATCGTCTGGCTGCTCAATCCGCGAAGCGACTTCTTCCCGCTCGTACAGCAGAATCTCACACTCGTGCAGGCCGGCACTGTCTACTCGACGGAATTGCCGCAGGAGAGCGGCTCGCGGCGGCTCGGCGAGTACCAACTGGTCTGGTAGATGCCGATGCGCGCACTCTTGCTTTGTCTCTGCGCCCTGCTATTCCTGGGACTCTTCTCGCGGGAAGTCTACGATTCCGATTTCTGGTGGCACCTGCGCACCGGCCAGTACATCGTGGAGAAGCACGCGCTTCCCTTCCCCGACCCGTTTGCCTGGACCACCGCCGGCGCGCACGACGCTTATCCGGGCGAAGCCCGCACGCGCCAGTTCAACCTGACGCATGAGTGGCTGGCGCAGGTGATCTTCTACGCCGTGTGGCGCGCCGGCGGCATCGCGGCAATGGTGTCGGCGCGGGCCATCACTTTGACCGCGTTTTGCGGGCTGGTCGGATTGATTGCGTGGCGGCGGCGCGCCAGCTTCTATGGGGCGATCGCCGCCGCACTTGCGGCCGCCGCCGTGGCGCAAGTGTTCGCCCTCGACCGTCCGTATCACTTCACCTGGCTGCTGCTGGCGGCGACCATGGCCATCCTCGAATTCCGCCGCGCCCTGTGGCTGCTGCCGCCGCTGTTCGCCGTTTGGGCCAACTGCCACAGCGGCTACTTTCTGGGATGGGTGGTATTGGGCGCGTGGTGCGCCGAATCGCTGGTGCTGCGGCGGCGCGACGTCGCGCTGTGGGTCGCTAGCCTACTCAGCGTGCTGGCTTCCGGACTGAATCCCAACGGCTTCGAAATCTTTCGCACGCTGCTGAACTACCAGAGCAGTTACCTGACGTCGCGCCTGATGGAGTGGGCGCGGCCCTCCTTATGGCCGCCCAGCGCTTTCTCCGTGCTGCTCGCTGTGGCCGCGGCGGTAATGCTTTGGGCGCGCCGCCGCGTACGAATCGCCGACTGGCTGATCTTCGCGGCATTCGCCGCGGCGGCGCTCACTGCCCAGCGCAATACGATCCTGGCCGGCTTGATCGCACCCATCATGATCGCGTCATACCTTCCATGGACGTGGAAGTGGAAGTGGGACAGACGATCGCCTTTTGTCGTCTGTCTTCTGCTCGCCGCCGGACTCGCCACCGGCATATCCCGCGGCAGTTTCTTCCAGTTCCGCGCCGCCGAGTGGAAACTTCCCAAGGGCGCGGCCGATTTTCTAGCCTTGCATCACGTAACGCAGCCGATGTTCAACACCTACGAATATGGCGGCTACCTG
>WNFJ01053628.1_pt1 | contig 10478 bp, 12 predicted proteins | sample 5400461 | NCBI WGS metagenome assembly WNFJ01 (sample SAMN13153349, study PRJNA577476) | soil metagenome | isolation source: 115 cm saprolite on Douglas fir-dominated hillslope | place: USA:California | collected 2013-09-17
CGGGATTCGCCGATGCCCGCGAGCCGTCGTGGCAGCTGCCGCAGTGATCGAGCGCGATCCGGCGAACTTCTGCGTTGAGCTTGTCCCCGCTGGCCGGCGCGCCCAGCGCAGGTTCCCCCCAAGAAGCGACGATCACCACCGCCAAGCAACGGCGGACTGCTCGAATCGTCTTCATCTCGTCCTCCGGAGGCGAACATCCCTGGCCGCGGCTTGGAAGCAGTGTAGCCAACAACGGAATGAGCCATTCCATTTCGAGCGCCCGCCAAAATGCGAGATTCCCGACTGCGGCGCAGTCTGAGGTAGAAGGATCTGGCCATGCGCGATCTTGCGTTCATCCTCCAGTACCCCCTGGTGAGATTCTCCGGTGGAGCGCTCACGCTTTCCGGGATCTTGGGCGCCACCGCAATCATCGTGATCAGCTTCTTCTTTGCTCGGCTCGCCGCGCGGGGGATAGGTTCGCTCCTCCGTCGGCGCAACCTCTCTTCGGGCGTGCAGTTCGCCGGAAGGAAAATCGTTCGCTACTGCGTGCTGGTGATCGGCATTCTGGTGGCGATCAACTCGTTGGGCCTCAACTTGAACGCGGTCTTCGCCGCGTCCGCCGTCCTGCTGGTCGGAATTGGGTTCGGCTTGCAGAACATCGCGCAAAACTTCATCTCCGGGCTGATCATCCTGATCGAACAACCGATCCGCCAAGGCGATTTCATCAAAGCGGGGGATACCTATGGCACGGTCGACGATATCGGCCTGAGGGCGACTCGAGTGATCACTCGCGATCAAGTGACGGTGATTGTCCCCAATAGTCAGCTGATTACCGCCCCGGTGGTCAATCACAGCGCTCCCACCTCCCAACTTCGGGTCCGGGTGCATCTGGGTGTCGCTTATGGCAGCGACATCTCCAAGGTCTCGCAAGTCTTGTTGCGCGTCGCCAGGGAGAACCCGCGCATCCTCCCCGAGCCTCCGGCTGAGGTTCGCTTTGACAACTTCGGGAGCTCGTCTCTGGAGTTCTCGCTCCTGGCTTGGATTTCCAATGCCCGGGACGATCTCCGAATCACCTCCGAGTTGCGTTTCGCCATCGAGGCAGCTTTTCGGGAGGCGGGGATCGAGATTCCATTTCCACAACGAGACATCCACCTTCGCTCCGGCTTCCAGGAGCTGCTGGCTGCCACCAAGGGTGACACCGCTCGAGGCGGTTGAAGCTTTCCTGGTCCCCTATTGAGCTCGAGCGGCGTCCTTGCGCCGCTGACGGAAGTACTCCCGTTGCCAGTGCTCCACCGCTGCGTTGTGGCAGCGAAGGTCCGGACAGAACTCGTGGGTCCCGTCGTTGCGGGAGACGAAGTAGAGATCCCGGCATTCGATTGGGGTGAGCGCTGCTTGGAGTGACGCCGCGCCAGGTGAGGCGATCGGTCCCGGTGGGAGCCCATAGGTGGTGTAGGTGTTGTACGGGTGCTCGGTCACCAGGTCCTTGGAGGTGATGTTGTTGACGAAGGTGCCGCGAATCAGCTTCATCGCATAGAGGACCGTGGGATCGGTCCCCAGCTTCATACCCAGGCGCAAACGGTTGTGAAACACGCACGAGATGCGCGGCCGCTCCTCCGGCGCACCTGTTTCTTTCTCCACGATCGAGGCGAGAGTCACCGTCTGGAGGAGATTCAAGGTGTTTCCCGGTTTCCGGTGAGCATCCGCCTTCCGATATTCCTCGAGCGTCCGCGCCACCATCTTCCCGAGCACTGCTTCCGGCGTATAGCCCCGAGTAAAGGTATAGGTGTCCGGAAAGAGGAATCCCTCGGCGGAGTCCGCGGGCACTGACACCCGGTGCAAAAAGGCCTTGTCTTCGGTCAAAGCTTTAAGCTTGTTCAGATCCAGCTTGAGCTCGGACTGCGCGAGGATCGGGAGAATCTCCTCCGTGCGCAATCCCTCGGGCACGGTGAAGTGGTAAGCCCGAACCTGGCCAGAGGCGATCTTCTCCGCGACTTGCGCGGGCGTGAGCGGGCCGGTGAACTGGTACTCGCCTGCTTTGAGCCGTGGTCCGAGCTTGTCGCGCCGGAGGTAGGCGTAGAACCTGTCCGCGCTGCTGGTCAGCCCTGCTCTGGCCAACAGATTGGCCACCGATCGCGGACCGCTTCCCTGGGGAATGTCGACCAGCGTCGGTCCGGGGGGACCAAAGGGCTGTTGAGTGAACTGGGTCAACTGGCGATCTTCCCACCAGAAGTAGAGCCAAACCCCGAGCGCGGCGAGGACCAGAATGAGGATTGCGATGGCCGCCTTCCTCACGGCTCCCTCTGATGGGCGTCCAACCATCCTTGAAGGATGATGGCGGCGGCCAGGTGATCGATCACCTGCCGGCGCTTTTGCCGGGACACGTTTCCCTCCAGCAGGACGCGCTCGGCCGCCACGGTTGAGAGTCGCTCGTCCCAGAATTCTACCGGCTGACCCAGGGCCGCAGCGACCGATTGTCCAAACTCCCGGGCATTGCCCGCCTCGCGGCCCTCGGTCCCGTTCATATGGAGTGGCAAACCCACCACGATCCGCTCCACCCCATGCTCATCGGCCAATCCACGCAGTTTGGCCAAGGTGGAAGCATGGGTGGAGCGCCGGATCGTCATCAGCGCCTGTGCGATCAAATGGAGTTCATCGGATATGGCCACTCCGACGGTCTTGCTCCCTACGTCCAGTCCCATGATTCGCATGCGCGGGTCGACTCTAACGCGACGTCCGGGCGCCGGGACAGCGCGTCCCGCACGGGCAGCACGACGATTCATCCGTTCCGACCAGAGCTTGAAACATCGCCAACTTGCTCCGCCCAAAGATTGGCACTCGAGCTGCACCCAATGGCTTCCGGAAGTCGCCAGAACCGAGCTGGCGACGCCGCCGGTGGATGGGTGGTGGTGGAGGAGGAAAGAGAGGGACCTATCTGCCGGCGGCTTTTTCTTCATTTTCATGCGGTGCATCGGCCACCAGAATCTCCTTCAATTTCTGAAGACTATCCTTGGTTCGTGCGACAAAGACGCTTGCGGTGCCCATCCGCTCAGCGGCCTCGAGAGTGCGTTCATAAATGTTGATCGCCTTGGTCACCAGAATGCGAATCTTCTTCCGCAGCTCCTGGCGATAAACGTCCGCTTCCTCCCCGGTCAGCTCCTTGGGTGCGGGTGAGTTGACCATTTGGGTGTAGAGGTTTTCATAGAGCATGCCGATCTGAGCTCCGGAGGCAGTGGACCAGTGGGGATTGCCCATCCGGATCGCCCGCAGATAGTGACCCTGCGCGGAGAGGAGCAATTGGGCCTTGTACTCCAGGTCCTGCGAGAGCGTGTCGATTCCCTTTTCTGGATCCAAATTGACCCCCTCGTATCGCAGCCGATAAATTTCCCCCAGAAAGAACTGCGCCTGGGCCGGAAAGTACTCATCGGCTTGCCCCTCCTCTCCCTCTGACTGGTGGATGTTCAGAACCCGGCGAAGGGTGGCCTCGGCGGACTCGGGTTGCCCCGCTTCGAGCTCACAGATGCCCTTTTGCGCCAGCGCTTCGATTCGCTGCCCCAGGGCAAGCTCGGGTCGATCGGCGATCGCGGTGAGGATTTGAATAGCGGTCGGGTATCGCTCCAGGTGGTATTGAGTTTCCGCCAGGCGGAACGCGGCGTCGAGCGAGTCGCCGGTGCCTCGCGCCGGGTCGGCGAGGGATGCGAAGCGAGCCGCGGCCTCCTCCCACTTCAACTGCTTTTCGTAAGCGAGCCCGGAATTGTACAACGCCGCGCGCCGGTGAGGACTGTTCGGGTAGTAGTCGGTCAGCCGGTCGAAGTACCTCTCTGCCTGGCGGTAATCCTGGGCCGCAAAGGCCGAAGAACCCGCGGCAAACAACTCCTCGTCGTTCAGCTTTTCCAGCTCTGGATCGCCGGTGATCAGGATCGGCTCGAAAGTCAGCTCCTCCCTGGGGCCACCCGATCCTGCGTGGCGAGAGCTGGCACAGCCTGCCGCGATTAGGCCGCCCAGACACCCCAGCGCCGCGATTGCTCGAACACCCATCCGACTGTTGCTCCGGCCTGCTCGCCCGCTGTTGGACAACCACGCTCCCTAACCGCCGAGCAGAAATCTACCAAGCTTCCGCAGGCCGGCGAGATTGTGCACATCCTGCGACAGGCGGGGCAGGGGGACCAGCGGCGTCGGTTGGCAGCGGCCCTCGAGTTCGGTCATCGCCGAGGCCTCCTGCACCGCCGCGGTGTGGGCTTCCTGGAGGGTCGCCTCGACCTTTGTACGCAAAGGCGCCGGGAGCCGTCTCGCCGCATCCCAGTCACCGTCGGTGGGACGGGGACTTACCCGATTGCCCACCACCGCCGCGATCGGCATGTCGTTTTGCTTCAAGGTGGCGTGAAAGTGAGCCGCCTCCTCGAGCCGCTCCCCGCTCGGTTGGGTGACGAGCACGAAGGCCGTCTCCGGCGACTTGAGGAGTTGGCGAACTTGTCGAGCCCGTTGTCGAAAAGCCTCGCTCATGCTCCCCATCGCAAGCATGAAATCGGCGAGCTCCTGCAGAGTCTCCGCGCCGGTCAGCTTGGCCAGTGTCTTCGCAATGTACCCTCCTCCGATATTGAAGAGAGAGAGCCCGAACTTGCCGACAGTCAACGCTGGGGCGAGTAGCCATTGAGCAGCATCGCTGTCGAAAAGGTCGAGGACGCGGTTGGGCGCATCGAGAAAATCGAGCGCGTGCACGGTGGGAGGGGTGTCCAGGACGATCATTCGGTAGTCCCGGTGCATCCGAAGCTGCCACAGCTTTTCCATCGCGATGTACTCCTGAGAACCGGCGAGCACCGACGAGAGGGACTGGTAGAAGCGGTTGGTGAGGATGCGCTCCTTGCGGTTGGGAGGGGCGTGCTGCTCGACGAACTCATCCCAGGTTTGTTTCATGTCCAGCAACATCGCAAAAAGGGGAGTGGAGCGAGGCAGCCCAGCGGCGTCGAGCTCCTCGGCAGACATGCCCGACTCGGAGTTTCCCAGCTCGGCCAGCCCGAGCGAGCTGGCCAGACGTCGAGCGGGGTCGATGGTGCAAACCAGCGACTTGTGGCCCTCCATCGCCGCGCAAAGGGCGAGGCTGGCAGCCACCGTGGTCTTGCCCACGCCTCCGGAGCCGACGGAAATCAGCACTCGCTTTTCCTCCAATGCGCGCTTCAGCGGGTGGGAGCCTGCCAGGGGTGTTCCCATCAAGGTGCCGGCCCAACCGAGGATTGAAGTGCCGCTGCGATTTCCTCTACTCCGGCGCGGCCCAGCGGCGACCGCGCTAGGCGCGGCACCAGTGCCAAGGGAACCCCTAACTCCTGCTCCAGCCGCTTTCGAAAGAAAGCCGATGCGGCCGCCTGTTCCAGATGGTTCGCCGCCAGCTCCCGCAAAGAGGGAGCTCCGGAGAGCGCCCGGAGGTCCGCGTCGCTGAACCGCGGTGAAACGTATGCGTTGAGAACGGCCAAGAACGTTTGAAGGTGGGCCTTTTCGCGCAACGCGGTGGCCAGCTCCAGCGTCTCGTTGACGGGCATTTCTTCGGGCAGTGCTACCAGGATCACGGCGGAAATGGCGGAATCTTCCAGCAGCTGCCGCATCTGCTGCGCCTCTTCCGACAGTCGGCCGGGGGGAACGGTCTGGAGCAGAACCCGAGGCACGCTGAGGAACGAGATGGCGTGACCGGTGGCCGGGGCGTCCAAAACCAGCGTTTCATACTTGAAACCTCCCTCCGGGAGAGGCTCCTCCAGGTGGTGCAGAATCTTCCCCAGCATCACCAGCTCTTGAAGAGAGGGAATGAATCGAAGGAAGGACCGCACCAACCGATTTTCGAAGACCGCGTTGTAGATGCTCTCCAGCTTCAGCGTCATCAATGCGTATTCGCGCATCGCATCCCGAGGCTGAACATTCACCGCCCAGAGATTCTTCTCCAGGCTCGAAATCTGCGGCCCCACCGGCGGCGCGCCCAAGAGCGGGCCAAGTCGGTCTTCGGTGTTCACCTCACAGACCAGCGTCCGCCTTCCCGATCGAGCGGAAAGGACCGCCAGCGCGGCACTGACGGCGCTTTTCCCGACGCCACCTTTTCCAGTGACGATCCACAATCGCTTATCGCTCAGTTTGGCCATCGGCACGGGGATTCTAGTCCTTGACAGCGCGGCGGGTGGAGATCAGCATGTCCACTTTCGACGGGATCCAATGCTCAAGAACAATCCGGTAATGAAGAGGCTGGTGGAGACTGGCTGCTGTCCAATGAGACCTTCGTCGCCGCAGTGCAGAGCCTGGTCTCGCGTTCGCTAGCGGCCAAGGGGACGCTGGACAAGAGCTTGCGCGCCACCCTTTCGGCGATGAACGTTCCCTCCACCGCGGATCTGGAAAACCTGCGGGGCAAGGTGGACGATCTGGAGCGGACGTTGAGTTCGGTCGAGGCAAAGATGGATTCCCTGCTTTCGCAAAAGAAGGAGTGAGCGTTGGGATGCGACGGATCGCCTTCATCAACGAAAAGGGCGGAACGGGCAAGACGACTCTGGCGGTAAACGTCGCCGCCTACTTCGCCCAACAAAAGCGCCTACGGGTGCTGCTGGTGGACCTCGACACTCAGGGACATGCGGCCAAATCCCTGGGGATCGACGTGCGAGGGCTGTCGGCCCATGTCTTTCATCTGTTGACCGATCCGGCGGTGCGTTTGGAGGAGGTGATCCACCCTACCGCGGTAGCGAATCTTTCCGTCCTTCCATCCTACAAACAGATGGCGGAGTTCCCCACCAGGGTCGCGGATGACTCCCAACGCAGTCGGCTCCTGGAGCGCCGCCTCCAGCAGCCTGCGGCCTTGCGGTTCGACGCGCTGCTCTTCGATGCGCCCCCCTCGATGGGATTGGCCACCCGCAATATCTTGGTGGCGGCAACCGAAGTGGTGATTCCGGTTTCCCTCACCTACCTGGCGCTGGATGGCTGCGCCGAGTTGGTGGAGACGATTCGCCAGGTCACCGCAGAGGAGCACTGCGCACCGCTGCCGGTTTCGCTCGTCGTTCCCACCTTTTACCGGAATACCGCTCTGGCTGATCAGATTCTGGAGAAGCTGAGGCTCTATTTCCCCGGTGCGCTCTCCCGGGAGCCGCTGGCGTTCAACGTGAAGATCGACGAAGCCCAGAGTCATGGAAAGACGATCTGGGAGTATGCGCCTTCGAGCAGGGGCGCGAAGATGCTTCAGATCATCTCGGAAGAGATTTGGGATGCCGCGCCGGCCGCGGTTTTCGGCGCCGACGCGCAGGGGGCGGAAGCGGGTGCCGCCTGAGAGTCGCCTCGGCTAGGGTTTGCGCTCCAGCTCATCGATTTTTTTCTCCAGCTCCTCGAGCTTCTGGCGGACGGAGGGGATGTCGCGACCGAGCGCGGGGAACGTTCCAACCACCCTGGCGGATCCGCTCGTCGATCTTGCCCTGCCACTCCTCCAGCGTCTTCTGCGAGCTCTTGAGTAGTTCTGCCGCTCTGGTCCCTTCCAATGAGTCCTCTCGCCGGAAGAGCTTGTCCAGGCGGGACTCGGCCCCTTCCCGGATCGAAGTCACCCGGGGGGTGAGCTCTTTTTGGATGAAACCGCTGATCGACTCTCCCGGTCGGCGGATGATCTCCCGCAACAATGCCAGTGGCATCTGGTTCTTCTTCTTTTCCTCTTCGAAGATGATCTGCGCCAGGGTCACCGAGGTGAGATCTTCCTTGGAGCGGTTGTCGATCACCTTGACTTCCAATCCGCGCTTGATCATCCCGGCGATTTCATCGAGCGTGACGTAACGACTCTCGACGGTGTCGTAGAGCTTGCGGTTGGAGTACCGCTTGATGACCTTGGCCTCGTTGTTTGAGCCGGAGGATGTCGGATGGTCGGATTCGTTCATGCCACTCTCCGCCCATAAGAGCGCGGCCGGGATGTATGACGCAATGCGCAGAATCGGCCATACCAGAGCCGACCCGCGAGCGGCAAGCCGGGCACCTCGCGCCCGATGGAGGACCACTCTATAATTGCCCCGCCGTGCGTGAACCCATCGACTGCCCCCTGTGTCGCTCGCGGTTCCTGCCCCCGAACCAACCAGCCGCTGGCAAGCGTGTGCGATGTACAACCTGCGGCGAGTCCTTCGACATTCCGCCCCCGCGCGGTAGAGGGACGTTGCGAGGGACGTTGCCGCCCGATTCATTCGAGTACTTCGAGACGCTGGAACCCGCTGCCGCCAGAGGTCTGCTCGCCGATGGGGCAAGCGGGGACGGGCTCGCCCACCAGCTTTTCGGCGACTTGGACCTCGAAGATCCGGGATTGCCCGCGGACGTCTCGCCCAAGGGACCGGGATTGCTCGAAGAGGCGATGCGCGAGTTCTCGGTGCAAGCGAGCCAGGAACAGGTCAGCCGGATCTCGAATTATTCGAGCGGGCTCAAACCGCTGGTCAACGCCTCTTTGCCCCGTTCGTCGGCGAAACCGGGGCCCGAAAGAGTCAGAAAACTCCCGTCCACCCTTCTGGCGCGGCTGCTGATGACGGCGATCCTGGTAGGGCTGATTCTCGCCAGCGGCCTGATCTTCATCAAAGGCGGTCGCGTGGATGGGAGTTTGTTTTCCCGGTCTGAGATCAACCGGTTGTTTTCGCGCCCTGGGGACATTGTGACGCGGGAGTTTTCAAGCGGCGTCTACGGCACGCGCGCCGGCAAGCCGGTGTTCTACGTTCGCGGGACCGTCGAGAATCGAGGATCGCTTTCAGGGAAAGTGAGAGTGCGGGCGGAAATCCTCGACGGCTCGCAGCTGGTGGGCGCGGTGGAGACTTTCGCGGGGTTGCCGCGGACTCCCGAAGACCTGTTCAAAATCGAGAACTCGCAAGACGCCGAGTCGGTGAATGGTCGAGCCGACTCTCAACCGTCGGAGGTCGGCCCCGGAGAGCGCGCGGGTTTCCTGGTGGCTTTCTACGATTATCCGCCGGACCTGGGTGCGTACCGTTTGAAAGTGAGCGCAGTGCGGATGGCGCCGGAAACAGCCAGCCGGCGTTAGCGTTGGATCAAGTCCGTTTCTTCGGATCGATCGTCTCCTCCGGATCGACCCGGATGGAGGGACCAAAGGAGGGACGCTTCACGTCCACGAAGTCCTTTCCACGTGCAGCCTTCTTGAACGAGTAGACGAACTTCCCAAGAGCGTTGCCCAGGGCCGCCATCCGCGACACCACCACCAGCACGAACAAGAGGACGATGATTTCGCCGATCCGGAGCACCGACTACACCATGCAGGAAGAGCCCCGTTCGCGCAAGTGCGGTGCTCTGCTCCTGGCCAGGGGCATGGTAGAGAGCGGCTGTGCTCATCCTCGCCCATCGAGGTGCCAGCGCTGACGCGCCCGAAAATACGCTCGAGGCCTTTTGCCTGGCGGTCGAGCAGGGCGCGGACGGCGTCGAGTTGGATGCGATGGTGTGCGGGAGTGGAGAAGTCGTGGTCTGCCACGACGAGCGACTGAGCCGCCTCGCCGGTTTGGATTGGGAGGTGAGACGAACCCCGCTTTGGAAGCTTCGCCAACTGGACATTGGCACGGCGCTCGGTTTTGCTCCGGCGCGAATTCCCACGCTGGTCGAAGTGATCGATGCGCTGCCTCCGGGTTTTCTGATCAACATCGAGCTGAAGAACGACCTGCTCGATGATCGAGGCCTCTCGCACCAGGTGGCGACCTTGGTCCGGGATGCCGGCTTAGAGAGTCGGATCCTGATCTCGAGCTTCAATCCGTGGTGCCTTTGGCGGGTGGCCGAAGTGCAGCCGAGACTGCGCCGCGGATTCTTGATTGACCCCGATCGCTGCTACCTGGCGCAAGCCGATCTCTTGGCTCCGCTCGTTGCCAACCATTCCGTCCATCTCCCGGATCAAGCCTGCACGGCCGGCAGGGTCTCGCAATGGCTTCAATCAGGGCGAGAGGTGGCGGCCTGGACCGTCGATCGACCCGACCGAGCTTCAGCAAATGGGCGTCCTTTACTGCATCACCAACCGCCCGAGCGCACTGCGCGCAGCGGTCCCCTCCGCGGTGCATAGCTGAAAAGCGCCCGTCAGGGAGTGGAGAGCTTCTGGGCGACCGCCGCCGGCCGGCGCCGAATCACCAGGGTGCGGCGTCCGGCGAATTCCGGGCTTTCGCGCGCGACCACCAGAACGTAGTTGTTGCCTTCTTTGAGCGGAAAATCGGTGGAGAATCGAAATTTCGCCTGGGTGCTCTCGGCGGGGGAGGCGCTCTTGAAGAAGACCTTCTTGTCATTTACCAGGACGTACATGTCCAGCAAGGTCTTGACGTTGGTCACCGTGCCCGACAAGGTGAACTTCTCTGCGTTGACGACGGTTCCTCCTTGCGACGGATCGACATTGAGATTGATCCGCGGCGGAACCCGAAACGCGACGTACTCCACCTCCTTGGAGGAGATGGTCTTGCCGGCGGCCGCTGCCCTGGCCTCCTTCACGTCGGAATGTCGGACGAATGCAAACCGATCCTTGTCGAGTTCCACCTTGAAGTAGG
>WNFJ01401097.1_pt1 | contig 10478 bp, 14 predicted proteins | sample 5400461 | NCBI WGS metagenome assembly WNFJ01 (sample SAMN13153349, study PRJNA577476) | soil metagenome | isolation source: 115 cm saprolite on Douglas fir-dominated hillslope | place: USA:California | collected 2013-09-17
GCGATACCGCAGGAGACCTTCGGCCCGCTCGGCCCGATCTTCGCGACCGACCAGCCCTCATCGAGCGCCCACACCCGGCAGACACTCGGCTGGGAGCCAAGTCACCCAACCCTGCTGGAGGATCTGGAGAACATCCAGCCCTGATCGGCTCGCAGCGCGGCGCCCGGAGCGGCTGAAAACGCCCGCTCATGCAGCGAGTCGGTTGACTGTGTTCACTGGCGCTGCTGGATTAGCTGTTCGAGGGTGGGCAGGAAGTCGGCCAGCCCGTACCAGGACTGCCGGTCACCGAGGTCCCGCAAGCCCGGGGTAGCGACCGTAGCCGGGAATCCCTCCGCAGCACGGCCCAACGCGTCCCGGATCTCGCCCAGGCGGGCCGCCCAGTACCCGTCGTATTTCGACGTCACCCCGCCAGTGTGCCCTCACGATCACGGCACCGGCGGTCCGGCCGGATGTTCCAGGCACTTCCCGATACCACTGTCTTCCCAGGTCAGATGCATATGGCCGACGGTCCGCCGAGTTCGCCTCGCCAGCCGGTTCCACGCCGCCGCTGACATAGCCACCGTATTCGCGCTGGCTGCAGCACGGCTCAGTGAGCCGACCTCCAGACTCGCAGCCGGAGCCGACGACCGGCTGGTTCAACACGCGATATCGCTTCCTGCCATGAGCGCCGCGAGCTTGACACGAAATATCCGTTCTGGGCGGCGGTCCCAGTGCGCTGGGTGACCGTGCTGACGGCTCCGAATTGTCATTCTGCGCGTGGAGCGGTGGTGGTCTTGGACGAGGCGACCCTCGTGGCGGTGACGTCTGCGAGGCTCACCAGACCGCGGTCGCTGCCGGCGAGCTGAGCGTCGCGTTCGTCACGGTACCTCACGCTCATCCCTCGACGAGCTGCTGGCCGCCGTCGATGTCGAAGGTCGCGCCGGTGACCGCGGTGTTCGTCATGAGGTGGACGGCCAGTGCGGCGATGTCGGCCGGGCCGACAACGCGGCCGATCGGCAGCGTGGTACGGAGCTGCTCGCGGCGTTCGTCGACCTGGTCGCCGAGCAACGAGGCCGACAACGGCGTGTCGACAAAGCCCGCCGCGATCAGGTTGACCCGGACGGGCGCGACCTCGAGCGCGAGGCTCTTGGTCATGGCGCGAAGCGCGGCCGTGAGCGCCGCGGCGGCGGGCCCTGCACAGGATGGCGGGCTGCTCGAGCTGGGCGGGCGCGTGGAGTTCGCGCACCCGCTCGTCCGGTCCGCCGCCTATCGCTCGGCAGCCGCGAACGACCGGCACCGCGTGCATCGTGCCCTGGCCGATGCCACCGTCGCCGAGACCGACCCGGACCAGCGGGCCTGGCACCGCGCCCGCGCCACCCCGGGACCCGACGAGGAGGTCGCCGCCGAGCTCGAACGCTCGGCCGGCCGCGCGCAGGCGCGCGGCGGCGTCGCCGCGGCGGCGGCGTTCCTGCAACGCTCCGCCGAGCTCACGCTCGACCCGGCCCGACGAGCCAAGCGCGCGCTGGCCGCGGCGCAGGTGAGCTCTCAGGCTGGCGCGTTCGATGCGGCGCTCGCGCTCCTGGCCACGGCGGAGGCCAGCCCGCTAGATGAGTTCCAGCACGCCCGGGTGGATCTCCTGCGTGGCCACATCGCCCTCGCCTTGGGCAGCAGCGACGCTGCGCCATTGTTGCTAAGGGCCGCGAGACGTCTCGAACCGTTCGACCTCGACCTCGCGCGCGAGACCTACCTGATCGCCTGGGCCGGGGCGGTCATGGCCGGCGACCTCGTAGGAGGACGCATCGTCGGTGAGATATCTCGCGCCGCCCGGTCCCTCCCCCCGCCGCCTAGACCTTCCCGTCCACTCGACCTGCTGCTCGACGGGCTTGCTCTGCTGACCATCGAGGGACGCGCCGCCGGGACTCCGACTTTGCAGCAAGCAGCGAAATCGCTTCTCGAGATCTCGGCGGAGGACGCCCTTCGCTGGGGCTGGATGGCCACGGCGGCCAGCCTCGCCGTGTGGGACGACGAGGGCATGCTGGCGATCGCCGCGAGAGCGCTGCAGCTCGTCCGCGACGCCGGCGCCCTCGCGCAGCTGCCCATCCACCTGTCCGCCTTGGCCCTGGCAAGGGCGTGGATCGGCGACTTGGCGGGTGCCGCCTCGCTCGTCGCGGAGATCGACAGCGTGGTGGCGGCAACCGGGAGCCGCTACGTGCCGGGTGCCGCGCTGCGGCTCCGGGCCCTGCAAGGGAGGGAAGCCGAGTCGGCCGCGCTGATCGCGAGCGTGATTGAGCAAGATGCTGCCGGAGTTGCAATGTACTCGCATTGGGCGGCTGCGGTCCTGTACAACGGCCTCGCCCGTTACCAGGAGGCCGTGGCGTCCGCCCAGCAAGCTACGTCGAGCACCTGCGAGGTCCTTGTGACCGTATTGGCGTTGCCAGAACTCGTCGAGGCGGCCGCGCGCGCAGGAGACGCCGAACTTGCACGTGAGGCGCTCGAGCGGCTGGCCGAGACGACCCGGCCCTGCGGCACGAACGTCGCGCTCGGCATCGAGGCGCGCTGCCGGGCGCTGCTGAGCGACGGCGCAGCCGCCGACGACTTGTATCGCGAAGCGATCGAACGGTTTAGCCGTACGCGGCTGCGCCCGGATCTCGCGCGCGCGCATCTGCTGTATGGGGAGTGGCTGCGCCGCGAGGGCCGGCGCGCCGACGCGCGCGGGCAGTTGCGCACCGCCCACCACCTGTTCACGCGATCGGCATGGAGGCGTTCGCCGAGCGCGCCCGCCGCGAGCTGCTGGCGACGGGCGAGAAGGCGCGCAAGCGCAGCCCCGGCACGCGCGAGGAACTCACGCCGCAGGAGGAGCAGATCGCCCGGCTCGCCCGCGACGGCCTGTCGAACCCGGAGATCGGCGCGCAGCTGTTCGTCAGCGCTCGCACGGTCGAGTGGCACCTGCGCAACGTGTTCGCGAAGCTCGGTATCACCTCGCGTAGGCAGCTCCGAACGGCGCTGCCCAAGGACGGCCGGCTCGCCGGCACCCGCACCTAGTCGGCAGGGTTCGGTTAGCTGAGCCGTGGCTGAAGCATCGGGTCACTTCCGTGACAACAACTGTGCTTCGTGTTGCGGCCGCCGAATGAGGCACGCAAACGGTAGTCCTGCGTAATGAACGAGGACGAGCTAACCGGTCCTGCGCGGCCCTCGTCGTGGCCAGGCTAGATTACCGGGTGGCTTGGCGGGCGCGGTCGAGGATGCCTAACGGACAGTCGAGGGTGATCCGGTAGTTGGCGTGGCCGGCCATGCGGGACACGTCGGTGGCGTCGAGTTTCCAGGTGAACAGGCGCGACCAGATCAGCGCGGCTCCCGGCTGCGCAGGTGGGCAGCGTGCACTCCCCATGCGCCCGGCCCTCCTCGGGCATCGACGTCGGCCTGCGCGGGGTGGCGGGGTGGCGGCGGCGTCGTTCGCGGCGTGCACGACCTCACCGAGCCCGCGACCAGGCCAGACCAGGGAACCACCGGGTTGTTCCCTGGGGAACCCAGGGTGTTCCCCTGGGGCGATGCAGCGGTTGAGATCGTAGCGTCATCCCTGACACAACCCCAGGGAGGCGGCAATGAGCACAACCGAGGACCGCGCAAGCGGCGAACTTCGTGACGGCTACGCCGAGATCGGCGACCAGCGATTGCATTACGTCGAGGCCGGCGATGGGCCGCTGATCGTTCTGCTGCACGGCTTCCCCGAGTTCTGGTACGGCTGGCGGCAGCAGATCCAGCCGCTCGCGGCGGCGGGATTCCGCGTCGTCGCGCCCGACATGCGCGGCTATAACCTGTCCTCGCGGCCGGACGGCGTCAAGGCCTACGACACCGGCCTGCTCGCCGCCGACATCCGCGGTCTGGTCCACGAACGCGGTGCCGAGTCCGCCCTGCTGGCCGGGCACGACTGGGGCGGAACCGTCGCCTGGGCTACCGCGATGAACCACCCCGAAGTGGTGGACCGGCTGGCCATCCTCAACGCGGCCCACCCGCGGAAGCTCTTGCAGGGACTGCACCACCCGGGCCAGCTCCGCAAGTCCTGGTACTTCTTCTTCTTTGATCTCCCGGAGCTGCCCGAAGCCGTCGTGCACGCCGACCACTGGCGGTTCTTCTGGCACTTCCTGCGCGACGCCCGCCCGGCCTACACGCCGGAGGAGATCGACCGCTACGTCGAGGCGTGGTCGCAGCCAGGCGCGGCAACCGGGATGATCAACTACTACCGGTCGCCCAAGAAGGCCGAAGCGGCGCTTCGCCCGATCAAGGCGCCCACCCTGGTCATCTGGGGGCAAGGCGATCACTACCTCGGCCCCGAACTCGCCGAGCCCGACCACGACGACGTCCCCGACCTGGACCGCGTCGAGCGCCTGCCCGATGCGTCGCACTGGGTGCATCACGACGAGCCCGAGCGCGTCACGCAACTGCTCACCGGCTTTTTCGCCCCCGCCCTGCCAGCCCAGAACCGATGACTGTCGACGAACCGGGAGGAACCATGAAATCACGAATGACAGGGGCGCTGCTGGCCTCCGGGATCGCGCTGGCCATCTCCGCGGCGACAGCCTTGCCCGCGGCCGCGGCGATCAGCGGCAGCGAAACGGTCAGCGGCATCCTCGTGACCTCCGGCGTGTCGGGGACCCGCACGGCCATCAGCAGCGTTGCGGTCGCTATGGGGGTGTTCAATGGCGTCGGCCGGGTCGTGGAGATCCCCCGCCAGCCCGGCGACCCGCCCAACGTCAGCCGGGACGATCTGGTCTATCCCGAGGGCACCATGCACCTCGTCAGCACGACCGTGGGCGCCTCGTTCACCGTCAACCCGAACAACTGCCTATTCGACGGGACGCTCCAGGAAAACTCGCAAATCACCGGCGGCGCCGGGCTGTTCGCCCATGCGAGCGGCACCTTCACCGGCACGATCAGCCCCCAGGGGCTGTTGCCCCGCAACCCCGACGGCAGCTGCGCCGCCGGGCAGCCATCGCTGCATGAGGTGGACATGATCGCGTTCAGCGGAACGCTGTCGTTCTGACCTCGTTCTGACGACGAGCACCACTGCCCGCCGCCCGGCACGAATCGCCTGGCCCGGCGGCTGCGCAGTGGGGCCTGTGTCTGCGGACCAGACGTGGACCAGGATCAGATCGGCTCGTGATCTAGGGCCGCACCCAAGCCGTGATCGACGCCGACCATCTCTAACCATTACAAATCAGCCGATCCACACGGCAGGAGGTTCCCCGGTGAATACGACAGACCAGCGGCCCGAGCACACCGGCGTCAGGCCGACTATCGTGCTGGTGCACGGCGCCTTCGCCGATGCATCCAGCTGGAACGGGGTCATCGAGCGGCTGCAGCAGCAGGGTTACACCGTCATCGCTCCGGCCAATCCGCTGCGCGGCGTGGCCTTCGATTCGGCCTATACCGCCAGCCTGCTCAACCAGATCGACGGTCCGGTGCTGCTGGCCGGGCACTCCTACGGCGGCGCGGTCATCACCAACGCCGCGACCAGCGCCCCGAACGTCGCCGGCCTGGTCTTTGTAGCGGCCTTCGCCCCCGATGAAGGCGAACGCCTGGGCGAAGCAACGAGCGACTCCAAGGACAGCACCCTGAACACGGCCCTGGTCCAGCGCGAGTATCCGGCCGGACCGGACGGGGAGACCTCGGTCGAGTTCGCGATCAACCCGGCGCTACTGCGGGAGGCCTTCGCCGCCGACCCGCCCGCGGAGCAGACCGCGCTGATGGCCGCTACCCAGCGCCCCGTCGCCGCCGCGGCGTTCAGCGACGCGTCCGGACCGCCCGCCTGGAGGAGGCTGCCGTCCTGGGCCGTGGTCGCGACCGGCGACAAGGCTGCTGGCAGCGACATCGTCCGTGCGATGGCTCAGCGGGCGGGCGCCGACATCGTCGAGGTCGAGGGCTCGCACGTGATCATGATCTCCCAGCCGCAGGCGGTGACCGACCACATCCTGACGGCGGCCCGCGCCGTCGCTGGCTCACACCGGTAGGCGACGATGAGCACAGCACCAAAGATGAGCACGACAGAGGTGGCAATGATGAAATCGGGTACCAGCACATCATTTGGGCCTGTCAAGCAGGTCGATGCGGGCCTGCTGAATGTCGGCTATGCCGAAGCCGGCGGCCCTCCTGATGGCCCGGCGGTCATCCTTCTGCACGGGTAGCCTTATGACATTCACAGCTTTGCCGATGTCACCCCGGCGCTGGCGTCGGCGGGCTACCGGGTCATCGTCCCGTTCATCCGCGGCTATGGGACCACCCGCTTCCTTTCCGGCGACACGCCCCGTAACGGCCAGCAAGCGGCCGTGGCTGTGGATGTCACCGCGCTCATGGACGCGCTCGGCATCGAGAAGGCCATCTTGGCCGGCTTCGATTGGGGGGCGCGGTCGGCCGACATCATCGCGGCGCTGTGGCCGGAACGGTGCAAGGCCCTGGTCTCGGTGAGCGGATACCTGATCGGCAGCCAGGCCGCCAACGAGACGCCACTGCCGCTGCAGGCCGAGTACGCCTGGTGGTACCAGTACTACTTCGCCACCGAGCGCGACCGGGCCGGCTACGACACCTACCGGCGCGATTTCAGCAAGCTCATCTGGCAGCTCGCCTCACCGAAGTGGGCCTTCGACGACGCCACGTTCGCACGCAGCGCGGCCGCCTTCGACAACCCGGATCACGTCGCGATCGTGATCCACAATTACCGCTGGCGGCTCGGCGTGGCCGCGGGCGAGTCGCACTACGACGACCTGGAGCGGCAGCTCGCCGAACTCCCGGCTATCGCCGTGCCCACCATCACCCTCGAGGGCGACGCCAATGGCGCACCGCACCCCGATCCCAGCGCCTATGCCAGCAAATTCACCGGCAAGTACGAGCACCGGACCATCTCCGGCGGCGTCGGGCACAACCTGCCCCAGGAAAGGAAGCCCCGCAGGCTTTCGCCCAGGCGGTCGCCGACGCCGGCGGCTTCTGACCGGTGAAGATCACGCCGCCAGCGCCCGAGCGCGATCGCGGATGTGCGTGCAGTCTAGGGAGCGCTGACCCCCGGCCGCGCGAATCGCAAAGGTTAGGAGACGAAGATGCCTGCCGAAGACAACACCATCCGCCCGTTTCAGGTCGGTTTTCCGGAGGCGGAGCTCACCGAGCTGCGCAGGCGCGTAAACGCGACCAGGTGGCCCGAGCGCGAGACGGTCACCGACGACTCGCAGGGCGTGCCGCTCGCGATGATGCAGGAGCTCGCGCGCTACTGGGGGACGGACTATGACTGGCGCACGTGTGAGGCGAAACTGAACGCCCTGCCGCACTTCACGACCGAGATCGACGGGCTGGACATTCACTTCATCCACGTCCGCTCCCGGCACCAGGACGCGCTGCCGCTGATCGTCACGCACGGCTGGCCCGGCTCGATCATCGAACAGCTGAAGATCATCGAGCCGCTCACCAACCCCACCGCGCACGGCGCCAGCGCGGCGGACGCGTTTCATCTGGCTGCCGGGCTACGGGTTCTCCGGCAAGCCGGCCACCACCGGGTGGGATCCCAGCCGCACCGCGCGGGCCTGGGTCGTGCTGATGAAGCGCCTCGGATACACCCGGTTTGTGGCGCAGGGCGGCGACTGGGGTGCGGCCGTCACGCAGGCGATGGGGGCACAGGCGACGCCGGAGCTGGCCGGCATTCACTCCAACATGCCCGGTACCGCCCCGGCCGACATCAACACGGCGGTCCAGCGCGGCGACCCGCCGCCACCGGATCTCTCAGCCGAGGAAGAACGCGCGTTCGAGCAGCTGAGCACCTTCTTTGCCAAGCACTTGGCCTACGCGCAGATCATGTCGACGCGCCCGCAGACGCTGTACGGGCTGGCCGACTCCCCGGCCGACCTGGCCGCGTTCATGCTCGACCACGGCGACGGCACCGGCCAGCCCGGGCTCGTGGAAAAGGCGCTGCAGGGCACCCTAGAAAGCGCCCTGACCCGGGATGACATCCTGGACAACATCACGCTGTACTGGCTGGCCAATACCGGGGTGTCTGCGGCCCGTCTCTACTGGGAGAACAAGGCCGACTTCTTCGACGCCAAGCCCATCACCATCCCGTATGCCATCAGCGTCTTCCCCGACGAGCTCTATCAGGCCCCGCGCAGCTGGGCCGAGCGCGCGTATCCCCGCAACCTGATCCACTACAACAAGCTCGACCGTGGCGGCCACTTCGCCGCCTGGGAGCAGCCGCAGCTCTTCTCAGAAGAGATGCGCGCGAGCTTCAGATCCCTTCGCAAGTAGTGCGCGACGAAGGCGAAGCCGGGGTCCGGGCTCCGCGCTGGCCCCGGCTTCGCCGCGCTCGCACCGGCAAGCCGGCGACGCCGCTGACCGCCGACGAAGGAGTCGTCCTCACCTGGTGATCCCGGCCCGATCCCTGTCTCGCGGCGCCCAACTCAACCGGCCCAATGTTCCATCGGGCCGCATACAACCGGCCCAATGTTCCATCGGGCCGGTGCAGTGCTGCGAGCAAAGCTAGCGCCAGGCGAATACGGGCTGCTCGAAATGGGCTACCCGGGTGGTCAAGCCCTGACAGACCAGCTGGCAGAACTGGTGGATGATGGCGGCGGTCGGCGCGTACACATAGCCGCCCAGCAGCGCCAGCCGCAGGACCAGCGCCGGGGATTCCGGGATGCGCAGCAGCTCAGGCGGGCGGTCGAAGTCGGCCAGCGGGATCACGTGGATCCGCGCCACCTCCGCCGCCTGCTTGGTCAGGGTGCCCACCGGGCCGCCCCACACCACCACGGGCGTGATAAGGAAGCCGGATCGGGTCGCGTAGTCATCGAGGACGCCGAGCACCTCGCCCGCCGGAACCGTCACGCCCGTTTCCTCGCGCAGTTCCCGCAGCGCCGCGTCCTGGACGGACTCGCCCGGCTCGCGGCTGCCCCCGGGCAGCGCCCACTGCCCCGCATGCCGCCGCAGGCCGGCCGCCCGCCTGGTGATCAGCAGGCCAGGCACGTCCTCCCGGAGCAGCACGCAGACCGCCACCGACGCGGCCCGCAGGCCTGTCCGCGAGATCGGGACCCGCTCGAACCCGGCTACCCTGGCCGCGATGGCGGCCCTGTCACTCACCCGAACATCATAAAGAATTGAGGTAACCGAGCCGGCTGGTCACCGGCCAGCCCGGGCGGCACCGCATTGGCGACTTCCTCGGCCACCCCTTCGATCTTGGCCAGCCGCGCCACGGCGGGCCGCGACAGGATCTGCCTGATGTCGCGCAGCGCCACGAGGAGCTCCTCGATTCCGTCCCGGGGCGCCTCGTCGCCGGCGTACAGCAAGATCCCCTGGTAGTCCTGGGCGGTGACGACCGCGCCGGGCAGTTCGATGTCCGCGGCGTCGGCGAGGAACAGCGCCGGGACCGACGTGTCCAGGGCCAGGGCCAGGGCCGCCATCTCGGCCGCGGTGAACGCGTCTCGGCCGCGGTGAACGCGCGGCGTCCTCGCTCGGCCTGGTGGACGGCCTGGCGGCTCCAGGGCTTGTCCAGGTACCTCCCCACCGCCTGGCCCAACTGGGTGAGCGACATCTGCCGCGCCTCCCGCAAGCGCGAGATCTGCCTGCCGATCGCCGTCTCGATGCGCATGCTCACCCCAGATGTCATTCCTTAAGATGACAACGAAATCTCCGAATTGACGAACGTTGTCATCGCGGTCTAGTGTAAGCATAAGTATTTCGCTGTCAATACCCACGATGACAGTTCTCAGGAACGGAGACCACGTGCAGCCCTTTCTCCTGGAAGCCATCCCCGTCGGCACCGACTGCGCCGTCCTGCAGGTCAGCGGCGAGGTCGACGCGTACACCGCCCCGCAGGTGCGCGAGCGCGTCATCCAGCTTCTCGCCGACGGCGCCCGGCACGTCATCGCCGACCTCCGTGAGGTGGATTTCCTGGACTCCACCGGCCTGGGCGCCCTGGTAGGCAGCCTCAAGCGCCTGCGTGAGCAGGATGGATCGCTCGAGCTGGTGGTCGCCGACGGCAAGATCATGACCATCTTCCGGATCACCGGGCTCGACCGCGTCTTCGCGCTCCACCCGTCATTCCCCGACGCGATCGACGGCCACCAGCACTGGCAGGCCGCCCTGGCCCGCGAAGGCCGCGGCACCGCCGACTGGTGCCGCGAACACCAACTGCTCTAGATCCCGCCAGCCGCGCCCGTGCTCAGCCAGCCGGCCGGCGCCGGCGGGTCCAGGCGCGGGCGAGCAGCCGCACCAGGCCCAGCGAAGCCAGGACGACGATCGTCGTGTCCACGGCGGGTACCCAGCGGACCTGGTCGCCCTTCACCACGTAGACGCCGGACGGCAGCACCAGTCCGCCGACCCCTCCGCCGGCGTCTTTGGGCTCGGCATCTTGCGGCGCCGCGTCGTGCGCCGGGCCATCCGCCTCGGGCCGGCCACCGGTAGCCGGGTGGCCGCGGCCGGTACGCGACGTGCCCGCACCGCCTCCGCCGGCCACTAGCGCCACCGGGATG
>WNFJ01344819.1_pt1 | contig 10477 bp, 13 predicted proteins | sample 5400461 | NCBI WGS metagenome assembly WNFJ01 (sample SAMN13153349, study PRJNA577476) | soil metagenome | isolation source: 115 cm saprolite on Douglas fir-dominated hillslope | place: USA:California | collected 2013-09-17
TTGCCGCCTGGTGTCCTCCTCGCCCATGTAGACGACGCATTCCAGGCCCATCAAGGCGGCCGCCGTCGCGGTCGCGACGCCATGCTGGCCGGCGCCGGTTTCGGCGATGATCCTCGGCTTGCCCATCCGCTTGGTCAGCAGCGCCTGACCGATCACATTGTTGATCTTGTGCGACCCGGTGTGGGCCATGTCCTCGCGCTTCAGGAAAACCCGGCCGCCGCCAGCCTCGGCGGCGAACCTGGGAACCTCGGTCAGCAGCGTCGGCCTGCCGGCGTAGCCGGTCAGCAACGCAGCGAGTTCCGCCTGGAACGCGGGATCAGCCTTCGCCTCCAGGTAGGCAGTGGTCAGCTCCTCCAGCGCGGACATCAGCGCTTCGGGCGCGATCCTGCCGCCGAAACTGCCGAAGCGGCCGTCCGCATCGGGAACGGCGATGTCGTGCGGGCTGGCGAGGCCTGCCAGGCTGGACGCGGTCATGACGGTGCTCCCCCTTTGCCGACTGGCGGCTCGTCTTCCTCCGGGCCCCCCCGGTCGCGGTGCTGGTCACTCTGTTTGGGCGGTCCCGACCAGGCGATGTGAACCCGCCGTGACCAGGTCGGCAACCGCGGTGCGCGGGTCCTTGCCGGTCACCAGGCTTTCGCCGACCAGGACCGCGTCGGCGCCGGCGGCAGCGTAGGCGAGCAGGTCGTGGGGCCCGCGCACCCCCGACTCCGCGATCTTGATGATGCCCGCTGGCACCTTGGGCGCCAGGATGGCGAACACGGCCCGGTCCACCTCGAGGGTAGCCAGGTTCCGGGCGTTGATGCCAAGCACGGTGGCGCCGGCCTCGAGCGCACGGTCAAGCTCCACGTCGGTGTGCACTTCGACGAGCGGGACGAGGCCGATCGACGAGGCACGCTCGACGAGAGAGACCAGCGCGTTCTGCTCCAGTGCCGCGACGATGAGGAGCACCAAATCCGCGCCATGCGCTCTGGCTTCCCAGAGCTGATACGCGCTGATGATGAAATCCTTGCGCAGGACCGGGATCTGGACCGCGTCCCGGACCGCGGTCAGGTCCTCAAGGCTGCCGCCGAACCTGCGCGGCTCGGTGAGCACGCTGATCACGCGCGCTCCGCCGGCTTCGTAATCCATGGCCAGTCCGGCCGGATCAGCTATCGCGGCCAGCGCGCCCTTGGATGGGCTCGCTCGCTTCACTTCGGCGATGACTGCTACTTCAGGCCCGCCGAACGCCCCGCCCACATCGCGCGGCGATGGTGCCCTGGCAGCCGCCTGTTTCAGCCGGTCCAGCGGCATCGTCTCCTGGCGCTCCGCCAAGTCGGCACGCACGCCATCGAGGATGTCGTCAAGCACGCTCACGCGGTTCTGCCGTCCCCTCGGGTGGGATGCCTTGGCACAAAATCGTAGCGATGGCGCCGTCGGTCGATCGGTCGCCCCCTGCGTGTATGGGCAAATGCTGGGCCGGCCACCGCCGTGCTGGCCGCGCCGCCACAGGCCGGCCACCGCCCGTCAACTGGCGGCCTGGCCTGGTAGCGGTTCACCGCCGCCGTCAGCCAGGCTCTGTCGGGCGAGGCCGGGGTGGTCGCGCACCGCGGCTCGGGATGCCGGGGGCGGCGCGAACGCCCGGGCCACGCGCGGGTGCAGCAGAGTGCCCAGCGCGACGATGGCCAGCAGGGTGCCGCCCAGGTAGCGGGCGTAGGCGAACCTGAACAAGCCTACGGCGACGAAGGTCGACTCCACGCTGATCGCCAGCAGCCAGGCGGGCTGGCTGCCAGACCTGATGACGCCTGCGAGCCCGCAGATAGCGATCGCCGCGATGATGGTGAGCACCAACGAGGGCGTGCTCCGGCGGGTGTAGGAGATGCCGATGGCCGCCGACGCCCCCGCCTGGGCGACGAGCAGCCGGCCGACCAGGCTGATCAGCACATGCTGGCCCGCTGCACGGCCAGCTTTGGCCTGCTGCGTTCTGGGTGGCCTTCGCATGCCGGTGACAGCCTTTCCCGGGTCAGGTAGGACGTGATTCCGCAACTCAGGGTAAGTGCTGACCCGAGTGCTAATCCCCGGCCGCGGTGGGATCGTCGCCTCGGCTCAGGGCCTCCCAGATGGAGGCCGAATCGGCGCCGGAACGAGTAGGCAGCGACGCCATCTCTGCCTGCCGGGCCGCTTCGGCCGCCCGGGCGGTACGTGCCCCCGGCTCGGCAGCACCGGTGTCCGCGCGTGCCGGGGGGTCGTAACGGCTCGACATCACCGCCATGCGGTCGGCGCGCCAGAGCACGATGAGACCTGCGGCCACCAGCATGATGGCACCTGCTACGGCGAGCACCTGCCAGCCGACGGCAATGAACGCGACGTGGGCTGACGAACCAGCCACGTTCGGAATGGCGGACGAGGTCGGTGCGCTCCCTTGCGTCACAGAGCCGGCGCCTGCTGTTGCCGGGCTGGTGCCCGCTGCGGCGGCCGCGATGGCGCCGGCCTGCGACTGCGAGACGACCGACACCGCCAGAACGCCGCCCAGCACGGCGAGCAGCAGGCCGGTAATTCTGCGCAGCAGGCGCCTGCTCGCCACGACGGCGGCCAGGCTGGCCAGGCTGGCCAACGCCAGCGCTTCGGCAAAGGGCACGAGGGAAGCGCCGGTCACCGTGACCAGGCTGGCCGGCAATGGCCTGGGCGGCGTGGTGCGGACCTGGGCCCAGCCCTGCCGGGTGGCCAGGAAGATGACCCCGGCCCCGGCAGCGCCCAGTACCAGCGCCAGCATCAGTTCCTGCCGAGGCGACCGCGGGCGCAGCGCGGCCCGCCAGCGCGAACCGCCAGAGCGGTGGGTACTGACTCCGTCGCTGCTGACCGCGCGGGTACCGCCGCTGGTCATCTGTGCCTCCCGGTCTGTGCTTCCTGCAGGCTAGCGCTTGTCCGACGGGCCGCAGACCCGGGCCGCCCGCCAGCTTGGACGCTCGCCCGGACGGCGCCGGAGTCATCACCTACGATTCAACTCATGACGCACGCCCAGGATGAGCGCCTTGCCCTTTGCGCCCTGCTTGCCGAGCTCGGGCCTGGCGAGCCCACCCTGTGCACCGGCTGGCGGACCTCGGACCTGGCGGCGCACCTGGTACTGCGGGAGCGGCGCCCAGCCGCGGGTGCTGGCGTCATGGGTGGTCCGCTCGCCGGCTACACCCGACACGTGCAAGCCCGGCTGAGCAGCCGTACTCCCTATCCCGACCTGCTGCGGCTGATCAGGACCGGGCCGCCGAGACTGTCGCTCTTCGGACTGCCCGGCGCGGACGACAAGCTGAATCTGGTGGAGTACTTCGTCCACCACGAGGACGTGCGCCGGGCTCAGCCGGATTGGAAGCCCCGTGAGATGAGCCCGGAACTGGCCGACATTCTCTGGAGCCGCCTCAGCATGGCAAGGTTGATGCTGCGCAAGGCGCCCGTCGGCGTGGAGCTCGTCCGCGTCGATGCCCCGGCAGCCGGGAACGGCCGCGTCCGGATGACAGTGAAGGCGCGGACGCCCGTGGTGACGGTAACGGGCACGCCCGCGGAACTGACGCTGTGGACGATGGGCCGCACCAGTGCGTCGGATGTGCGCCTAGACGGCAGCGACCCCGACGTCGCCGCGCTGCGCGCGCCCGGATGGCGGCACTGAGCGGCGGCGAGCCAATGTTAGTAGCTGAGCGCCAGTGACTGCCGCGATCGAGCCGGCCAAATCAGCGGACCGGCCGGCCACCACCGCCGAACGACGCATCGTGCCGGCCGACGAGGGCGACGGCGGATACCGCCGCCTCACCAGCGAGGCGGGCGAGCAGCACCACGTGCGGGCCGACCTCGCCGGGGGCGGCCTGCCGGCCGGCTGGCATCGGTCCGCTACGCCGCTGCTGACCATCGCGCACCTGTCCGACACTCATGTCATGGATCACCAGTCGCCGGGACGGGCGGAACTGGTGGACCGTTTCTCCGACCCGGATTCGCCGCTGCGCGCGACGCTGGGCATCATCGGCACCTACCGCGCGCAGGAACTGTTCACCTATCACGTGGCCGAAGCGATGATCCGCGCCGTGCGGGCCGCGAGACGCGGGCCCATCTCGGCCGCGCCGCTCGACTTCGCCGTGGTGACCGGAGACGCGACCGACAACTGCCAGCTCAACGAGCTGCGCAGCTACATCGATTTGCTCGACGGTGGCACGGTGGTGCCCGACTCCGGCGACCCGCAGCAGTACGAGGGCGTGGCCGCAGCCACTGTCGAGGACGAACGGTACTGGCATCCGGACGGCGGACCGCAGGACCTGCCAAGGGCAAGGTACGGATTCCCCGCCGCGCCCGGCGTCCTCGCGGCCGCGCGGCGGCCTTTCCGCGCCACCGGCCTTGGGCTGCCCTGGTACGCGGTGCACGGCAACCACGACAACATGCTGCAGGGCACGGTGCAGCCGGAAGGCTGGCTGCGCGAGTTCCCGGTCGGCAGCGTCAAGCTCGTCACGCCGCCGACAGATTTGGACGCCGAGGCGACGCTGGCCCGCTTCAGCAACGCCGACGGCGACGCGCTGGCCGAACTGGCGCGCGGCACACAGCTTCCGGTGACCCCGGATCCCGGCCGGGCCACGGTCACCAGGGCCGACCACGTCCGCGAGCACTTCCGGACCGCCAGCCGGCCAGCCGGCCACGGCTACTCCGAGCGCAATCTCGCGGACGGTACCGCGTACTACGCCTTCGATCACGGGGCCGTCAAGTGCGTGGTGCTCGATACCGTCAACCCGCACGGCGGCTGGCAGGGCTCGATCGACGCCACCCAGCTGGGCTGGCTCGAAGCCGAGCTGGCCGCGAGCGCGGCTAGGCCGGTGGTGTTGTTCAGCCATCACCCGCTCGAAACGCTCGTCAACGACACTCGGCCGCCGGGCGCAGACCGGAGGGTGCTGGCCGCCGAGTTGCGCGACACAGTGCTAGGGCATCCGTGCGTGGTTGGCTGGCTGAATGGGCACACGCATGTGCATTCGATAAGCGCGGTCCGTGACGGCGCCGACGCGCGGGCCGGCTTCTGGCAGATCACCACCGCATCGCACATCGACTGGCCGCAGCAAGCCAGGATTGTGGAATTCCTGGCCACGCCGCAGCGGCTGGTAATCGCCTGTACGGTCATCGACTCCGCCGCCCCGGCCGCCTACCAGGGCAGCGCTGCCCACGGCGAAGCCGATCCAGCGGACCTCGCGGCGCTCGCTCGCGAGCTCGCGGCCAACGACTGGCAAGTGCGCCACCTCATCACCGCCGAGGGCGGCGCGGGCGCCGGGACGGCCGCCGACCGGAACGTAGTGCTGGCGGTCGACTGGCCGCGAGCCGACGGCCAGATCGGCCTGACCTAGCGCATTCGGTTAGCTGGGCGACGCCGGACCGTTCTCGCGCACCTCCCGTGGTGGAGGTTCAGGCCAGGGCTCCCCGCCAAGGCCAAGGAGTTGGACGAGCTCGCTCACTGCGTCCAGCACGAACGGAGCGCCAGCCTGGACGAGCGTGTCCCGGCTGCTCATGCCGGTCGTCACTCCGGCAACCAGGCCGGCTCCGGCCCGCAGGCCGGACTCGACGTCGCTTGGTGTATCGCCCACGACGGCCAGCTCTGTCACAGCGCCGCCGCCAAGTCGCAGCAACGCTGTGAGCGGCAAGTCTGGCCACGGCCGTCCACGGCCGGCGTCGGACGGCGACAGCGCCAGGTCGATCAGCGGACGCCAGCCCAGCGCGTCCAGCAGCGCGTCCCTGGTCACCGGAGCGAATCCGGTCGTCAGGCATACCTTGATGCCAGCCGCACGCAACGCCGTGATCGTTTCGGCTGCTCCCGGCAACGGCGCTACCTGCCCCGCGCGCACGGCGGCCGCATAGCTCTGCTCGAAGATCAGGTTGCCGCGCTGGGCCCGTTCCTCGCTGCCCAGGATGTGCCGGAAGACCTCGATCTTCGACTGTCCCATGGTGTCGCGGACAAACGTCATGGCGTCGTCGTAGCCAGGCGAGCCAACTACGATCCCGAACTCCGCAGCGGCAGCGCCGAACGCGGCCAGCACGCCGCCGTCATCGGCCACCGTGGTGCCGGCCATGTCCAGGCACGCGACCGTGATCGAGCCGGCAATCTCGGCGGGGAACTGTCCCGCTGCTGATGTCATCACGCGAATGTCTCCTCCGCGATCGCCGGACGGCCGGCCGGGGACATGCCCGCCAGGACCGGGCACGACTACTTAGGCCACGAATGTCCCTTTGGCCGGGAGCGTCACGACTAGGCCGCGCTGCCGAAGTTCCTCCACGGCGCGCCTCGCGGTGCCGACCGCCACCTGGTAGTCGGCGGCAAGGTCGCGCTCGGCCGGCAACCGTGCACCCGGTGTCAGTTCGCCCGCCTGGATCCTCGCCGCTATGTGGTCAGCCACGCCGATGTAGACATAGACGGGCCCGAGCGCGTTCGCGTCGAACCTGGGCACCTTGACCACGAAGATCACCCTAGAACGCCTGTGAACTGCGCAAAGAGTCAGGACGCACTCTGCTGCTACAGACCGCTCTATACCGCGCTATGATGTAGTGGTGTGAAGCCCTGGCGGCCTAAGGACGGAACAGCCGTCCGCTCAGGGCATGCAGTCGGGAGGCGCTTATGGACAGGAACGAGGCGTCCGCGCTGGCGGACCTGCAGATGCACTGGGACGAGGCTTACGTCATCGACTTCGATGGGGACGTCTGGTCGGCCCGGTTCCGCGATTGCGCCGATGTGCTGTGCGCCCGGACAAGTTCGGACCTGCGCGAACTGATCCGTGCCGACTATGTTCACCGGCAACGCCCACGGAGTCCAGGCCAGCCAGGAGAGCGTGCCGGGCAGGACGGCGAAGGTGCCGCGACGGGAGCCGACGCTGCCACGGCCGCGACCACAACTCACGCTCCCGGCACCTCTGCTGCCGAGGTCTCTGCTGCCGAGGTCTCTGCTGCCGAGGTCTCTGCTGGCGGAGCAGAGCTCAGCGCCAAGGACTTCGCTTCCATCCGAGGTGAACGGATGTCGACCTGAGGGCGCGGCCGAGCCGCCGTTGCGAAATCGCTGCTAACGGGCCGAGCCAAACCGGCCTTAGGCTTGCCTCGAGGTTCAGTGCGCCGGCCGAACTCCGCCCGAGGCTGCCCGCCGCGGACCTGCGGAAGCGCCGCGACAGACGGAGGCATGCGCGATGGTTGATCATGTGCTCGGCATCGACATCGGCGGCTCGGGCGTGAAGGCAGCTCCCGTCGATGTTGCCACCGGACAGCTCGCTGCGGAGCGCGTAAGACTCGCCACACCGCAGCCGTCCACGCCGGACGCGGTGAGCGCCGTGGTGACGCAACTTGTGAAGGAATTTAGCTGGACCGGCCGTGCTGGCGTCACTTTTCCCGGCGTGGTCGTCAACGGCGTCATCCAGACGGCGGCGAACGTCGATCCGTCCTGGATCGGAGTCGACGGCGCGGCCATGTTCGGGAAGGCCGCCGGCCTGTCCGTCACGCTGCTGAACGACGCTGACGCCGCCGGCGTCGCCGAAGTGCGATTCGGCGCGGGCTTCGGCGAGCACGGCACGGTCCTGCTGCTCACGCTTGGCACCGGAATCGGCAGCGCGCTCTTCGTCGACGGGATCTTGGTCCCGAACACTGAGTTCGGCCACGTCCAGATCCGCGGCAAGGACGCGGAGAAGCGCGCCTCCGATCTGATACGGGACGAACAAGGCCTGAGCTGGGAAAAATGGGCTGCCCGAGTGGACGAGTTCCTAACCGAAATGGAGGCACTGCTGGCCCCCAGCTTGATCATCATCGGCGGCGGGGTCAGCAGGAAGGCCGACAAGTTCCTGCCGCTCCTCACCGGCCACCGAGCCAGGCTCGTCCCGGCGGCGCTGCACAACGACGCGGGAATCGTCGGCGCCGCAATGTCCGCCAGGGGCAGCTAGCGAGGCTGGCCGGGCCAGCCGCCGGAGCCGGGCTGTCCGGGCGCAGGCGGCTGATCGTAGTAAACCCCGGGCATCGGCACGCGGCCGTACCCAGCCTGGTGGCGCCCCCGCAGGTAGCTGATCAGCTCGAGGCCGCCCGCCACTACGGCCGCGGCCAGCGGCCAGAACGCCAGCGCGCCGTGCGAGCCCAGCGCAATCGGCGCATGCAGCACCTCTCCGAGCTTGCTGGCGGCCAGCACACGATCGAAACCCGGCCCGCCGGACAGCAGATGGCCGAACCACTGCGCCAGGAGCCCCGCCGCGGTCGACCCGATGACCACTGCGACCATCGGCGCGGGCCCGTAGCGCCGCACGGCGAACAGGTAGCTCAGCAGGCCGATGATCGCACCGCCGACCAGAGCGATGAAGCAGTACCAGCCGTCGGCCGCGATGAACGCGCTGGTCTCCGGGTTGACCGCATACGCCGTCGGCGGTTTCAGCGAAAAGACCTTGTAAACCACCCGCGGCGCCACGGCTGACCACAGCGCGCCGCCGCCCAGCCCGAGCAGGGCGCTGCCGACGAGGATCACGACGACAGAGATCAGCGGACGGCCGCGCGGCGGCGGCGGCGGCGCCGTAGCCAGCGGCCATGCCGGACCGCCGGCGGGCGGGCGCGGACTGTTATCGGTCATAGCTCGTAGCAGCGTACTGGCCGCTAGGGCCTGCCCAGTTACCGACCGGCCGCATTTCGTGATCTTTGCCGGTTACCTCGGCTGCCCTGAGATCACGATTTGGGAAGGTAACGGGTTTCCTCCCGCCCGCGCCGATTCTGATAGCTTGACCACGCGATAGGACTCAACTGCCAGCCGTGCAGCGCGAGGAAGCCGATGATCGAAGCCAGCGACCTGACGAAGAGCTTCGGGGGCAAGGTAGCGGTCGACCACCTGTCCTTTAGCGTCGCGCCAGGCCGGGTGACCGGCTTCCTCGGCCCAAACGGGGCCGGCAAATCCACGACCATGCGGCTGATCCTCGGCCTTGACCGGCCGGATAGCGGTTCCGCCACGATCAACGGTCTGCGCTATGCCGAACTGCCGACACCGCTGCGCACTGTCGGTGCGGTGCTCGAGGCCAAATCGGTTCACGGCGGCCGCAGCGCGCGTAACCACCTGCTGTTCCTTGCCCAAACCCAGGGCGTGCCGCCCAGCCGGGTAGACGAAATGCTCGCTCTCGTCGGGCTCACTCCGGTGGCACGGAAACGGGCTCGCGGCTTCTCGCTCGGCATGAGCCAGCGGCTCGGCGTCGCTGCGGCGCTGCTCGGTGATCCTGGCGTGCTGCTGCTGGACGAGCCGGTCAACGGCCTCGATCCGGAGGGCGTGCTCTGGATCAGGAACCTGATGAAGCACCAGGCCAGTCAGGGCAAGACCGTACTGGTGTCCAGTCACCTCATGTATGAGATGGCCGTGACCGCTGATCACCTGATCGTCATCGGCCGTGGCAAGCTAATCGCGGATGCCGCCACGGAGGATCTGATCGCCCGCGCTGCCGGGCAGTCAGTGCGGGTCACCACACCCGAACCCGGCAGGCTTACCGACCTGATCACGCCGGAAGGCGGCAAGGTGGCCCCCGCCGGGCCTGCCCACAGCGCCGCGGAACACGCCGAAAACGCGTCAGCGGTCACGCTGACCGTGACCGGCATGCCTGCGCCGCGCATCGGAGAGCTGGCCGCCTCGGCAGCGGTCGTCCTGTATGAGCTGACGCCGCAGGTTGGGACTCTCGAGGAGGCCTTCCTCGAGCTCACGTCCGACAGCCTCGAATTCAGCCACCAGCCGACCGCCGACCCGGCGCATGCAATCGACGGGAGCGCCCGATGAGTGCAGCAGGCATCGCCACCAGCCCGGCCAGGCCGCCGCCCGCAGCGGGCGGTGAGCTGCGCGGATTCGGCAGGCTGATGCTGGCCGAGTGGACCAAGATCCGAACGGTTCGCTCCACGGTCTGGTCGCTGGCGATCTTCGTCGTCGGGACGCTCGGCCTGACCGCGCTGTTCTGCTGGCTGACCGTGCACGCGATCCAGACCGGACGAGCGCCGCGCAGGACAGCCGATCTCCTGACCGATCCAGTTTCGTTCATCCTGCAGACCGGGCTTGGCTTCGGTCAGCTGGCCATCTGCGTGCTCGGAGCGTTGACGATGACCACCGAGTACTCGACCGGTGTCATCCGTGCCTCACTGCTGGCGGTCCCGAAGAGGCTGCCAATGCTCGCTGCCAAATGCGCGGTCTTCGCGACGCTCATCTTCGTCATAGGCGAGATCGTCTCGTTTCTCTCGTTCTTCATCGGCAAGGCTGTCATTCACCCGGTCGTCCATGTCTCGCTAAGTCAGCCCGGGGTAGCCAGGGCGGTGATCGGCACGGGCCTGTACCTGACGGTGCTCGGCCTGTTCTCGCTTGCGATTGGCTCCCTGATCCGGCACAGCGCCGGCGCGATCGCCGCCGTGATCGGCCTCGTACTCGTGGTAGGACCGCTCCTGGGCCTCCTCGACAGCTACGACTGGGGTCGACACGTGCACGACTGGTTTCCCACCGTGGCCGGCAGTTACA